>Ga0114129_10000168_pt1 | contig 71040 bp, 67 predicted proteins | sample RhiMetdeltSRZDD1_FD_80071 | JGI IMG/M metagenome (GOLD analysis project Ga0114129, IMG submission 80071) | Populus rhizosphere microbial communities from Tennessee, USA - Rhizosphere MetaG P. deltoides SRZDD1 (version 2) (version 2) | ecosystem: Host-associated > Plants > Roots > Rhizosphere >...
CGGCGGATCACCTCGACGAGGTCGCGTACGCCGAACACCGCTTCGTCGGCCATGATGGGCGTCTCGACGCGCTCGCTGACCCAGGCCAGGCCGTCGAGATCCCACTGCGCGACCGGCTGTTCGACGAATTCGATGCCGAGGCCGGCGTCTTCGAGGCCGTGGATGATCCGGACGGCTTCGCGGGGTGTCCAGCCCTGGTTGGCGTCTAGGCGGATGGTCACCTTCGGCCCGGCGGCTTCGCGTACGGCGGCGATGCGGGCCAGGTCGCCGGCGGCGTCTGTGCCGACCTTGAGCTTCAGCGTCGTGAAGCCTTCTTGGACCCGGGCGGCCGCGGCCTCGCGCAGGCCCTCGATCTCCCCAGCCGACAGCGTCGAGTCGGTCTCCACCGAGGTTGCCGAACCGCCTAAATGGCGTACCAGGGAAAGGTTTTGACGGCGCGCGGCGAGATCGTGGAGCGCGATGTCGATGGCCATCTTGGCCGCCAGGTTGCCGTGGACCGCGTGCTCGACGGCGCGCGACAGGATGACGACTTCCTCCGGATCGCGGCCCGTGAGCAACGGCGTGACCTCGTCCACACAGGACTGTGCGCCGGCGAAGGAGTCTCCGGTGACGGGCCAGACCTCCGGGCCCTCGCCGAGACCGCGGCGGCCCTCCTCGTCGATCAGCTCGACCATCAGGCTGCGGGTATGGGTGAACCGCCGCAGCGCGGTGACGAAGGGCGTGTGCAGCTCGACGGCGAGAAGGTGCGTGCGCACTTCGGTGATCGGCACCGAGCCAGAATATATTAAATGCTGTCGATATTACAGGGTGCCGGCACCAGCCGGCCGCAGCGACCGGGGCTGGCGGTCGTGCTTAAGCAGGCCGATCTGCGAGAACACCGATGCGGGCAGGCATAGCGCGAGCCGTACCCAGTGCAGGGCCTCGAACTCGGTGGCGGTCTGTTTCAGGACCTCCGGCGAGTGAACGGCCGAACCCTCGATGAACATGATCGTGTTACGCGGCCAGAAGAACAGGGCCGAGAACAGGAACTCGCCGAACAAAATGATCAGTACGCTGGTCAGCAGCCAGTAGCGAGCGGCTTTGACCGGCCAGGACAGGATCACGGCCGCGGCCCCGGTCGCCAGCAGCAGCATGCCGACCGGCGGGAAGAAGTCTCCCGGCCCGATCTTCATGAACTCCACTGCGGCTTCGAGCGACTTCGGTGCGTCGCGAAAGATGTTGGGGTACAGGACGAGCGTCTCGAACGTGATGGCGCCAAGGAAGATCATCAAAACCCAGTGATATGTCAGCGCGAGGGCGAGTCGTGTCCGTCTCATAGGTAGACACGCTATATGTAGCGTGGGCTGATGTAGATCGGGGATGACCCTGATTCTCAGCAACCCGCCCGCGGCCGGCGATCCGCATCGCGCGAGGCAACGCGGCAGCGGGCGAGCCCTGGTGTTCCGCTGTTTCGCCCAGCGAACGACCGGGAGTACTTGATAAGGAGATCGATATACATCAGTTAAGAAATGAAGTGTGGACGGCGGCCACCGCGCCGCCGTCCACAAGCGAATCAGTTCTGGGTGATACGGACGTCGTCGACGCCGGCCTCGACGAGACTGGCGGTGGCGGCGTCGGCGGCCTGGATGCGGATGCGGATGGTCTGCCCGGCGAACCCGTTGAGGCTGACCGTGGCGGTCGCCCACGCACCGGCCCGGTTGGTGGCGCTGCCCAGCTGCTGGAAGACCTGGGTGGTGGTGCCGGTGACGACGAAGACCCGGAAGAAGTCCGCGTTCGTGGCGTTGTTCAGATGCGCCAGATACCACGAGAACGACAGCGACAGCGTACCGGTGCTCGGCAGGGTGATCGCCGGCGACTGGATGGTGGTCACACCGCCGTCGATGTCCTGCGCCCCCGCCGAGGTACCCGCTGCGGCCCCGGTCACCAGGTCGTTGACGCCGCTGACCGTGGTGCCCAGCTGCAACGTGACGCCGCTGGACGTACCGGCCGGGTCACCACGCTGCCACTGGCCGGTCGTCGCGGTGTCGGTGCCGGTGGGGTTGACGGTCCAGCCGGTGGCCGTCTCGAAGGTGTCGAAGAAGACCGTGGTACCGGTGGCCGCCGGCGGGATCCGCACGATGCGGTCGTCGGTGGCGACCGGGGTTCCGCGGCCGTCGCGGTTGCTGGTCATCATCCACAACCAGCCGTCCGGGCCGACGTTGACCGTGCGCTGGCGGCCGAACTGGCCCGTCAGTTCCGCGATGGGCGTACCCGCGCCGCCGGTCGCGGTCAGGGGCACGACCCACATGCGCGTACCACGCAGTGCGGCCACGAACAGATGATTATTGGCGTACGCCAGCCCGCTCGGCGACGCCTCGGCCGTGGTCCACACGACGATCGGGTTGCGGAACTGCGGGTTGGTGCTCGTGCCCTCGACGGTGGGCCAGCCGTAGTTGACGCCCGGCTCGATCCGGTTGATCTCATCCCACGTGTTCTGGCCGAACTCCGTTGCGTAGAGCCGGTTCTGCGCGTCCCACGCCAGCCCCTGGACGTTGCGGTGGCCGTAGCTCCAGACGAGGTTGCCGAACGGGTTGCCGGCCGGAACCCCGCCCGTCGGCGTCATCCGCAGGATCTTTCCGTTGAGGCTCTGCGTGTTCTGTGCGTTGGCGGTGTTGTTGGCGTCGCCGACCCCGGCGTACAGCATGCCGTCCGGGCCGAAGGCGATCCGGCCGCCGTCGTGAATGGTCGCCTTGGCGATGCCGCTGAGGATCACTTGCTGAGTACCGAGCGCGTTGATCCGGAACCGGACGATGCGGTTGTCCGACGCGGCCGTGTAGTAGGCGTAGACCCACTGGTCCTGGGCGTACGTGGGCGATACGGCCAGGCCCAGCAGCCCGCCTTCGCCGCCCGGGACGACCCCGGGGATCGTCCCCAGTACCGTCGGCGCCTGGCCGACCCGGATCTGCAGGAGGCGGGCGCTGTTGCGCTCGGTCACCAGCGCGCTGCCGTCGGGTAGGAAGCCCAGTCCCCACGGTATGGCCAGGTTTGTTGTCGTCACTTGAGGCTGTGCGAAGTTGAAGCCCCCTGCGACCTGGGCGGCCGCTGGTTGTGGTGCCGTCAGGATACCGGCGAACACCAAAACAGCGACAAGGGTACGCATAAGCGGACGAGTCATATATCGATCCTAGGCCATATGTCGGCGTGCGCTATCCGAGCGGCGGGCCACGTGTGCCCACATGGAGGTCGGTCATGTTTTGCGCTGGCCCGAGGAGATCGCGCCCGTGGCCACGGCGGTGATAGGCCCGGTCGGCGCGATCCCCGCAGGGCGTGCCGGAATTTCGGCCGGGTGCGCGAGACGATGGGCCTTCGGCCACGGCTGATCGGTCCATTGCCGAACTCATTGCGCCGCCTTACGTTCGCGCCAAAGCCAAATCGGGGGAGGGCATGATGCGCGAGCGGGCATTGCGGGGTCGGGTCCTGCTGGCCGCGGTCGCGATCACCTGGGCACTGGTCATCGCGGTGTTCACCGTGGCGGCGCTGATGGTGCCCGTGCCGAGACCGGCCGGGGTAGCAGCGCCGCAGATCGCTCCGGCCGGGCCGTCCGCGCCCTTGCGGGAGTTGCCGGTCATCGCATCCGCTGGCGTCGTGGCACGCTTGGTCGCGGACGACACCACGTTCACCAGCCTGGCCACGATGGATGCTGCGCTCCGGGCCGCCTGGGTGGACGCGTTCGGGCGAGGCGATGCGGACGAGTTCATGGGGCTCGTGCATGTGCCGGAGGGCTACCACTCGAAGGTGATCGTGGACGAGGAGAACTGGGCCAAGTACCCGTTCGTCCTGCCGGAGCTGGAGGCGTTCTTCCAGCGTGCGCTGCCGGCCGCGTGGACACCGCAGCAGGCCGAACGCGCCAGCGATCTCGCCGCTCTGCTGATGCTGACCGCGGTCAATCAGCGAGAGGGCTTCGAGAAGGCGTACAGCGACAACGGTTCCCTCGCCTACGTCATCCTCGCGACGGTGGCGAAGCGGTCTTCCGGCTGCGATGCGAGCCTGAACCTCGCACTGCTGGTGAGCATGGACTACAACGCGCCCGACGTGGCCGGGTTGAGTTCGGAGTTCGACCGGGCGACCAGCCGCTGCCCGCACGACCCCACACCCCGCTGGCTGCTGGGTCAATTCCTTACTGGCACCGGCCAGTACGCCCCCGCCGCGGCCAACGCGGCCGCCCTTCGGTCAGCGTTCCCGGGCTCGCCGTGGGGGTACGCCTCCGAGGCGGACACATACCTGGCCGAGGGCGCCCGGCTGGCCGCCCGGCAGCCGTTCACCGCCCGGGAAAGGTTCCGCCGCGCACTGGACCTCTACCGTGCGGCGCAACGCGTTTCCGGCGATCCGGGCCTGGCCGCGGCGGAAGCCGTTGCCCTGACCGGACTTGCCGACCTCACGGCGGCCGCCGCCACCATCAATGCCGCGGCAGCGAAGTCCGCATCGCTGATTCCGTGGCAGGTCGACATCCTCGAACGCGCCGGCGGGTTCGCCGAGGCCGCGGCGGCCATCGCCGGGCGGGCCGGCGATCCGCATCCCCATCGGGTGCTGGTGGGCCGGCACGTCGAAGTGCTGCTGCCGGAGGAGTGGGAGCCGGTCGCGCTGCTCTCGGTCGGGGCCGAACGCCTCCGCCCGGCGGAAATGGGTGTGGGTGGCGGCTGCAACGGTTGCGGCGCGGGAAGCTATCAAGCCGAAGTCTCGATCATCCCGCGCTACGCCAACGGCGGCGATGTCGGCTACTGCGCCACGTGCAACCTCGTCGAACGGGACACGCTGGTGGCTCATGGTCCCGACGTCGTACAGGAGCGCATCGCCGCGGTCGCCACCGGTGAAGGATCGGGGTACGCGACCCTCGCCGGGCTGGCGGCGGGAAAGCTCAAGGGCACCACCGAGCAGTACGCCCAGCTGCAGAACCTGCTGCGCTTCGCACGCCGCTACGACCGAGCCGCCGCCGTTGCCGAGCAGTGGGCGACCGCCACTCCCGACGACCCCGTTCCGTATCAGATGCGCGGCGAAATCGCTTATCTGGCAAGCGATTACCTGCTGGCCGAATCGTGGCTGAACCGAGCGCTCGCGCACGCGTACGACATGAAGACCGCACCGGACCCGCCGGAATGCCCGGCCGGCTGCCGTCCGGCCGTGCAGCTGCGGCTCGGCCTGATCAAGCTGCGCCTCGGCAAGACCGGCGAGGCGGTCGACGCGCTGACCGCGGCCCGCGATGGCGTGGCTGCGATGGCCGACGAGCACGACGCCTTTCCCGAGTTCACGCGGTCCGACGTGTATGAGACGTTCGTGTTCGCACTGAGCCAGCTCGGCCTCGCCCAGGCAATGCGGCACGACTACGCCGCCAGCGCAAGCACGTACGCGCGGCTGGAAGCGTTCGCCGTGCACGGCAAGGCCTTCGATGACGGCTACAGGCTGCCGTCGGATTACCGTCCCGGCTCGGATCTGAACAACGCCGCCCTGTCGCTGCTGAAGTCCGGCCGCGCCGGCGATGCCGTTCGCAAGGCCGATCAGGCGATCGCCACCGACCCCGCGAACCCCGTCTATACCGTGACGCTGGCGTGGGCGTACCAGGAGCAGGAAGACTGGGACAGCGCTGCGCGGGCGTACGGAAAGGCGCTGGAGGCCGACCCGAGCTTCTTCCCGGCCGCGAACGATCGAGCCGTCATCCTGGCCCGGTCCGGTCACCTCCCCGAGGCGATCGACCTTCTCCGGCAAACCGTTGCGGCACAGCCGGAGTACGCTCTCGGCTGGTTCAACCTCGGTGTGGCGCTGCGGCGACAAGGCGCCGGCGGATTCCTGGCCTCCGAGAACGCTTTCTCGCACGCCGTAGCGCTGGACGGCTCGCTGCGCAACCACGACACCGACTTCGCGTTCGACCTCGATCCCTACGTGGTGGAGGTCAACTCGGCGGAGCTGCTTCCGGCGACGTGGTCGTTCGCCGGGCAGGCGCAGCGGCGGCCGCTCGCCTTGAGCCTGTTGCTGATCCTGGCGGTCGCCGCTCGGCTCGTCTGGCAGCTGGTGAGCGATCACGCCCAGGGTAACGCCGCGGAACGTGTACTCAAGGCGGGCGGACGGCTGCGCCGCCGGTTCCGGATCCCGGCGTTGGCCGGCGTTGTGGCTACCGTTGCGTTGGTCGCCTGGTCGTCTTCGCAGGAACCGGCGCCCTGGATCGGCGCGGTGACGGCGGCGGTGGCCGCGACCGGCTTCCTGGCCCTCGCCAGCGTGTCGCGCCGGGCGGTCGCCGTGCCGGCCGGCACTCGGGTCCGCGAGTTCACCTGGCTGCCTGCGCTCGTGGTCTCGGCCGCGATCGGGTGGTACACCGCGGTCGTCTTCCCGGTTCCCGCCGCGACCGCCGCCGCGCCGCCGCCCACACCGCCGCCGCCCGCACCGGCCAACCCGGCCCGCCCCGGCCGGCTGCACCTGGCCGCACCGATCGCGGTCGGTGCCGTGGTCGTGGTGCTGCTTATGGCCGGCCGATTCACCAACCTGCCCCTGTTGCGCGGCTGGGCATCGCTGGCCTTGGGGTTCGCCGGTTCCCTGCTCATTCCGGTGACACCGCTGGACGGCGCGTTCATCGCCTCGAAATGGCTGCAATACGCCGTCTCCATAGGCATGATCGCGCTGGCGGTCGCGATGTTCCTCGGAGTGCTGTAAGCCGAGCGGCGTCTACGATCGCGTGGTGTCCTCCCCGCGTGCGCTCATCCTCGGCGGCACCGGCCTGATCGGCTTGTCGACTGCATCTGCTTCACTCGGCGGGACGCCGAACTCCGGTGGCTCATCGCCGGACGGGCGACCTTCGAACGCGATCCCGAGTTCGCGTCATGGTTCGGTTACGCGGGCGAAGACGCGTACCTGGCCGCCATTCATCCGCGGCGCAGCCGTTGATGTACGCCGTTGAGGCCGGACTCGACGTAGGCCCGGCCGCCGTCCCCGAGACCCCATAGGACCTCGTGCCAAGGCCCGAGCTGATGCCAGTCGAGCGATCGGCGAAGCTCCTCGGGATCCGGTCCATAGGTACCCAGCACTCCTTGCCGGAACCGGGCCGGGGTTCCGTGGAGAACCCAGGCGAGGTCGAGCGCCGGATCGCCGAGACAGGCGTCGGTCCAGTCGATGATGCCGCTGATCGAACCGTTCGCGGTCAGCACGTGGTCCGGTCCGAGATCACGGTGGGCCAGTACCAGGGGTGTCGCCTGCGCAGCCCGTTCGAGTAAAGCCGCACCGGCCCGCCGAAGCCCGGTGTGGACCAGCGGCAGAACCTCCTCCTCCATCCGCTCGATCGTCGGCACCAGCTCATCGTCGGCGGCGACGTCGAGGCCGAGCTGTGGCAGCGGCAGGTCATGCAGGACGCGCAGGAACGCTCCGATCTGCTCCCCGTCGGCGCCGGTCAGCGCCTCGGATTGGCATGCGCCCCCCGGCACGATCCGGTGTCTGACCCGCCACGGCCCGAACGCGTCAGGCACCACGACGGCGGGAACGGGTACGGGCAGCGGGAGCAGCGGCGCGATGACCGGCAGGATGCGGCACTCCCGCTCCAGCCCGTGCCGCACCTGCGGGCGGCGGGGAATCCTTTCCACGTACGCCCCATCGACGATCTCCGCGTGGCTGTCCCAGCCGGGGATATCGACAGCTTGGCGCGGCATCCGGCCAGTGTCGCAGATCGTCGCATCCGGACTTCCACAGCGCGGGCAACCATCTGCCGCTCGCCTGCGTGTAGGTCGGGTAGAGGAGGCGTATGCGGACGATCGAGGACTACATCGCAGACCGGGGTACCGGGCTGCTGCGCTCCGCGTACCTGCTCACCCTATTACCTCATTGTCCTGGCCGGTGCGGGCGGCGAACGGCGGCAAATCCAGGCGTGGGGCCACGGTTGCGCCGACGTGGAGGCCGTGGGCTGCCGGCGTCTCCCGCCGAGATCAGCCGCAGGTGCAGACGTCGAAGGTTCCCCAGTCGCTCTTGTCCTCATAGGCCCACTTGCCCGTCAACCGGCCCGGGCTTACCTCAGTACCTTCGAAGTTCACCACCCCGATGACCTCGAACCGCATCGTGATGGTGCGGTTCGCGGCGGCCGTGCCGCTGCCGACGACCCTGATCGCGTCCGGCTTCCGGTCCGTAAGGACAGCGGTCAACCGCGAGTCGCTCTGGGTCAGGATGAGGGTCATGGGGCCAGATTCCTTGGTCCTCTCGTTGTAGCTCGTGCCGAAGTAGGTGCCATGGAGATCGGGAATCGTCGGCGCCGTACTCGCCGTTGCGCTCGCCGACCCGGCCTGCGGACCCGATCCGGCCGCCTTGTCATCGTCGCCCGACGGCCACAGCACGAAGGCCGCCACACCGATCACCACGAGCACCAGGACGGCTGCGGCGACCAGGATCGGCCACGGCTTCTTCTTAACCGCCACGCTCACGCCCACATCGAAGGACACCCGGCCGCTGGTCCGCGAACTCTCCTCCGGTGGTGCACTCGCCGAGTACGCCAACCCCGCAACGTCGTAGCGGCGGGCGGGCGTACCGGCGGGGACCGCGACCTTGACGCGGAACGAGGCCGCCTCGTTCGGCTTGATCAGGCGCTGGGGATCCTTGACCATGAACCACGACCGCTGGGTGTCGGGCCCCGGCAGGACGTCGAAGACGACCGTGTCGGCGACCGGTCCCGGGTTGGAAACGGTGAAGGTCAGCTCGCCCGCATTCTGGGCATCCAAAGTGAACTGGTCGCCTCCGGCGACGACGGCCCATTCCGTGGTCATGAACGCAAAGGTAGGTCATGATCGATGCGGCTCATGCCGCATGTTGGCGCAGGTACCGTCGGGAACGCGACAGATCATCGACACGGTAATGCTTGCGGGTCGCGATGACCTCGTTCATGGCTCACGCGCAAGCTCAGTCACTCGCGCAACCGATTCTCATCCGACGAAGCGGCCGTTCAGCCGAGTCTCCGACAAACGCCATATGCAAGCACCACATGACCGGGAGGATTTCCCGGGTCACCCGGGAACCAGCCGGATGTGCGGCGGCGGCCGGGTCGGCACGCTCAATGCCATGAGTCGTAACGCATTGCGCGCCGGTGGCGCCACAGGCATCGCCCACGTAGCCGTCGTCATCGCCGGCTTCGCCATCGAGTTCTCGGACATCGTGGACATCACCTTGACCGCACCCAGGGAGAACCTGACGAAGGTCTTCGTCGACGCCGACCCTGGCCCGGTTTTCCTCGGCGGCCATGTCGAGCTGCTCGGGTACCTGCTGTTGTTGCCGTTCGCGGCGGCACTCTACCGGCATCTACGCTCGGCCGAGTCGGTCGGCGCGTTCGGGGCGTTGACGTCGCTATTGGCGGTGACCGCGTTCGTGGCGACCACGCTGTCGCCGGGTTTCGCGGCTGGCGGTGCCGCGTTGTGGATCGGCAACCACGGTGGTGACCTGGCCTCGGTGGAGGCCCTGAACACCTTGCGCAACACCACCTACGTCACTTCGCTGGCCGCGTACGCCTTCTTCTTCGCGGCGGTGGGCATCTCCGGGCTGGCGGGGCGGTCGCTGCCGAAGTGGCTGAGCATCTCGGCGGTGGTGCTGGCGGGATGGCTCGCGGTCGGCCTCGCGTTCTTCACCGATGGGCAGGCCGACCTTCCGGCCATGGCCGGACTCATCTGGTCGCTGGCGGCGGCGATCTGGATGGTGTCCACGAAGATCAGCCCATCGGCGGGTACGCGCGCCGCACCGCTACAGGCAGTATCGGCGGCATGATCCAGACGGCTCGGCTCGCGCTCCTGTGGGGCCTGGCCGTGATGACGACCGGGGCGGCCATCGTGGCCGCCCTGGTCGCTCAGGCGCGAGGGCTGCCACAAGCTGGTAGCCGGTTCGCCGACCTGTTCACCATCGCGGCGATATCCGTCGTGGCGGCGCTCATTCTGGCCACCCGACCCGGCCACCGGGTGGGCCGGGTCATGCTCGCCGGCGGTTGCCTGTGGGGGTTGGCGGCGCCGGTGGTGGAGTGGGGCGTCGCGCGGGCACTTGAGCGTCCCGATCCCGTTCTGGTGGGCGTGGTGGTCGTGGCTCTGACGGTACGCGGGATGGGATGGCTGCTGCTGGTCAGCGTACTCGCGCTATTGTTCCCCGACGGTCACCTCCCCGGGCCGCGCTGGCGATGGGTACCGGCCATAGCCGCCGTATCGTTGGGCGCCTTCACTTTCGGCTCTCTGTGCCAGCCTCACCCCATTGATCTGCGAGTCGAGGGTCTGCCCAACCCACTGGCGCTACCAGGAGCAGGCGGCGCACTGGCCGAGGTCAGCTTCCTGCTCGGCTTCGCGCTCGCGCTCGTCGCCGCGGCGGCCGGGCTCGTCGCCATGGGAGTGCGCTGGCGGCGGGCCGACGCGCTGGGGCGCGAGCAAATCGGCTGGTTCGCGCTGGCCTGCCTACTCGTGCCCGTGGTGATGGTGGTCGCACTGCTCGACGTGTCGACGGCGCTGCCGTACCCTCTCGCCGTCGCGGCCCTGCCGATCGCCATCGGATTCGCCGTTCTGCAGCGCCGCCTCTACGGCCTCGATCTGATCCTGCGGCGTACTCTGCTCTATGCCATCCTGACCGCGGCGGTGTTCGCGGTCTACCTCCTGGCCGTCGCCGGTGCGGGCTCGATGATCGGTGTCCGGCGGGGATGGTGGCTCGGTCTCGTGGGCGCCGTCGCAGTCGCCCTGGCCGTGGAGCCGATGAGGCGTACGCTCCAGCGCGCGGCCAACCGAGTGGTGTACGGCGACTGGGAGGACCCGTACGAGGTCGGCCGGCGCCTGGGCCTGCGCCTGTCGGACGCCGCCGCCCCACAGTCCACTTTGGATGATGCTCTGGTCGAACTGGCCGCCGCCCTCAAACTTCGCTGGGTGGCGATCGACTGCGATGGCGAGACGGTGGCCGAGGTTGGGCAACGGCCAGATCCGTTGCTGTCCAAAGAGACCATCGGCTGCCTCGCGGCCGTCGCGGATCACCGGCTGCGCCCGCGCGACCGGGCCCTGCTGGCGTCGCTGGAGCGGCAGATCGCCCCCGTCGTCCAGGCCCGGCGGCTCACCGCCGAGCTGCGCCGCTCGCGCGACCGGCTGGTGGTGGCGCAGCAGGCGGAGCGCCGCAGACTGCGCCGCGACCTGCACGACGGGCTCGGCGCCACGCTCGCCGCATTGGCGTTCAAAGTGGACACGGCCCGCAATGTGCTGGCCGAGGAGCCGGGGGCGGAGCCCCTGCTGCTGGAGATCCGCGATGGCTTGCGCCACACCGTGGATGACGTGCGGCGGCTGATCGACGGACTGCGCCCGCCACACCTGGACGAGCTGGGTCTGGCCGGCGCGCTCACCCGGCTCGCCGGCGAACTCAGCGGGCAGACCGAGATCCGCATCCAGGTGTGCGACGGCCCGCACACCTCAAGCCCGACCGAGGTGGCCGCGTACCGCATCGCGCAGGAGGCACTGACCAATGTGGTACGCCACGCGGGCGCCCGCTCCTGCGAAGTAGTGCTCGCCTACCGGGAAGCGGAGCTGGAATTGAGCGTTTCCGACGACGGCAGCGGCGAACCAGCCGCCCGCGACGGCAACGGATTGGCGACGATGCGCGAACGGGCTGAGGAGATCGGCGGAACGCTGGCCGTCGCGTCCCGGCCCGGTCGCGGAACGGTGGTCACCGCCGTGCTGCCGAGAGGGTGAGGGTGGATGCGCGTACTCATCGTGGACGACCATCCGCTGTTCCGGGACGGAGTGAGCGGGTTACTCGCCTCGGTGCCGGGCACGACCGTCGTGGGGATGGCGGCGACGGCCGACGAGGCGGTCCGGGAAGCGACCCTCACCCGTCCCGACGTCGTCCTGCTCGACCTCAACCTGCCCGGCGGGTCGGGGCTGACCGCCATCCCCCGGATCACGGCGGCCTGCCCCGGTACGGCAGTGCTGGTGCTGACAATGCTTGAGGACGACCGCTCCCTGACCGAGGCGCTGCGCGCCGGTGCCTCGGGGTACCTGCTCAAAGGCGTCGGTCAGGAGGAGTTGCTCGCGGCCCTGCGTACGGTCGCGGGCGGTGGCGCGGTCTTCAACGGCGCCGTCGCCGACCGGATCCGCAGTGGGCTGACCGGGCAGGCCGAGCCGTTGACCGGGCGCGAGGCGCAGGTGCTGGGGCTGCTGGCCGGCGGCCGGGATCCCGGGACGATCGCGCGGGAGCTGGGTCTGTCGACCAAGACCGTGCAGAACTACGTCTCACGGATTCTGGCGAAGTTCCAGGCCCGCGACCGCGTCGACCTCATCTTCAAAATCAGAGGTCTCTAGGTCTCCCGAATCGGATGTGTGGCTACCGCTCATTCATGGCCTTGAGCAATTGGCTGAACACCGCCTCGGGCACGGGGCTGCGTTAGGATTCGTAGGTCACGTCCCCTAGATCTCCGCTATTGCGGCCGATCATCCGGCCGAAAGGCCCCACGGCCGCGGCGGTGTTGCACCGGAACGGATGGTGGTCCGGCTCGGTGTGGCGTGCTTAAGCTGCCGACATCCGCGGTCTGAAGCCACGCGTGTACGGGCCGATCATGTGGGGAACGGTGGTAGCCATGAAGTTCGTCGTGAAGAAGTCTGCTAACGGTGAGTTCCGGTTCAACCTGGTCGCAACGAACGGCCAGGTCGTAGCCACCAGCGAAGGCTACAAGGAGAAGCGGTCGGCGATGTCGACGATTGAGTCGATCAAGAAGAACGCCGGCGGGGCGTCCGTCGAGGACCAGAGCTAACAGGCGGCCGCATCACGGAGGGTGCGTTGCTGGCCGGCTACGGGACCGGTTGGGCGAGATCGGTGATGATGCGTTCGATCTCGGCCAGGGCGTAGCCGGCCAGTTGTTGCTGCGCGGTCTCGGCGGCCGGGCTGGTTTCTTCGAGGTCGCCCAGGACGATGATGTTCTCGTCGTTGATCGTGTTGGCGGGGGCGGTGTAGTTGAAGCTGCCGACGATGATCAGCCGGGCGTCGATGACCATCAGCTTGTGGTGAACCTTGCGTACGCCGGTGCCGGGCTTGTTGGTGTACAGCTGGACCCCGGCCGCCTTAAGCGGCTGGGTGGCGGCCCAGGTGTGTACGCCCTGACCGCGGTCGAGTACGCCGCGGATGCGCTGCACCGAGGGCAGCAGGCGCAGCATGGTGTCGTCGATGCCGGAGGTGTGCGAGAAGGTGTACATGGCGAAGTCGATGCTGTGCTGAGCCTTGAGCATCTGTTTCATGATCTCCATCTCGGGTCCGTGCCGCGGCGCGAACAGCGGCTTGACCCGCACCCGGCCGAGGCGGAACTCGGCCGGCCGGGGTTCGAAGCGTTCGTGCAGTTCGCCGTAGGTTCCCGAGCGCATCCGCATGAACTCGCGCAGGTACTGCCCGGCCGCGGAGTTGCCGTGCAGGATCACCACGTGGTTGAGGTTGTTTCCGCGGGCCAGCGCCGGACTGGTGATCGTGTTGGTGCCGGTGTCGGTACGCGTGAAGTTCGCCGACCCGGTCAACACGCCCGCCCGGGTCTGGCCGGGGTCGCGCACGACGAACTTCTGGTGAAAGATCGCCGGGTTCAGATCGCTGACGACGTCGAGGCCGGCACGGAGCAGGGCGGCGTGGATGGTGCGGTTGGTTTCGTTGGCGCCGCCGGGCTGCCACGGATCGGCGAGCGGGTCGTCGGGCTCGCGCAGGTAGTCGCCTTCCAGGATCAGCTGCACCCGTACGCCGCGCTGCTGTGCGGCGAGGATCGCCCGGGCGATCGGCTCGGAGTCCAGCTCCTGCACTGCGATGAACAGGCTGTGCCGAGCGCCGTCGATGAATCCGCGAATCACCGCGTCGAGATCGTCGGGGCCGCCGAGCACCGTCGGTCCGGTGTAGAACTCCAGCCCACTCAGCTTGACCGCCACTACCGGCCTCCGATCTGGTCGACTTCGTATCCAGTCTCGACCAGGCTCGGCGGTGACAGCGTGTAATGACCACAATCGGTCAGGCAACCCCCGTTGCCCTCACCGTTCGCCGGCAGTTGGTGGATCAGTCGAGGTTCAGTACGACCTTGCCGCCGACGCGGCGTTGCAGGAGCGCGTCCAGTGCCGATTCCGGCTCGCGCCATGAACATTCCAGCTCGATCTGGCTGTCTAGCCGGCCGTCGGCAGCGAGTGCACACAAGCGCTGCAGGTCGCTTGTTCCGCTGGCGTGGGCAGCGGTTTCGTCGAATTGATTCAGGGTGTAGATCCGTGCGCCCGGCGCTCGGTCGAACCGTGCGGCTCGGAACGTGATGGTCTCTTCGGGACTCTGAGTGGCGATGTTGATGACGATCCCTCGAGCGGCGACGTGTTCGATGGACTGTCCGAAGATGTCCCCGCCGACGCAGTCGATGATCACGTCGTAGTCGCCGTCAAGCTGGTCGACGACATGCCGTGCGCTCAGTTCACGCAGCAGCTGGGAGGATGCGGCGGGCTCGCGTACCAGTGCGGTCACGACAGCGCCGGCAGCGTGGGCGAGCTGGACGGCCATCCGCCCGACGCCACCGGTGGCGCCGGTGATCAGCACGCGTTTGGCCAGTACCAGTCCGGCCACCTCCAGGCACCGCAGGGCGGTGATTCCGGCCGTCGGAAGTGCGGCCGCCTGCGCGTCGGACACCGCATCGGGGATCGCCGCCAGCCGATCGGTCGCAACCGCGGCCAGTTGCGCCCAGGCACCGGCCTTGACGAGGCCGACCACGCGCGTGCCCGCGGCTGGTCCGCTGCCGTCGGCGGCCGCCTGCTCAACCACGCCGGCCACGTCCCAGCCGGCGACCGACCCCTCGGGCCGCCGCAGCAGATCGAGGACCTCGCCTCGGTTGAGTGAGGAAGCGCTGACCCGTACCAGGGCCTGATCCGGCCGGGGTACGGGGTCGGCGACCCTCGTCAGCGCGACATGCGGAGCCGCCGCGATCGTTGTCAACGCGAGCACACTGCGACCTTAATCCCGCGTGTCTGACGATTGCCGGAGCCCCGGCGCTGAACCCGATAGCCAGACAGAGTGCCGCGACCGTTTCGGCGTCGCACACGGTCAGGCTGCACTCATCGGTGAGGGCATTCCTACGCCTTCCTCATCAGCGGCGGGGCTGTGCACGGCGCCCTATCGACGGCCGACCTGTTCCTGCTCGCGGCGGTCGCCCTCTGCGGACTGGGGTACGCCGAGGGTGGCGCGCTCGTACTGATCCAACGCAGCCGCAGTATCCGCGCACCACAGCAGGTTCCCGCCACCGCCGACCGCGGCCGTCAATCCCTGAGCTCGTCGAGGTGACGAACCCTGCTATTCACCGAAACGGCCGGCGTGCGATTGCACCGCCTCGCCGCGCAGCTGGGTGAGGTGGCGAAGGAGATCGGCTTGGCTGATCGCGGGCTCCTCAGCCCCGGTACGCGCCTCCTGCATGGCCTTGGCCAGTTGGGCCCGGCGCAGCACCTCGGCCAGATCGGCGCCGGTCATGCCCTCGCTGCATACGGCGAGGGCGTCGACGTCCACGTCGTCGGCGAACATCACGAAGCCGTTCACTTCGTGAGCAGCGACGAGCTGCCGGATCATTTTCGTCAGGATGTCGGCGCGGCCGTTGCTGTCGGGCGCGGGCACACGGAGTTTGACGTCAAACCGGCCGGAGCGAACCAGCGATGCATCCACCCGGTCGGGGAAGTTCGTCGTGGCCACGACGATGACCTTGGGATTGGCCTCGATGAGGTCGTTCATCTCCTGTTTGAAGATCCCGGCGACGGCGTTGATCGCCTGGCTCGCGCTGTCACCACCCTCACCGGCGTACCCGATGATGCTGTCGAACTCGTCGAAGAGCATGACGGTCGGCTGCCGGTACCGGCGAGCACGGCCGAAGATGGCCTTGATGTTGCGTTCCGAGGCGCCCAGCCACTTGTCCAGGATGTCCGGCGTGTGAATCTCCTGGAAGGTGGCACCGATCTCGTTCGCCAAGGCCCGCGCGAGCATCGTCTTGCCGGTGCCGGGTGGCCCGTACAGCAGCACGCCCTGCGGGCGCCGGGCTCCCCAGCGCGCCATCGCACCGGGATGGCGGAACGAGACCGCTACCTCGCGCAACCGGCCGACGATCTCGTTCAGCCCGCCGACGTGGTCGAGGGTGATGTGATCGCCGAGGTCCGCGATCGCGGCCAGGGTTATGCCCGGAGGCGCCAGCGGTCGGCCGTTCGGCGGGCCGGCCACCTCCGTGACGACGGCGATCAGCAGCCGGCACATCGCCTGCAAATGCGCCGCCGACATCTGCGCGGCGGGTATCGAAGCGTGCAAAGTGACCGACTGCCCGTCGCCGTGGACCGTCCGGTACTCCACGGTCGCGACGACGTCGCCGTCGACTCGGTGTTCGACTCGCGCCGGCCTGGGCTGCACCGCAGCGGGCGCCGGCGGTGGCGCCGACAGCCGCCGCGACACGTGGTCCGCCACCAGCTCCATCCCGTCCACTGCCCGGATCGCCCAGCGGTCACCGGCCGCCGCCCGCCAGGACAGCAGCGCGCTGACCGGATCGTTGCCGAGGGCCGACAGCGGTGGTCGATCTCGCTGGCGTTCCGGCCCGGTCCGAGCACCCGCATCCACCAGGTAGCGCTCGCTTCCCTCCCGCGGGTCGCGGGTCACCGACAGGGTCGCCTCGCGTACGGCCGGTGGAAACGACGCTGCTCGCAGGAGTTCCACCCGGCGGCCGTACGCCGCATCCAGCGCGGCATCAGCGTCGATGAGCGTCACGGCGTAACCGCCGTATTCGAACCTGTCCACCTCGGCCCGCAACCGGCCGCTTCGAAACGCCATACCATCAGCGTCTCACCAGCTCGCCGCAGCGGCCACCGATCCGTGCTCGTCCACTATGGACACCTCTGCGGGTCAGGCAGGGCCGGCCTCTCAGCAATACGAGGCCCACCAAGGCATGGGCCGCGTACATCACGCCACCGGCCGGCACGAACTCGCAGTCAGCGAGCACCAACTCGCCCTCCAGCTCGCCAGCGGTCTTGGTCAACCCGCCGATCAAGCCCCGGGCTCATGACGGCCTCGCCCATGCCCACGAAGCCCTACGCCACCGGGACCAGGCCCGCGACCACTGGGAAGACGCCCTCACCACACTGACCGGCCTGGGCATCGACCACACCGAAGACAGCGAAGCCACCGTCGCCAAGATCCGCAGACACCTCGCCGAGCTTGACCAGCAGCCCATGATCCGGCCACGAACCTGACCGCGAAATCGACCTGATCGAGGTCGAAGGGTTCGGCCGGTTCAAGGACGCGGAGCTGTTTCCCGGCGGCGCTCGGGCTTCGAACGCTGATCGCGTGTACGCCGGACGGACGGTTACCGGACAGATCGCATTGGCGGCAGGCCCGCGACGTCGAAGCTTTCCCGCCGGAAAGGTGCTCCAGCAAAAGTGCGTTCTTAAGACGCGCGAGCCATGTGTCTAGCGTTGCGGCTGAGGGACGAACTCATCGAAGGAGCAAAGCCATGGCGGCGGTCAGCCTGTCAACGATCATCGACGCCGATATCGAGCACACATTCGGTGTGCTCGCCGATTGGCGTTTCAACAAGGTGTGGGAACGCGAGCTTGTGGAGTACGAGCCGGTGGCGGGTGAGGAGCGGCGCTTCCGCTGGGTACGCATTGTCGGCGGCCGGCGAACGGAGGGAATCCTTGAGGTGACTGCGCTTGAGCCACCGCACCGGATCGAGATGGCGGGGCCGGCCGGGGATATGGCGTTCCGCAGCGAGATCACATTGCGAGCCCAGGGGGAGCGCACCCGGGTCGTTGCCGAGGTGGCCCTCGTGCCGCGGGGCTTGGCGCGGCTTTTCGACGCGATGATCGAGAGACAGCTCAGGCGGCAGGCGACGGGCAACCTTCAGGTACTCAAGGCCCTGGTCGAAGCGACGAGCCTTGTTCGCCGGCCGAGCCTGCGATCCATTGGTTGATCGAATCGAGAATGTCACCGAGCTGACGACCCCGGGGCGTCAGCGAATATTCGACGCGTGGCGGCTTGTCGGGATAGACGGTGCGATCGATGAGCCGCTGCTGCTCCAGTGCTTGCAGCCGCTCAGCCAAGGTCTTCGGGCTGATGCCGCGGAGCGCTCGCTGCAACTCGCCGTACCGCTTCGGGCCCTGGTGCAAGTGGTAGATCACTAGTGGGGTCCATCGAGTGCCGAGCATGGCCAGCGTTTGTGTCACGGGGCATACGTCGGGGCTGGGCGCGACCGGGAGCTGCATGGCTTCCATAGGTGAAGTTCCTATCTGAAGCGTGCGTACTACACAAGATGAAGTAAGGATTCTGACGGTCAGCCACGACCGCGGCGCGGTTGGCGGCAGTCCGCTACATTGATCGATGCCAGACGATCCCGCCGGAGCGACCACCACGCCGCAACCCCAGGGGTGAGCGATGGATTCGTCAACCTTCGCCCGACCGCCCGATCCCGGCACCGTCCGCCGGCTGGAGGATCTCGCCATCCAGCTGCGCCAGCTGCGGGCGTGGGCCGGCAGCCCGTCGTACGCCGTCATCGCCCGCCGGGTCAACGACGCGTGGCGGGCCGCCGGCCGGCCGGCCGCCGAGGCGACCGCCAAGAACACGGTGGCCGACTGCTTTCGCGTACGCCCACGTCCCAATGTGGACCTGGTGCTCGCGATCGTGGAGGCGCTCAACCCGGATCCGGCGTACCTGACCGGATGGCGGCAGGCGCTACGGGTCGTACATGGTGAGGCGACGGCCGCCACCTATGTGGCCGCTACCGACCGGTTGCCCGCCGACCTGCCGTCGTTCGTCGGCCGAGCGGCGGAACTGCGGGAGCTGATGGTGGGCGCGGCCATCACGGCCATCGACGGGATGCCCGGCGTAGGCAAGACCGCACTGGCCGTACGCGCGGCGCATACGCTGGCCCGCACCGAACCGTTCGACCGAACGCTCTATGTGGACCTTCGGGGTGTCCACCCGGACCCGGCCCTGCCGCCGGTGGATTCCGCCGCTGTCCTGTCGGAGTTCCTGCGCCTGCTCGAGATGCCCGGCGACGAGGTGCTGTCGCTGAACCCGGAGCAGCGGCGGTCGGCGTACCAGCGGTTGCTGCGCGCCCGGCGGGTCCTGGTGGTGCTGGACAACGCGGCCGACGAGGCCCAGGCCGAACCGCTGATCGCCGACGGTACGCCGGGCCGGATCCTGGTGACGAGTCGCCGGGCGCTTGACGGCCTGCCGAAGGGGCGGCGGCTGTTCCTCGACGTCTTCGCGCCCGAAGAGGCGGTCGCCCTGCTCCGCGAGGCGGCCGGCGAGCAGCGGTACGCCGCCGATCCCCGGGCAGCGCAGCACATCGCGAGCCTGCTCGGGCACCTGCCGCTGGCCGTCGCGGTGTCCGCGAGCCGGATCCGCAACCTCGCCTGGCCGCTGGCCGAGCACCTCGAACGCCTGCGTACGCGGCACGGCCTGCACGTGGAGGACCAGGTGCAGCGGGCGGTCGATCTGTCCTATGCGGACCTATCCGCGGTTTCGCGGCGGATGTTCCGGTTGCTGGCCCTGCATCCCGGGCCGGACCTCGACGCGTACGCCGCGGCCGCTATGTCCGATATGGACATCCGCAGCGCGGAGGGGCACCTGCATACGCTCATCGTCGCCAATCTGCTCCAGCAACCGCAGCCCGGACGGCTCGTCTTCCACGACGTCATCCGCACCTACTCGCTGGCGCGTGCGTTCGACGAGGACTCCAGCAGCGGCCGGCGAGCCGCTCTGACGCGGCTGTTCGACCAATATCGGCGTACGGCCACCGCCGCGGCGGAACTGGTCACGCCCGAGGGCGCGGCGGCCGGGCCGTCCGACGGCGTACCGGCGATGGACACACAGACGGCGGCGGCGTGGCTGGACCGGGAACTGCCCAACCTCCTCGCGACCGCCATGTACGCCGTCGACAGCTGGCCGGACCACACGACCGGGCTGTCGGAGATCCTCATGCGCTACCTCGACGACCGGGGCCGCATCGCCGACGCGGAAACGCTGCACACCGCGGCTGTCCGGGCCGCGACCGTGCAGGCCGATCGGGGTGGCGAATGCCGGGCGCTGATCAACCTCAGCATCCTGCTGTTCCGGCAGGGGCGGCTGCGCGAGGCGGCGGCCCGGCTCCGGATGGCGTTGCCGATCGCGCAGGAGACCGGTGACCGGCAAAGCCTCGGCCGGATATTGGCCAACCTCGGTGCGGCGTACCAGATGCTCGGGCGCTTGCCGGAAGCGCTGGATCAGCATCGGCAGGCGCTGACCATCGCGACCGAGATCGGCAACCGGTCGGCGGTCGGCCGGACGGTAGGCAACCTCGGCACGGTCTATGGCAAGCTCGGCCAGTACGCCGAAGCCCTGAACCACCACCAGCGTGCGCTCGCGATCTTCCAGGAGCTGGGCGACCGGGTCAGCGAGGGCCGGGAACTGGCCAATCTCGGCGTCATCGCCGAGCGTACGGGCGACTACTCGCTCGCACTGCAACGGCACCACCAAGCCAAGGCGATCTTCGACGAGATCGGCTACCAGCTCGGCACCGCATATGCGCTGGCCTACCTCGGTACGGACTACTTGGGGCTCCAGGACTACCCGGCCGCGCTGGACCATCAGCGGCAGGCTCTGGCGATCGCCGCCGAGGCCGGCGACCGCGAGCTGGAAGCGTCCACTCACAACGATCTGGGCGACACTCTCCTGAGGATGGACCGGCTCGACGACGCCCTCGACCACCGCCGGTCCGCATTGGAGATGGCGTCGCGCACCGGCGACGGCTTCGAGCAGGGCCGCGCCCACGCCGGAATCGGGGACATCCTGGCCGGCCAAGGCGATCCGGACCGCGCTCGCGAGGAATGGACGCTCGCACTGGCGCTGTTCGACGAGATCGGCGTACCCGAGGCGGACGAGGTCCGGGCGAAGCTCTGACGGCCGCCTCGGACCGCCACACACCGGTCCGCACCACGACCGGCCGGCGTACGGCCCGAGACGGTGATAGGCGAGGCTAGATGCGCAGCAGCCCGCAGCCGATGAAGACGTTGTCAATGTCCCGGTACACCGGCCAGACCATCGCGGTCTTCGTGTTGGGCCCGTAGGCCCCGTCCGGGTTCACGCCGACCGCCGACTGGATGTCGCGCACGGCCCGCTGAGTGTTGGAACCGTAGTTCCCATCGAACCCGACGCCCGCCGAGAACTGCGGGTAGCAGCGGTTGATCGCGTCTTGCACCTTGAAGACGCCGTCGGTGATGTTGCCGCGCACCAGAATGCAGTCGCGGACGTTGTTTCCCTGCGCAGTGGTCGGGATGTTGAAATGCACGGGGGTAGTGCGGACGAAGCCGTGGACGACGGTCCAGGAGAAGCACGTTCCCTGGGCGTCCACTGCGCCTACGGTGGGCGCCGGCTTGGTTCCCTTGACGATCACCGATGACGGGGAATCGCTGCTCGGACCCGGCTCGGCGGCGACGGCGGCGACCGCAGGGCCGAAGGCGACGGAGGCGATGCCGGACGTGACACCGGCCATGGCGGCCAGGGACCGGCGGTAGACGGCGGTCTTGGACATGATGTCTCCTTGTCTAACATAGACGGACGGTCGGAAGGGAAGGACGGGAGAGCGGCCGGTTTCGGCGGGCCCCGAGCACGAGCCGGGCGTACGCCGGTCATCGCGGCGGGTCCGATGGCAGCCCGTCGCGGTAGATCGCGCACAGGTACTGGTGCCACACCTGGCCGGCGTACTGGTAGTGATCGCGCAGCACGCCCTCGACCGTGAACAGAGTGCCCTCGCCGCTGGACAGCTGTGGCCAGTTGTAGCCGGGCACCTCCAGGTACAGCTTCACGAACGGGAACGTGTGGAACAGATAGCGCACGAACAAGGCGACCGCGTGAGCGGCCAGCCCCGAACCGGTCAGCGGCGGGATGAATACCGCACCGACGTACGCGTACCGCGCGATCGGATCGGCGCCGTACGCCACCACTTGGCCCACGGACTCGCCGTTCTCGGTACGCCGGGCGACGAACTGCACCAGCACCTGGCTCCACATGGCTTCGGTGAATCGCTCCAGGGGCGGCGGCGCGCCCCGGTAGCGCCAGCGAAAACTGGTCTCCGGCGCGGCGGCGAGCATGAACAGGAATCCGGTGTCATCCGGCACGACCGGATCGAGCTGCAGTCCGTGTCCGGCGAGGACCGGCGCCAGCGGGTCACCCGGCGAACCCGCGAACGCCGGCACTGCGGCGATGCCATCCATCGACGACGGTGAACCGAGGCCGCCACCGATCCGGATCGAGACGCCCCGGGCCGCGGAGTCCACAAGGGACAGCAGGTCGCCGACGCGATCCGGCCGGGACCGGTCGCTGTCGATCGTCACGCCCTTGCCCTCCAGCCAGATCAGGATCCGCATCATGGTCAGGCTGTCGGCGCACAGGTCCTCGTCGAGCCGGGCGGCGTCGCCCAGCTGACCGGGGTCCAGCTCCAGCAGCGCGGCGAGTTCGCGGCGGCAGGTCTCCCGGCCGGTTCGCTCGGCGGTCGCGTGGTCAACGGTCATCGCACATGTCCCTTCTCGAACAGCTCGCCGCTCAGGTAGCGCCGCCGGGCCTCGGCCCGCCGCGGCTTTCCGGAGGACGTGCGCGGCGAGCGGCCCGCCGGCACGGTCACCACCTCGGACGGGCGTACGCCCACCGCGCCGACGACAGCGGCGGCGACATCGGTGCGTACGCGCGCCGCCTCGCTGCCCCTCGTCTCGATCGCCACGACGATGCGATCCCCGCCGTCCCCCGGTACGCCGAACGCGATGGCGGAGCGCACACCGTGTACGCGATGGGCGGCGTACTCGATGTCCTGGGGGTGAATGTTGCGGCCGGCGGCGAATAGGACGTCCTTCACCCGGCCGCAGACCACCAGCTCGCCGCCGGCCAGGTAGCCGAGATCCCCCGTATCGAGCCAGCCGTCGACGGCCAGGGCCGTGACCGAGGGTCCGCTGACCTCGATCCGCCCGACCCGGCGCTCCGCCAGCACCTCGCCCGTCTCCCGCGAAGCGATCCGGACGGCCATGCCCGGAATCGGCGTTCCCAGGCGTACCAAGGGCTTGCCCGCCTCGGCCGGTAAGGCCAGGCCGTCGCGTTCCAGGACCGCACCATCGACCACATCGGTCGTGAGACCGCCGCCCACGGCCAGCGTCACGGCGAGCGTCGCCTCGGCTAAGCCATAGGCCGCAGCGATGGCGTCTCGCGCCAGCCCATTGCGGTACGCCGCGGCCGCGAACGAATCCAGGACACCGGGATCGATGGGCTCCCCGCCGCAGAGCATCAGCCGTACCGAGCGCAGGTCCACCGGCAGCCCGGCCGACAGCAGCGGAACCAGAAGGCGGTACGCGAAATTGGGCGCTCCGGTGACCGCGGCGCGGTATCGCGACAGGGCTTCGAGCCAGCTCACCGGGCGCCGGGCGAAGGCCAGCGGCGACTGGAGCACGAGCGGGCACCCGCACGACATGGGGAACGCGAGGAACCCGATCAGGCCCATGTCGTGAAACAGCGGCAGCCAGCTCATCATCGGCGTCGAGTGCCAGCGGTCGTGGCCGAGCGCGGCGCGGGACGCCACAATGTTCGCGGCCAGGTTGCCGTGGGTCACCGGTACGCCGCGCGGCTGCCTGGTCGAGCCGCTGGTGTACTGCAGGACCGCCAGGTCGTCCGGGCCGATCTCGGCCGGTTCGGCCGGCGCCGCGCGCAGCGACACCCGCTCTAGGTCGGCCAGTCCCATCCCAGGCCGGCCGAGTGATGGAAGCGGGCCGGAATCCGTGAGGACGAGGTCGAAGCCCGCGTCCGCGACGATCCGCGAGACAGCGTCCATACGCGACCGCTGCACCGGCGGCAGCATTGTGATAGATCCGCCTGCGAGCCACACTGCCTGCGCCGCGATGACCAGTCCGAGCCCGGTGTCCCCGAGCAGCCCGACCCGGCTGCCCCGCCGTACGCCGTAAGCCGCCAGGACCGCGGCGGTACGCCGAGCCCGGTCGTGCACCTGGGCCCAGCTCAGACATGCAGCACCGGAACCATCGGAAACGCCGAGGACCGTCAGCGATCCACGGCCGTACGCTCCCTGCACAATGCCGTCGACGATCGTACGCACCGGACCTCCCCAGATCGACAGGTACGCATCCGACGGTCGGCCCGCTCGGCCGGCGCGCGGTGAATCCCGGACGATCCCGGACGCCCTGCGGCGGAGTCTGCGGTGGCGACAGCGGGCCCGATCGTGATCAGGCCCGCTGCTCCCGAACACCGTCAGTACGCGATGGTGGCCGCCGTGATCGGCGTAGCTCGCCGCCCTGCGCATCGATCGCGGCGACCTAACAGCCGCTGGTTCTCTCCTCCTTCGGGCGCAGGCATTGCGGGTTGGCGTACCCGATCCGGCTTCGCGCCCGGTACGCGGTAATCTCAGCAGGTGAGCAGCGATGCAGCCGTCACCGTACGCCCGGGAAACCGCGACGAAGTTCCGGTCCTCCAACGCATTGAGCGAGACGCCGATGCCGCGTACGCGGACGCCGGGCATCCGGAACTCAGCGATGGAGAGGTCATCCCGTCGAACGTGGCGCTGGCCGCCATCGATCGTGGCGACCTCATGGTGGCCGCCACGCGCCATGGCCCGGTCGGCTGGATCTACATCGGACGGCTCGGCCCGGAGTTGTGCATCGGCCAGATGTCGGTGGCGCCCGAGTTCGGCCGTCGCGGCATCGGCACCATGCTGCTGGAGTACGCGATCGACCAGGCCCGCCGGGCCGGCGAGCGGACGATCGTGCTGAACACCCAAGGCGACGTGCCGTGGAACCGCCCGTGGTACGAGCGTCACGGGTTCGTCGTCCTCGGTCCCGAGGAGTGGACGCCGGCGATGCGTACGCTCACGGAGCAGCAGCGGGAGATCGGTCTGGACTGGAGTACCCGCGTCCACATGCGACTGACCGTCTCGTGACATGAGCGCCATCCTGGTCACGGCCTCGACCGGCCCGGACGACCACGATTTCCTGGCCGAGTGCGTGCGCTTGCGCGGCGTCGGCGGTCTGCCGGCCGTGGATGAGCCGGGGTTCGCCCCGTTCCGCGTGGTGACCCGCCATCGCGATGTGCTGGACATCAGCCGGCGCGATGACGAGTTCCGCAACGGCCCGCGAAGCCTGCTGCTGAATCGGGCGGCCGACCGGGCGCGAGCCGCCGCTGCCGGCCGCGTACCGTCGCTGGTCGAACTGGATGGCGCCGAGCACCGGCAGCGCCGCCGGCTGCTGTCGGGATTCTTCCGGCTCGCCGCGCTGGAGCGATTTCGGCCGGCGGTGTCACGACTGGCCGCCGAGGCGGTGGCGGCGCCCGGTGGCGAGTTCGTCAGCACGGTCGCACTGCCTTACGCGCTGCGCGTACTCATGACGGTGGCCGATTTGCCGGCGGCCGACCACGCCCGTGTTCACAGCCTTACCTGCGAACCGTTCGAAATCGACACGGCTGGGAAGATCGCATACCTGCGGGCGTTGCTCACGGCCCGCGCAGCATCGGCCGGGGACGACCTCGTCTCGCTGGTCGCGACCGGCGGGCTGCCGATGCGCGAGCAGATCGCGTTGCTCCTGACCATCTTCACCGCGGGGCACGAGACCACCGCCGCGGCGCTCGCGGGAGGCGTACACGCCCTGGCTACAAACCCATCCCAGTTGTACGCCCTCCGCGCCGACCGGGGCCTTCACGCGCCCGCCGTCGAGGAGATGCTGAGGTGGACCACGCCGATCGTCGGGTTCATGCGAACCGCGTCGGGCCGGCAACGGATAGCCGGCCAGGAATTGGCGCCCGGTGATTCCCTGTGGCTGTGCTACCCCGCGGCCAACTTCGACGAGACCGTCTTCCGCGATCCCCATTCGTTCGTCGCCGGGCGGTGGCCCAATCGGCACTTGGCGTTCGGTCATGGCGTACACCGGTGTCTGGGGGCCGGGCTGGCGCGGATGGCCTTGCGGGAGTTCTTCGGCGCACTGGTCGCTGCGCGCTGGGCGCCGGAGCTGACCGGGGAGGTGGCGTTCAGCCGCGGCCGCTTCCTACGCCGGTTCAGCCGCCTTCCGCTGGCCTATCCGACCGGGACGGCGTAGACCTGGCCGCCGCGAGCGAAGAACGCAATGGACGTCGCCGGGCCGGAGAGGGCTATCTGCCGCAGCATCTCGGCGGTCGCGCCGCGAGCGGTGAGGAAGTCCACCGTCCGCACGGTTTGCATCAGGTCGGATGGTGCGTCGAGTACGCGCGCCGGATCTGACACGGATGTCAGCCGCCGTAGCTCGTCCGCTGTCGGTGGCCGGGTGGCGTCCGACTTGCCGCGCTTGGCCTGCTCGAACCGGTGCACCCAGCGCAGTACGGTGGCATCGTTGGCCACGACCCACGTTGCGAAGGCAGCGTCCACTGCGTCGGCAAAACTTTGTGCCGTGGCGCGCAGACCCGGGATTCCGCGTGCGGTGGCATGAACCGCGTCGTCCCCGCTCCACGCTCGTGCCAGCGCCGACGTTCGGGGCCATTGCGTACTGATCAGCCGGGCGATGTCCAGGATCCGGCGGGTCCGCTCGATCTCGAAGCGGGCGACGCGATCGGCCGGTACGGGAGGCGGCGCGGCCGGGTCATACAGTGCGCACAGCAACGCGTCGTAGCGGGCGGTCATCGGCGTACGCCGATCATCTCTCGGACCGTGGCGAGGCTTTCGTGGGCGACCCGTTCGGATGCGCCGTCCTGTTCCAGGCAGACGGTGACCCCGTCGCCGACCCGGCCCAACGCCGTACCCACCCAGTCGAGCTGTCCGGGCGGCAGCGGCGCGGGATGCACGTCTATCCACATAGGTGAGCCCAGAACCTCGATCACCTGGAACCCGGAGATGTGCATCTCGGTCACCCGGGCCCAGCCGGGCCACTCGGCCGGCGCGACCACGATCCGGCTGTCGGTGTTGATGTGAAAGCCCATCATGTGGCCGCTGTCGAGGATGATCCCGCAGTCGGCGGCCTCGGCGACGATCGCCAGGTACGCCCACATGTCGAGGTCGCCCTCGGCGTAGTGCACCGGCGGGTTCTCCACATTGAACGGCCGGCCGAGCAGCTCCCGGCAGGTCCGCACGTTCTCCGCCGAGCGCAGCGCTCCGTCCTCGGTGAGTAGCGGAGGCATGTGGTGCAGGCCGAGGGAAAGCCGGTCCCACACCCAGATTCCGAGGTCCTCTTCGTACCAGACCGGGTCGAGGCCCGCGCCGACCTCGCCCAGCCGCTTGATCTCGTCGGGTACGAGGGCTCCGGACAGGTTGATGTCGACCGCGTGGATGACGACCGGCCAACCGCATTCCCGCAAGCGGCTCGCCAGGCCGGCCGGTGCCACGTCATCGAAGCGTACGCCGAGGTTCACGTAATCGACCATCGCCATGGTCGGATCGCCGGCCAGCCGGCGTTCGCACGCGGCCATGACGTTGTCGAACGTCAGGCCGATGCCGAGGCCGAGGTCCGCCCTCATACCGGCACCGCCGCCGCCGGCCGGGCCAGCTCGGCGATCCGTTCGCCCGACAGGTCGAAGTCGCGGAGCCAGGGGAGGGCTTCGCTGGCGGTCCGGGCATCGGGCCGGTCGCACAGATTCCACAGCACCTTGAACGGCACGTGCCGCAGCAAGATGGCCTGCATCCGCATCGCCTGTCCGGCCGCGGGATCGGTCGAGCGCAGCTCCCGCGATCGCCGTTGCAGGTACGCGATCTTCCGCCGGATCGCGGGCAGGTACTGTCCGGCGAAGTCGTGGATGAACACCTGGTAAATCGACCGGATCGCGGCGTCGCGAAACAGCGGCTCCGGATCGGGCAGCTCGTCGGGGTCGAACGGCCCGCCCTGCCGGTCCTCGAACAGCGCCCTCAGCGGCGTACCCGGGTAAAGCTGCAAGGTGTTGAGGTAGTGATCGAAGAACTCCTCGTCGAGCAGCCGGGCGCGCTGCAGGAACACCAAGTTCTCCCGCAGCTGGCCGACGGTCTGATCGGGGTAGAACATGATGAAGTCCAGGCCCAGTTCGAGGCCGTGTCTTTGAATCAGCTCTACGGCTTCGTGGTTGCGGGCGATCGACACCCGCTTGTTCAGAAATCGCAGCTCCTCGGCGGAGCCGGACTCGATGCCGATCTCCACGCCGCGCAGGCCCCGATCGATGAGCCAGGGGATCTCGCCGGCCATCTGCAGAAGAAAGCCGACGGTCGACGACGTACTCCACGTGACGCCGGGCAGCCGGTTGTGGAGTTCGCCGATCAGTTCCCGTACGCGCGGCGCCGACACGAAGAAGTTCGCGTCGAGAAAGTAGATGTGATCGAACGATTCGCGGTCGCGTTCGCGTACCAGCCAGTCGACGAGGTTCGCAGTGGGGGCGGCCCGCCACGCACCCGGCATCGCGATGATCGCGCAGAAGCTGCATTTCTGCGGACAGCTTCGGCTGCTTACCAATGCGACGGCCCGGCGTACGCGACGGTCCCGGCGATCGGTGAAGATCAGCGGGTCACCGTCGTGCTGCACCGGGCAGAGGAACGGATCGGCCCATTCGGCGACGGGCAGCGGCTCGGCCGGCGGGCTGAGCCGGACGGCGGAGCCATCGAGCCACCCCACGCCGGGTTCATCGCGCAGGCCGCCGAGGTCGCCGGACCGGACGGCCTGCACGATCGCCAAGAACGGGCGCTCGCCGTCGCCCAGCACCGCGAAGTCGAAGATCTTTCCCCACCGGGCGACGAAGCCGGCTCCGGTCAGCGTCACATGGGGGCCGCCGGCCACGAACGTGGCGCCGGGAAGACACTCCCGAAGCTCACCCGCCCACGCCACGACTTCGCGTACGTGGCTGCTGTAGACCGCGAACCCGACGACGGACGGGCGGAAGGCGAGGATCTGATCGAGCGCGGCGCGCCGGCCGGCCGGGCTGTCGCTGAAGTTGAAGACGACGGCGCGGGCGGCCGGGCCCATTGTCGCCATCACGTAGCTGCCGATCGTCATCGACCCGATCGGCTGCACCTGCGAGGGCGGGCCACCGAGCGGGGTGGCGACCAGGGCGACCCGGACCTCAGGCGAATCGTGAGGCGGCATGGGTGGCCTCCGCTTCCGGTTTCGAGTCGTACAGCTGGAACACCGTGGGGTACCGCTGTACGACCCGGTCGCTCTGTTCGGTGAGGCCGGCCGCCAGGAGTTCGCCGAACGACGCCTGATCCATCCGGAACGACCGCGCACCGTCGTCGATGTACGCGAAGCCCAGGTCGAGGAGGAACCGCACCTGCGGACGGAACCCGGCGAATCTCATGGGCCGGCGGAGAAGACGATCGTGCACGGTAAGCCTTCGATGTCGACGTCCTTGACCCACCAGACGCCGGATGCGCTCGCCGCGCCGGCATCGCGGATCTCCGCAGGCTCCTCGCCCCGCCGGAAGAGCCGGACCGAGAATGCGGCTCGCAGGTCGATCGGCATCGACTGCTCGTCGTCCGGCCGGACGGCCACGCCCGCCGCCCTACTCGGGCTGGTGCAGGGGGCGCTCCACTTCGGACTCGCGGACGGCGCGCTCCTCGGTGGTGTCCAGGACGCCCTCGAAGGTGTCCTCGACAACGCCTTCCCATGTGCGGCCGAACACCATCACGAAGTCGTCGTCGCCGACGTTGAGTTCCTGCATCCCCCAGATGCCCTCTTCGAACCGGCCGCGTTCGGTCGTCAGCCGCTCCGGAAGTTCTTCCTTGCGGAAGAGGTTGGCACGGAAATTGATGCTCAACTCGATCAGGGACTTGGGTTCTTCCATCGCCATAGCTTCCTCGCTTAGGCTCAGCCGGGTTGAACTGCGGAAATCGACGGAGTCAGGCTACCAGCCGGGCGCGTCGGCGCCATGTGCCGACTCGCGGATGTCCCTCAGTCGTGAAACACGCTGGCCACGGCCCCGGGAACGACGGGATAGCGCTGTCCGGCGCGGCCGAAGGCCGATCGGACCATTTTGCGTACGTCGATGGGGATTCCCGCCGGAAAGAGTTCGTCAATGGCGCGCTTGGGCACGAGGAGAACCGCGGGACGCGGCAGCGGCCAGTGGCGCGAATGCTCGGGCGGGTAGAGCGGCGAGTGCACGGTGACGAACCAGTCCCGCCCATCGGCCGCCCGGACCCACCACTCTTGCGCGTCGAGGAACGGCCGTGATCGTCCCGTCAGCCGGCCGAGGAACCAGGTCACGCCGGCGCGCAGATCCTGTTCCGAATCCGACGGCGTGGGTGGCAAGGCGATGAGGACGCCGTATGCGTTATCGGCCAAGGGATGCGCAGCGGACGCGGCCGGTTCGGCAGCATCCGGCTCGATCGTGGCGCTCCACGCTCGCACCTCCACGGTCCGGCCGAACGGGCAGGGAACCGCCCGGGCGGCGGCCACCATGGCATCGGCCTCCGCCGCGCCGGCCGGCCGCCAGGTCACCTCATCCACCGAGCGGCCCGCCCGTGAGGTACGAGTCCAGCCACGGGCTGCGATAGCCATCGGCGGACCAGACGACCGGAAAGAACGCTTCATGCAGCTCCAGCGAGCCGGTCAGCTTGTACCGGCCGAACAGATAGTCCGCCGGGCGGTCCGCGGCCAGCCGGGCGTCACCCCGGATCCAATGGATGCCGTAGGCCCGCCGGGGATGGTGCGATCGGTTCGGCTGCGAGCCATGCCAGATCCGCCCGTCGAAGAAGGCGCCGCCGCCGGCCGGGCAGGAAACTCTTTCGATCCGCAGGTCCATGCCGAGGGCCGCCGCGACCGCCGCGATCGCGCCGTGGCCGCGTTCCTCGCCGAAGAGGCGGAACATCTCCGGCTGGTCGAGGTCGGGCCACCGATGGGAACCGGCCGCGAACTCCAGGCTGCCGTTGTCGGCCGCCATGTCGTCCAGCGCAATCCAGCAACTGGCGACGTCCGGACGGGTCAGGGACTTGAAGTATTCGAACTCGCGGTGATATTCGATGGCGCGCGACGAGGACGGCTTCATCCACACGGTGTCGACCGCCAGCCGCAGGCTGTCCCAGCCGAACACCTCGGCGGCGACGGCGGCCAGGGTCTCCGACAGCGCCACCGCCGCGATCCGGCGGTCGCACTTCCACGCGTTCACGACATGCCGGGGAGCGTCCGGAAGCGTCGTGCCCGGCCGGTAGTAGGCCTCGTCGGGGAAGATCCCGGTCTCATAGCCGCGTTCGAGCACATACTCCAGCCGGGTACGCAGAAGGTCGACGGCCGCCGCCGGGATCAGCCGCGTAACCGCGACGAATCCGTCGGTGTCCACCGCGGACCGCAGCCCGGCGGCCGGGGACTGCGTGGTCATGCGAACAGCCTTGCACAGTTGTCGACATAGAACTGCCGGCGCACCTCGGTGGGCGTACCGGCGGCAGCGAAGCTCGCCTCCAGCCGGCCGACGGGATCGCTGCCGCCCTCGTAGTGCGGGTAGTCGGTGCCGAACATGAGCATGTCCGGACCCAGCTGCGCGACCAGCTGCCCGACGTCCTCGAAGTAGTAGGGCGTGATCCTGACCTGGCGGCGGAACTGGTCGCTGGGCACCGCGGTCAGCGTCGCGACCACCGGATCGCGGCGGAACAGGTACGCGGTGTGGTCCAAGTGCCGCAGGAACCCCGGCACCCAGGAGGCACCCTGCTCGATCACGCCGACGCGCAGATCCGGATGGCGGCTGAGGACGCCGTCGAGCACCATGCATGTGAGGAAGCGCTCGACTGTGTGATGCGCGACAGCGAAATCCTTCGCACGCAACGCTTCGCCACCATGCTCCTCACCGGCTCCGGCGTGCAAGCGGCCGTCGTCGTGATACTCGGCCGGAAGCAGGCGGCCACCCCCGATATGAGATAGGACCGGTACGCCAGCCGCGGCGCAGTACGCCCACAGCGGTTCAAGATCCACATGGCTGGGAGTACGCCCCCAGAACGCATCGGTGGGAACGTGCACCGCGGCGATTCCCTCATCGACAGCGGTACGCACTTCGGCCAGCGCGGCGGCGGGATCATGAAGGCTCACGACGCCGACGCCCTTCATCCGCTTGTCGCCGGAGCAGAACTCGGCGATTCCCCGGTTGTGCGCACGAGCGATGGCAGCGGCCACCCCGGGTGGCGTACTGCGGCCGCACAGCCGGGGCATGACGAACGTCGAAAGGACGATCTGCGCTTGCAGACCCAGTGCATCCAGCACTTCGCTGCGCTCCGCCGGGTCCAGCGCACCCGGTGCGAATCCCGATTTCGGTCCCTGCAGGGCGTACTGGAGCCCCATGCCACGCTCGGCCAAGGCCGCGGTTTGCCGCTGTGCCACCGGGCGGAGCTGCTCCAGCGCGGTTTCCCAGTCCGGAATGGCGCGGCCCACCATTTCCCGATCATCGGAGTCCGCGTACGCCGTGAGCCATGCGCGAGTCGGCATGATGTGGCTGTCCGCATCACAGATCGGGCCGAACCCCAGTTCCTGGGGGAGCATGAGTGCACCGTAGCGCAGTTGCTGAGATCATGAAATCAGCGCCCCTCCGCACTCGCGCCGGCCTCGCGTACGCTGCGGCGGTGGACACTGCCGAGCAGATTCTCGCTCAGCTCGACGAGGCCGCGCGCGAGTACCATTTCGCCGACCCCGAGCACCCGTACGCCTTCGCCATCGACGGACGGCTGCATCTGTTGCGTGACGACTCCCGGTGGGCCGTGCTGATCGAGCTGGTCGGCTACAACCCTCGGGCGGGCAACGTCGTGGACGTGGTGCACACCTACGGCAACTGCCTCACTCGCGGCCGGCCCGGGTACGAGAACGAGGACTTCCTGTCGCGCATCGACAACATGGATGAGATCGAAGACGCCGACGATCCCGAATGCCTGCGCGTCGACGGCGGTCCGATTCAGATCCGCGGCCGGCGGCTCCCGGTCGACGCATCGGCCGGCGACCCGCTGGAGGACGTCTTCCGCCTGCTCATTCCCGAACATCGTGATCTGTTGCTCGCCGACGAACCCGAGCTGCGCCGCCGCATCCCCGACGACCTGCCCCGTCTGCTCGTCCTCGACGAGTGGTGGCACCGCGAGCCCGAACGCTACGACCAGCTCCCCAGCGAGACCGAGACCTTTCGCCAGCTTGCCGTCGTGCTCGCGACCGGCGACGTGAGCGCATACCAGCCGTCGAGGGCGCCGAACACGCACTGGTCGAACTGGCCCGAGTCGGGATCGTTGTAGGGGCTCCGTCCACAGAGCGCCGAGCAGCTATGGAGAGTCGAGGCGGTGGAGGCGGGCCTGAACTTGGCCGGCGTCGTGGTGGTCGAGTTCGGTCAGGATGTGCAGAGCCCGGTGCCACGCGGTACGCGCCGCCGCGACATCGCCGGTGGTGTGGTGAGTGTCGCCGAGATGGACCAGGCTTTCGGCCGTGTAGTAACGATTGCCGAGGTTCCCATGCAACTCGACGGCATGCCGGTAGCAGGTAACGGCCTGGTCGTGCTGGCCGAGATGGTGATGGGCAAAGCCGAGGCTGTCCCAGCTGGCGGCCTGTCCCGGCCGGTCATCCAGTTCCAGATGCAGGCTCAGGGCCTGCTCGCAGCTGTCAAGAGCCGCTTGGTGGGCGCCCCGTTGGGCGTGGATCCAGCCGACTCCGTTGAGGGCGTCGGCCTGACCCGACCGGTGGCCGGCGGCCCGGTACAGGACCAGGGCCCGTTGGGCGTGGTGGAGCGCTTCGCCGTAGCGGCCTTGCCGCTCCAGCCCCATGGCGAAGTGAATATGGGCGCGGGCTTGCGCCACCGGGTCTTCGGCCCGCATCGCCAGATCCAGCGCAGATCCGAAATGAGTGTCGGCTTCGTCGAACCGGCCCAGCTGAGTGCAGTCGAGAGCCAGGAGGCGGTGGGCTCGGGCCTGGGCCGCCGGATCGGCCACGCGGCAGGCAGCGGTCAAAGCAGCGCGCTGCACCGTGACGTCCTCCTCCCATCGGCCTGCTCGGCTGAGGAAACAGGTGAGCACCCACGCCAGCTGCCAGACGTGTATGTCGAATCCGAGGGACGAGGCATAGTCGACGGCCGCCAGCAAGGTCGAGCACTCCGCCGAGAACCACGCCATCGCCTGATCGTGATCCGCCGGGCATTCCGGGGCGGTCCCCGGCCGGGGCCGGCCGAGCACGATCGACTCACGGGCGGGCGACAGGAGCCGATCGGCGGTATACGCGGTGTGCAGGTAATGATCCAGCAGCCGGCCGATGGCCAGGTGCCGCTCATCCTCCGGCTCATCAGCGTGGGCTCGTTCGGCCGCGTAGACCCGTACCAGGTCATGAAGGGTGAAACGGCCAGGACTGTGCTCGACGATCAGGTTCGCGCACGTGAGTTCCGCCAGCAGTGGGCGTACACGCCGTGAGGAGAGCCCGGTGAGACTGGCCACCGCGGGCACCGCGATATCGGGGCCGGGATGGAGTCCGAGCAGCCGGAACAGCCGCGCTGCCGCCGGGCCGAGGCTCTGATAGGACCAGGAGAACACGGTCCGCACGTTGGTGGCGGCGTCTCTACTGTGGAAGGCGTCCAAGCTGCCCTGCGCCTTGGCCACCTCGTCGGCCAGGGCCGCCAGGGAAAACTGCGGCTGGGCAGCGGCGCGGGCAGCCACGATCGCCAGAGCGAGCGGCAGCCGCGCGCATCGGATGACGATCTCCTCGATGGCGTGCGGCTCGGCTGAGACCCGGTCTTCGCCCAGGCGAGCCGCCAGCAGCTCATGAGCCTCATCGACGGCGAGTACATCCAAGGCGATCAGCCGAGCACCGTCGCTGGCGGCCAGGCTGGTGAGCTGATTGCGGCTGGTCACCAGCGCCAGGCAACCGGGTGCGCCCGGCAGCAGGGGGCGTACCTGCTCGGCGTCGTAGGCGTTGTCCAGCACTATGAGCATCCGCCGGCCGGCGAGCAGGCTGCGGTACAGCCCGACCTGAGCGTCCAGAGTGGACGGCCAGCGCCGCGGCGGAACGCCCAAGGACTCAAGGAAGGCGCGCACCGCGACTGCGTGGCTCATCGGTGCGCGGCCCGGATGGAACCCTCGCAGGTTCACGTATAACTGTCCATCCGGAAACTGTTCCCGGGCCTGATGAGCCCAGTGCACAGCGAAGGCGGTCTTCCCGATTCCCGCCATGCCCGATACCGCCGAAACCACCACCGTGGACGAATGACCCAGCAACTCGTTCATCGCTTTGAGGTGCGCGTCCCGGCCGACGAACTGGGCCACGGCCGCGGGCAGCTGGCCCGGCGATACCGAGGCTGACTGCGGCGCTGTGTCCGGCGACGTGGGCGATCTCGGTATCGCCCGCCGCGATGCCGACATGAAGCCCGTACGCTGGTCGTCGGTAAGCCCCAGCGCGACCGCGAGCCGGGCTACCGTGTCGCGACGCGGAAACCGCCGATCACCCCGTTCGAGTGCGCCCACGGCCTGGCCGGTCAGGGCCGCCCGCTCGGCGAGCGCCTCCTGGGTCAGGCCCGCCGCCCGCCGGTAGTCTCGCAACAATGCGCCGAATGACTCAGCCATCGGGCCCCTCCCCGCAGTCCGCACAGTAGCGCCGGCAGGTGCGATTCTGGCCAAGGCAGTCTGGCAGACGGAAGGCATCGTATCGCAGATGGTCGATTGCATGCGCCTCGACGGTAATCGGCCACATTAGTGTGAACTCGAGTCATTGTTCGGCGGGCCGTATTGATGTGTGGCAGATAGTCGCTCATCATGGGCCTGACCTAGGTCGTGTTCGGCGGACGAGGGGATTGTGATGACCAATGCCGAGCCGGTTGGCTCCGAGCAGCCGGCATCACGCCCGCGGCTGACCCTCGCCGAGGACGACATCGAGATCTTCGACGTGGATGCTCGCCGTCCGTGGGCGATGGCGGCCTCCGACCTTGAGGTCATGAGCATGGAACCCAGGGACTACCGCGACCTGCTCGACGATCGTCCGCGTCCACCGCCCCCGCTGCCGTCGCCTCCGACCGATCTGACCGATGCCAACAAGGACAGCGACGGTCACGACGGCGACGCGTTCAAGTGGCCATAGCCACAACCTCCGGTTCTAGCCCGCGACGAAGGCGTGTCGATGCGATTAGCCGATGTGATCCAGCCGCATGACGTCCGGGAGTTCCTGGACGAGTACTGGGAGAAGCGGCCCCTGCTGGTACGCGGAGCCGACGCGGACCGCTTCGGCGGCCTGTTCAGCCTGGCCGACGTGGATCACGTCTTCGCCACGCCGGCGCTGATCCACTCGTCGAGCGTACGGGTCATCCGCGACGGTCGTGGCCGCAGCTTCGACCAGATCGGACTGGCCGGTGCCCGCGGAGACCATCCGACCGTGGAGGCGCTGCTCGCCGAGCACCGCCGGGGTGCCACGATCGCGCTGCAGGCCGTGAACAGGATCTTCCCGGCGCTGCAGGACCTGTGCCAGGCACTGTCGGCGGATCTGTCCGCGACGATGCAGGTCAATGCCTACGTGACGCCGCCGTCGTCGCAGGGCTTCGACACCCACTTCGACACCCACGACGTGTTCATCCTTCAGATCGCCGGCGGCAAACGGTGGAACGTCTTCGAAGCGCCGGTCGCCCTGCCGGTGCGGTTGCGTGCGCCCGGCGAGGCGTCCGGAGCCGAGTCCGCCACCCCGCTCCTGGACGTCGAGCTGCGGCCCGGCGACGTGATGTACATCCCGCGCGGCTTCCCCCATCATGCGGTCAGCGCGCAGGCCACGTCGCTGCATCTGACGGTGGGAGTACACACGATCACCTGGGCCGCCGTCCTGCGGGCGGTCCTGGACGCGCAGTCCCGGCACGACCCGCGGCTGCGGGCATCGTTGCCCCCCGGCTTCGCCGACGACGAAGGCGTACGCCAAGCGGCCATCGCCCGGTTCGGGGAGCTGATCAGCGCGCTCGCCGACACCGCGGACGGCGCCGCAGTGCTCGACGACGCGGCCGAGCTGGTACGCCGCGGTCAGCGCGTCGTCCTCCCCGGCAGATTCCTCGACGCCGAGTACGCCCACCAGGTCAGCGGCGATACGCGGATACGCCGCCGCACCGGCATCGACTGTGCGGTGAACGTGCAAGGCGACCGCATTCGGCTGGAATTCAACGGGAAAGCCGTCACACTGCCGGCGTTCGCCGAGAACGAGGTACGCCATCTGCTGTCCGTCGAGGAATGCTGCGCCGACGAGCTGCCCGGCGATGTCGACGAGGAAGGCCGGCTCGTGCTCATCCGGTCGCTTCTGCGGGAGGGTCTGCTGACTGTCAGCCGCGACCGCTGACTCACCCGTTCGGCCGGCGCACGCAATGGCACATCCACGATGTATCTTGCTGCGCGTACGCGCCCCTAACAGGCATGTCCTCCCGAAGCGAGATCATCGACGTGCGGGTCAGCCGGCGGATCCTGTGGATCGGCGCCGAGGCGTACCCGCTGCACAACATCGCGCGAGCGCAGACGGTCAAGGTCGTCAGCGACCGCACCGCGGCGTTCGGCCGGTGGCTGAAGATGGTGTTCCTGTGGACGATCCTCGGAGCCGCCGCCGTCGCCGCCATGACAGTGTCCGGGATGCTGGACGCGGGCGGCACCGAGATGGCCGGCCTGGCCGCCGTACTCGTGGTGGTGGCGCTCCTGATCCACACTGGCCGGTTCCTCGCCGCCCTGTTCCGCAGCCCGGTCTACGCGCTGCTGATCGAAACCGCCGGTACGCCGCGGACCGCCCTGGTCAGCCGCGACCAGAACGTCGTCGTCCAGCTCGTCCACCAGATCATGGCGGCGATCGACAACCCGCAGGCGGAGTTCCAGATGCGAGTCGAGAACCTCCACGTCGGCGACAAGATCCAGCAGTTCGGCAACAACAACGTTGGCAAGGTGACCGCATGACGAGCAACTTCCACTTCGGCGACTCGGTGACCCAGTACGGCGACCACAACACCGGCATGATCAAGAATTCGGCGCCCGCCAATCCTCAGGTGGCGTTGCAGGAATTGCTGGCGGCAGTCCGGCTGCTGCGCGAGCAGGTTCCAGCCGCCGACCGCGAACTCATCGACGATTCGCTGAGCGCCATCGGCACCGGGGAGGGCGTACCGGCGGGGACTTTGCGGCGGGCGCTGGGCAACATCGCCGGGATCGCCGCGATGGTCGGCCAGGTCGGCGTACCCGTCGTGGAGTCGGTCCAGCGGGTCCTGCACGCGCTGGGTGTCTGAAGGGTGCCACCCAGCCGGTCGATTTCGCGGAATGCGATGGGGGATCAGACTTTTCCCGGGGCGTACCGCGCCCCGGCCCAAAGGGGGAGGGTGAACCACGATGACAGTCAAGAACACGCACGGGCTGCTTGAGGATCCCGACGAGGGTACGGTCAAGGACACCCACGGGCTGCCGTTCACGCCCGTGAGCCTGTCGGTGCCGGCACCGAGCCGCCGGCTGCGCAGCCAGCTTCCGGGGAACCAGCGGCCCGTGGTGGCCGTCGTGGACACGGGCGTCGTCGACGATCACGCCTGGTTCCAGGACTCCGACGCGGACGGTCCGATGCTGGAGAATGCGTACGACTACGGCTGGGCCGGGCCAGAGTCCACCGTGTACGCCCCGTACCACGGAACGTTTGTGGCCGGCCTCGTCCGTCAGGCCGCGCCGGACGCGAAGATCCTGTCCGTGACGCTGGCCCGCACGGATGACGGCCACATCAAGTCCGGCCAAATCCGCGAGGCGCTGGAGTATCTGCGCGACAACACCTACTTCGCCGACGTGGTCTGCCTGGCGATGGGTTTCCCCATCGACTCCACCGACAGCTACGCTCACAACTATGACCGCGCTTACGCCCGGCAGGTGGCAGCGGCCATCCAGCGCCTGGGCCAGCGGGGCACGCTCGTGGTTGCGTCGGCGGGCAACACCGGTGAGGGCGGAGCCGCAGCGTATCCGGCCGCGGAGGCCACGGACGGGCCGCCGCTCATCGCCGTCGGCGCCCTGGAATCCGACGGGAGGATCGCCGATTTCAGCACCCGCGGTGACTGGGTGAGGCGGTACTACTACGGCGTCGACTGTCTGAGCGCCACTCCGACCCAGCATTACCGCTGGCCGGGTCTGAACCAGGAAGCACTCGCCGAGGAGCTGACCGGCTACGGCTACGGCAGTGGGACCTCGTGTGCGGTGGCGACGTACGCCGGCCGGATCGCACAGGCGCTGCTGGCGGAGCCCGACTGGGGTACGAGCGTCGACGCGGCGGCCAAGAATGCTCGCCTGGTGCACGTACTCGATAAATTGAAGGCCCTTGACCCGCAGCCGCACCAGTGAACGGTGCGGCCGTCTGATCCACATGGAGCCGCTGATGTCCGATGTGGATGGCCCGCTCGACGCGTTCGACGGTGAGATCCTGAATCTGATCGGGCGGGCCTGGGCCACGGTCGATCCGCCGCCGGCCGATCTCGACGCCCGGGTGGCGTTCGCGATACAGCTGGCCGATATCGACATCGAAGTCGCGCGCCTGCAAGAAGACGTCCTGGTCGGATCGGGACCGCGGGCCGCCGAGCGTACGCGCACGATCACGTTCGATTGTGACCGGCTCACGGTCATGGTTTCGCTGTCGGCCGGCGAGCGGGGCGTACGCATGGACGGCTGGCTCGCTCCGGCGGCCGCGTACCGAGTCGACCTGCGGGTCGCCGCGGCCGGTCCGGACGGGCAGGACGCTCATTACACCGTCGAGGCGGACGAGGCCGGGCGGTTCGTCTTCACCGACGTCCCCGCCGGGCTCGTCCAGCTGCTGGTGCACGGGATCGGAACCGGGCGCACCGTCATCACGCCCAGCATCGTGCTATGACGCGATCGGGCTGGGCCAACGCCGCAGACTTGCACGCCGCCGGAGTGGAGGCGTCCAACAACATGCGCCCGGCGCTGGGCGAGCGGCGCCACCTGGCCGCATTGCGGGCGCTGGACGGCGTACCGGCCTCCGTCGACAGCGTCCACTTGCGAGCACGGATCCTGATCAGCCTGGCGTACGCCGTCTCCGAGCAAGGCCGCGTCGAGCAGGGTCTGAGCTATCTGGACGAAGCCGAACAGCTGTTGCCGCCGTCGCGATGCGGTGTCCTGTATGGGCAGAAGGCGGTGCTGCTGCGGCGTACCGGACGCGACGAGGAGGCTTTGCAGCAATACAGCCTGGCCCTGCCGGTGCTCGATGAGAAGGACGAGCCTCGCGAGCTGGCGCGCGTTCTGCTCAACCGTGCCGTCCTGCACATCCGGTCGGGCCGGCCGGCCGCGGCCCGCACCGATTTGGCCCGCTCGACGCGCGTGGCTCAGCGCAACGGGTTCAGCCTCATCGCCGCGAAGGCCCGGCACAACCTGGCGATGCTCGACCTCGCGGCCGGCGACCTCCCCACGGCTCTGTCCACTCTGGCTACCGTGTCGGCTGAGTACGCCCGCTCCGCGCCGGGCGTACTCCCATTGTTGAGCCTGGATCGGGCGCGGGTCCTGCTGGCGGCGGGCCTGTTTCGGGAAGCCGACGCGGACCTTGCGGCGGCGGTGGCGCAGTTACGCGCACAAGGCATGGGCCAGGACGAAGCGGAGGCGCTGCTGGCGCGGGCGGAGGCAGCCCTCATGGCGGGCCGGTTCGACGACGCCCGGCGGTGGGCGGCCCAGGCGCGGTCGAGGTTCGCCCGGCGACGCAACGCCCGCTGGGGTGTGCTCTCGGACCTCGTCGATTTGCGGGCGACATACGCCTCCCAGGGCCCGTCGCCGAGCCTGGTACGCCGGGCGAAGGCGGTGGGGGAGCGCCTGTCCGCATTGGACCTGCACGAGGATGCCCGCGTCGCCGCGCTGCTGGCGGTGCGGGGCGGGATCGCGTTGGGTCTACATGAGACAGTGGCGGACGGCTTGCGCAAGGCTGGTACGGTGCGTCGTGGGGACCGCTTGGACACGCGGGTGCTGGTGCGGCTCACTAGGGCGGAGGCCGCCGGCCGCTGGGGTGTGGCGACCCGCCACCTATCGGCGGGCCTGGCCGATATCCACCGGCACCGGGCCCAGGTCGGGTGCTTGGATTTGCAGACCGGAGCGGCCGTGCATGGCCGGGACCTGACCGTCGCCGGACTGCGGCGGGCGCTCGATCGCGGCCGGTTGCCGGAGATCTTCGCGTGGGCGGAGCGGTCGCGGGCGCAAGCACTTCTGCTGCCGGCCGTCCAGCCGCCCGCCGACGACGAGATCGCGGCGGCGTTGGCCGACCTGCGCCAGACCCGCTTGGCCATCCGCGAAGCCGAACGCGCCGGCCAGCCGATCCGAGCATTGCGTACGCGCGGCGAAGAGCTGGAGCAACGGATCCGGCGGCAGTCCTGGACGGCCCAGGGTGCGGGATCGCTGGGCGCCACCGGATCGAAGCCGGTCTCGATGCGACAGGTATCGGATGTGCTGGGCGATGCTGCGATGGTCGTCTACATCAGCGACGGCCCAACACTGCGAGCGCTGTGCCTGACCGAGCGCGGTGCGCGCATGGTCGTCCTGGGTTCGCTGGCCCAAGCGGCCGAAACCACTCTGCGACTGCGCGCGTCCTTGGACGCCCGAGCCGGCCGGGCCCTGCCGGCACGCCTAGCCGAGGCGGTGCTCGCCTCGCTCCGCCACGACGCCGAAGGGCTCGACCGCGCGATCCTGGCGCCGGTGCTGGACGCGGTTGGCGACCGCCCACTGATCATCGTGCCGACGTCGCAGCTGCTGACCGTCGCATGGGCACTGCTGCCCGGCGCGGCCGGCCGCCCCGTGACCGTCGCCGCCTCGGCCACAAGCTGGTACGCCACCCAGGAACGGATCGCCGCGAACCGTTTGCCCGCAGCGGGCCGTACGCGGGTCGCGATCATCGCCGGGCCCGGCAACGACCGCGCCGGCACCGAGGTACGCCGCATCGCCCGGCTGCACCGCAAACCGCTCGTCTTCACCGAGGACGACGCGACCGCAGCGAATTGTGTGGCCGCGTTCGACGGTGCCGATCTGGCGCACGTTGCCGCGCACGGCCGCCACCGCGGCGAAAACCCTTTGTTCTCGGCGTTCGAGCTGGCCGACGGCCCGCTCATGGGATATGACCTGCAGCGCATCGGGGTCGCGCCCCGCACCGTCGTGCTGTCCGCCTGCGACCTCGGGCTCGCCGACATCCGGCCCGGCGACGAATCCCTGGGCATGACCACCGCTTTGATCGCAGCCGGTACCGCGACCGTCATAGCGAACGTCGCACGCGTCGCAGACGATGTCGCCGTGCAGGTCATGACCGGCTTTCATCAACGGTTCGCTCGTGGCGTACGCCCAGCGGCCGCGCTGGCCGAGGCGACCGCCGACACCGAGCCGACCGGTTTCGTCTGCTTCGGCGCCGGTTGACGCAACTGTAGAGGTGAACTGTAAAGGTTGTCGCTGGTGCATCGCGCTGCCAGCCGACAAACTCCCTATCCGACGTCATCTGGATATGGACTTCGCCGGAGACGTTTCGGGATCAGACAAGGCGACGCCGGGTGCCCGATGCATGGGGCGCCGCCATTGATGCGTGGGAGGACTCATGCGTGCGAAACGAGTACTGATCGGCGTCGCGGCGACCATTGCCGCCATCACCGGAAGCGTCGTGGCTGCTCCGCCGGCGTCTGCGGCGACGCTCCACGGATGCCCGCAGACTTACTTCTGCTTCTACTTCAACAGCAACTTCGCCGGAGCCCGCGCCGACTACTTCTATTCGGACGGCACTCTCGACAACGAGCTGTTCAACAAGGGCGGCACCAACGGCCGCGGCGTCCAGGTGAAGAATAACGCTGCCTCGGCCGCCAACAACTGGTCCTACTACGCGACGGTCTACTACAACAGCGGCTGCAATGGCAGCATCGCGTCGCAGTCGTTTGGCGCGTATGGCTCGGGCAATTTCAATGCCACCATGAAGAACAACAACGCGAGCTTCAGGTGGCCTGCGAGCTTCGGCGCCTTCCGCGACTGCGCCAACCGAGACCAGTTCTAGCCGGACAATCGGGGTCGCGCCGGCCGGCGCGACCCCGGCTTGGGGATCGGAGGTCCAGCCGTGGTCACTTGCGACCGAACGCGCCGCCGCGCCGCCGGCTTCGTTGCCGTAGCGCTCGCGGTGGTTGCGCTGGCCGGCTGCACGACATCGCCCGCCGTTACTTCCGACTTCGATGCGGGGGACCTCGATGCAGCCCTCGCGCGTGTTCCCACCGATGTTTCGACGGTGCAGGGCCTCGACCTCCCGCTCGAACGGTCGCTGCTGACGCCGGTCGAAGAAATGGAGGTCATCAAGGCGCGCACCATTCTGATGGAACGGTGCCTGACAAATCACGGGCTCACCTTCACCTTCCCCCCGATCGATCCCGCGCGGGACGCCGCCAAGCCGAGGCGGCACGGTCTGGTCGACGCAGGCGAGGCCGCGGCGTACGGCTACCGCGACCCCGCGGTGTTCGCAACGCGCGGCACCGGCGCCGAGAGGGCCGCGCCGCCGCCGGACGTCGTCTCCGTGATTACGGGTACGCCCAACGGCAAGGCGGGTGGGCGCGAGGTGCCGGCCGGCGGTTGTGCGGGCGAGGCGGATCGCAGGCTCGCCGCCGACGCAAAGCCCGGCCAGGAGCCGGTGAGTTTCGCGCTGAGCCGGCGCAGCTACGAGATCACCCGGACCACCCCGCCGGTTACCGCGGCGGCCGTGGCATGGTCGCAGTGCATGGCCGCGGCTGGTCTCGGCTACGACCATCCGGATGCCGCGATCACCGACCCTGAATTCAGCGCAGGCCGGCCGTCCGCGCATGAGATCGTCGTCGCCACGCAGGACGTGCGGTGCAAAGAACGAGTCGAGTGGGTCAGGACATGGGTCGCAGTCGAGCGCGCCGTGCAGGACGTGCTCATCCGGCACCACGCCGCCGAAGTGGCCCGCGAGCGGCAGCACAAAGACCGGCAGCTTGCGGCCGCGCGCGAGGTCAACGGCTGACGAGTACGCTACGTCAACTGCTGCCAGTTGGGCGAGCCGAACTCGACAACCAAGGGTGGGTCGTTCGGGAAGACGGTCGTGTACCACTTCTGGACCGCCTCGATGCTCGTCCGGTAGACCGTCGTCGGCACGGGCGGTTGGAACGCCTGCGGCCCGATCGCCGGTGCCGGCCAGAAGTTGACGATCTCGTAGCCGGGCACTCTGACGTTCTCCTCTGGCAACTGCACACCAACGATTCGCCGTCCCGTGGCCACGGCGACGTGATCCAGCTTGTTGAAGAGCACGATGTCGCCCGCCTGCGGTGTGCCCTCAAGCTTGCTTGAGGTGTACGCGAAACGCGCGCCCGAGGTCAGGACATGGATGAGGTCCTTCTCGAACTGCCGGCTCTCGTAGATCTGGCGCAGTCGATCGGTAATAGCGATCTGACCGTTGACGATCGCGGCGAGGAGTACGGCCTCCCAGCAGTTGACGGTGCTCCGGTATCCCGTAGTCGAGAACTGGTTGCCCCGGCCGTCGAGAAGCTTGACGAAGTCGTTGTCCGCCCGCCCGCCCGACGCCCACGACGGCACCCAGATCATCTCGAAGTCCACCAGCTTGTCTCGGCCGGTGGCCGCGATACCGGCCTGCAGTCGCGCCTGCCGGGTCGCCTCGTCCATGGTGTTACAACTGCCGCGCAGATACAGCACGCACGCACACCGTGCGACCCATTCGTCGTACGTCGACTTGAGACTCAGATACTCATCCGTGGTTTCGACGTCGTGGATGGTCACACCAGTTGTGTTCTTCAGGCTCGCGATCTTAGGCATGGGGGCCTCCGGGTGTTTCCGGCGCCGGGTGTGGCGCTCCTTCTTTAACCTCCGATGCTCGAATGCTTGCCCCTGATACGGAGTTGCGCTGTCGGCTCACCGACCCATCCGCGAGCCTGGGCTGGATGGCATCCGTCACGGCAGGTCGGTGTACACCCATTCGTAGCGGTCGGGAGCCGACGCCGGCGTAGTGATCGACGTAACCTCGGCCCGGCTGACCTGGACACCCCAGCGTTCGGTTTCCGCCAGCGCCGTCAGGAGCTCGCCGCTGAGCGCGGCTCGGCCGTCGATCGCCTGCTGCGCGGTCATCGAACCCATCAAGTTGCGCAGCACGGTGATGGCGAGCTGCTCGATTGCGAGCAGGAAATTGGCGATCTCGTACGTCGCCTTGACCGGGTCGACGACTCGGAACGTGATGGCAGTAGCCACAGTGGTGACGATGTTGTCGGCGGTGATCACCGGCTGCGGTGACAGGTCGACGGAGTGTTCGCTCAGATCGACCTTCGTCCGTACCGCGTCGAGCACCGGTATCAGCAGGTGCGTTCCGGTGCCGAGCGTGCGGTGGTACCGGCCCAGGCGTTCGACAACGAAAGCCCGGCCCGGCGCTACCTTCACCACGAGCGCCACTGTCCTCACGCCACCTTTCTGTAGACCCAGCCCTTGCCGTCTTTGGGCGGCGGCGGTTTCACATCGTTGATTTCGATCCGGGTCACCTTGACCGCCCACGGCTGGAGCGCTTCTTCGAGCATCTCGGTCGCCGCCATGACGATCTGCATCGGGTGGTTGAGCGCCCCGCCCGGTGTCGTACCCGCCGACGATCGTTTGGACGGTCGCGGTGAGCTTGTCCTCCAGCGCGGGCAGAAACGGTCCGGCGTACGCGAACCTCGTCGCGTCGACGACTTTGACATAGGCGTTGAGCGACAGCGTTACCGGATCGCCGCCAGACGTGGTGAATGGTTTGGGCGCCATGGTGACGATCTGCTCGCGCAGATCGACGCTACCGCGGATCCGGTCGAGGAACGGCCAGACGACCTGTAATCCGGGGGCCAACGTCCGGTGATACTTGCCGAACCGCTCGACGATGTCATTGCGCTGCACCGGCACCACGCGGGCCGATCGGATCAGAATCACGACGGCCAGCACCGCGATCACTGCAAACACGACGGACGACGGTCGCATGCCCAGAGCCTAGGCGAAGCGGGCAAGACGCATCGTCCGCGAATGCCGCAGTGCGCCGGCTCAGCAGAAGTCGTTGGTTTCGATGGTCATGTAGGGGCTGACCGTGCCGAAGCCCATGGGCTGAGGGACAGAGATCCCGTGATCAATAGATCAGCGCCGCTACTCTAGTGGCCCCGGAGCCAGACGTTTCGAGGGGACAGGAGTACGCCGATGAAAGCGGTCGTGTACGACCGGTACGGGCCGCCGGACGTGTTGCGGATCGAGGATGTTCCCATGCCGTCTCCGGCGAGCGGGCAGGTGCTCGTCAAGGTCGCGGCGACCTCGCTCAACCTCAGCGATTGGGAGAGCCTGCGAGGTTCGCCGATGTATTCGCGCATCGGTGGGCTACGGTCCCCGGCGCGCCGGATACTCGGCTCGGACATCGCCGGCTGGGTCGAGGCGGTCGACCCGGCCGTTACCCGGTTCCGCCCCGGCGACGAGGTGTACGGCGACAATCTCATGCTCAAGGGCGGCTTCGCCGAGTACGCGATCGCCCCCGAATCGGCGCTGGCCGGTAAGCCGCCGGCGTTGACTTTCGCCGAGGCGTCGACGATTCCGCAAGCGGGTGCGATCGCGTGGCAGGGCACCAGCACCGCCATGGCCGGGCAGCGGGTGCTGATCAACGGCGCTGGCGGCGGTTCGGGTTCGTTCGCGATTCAGCTGGCCAAGCGACTGGGCGCGGAGGTGACCGGCGTCGACAACGGGGGCAAGCTCGATTTCATGCGGTCGGTCGGCGCGGACAAGGTGATCGACTACCGCAGCGAGGACTTCACCCGCAGTGGCCCGTACGATCTCATCCTCGATCTCGTGGCGCACCGGTCGGTGTTCGCCTATCGCCGGGCACTGGCCCCCGGTGGCCGTTACCGGTGCGTTGGCGGATCGGTACGGGCGCTGCTGCGCGTACTGACGGTCGGCTCGGTGGCCGGCCGGCTGACGCGCCGCCGGCTGGGCGTACTCGCCGTCAGGGAAGGACCGAAGCACTTCGCGCCGGTGGCCGAACTCTGTGTAGCAGGGGACCTTCGCATCCACATCGACCGCACCTTCACTCTCGACGAGGTGCCCCAGGCACTGGCCTGGGTAGGCGAGGGACGCGCTCTCGGCAAGGTGATAGTGAGCGTGAACTGAGCTGTCACACCGGCGGCGGTACGGTGATCATCGGCCGGTAGTGGCCCGGCGGATGTGGCTCGTCGACCGGTACGCCGTCGGCCTCGACCCAGGCGTGCGCGCCGAACGGCATCGTTCGTACTCCGGTGCACCACGTCGGCCAGCGGCCCCGCAGCCGGCAGAGCAGGGCGGTCGCCAGGGATCGTTGCAGGCAGCCTTCGCCCGCGCACAATGCGCTGACCGCCACCACGGCGCGGCGTGCGGCGCTGGCCTCCACCAGGGTAGCCGGCCGAGCGCCTCGGCGGATCACGAGCAGCAGCCTGCGGATCCGGCCCGGTGGTTGTCGAGCTAGCAGCCGGGCCAGCATCACCGCGAGGTGGGCGACCAACCGGATCCGCCAGGGTGGCCGCTCACGTTCCGGCAGCGCCATAGGCGTGGTCATCGGTGCACCAAACGAGCCGTACGCAGGGTCGCGAGCAGCGCTTCGACGTCGGCCCGAGCCTGATCCGGCTCGACCGGATAGCGGGCGACCAAGGCGGCGGCGGCCGCGTCCGGCGTACCGTCTCGCAGCAGCGTTTGCAGGATCAGCCAGCCGCTGCGGTTGAGCTGCCAGTACTGGCCGCTGCGTTCGTTCAGTAAAACCGCGCCGTCTTCGGTCTCGGTCATTACGACGTGGTCCAGCAGACGCAGGGTCATGACTGGCCCCCCTTCCTCGGCTGGGACGCTCGGGCAACCGCGCGCAGCCATAGCTCAGTAGCGATGGTTCGTTCCAGCGCCAGCGACACCCGGCCGGACGGATCCGGCCCGATGACCGCCGCCCGCAACGCCACCGGGTCGACCAGCCCCAGATCGGCCAGCCGCAGGTCAGCGCACAGCTCGTCCAGCCGGGCTTGGTTGCGGCGGACCCCGGCGATGCCCTCGGCCGCGAAGAAGCCCTTGGTCCGGCGGTCGTGCAGCTCGGGCGGGAGGATCGGCCGCATCGCCTCGGCCAGCACGGCCTTGTACCGCCACGGGTTGCCCCGTTCGGCCAGGTCGACGGCGAGCGCCGCGGTGACGACCGCGTCATCGAGGTACGGCACGGCCAGGTGCACGCCGTACCGCTGGAACATCCGGGTGGCCTGCCGGGCCGCGTGAGCCGCGGACCATACGGCCGTCACCGCCCGGTGCTGGGCTCGCTCGCGGGCCAGCGGCGCGATATCGGTAACAGCCGCGAGGCGTTGCCGAATCAGGTCGGCCGCTAACGGCGTACCCCATGATGGCAGGCGTGCGGCGATGCCCCAGCTGAACTGCGGCCCGGAGTCGCGCGGACGCCAGTCGGTCAGGCCGGCGGCGGTGTCGGCGAGCCAGCGCGCCGGGCTGCGGTCGTCGGTCAATGCTCGTATCGTCTCCGGCCAGGACCAGCGGCGCAGCGCCCGGTGGGCGCGCAGGTGCCGCCAGACCAGGCCGGGGCGACGTGCGCGGAGGTCTCGCAGGTAGGCGCGGGACACCCCGAGCACCTCGTCACCGCCGTAACCGCCTAGATGAGTACGGCTGCCGCACCGGGCCAGCGCAGCGGCGTGATGCTGGGCGACCGTGCCGGTGAGCAGGCCGCCAACCGGCTGCTCAGCGTCGTCCGGCTCCTCGATGCCGCTGGACACCGGGTCTATCACCAGGTGCTCGGCCTCCGGCAACCGCTCGGCGGCCAGCTTCGCCCAGATCGGGTCGTCGTTACCGGCGTCTAGTGGCCGGGCCCGCAGCGTCACCAGCCGTACTGGCCGCTCCGCGGCGAGGAAGCAGAGCGCGGTGGAGTCGACCCCGCCGGAAAGGTCGGCGCTGATGAGGTCGCCGGCGTTCGCCCGCACCGCCACAGCCGCCCGCAGCGCGGTACGCAGCTGCTCGGCACCGTCGGTGAGGGACAGCGCCGGCTCCGGCGGCCACCACCACCGTTGCAGCGTCGCCGGTCCGTTACCGGCCACCGTTACAAATCTGTCCGGCGGTATGGCCGTGACGTGGGTCCACAGCGTTGCCGGGTCAAGGGGGTAAGGCACCTCGGGCACCAGCAAGGCCTGCGCCACCGCGGCTGGGTCCGGTCCTCCGCAGGCGGCACGGGCCAGCGGCGCGGCCTCGTCCGAGACGACCGTCAGCCCATCCACTGTGGCGTAATGCAGCCGGCGTAGCCCGGAGGCGCTACCGCGGGCCACTGTGATGCCGTCCAGCGAGGCGACGAGGGTGTTCGAGCCCGCCGCCGCGGCGACCGCGGCGCACAAATCGGCAGCGGTGGCGGGCGTCGCCCCGGCGGCGAGTTCGGCGAGGTCGGCGGCGGCGAGTGCGGTCGGTCCCAGCACAGCGAGCTGGTTACGCCCGGCGGTTGCGGTGACCACATCGCCGCGACCGACCAGCCACGGCCGGCCGGAGGCGTGCCGAAGGACGAATCCGGCCGGGAATGACTGCGCCGCCACAGTAGCGGCGGCACAGTCTGGCAGCATCGCGAACCAGTCGCGATAGCCGGCCGTCGTGCTCAGATCAGCCAATAGCCGCGGATAACAGCCATGAAGTCCCAGGGCCCGTTCGAGGCCCCCCGGGTGACTTCGGCGAACAGGCCGATCTCGACGAGCATCGGCGGCTGGTAGACCTCTTCACGCTCGATCGGTTGCTCAACGGCTCTGGACGTTTGCTCCATACGAAGCACCTCCCACTCGTCATCGCGGTAACCCGACGGTGACGCTCGATCCGTCACTGTGGATCATTCGATGCTAGCCAGTGATCGTAACCGATCTTATACAACATGCCAACGATCAGCCCAGCCAAGCGAGCACCCGGGCGGGGTCGACGAACAGCAGGTAGCTGCCCACTGTGGCCAGGCTGAACGGCACCAACCGCACCGGCAGCAGCGCTGTGAAGGCGGAATGCATCAGCGCGCCGAACGCTACGGCGACCGGAAACGTCACCGGTACAAGCAACATCACCGGCAGCAGGAACTCAGCCCCGACCGTCGCCGCCGCCGGCCCTCGCCAGCGGCGCCTGGCCACCGGCGCCGGCACGTCGATGAGGTGCCGGACCAGGATTGGTGGGTACCAGGTATCCCGGTACCGCTGGGCGTACCGGTCTCGATGCAGCGAGCCGGCGAAGTCGTGCAGCGCCGCTCCGGACATGAAGTGGTCGCTGCGCAGCTTCCGATACGCCGAGCTGAGATACATCTGCGCGGTCAGGAGTACCAGCAGTACCTGGGCGAAAATGTCGACCCTCGTGCGGGCCGCCTCCTCGGCCAGAACGCTGGCGATCGGGCTGTCGATAGCAGCCAGCACGGTCCGATAGGTGAGCGCATCACCGAGGGCCGGGCTGAACGCGAGGAAAAGCGAGCACAGCCCCAGGTAGGCGGTGTGGTATTTACGGTCGTAGGTCAGCTCGAACAGGAACCAGATCCCGGCCACGACCGCCGCCACCCGCGGCAGCACTCCCAGCAATAGGCACACGGCCGCCACGATTTTGGCCAGATACAGGATCCGGTACCGGACCTGATCGATCGGAAGGTCCGGGTGCTCTCGCCGAAACCGGTAGGCGACGAACGAGTCCGGTGCGAAGTACCGCCAGCCGCCCCGACGATGCTCGTACGCGAACTTGAACAGCATCGCGGCCGCCAGAACCACCCGGAATACGCAGACTTGGATCGATGCGTACGGCTGCCGGAACCCGTCGGCGATCGCCTCAAACCACCACATGGCCGTCCCGGATCGTGAGTACGTGCCGACCGGTGTGATCGACGAGGGTGACCGTACCGTTAGCGCGGAGACCGCGGACCTCGCGCAGATAGGCCAGGTAGCGGCCCAGCTCATAGCCGTTCATGCCGGGGTCCTGGTGCACGATGTCCAGCCAGGGGTTGATCGCCTCACCGTGCTGATCACGCAGGTCCATCAGGCAGTGGCTGACCCGTGAGAACATCGGCCAGGCCAGTAGCCGGGGTGGTCCGGAGAACCCCACCCGAGCCATTCGAACCAGCAGGCAGATGAAGAACACCCACTGCACCACCTGCCACCCCATCACATGGACTGTAGTCACATCGACCGGACCGCGCATACTCGCGTTGCTTTGAGACACCGTGGTGCGCTGGCGCGCTGTATTGGCCGGCCGGGATCACCGTCGTCCGCGAGAACCGCGATTGGGTACGCCCTGGACGAGCTTGGACAGCGCTGCCGGCGCAATCCCGCGGATCGTCTACGGCGATATCGAGCGATAGCGGTCCTAAGCCGCCGGCTCGTCTTGAGCCGGGTCTTGAGCCGGTTCGGGAGCGCCGTCCGGCCACGCAGCGATGCACACGCGGTTGCCGGCGCGGTCGGCGAGGATCCAGCCGCCTGGAGCGCCGGATTCATCGACGATACGGCCGCCGGCGGCCAGCGCCGCAGCGACGCGCTCTTCGGCTTGTTCGCGAGCCACGGATACGTCGACGTGCATGGCGTGGCGCAAGGGTTTGGCGGGGTCGAGGTCTTGCATCCAGACCGTCGATCCGTGCCCGAGCGGGTCGACGGCGTTGTCTTCGGCCAGCGCGGCGTATCCGAGGACGGCTCGCCAGAAGCCGACGTCGATCGCCTCGGGCTGGGCCGCGATGGCCAGCTGTACTTCTTGCACCGCAGCACGGTCGGCCACCGCGCCGTGGTCGCGGGCCACCGCCGAGACCGCACGCGCCAGCTCGACATGCCGCTGTTCCAGCCGCATCACGCCGCGGGTCAACCGTACGGTGAGCCGGGTGTCGGCGAGCGTCATCAGGGCGCCGTGCAGTCCGGGTATCTGCGCCACGGCCGCCGCGAGCCGGGCCGCCTCGACCAGCGACGTGACCCGGAAGACCGCGACCGCGCCGCCGTGGAGCACGACCCAGTCGTCGAGATCTTCCGCGGCGAGGAATTCCTGCCATCCCTGTACGCTCATGTCGCGGATCGTAATCAGACATCCGCACCGGCGCTGGACGGTCAGCGGCCCGGAACCTAGGTGATCGCGTCGATGGCGGCGAACACGATGCTCAACGCTCGCGCGTAGCCGTCATCCCACAGGATCTGGTTCATCACGTACGACACGGTCATCCGGTGTTCGAAATCGACATACACCAGTGAGCCGCCCCAGCCACCCCACGAACACGTGCGGCCCTCCAGCCGGTAACCCAGGCCATAGCGCATCTGCATGCCCAGTACCCGATCCCGGCCGCTGAACTGCTCCTCGAACACGCGCTCGCAGCCGGCCTGCGACAGCAGGCGTACGCCATGGGCGGCCCCGCCGCATGCCAGCACCGACTGCACCGCACCCACCGATCGGGCGTTGCCGAACCCGCCAACGGCCGGCACCAGGGCCCGCCGGAACGCCACCGAGTTCGCATCGGACACCCCGAGCAGGAACCCCGGCGGCTTGTCCCCTTGCGGCGCGGCGATCAGTGGCGCCACGCGATGGTCGTGCTCGGCGGGCAGGCCGATGTGGAAGTCGGCGCCCAGCGGCCCGGCCACCTCCTCGGCGAAGAACCCGCCCAGGTCGCGTCCCGTGACCCGGCGGACCACCTCGCCGAGCAGGAATCCGAAGGTGACTGAGTGGTAGCCTCCATCGGCCCCCGGCGTCCACTGTGGAGCTTGTGCGGCCAGCCGGGCGGTGGCGGTCGGCCAGCTGTACAGGTCTTCGACCGTGGTCGGTACGTCCCAATCCGGCAGACCGGCGGTGTGGCCGAGCAGGTGCCTGACCACCACGTGCTCCTTGCCCGCAGCGGCGAACTCGGGCCAGTACGCGGCGACCGGCGCGTCCAAGTCGATCTCACCGCGATCGGCCAAGATCAAAACGCATAGTGCGACCATCGGCTTGGTGGTGGACCACACGCTGGTGATGGTGTCGCGACCCCACGCGATGGTGCGAGCCTGGTCGATGTGACCGCCCCAGATGTCCACCACCGGTTCGCCGTTCACGTACACCGCTGCCGAGGCACCCACTTCGCCGGCATCCATCAGCCGGGCAAACGCCTCGCCCACGCCGGCGTACCCGGCCTCACACGTGCCTTCGATCCCAGCCACGACCCGCAACCTAGTCCAACCGCGTGAACCCCTACCGCTCAGTTTCATCAGCGATTTCGCGTATTGCCACTAACCCGATAAACAGGGCATGCACTACATCCGCCAGCTGAACGCTCCCGACGTCTTCTGACCTCCGGATGCGAGCAAGGGTCGGTTTCACACGCTGTGAAACCGACCCTTGCGGCGGTCAGGACGTCAGGCCGGTCATCTTCACCACGTAGAGGCCGGAGTTCATGTCCGAGGCGAGGATCAGATTGTCGAGGACGAACACGCCCCAGACCTCTACGCAGCCGCCGTCGAAGTCGCAGAAGTCCGGGTTGAACACCAGATCATCGGGCATGAACTGGCCGACGATGAGTGGGTGCTCCGGGTGGGCGATGTCGGCCACCACGACGCCGTGCTCGTACCAGGAGAAGTACGCCCGGCTGCCGCGCAGCTTCGGGTCGTGCACCGACGTCTGAGCATCGCCCGGCTTGTGCACGTGCGACAGCTCTACCGGGTGCGACAGATCGGTGATGTCGTAGATCATCGGGATCCCGCCATTGGTTTCGTGGGTCTCGATGAGCAGCTTGCCGTTGGGGTCGATGACGGCCGAGTGCGCCGCGCCTTGTTCGGGCTCGGTACGCCCTAGGTAGCGCGGGTGCGCCGGGTCGCGAATGTCGAGGAACACGGTACCCAGGTCCCAGTTGGACAGGTACGCCGTGCTGAGCGTGCGGTCTACGCGTACCGAGTGGGTGAAGCTCTGGAAGCCGGAGTTCTGGTTGGCTGGGTTGGCGATCGGCACCACGCCCAGCTCCTTCCAAGCGCCCCATTCGCCGACGTCGGCCGGGTGGCGGGGATCGGTAACGTCGACGATGCGGAAGTCGGCCCGCCCGGGCGTGGTGGCGGTGTTGGTCGCCCGGTCGTAGGTGGGCGAACTGGTCCACTCCGAGCGCAGGATGCCCGTGTAGACGTAGGCGCGGCCGGCGTCGGTGCCCAGCCACAGCTCGTGCGAGCCCCGCGTGCCCGGTGCCGAGTAGCGAGCCAGTGCGGCCGGGTGGGCCGGATCGGTCACGTCGTAGAGGCCGAAACCCCGGAACGCCGTGTCGTTGAAGCGGTTGCAGACCTGGAAGCTGACCACGGCGACGTCGCCATGGAAGGACGCGGTGTCGACCCGCTGGACGATCACCTTCTCGGTCCAGGTACCGACGAGGTCGGGCTCGGAAACCTTGTCGGCGAAGGTCGACACGTGCGCCGGGTGGCTGGGATCGGTCAGGTCGTAGACGCGTACGCCGGTGCTGAGGCAGCCGTTGCCGATCCAGCTGGCCAGGTAGGCGTGTCTGCGGTACCCGTACACGTCGGCGTTGGTGACCGGACCTGGGTTGACGTGACCCACGAGGTGCATGTTGGGCGTCGTGGCCGGCTGCTCGCCCATGGGCGGCTGGGGCGGCTCCTCGTCGTGCGCCGCGGCGGGTGCGGCCAGGGCCAGCGTCAGTACGCCGACGGCGGTGGCCGCCAGCAGCTTTCGCAACTTCATCGGGCATCCCCATTCCGTGTGATCCGTTGGTGAGCCAGCGCTGCGGGAATATGCTCTCACATATCTACGATGATCGTTGGGCAAGTGATCATCCACTGTGGCCGGTGCGGATCTCGGATCTCGGCGCTTGCCGATGCCGGTTGGCGCGAGCTACTGGGCGGAGCGTTCGGGACGCACGCGGTCATCGGCCCCCAATCCGATCCTGCAGAACCTTGGCAAGCGGGCCAAGCGACACCGCATCCTGCGCGTACAACTCTGAAGACTGCCCATCTGGCACTGCGCGGAGGTAAGTGGATCGGGATGGCCATGCGTATACAGGGTGTGGGACCCGAACAAGCCGAGTTCGCTCGCTTCTACGAGCTGAAACGAGATGCCTGCCTGCGGGCGGTGCTCGCGGTCGTCGGCCAGCGGCACACGGCCGAGGACCTCGTGGCCGACGCGTTCGCGAGGGCCTGGGCGTCATGGCGCACGGTGCGGCGGCATCCGGCGCCGGCGGCGTGGATCGTCCGCACGGCGCTCAACACCGGGGTCTCGCGGTGGCGGCGCAATCGCAAGGAGGTTGCGCTGGACGACGAACTTGCCAGCGCAGCCGCCACCGTGCCGACGGTCGACGACACCGGTGTCGACGCCGGGCTCATGGCGGCGCTACGGCAACTACCGGTACGCCAACGGGAAGTCATCGCGCTCCGCGTGTTCCTCGATCTGGACACCGAAACCACCGGCCGCGTCCTCGGCATCGCCCCTGGAACCGTGACCGCCCACCTGGCGCGGGCCGTCGCGACGTTGCGCCGCCAACTGACCACCTCACCTCAACGAGAGGCACACCCATGAACGACCAGGATGTCTTGGGCACAGTGAAGGAGTCGTTCACCGACGTCCACCTGAACCGTCCACTTCAGACGATCCTCGCCACCGGCCGGGCACGGCGTCGCCGCACAGCTTTGGCGGGCACCGCGGTGGCCACGGCGGCCATCGCGGTCCTGGGGATCTTCGCGCTGACCCAGACGGATCCGTCCCCACCGGCCGCGGGCACCAAGGCCGGACCCGCGCCCGGGCAGTCGCAGCGCATTGTCCAGACCGCCACGTTCACACTGGTGCACAACGTCGACGGCAGCATTACGTTCACGGTCAACGACCTGGTGGACACGACTGCCGCGACCCAGGCCCTCAACGATGCCGGCATCGTCGGCCGCGTCGTCAACGTCGGCGCAGATCCGAACTGCCCCACGGAATCGAACGACATCGTCCCGACCGACCTCTATCCGGACGACACCAACAGCCGGCACTTCAACGACGGTCAAAGAACCGCTACGTTCAGCTCCACGCTCTACCCGGCCGGCGGCGGCCTGCTGCTCGCGGTCCTCGATTTCGAAGGTACCGTGAGCCGGCTGCCCGAGCCGATCACGCCGACCGTCTTCGGCATCGCATTCGATGACGCCGCCAAGATCCCGACGTGTTTGAACGCCAGCGTCGATCCGGACTGATCCTGTCCGATCGCGTGTCATTTCCATCGCGCCGGTCATGGTCCGCCATGACCGGCGCCGATTCTAGGCCGGCCCGCTCAGCGTAGGTGGCCCTCGGGGATCAGCGGCATCGTACGCAGCCGCCGGCCGGTCGCGGCGAAGATCGCGCTGGCGATCGCCGGGGCGACGGTGATCATCGGCGCCTCGCCCGCACCGGCGGCGGCCACATCGGGGCGGTCGATGAGCAAGACTTCGATCTCGGGTACGTCGGTGAAGCGCGGCACGCGATAGCTGCTCAGGCTGGTGCTGATGATCCGGCCGCGGTCGAAGCGCACCGCCTCGAACAGCGCGCCACCCAACGCCATCACGGTTGCGCCGACGACCTGGTTGCGCAGGCCCGAAGGGTCGATGACCGGTCCGCAGTCGAGCCCGGTGACCAGCCTGGTCACTGTTACGGTGCCGTGCGGGTCGACCGCGACTTCGGCGGCGGTCGCGACCCGCCCGCCCTTCTCCACACCGCAGGCGATACCGAGACCGCGCCTGACCCCGCCGGCCGGTTCACCGTCGGCGAGACTGGAACGCCGGTCGGCCCAGTCCACGTAGGCGGCGACTCTGGTCAACACGTCCGCGAGCCGTGGATCGATCAAGTGGCGCAGCCGTAGCTGGACCGGGTCCACTCCGAGCGTGGCGGCCACCTCGTCCAGGTGTGACTCGCGGGCGAAGTTGTTCACGGTGGCCGCCAATGCACGGTAGGAACCCTGCGGCAGCGGTGAGCGAGCGGGCTGGAATCGTTCGCGTACGCTGTCCGTCGCGTATGGACTGATCAGGCCGGCCCCGCCGGCGTTGATGTCGGTGAGTTCCCAGCCGGTCATGGCGCCGTCGCGCATGGCGCTGGCCCGCACGTCGATGACCGCGGCGGGGCGCGAATAGGCCCAGGACAGCTCCTCGGCGCGGGTCCACGCGACGCGTACCGGGTGCCCGCTGGCACCGGCTAGACGGGCGGCCTGGATGGCTACGTCCGGGCTGTGCTTGCCGCCGAATCCGCCGCCGAAATCGGGTACCACCACACGCACCTGACGCTCGGGCAGCCCGAGTGCGGCGGCCACGGCGTCACGTACTGCGAACGGTCGCTGGGTGCCGACCCATACCGTGGCGTCCGCGTCGCCGACCACCGCCAGGGCGACCCGAGTCTCCAAGGGCACATGCGCTATGTACGCGGCGGTGTACTCGGCCTGCATCACGTAGTCCGCGTCCGCGGCCGCCTTGTCGACGTCGCCGATGTCGCGCCCCGGGTCCTCGCGATCCGGGTCCGTCGCGGTCGGGTTGTCCCGCAGATGCCCGTACAGATCGGCCTCGGTGGGTTGCGGCGTGGTGCGCCAGACCGGACGCAGCAACGCGAGGGCGCCGCGCGCCGCGTTCGGTGTGGGCGCGGCGACCGCGACGAGATCCCCGTCGTGCACCAGTGTCACGTCCGGAAGAGCGCGGATCCCGCTGGTATCAAGGCTTTCCAGCACAGTACCGTGCGCCGGTGGTCGCAGGATCGCGCCGTGCCACATCCCGGGCACCGTGATGTCGGACGGGAACCGCTTGGCCCCGGTGACCGCCGCGACCAGTACCTCGCGCGAGGCCACCTCGCTGAGTTCGGCAACGCCCGGCGGGGCGGCTGCGAGGCGGCCACCGGGATCGACGCGGATCGTACGCGGACCCGCCGCAACCAGTTCCGCGTACGGCATCCGGCGTACGCCGTCGCGTTCGCGTACCTCGCCGTCGATGGTCTGCACGGCATCGGTGGCGATATCCCATGCCGCTACGGCCGCTTCAGTCAGTGCGACGCGGATCGCCGCCGCGGCCAGACGCAGCGCCGGTCCTGCGTCGGGCGTCGAGCGGCTGCCAAAGGTACCCAAGTCATAAGGCGTGGTGTCGGTGTCGCCCATTTCCATGCGAACCGCGGACAGAGGTACGCCCAACTCGGCGGCCACCAGGCGGTGCAACGCGATCCGGTTGCCCTGGCCGGCGTCGACCTTCCCGCAGTAAGCGACGACTTGTCCGCGGTCGTCGATGGTGATCCTGGCGCCACCCGGGGTCGAAAATCCCCACCCGAGGGCAGGTTGTGCCGGATCGTCCAGTCGCAGGGTCGCAGTCCAGACCGAGGTCGTGGGCACCGGTTCGGCGGTGTCAACGGCCTCGGCGTTGCCATCGGAGTGACTGTCCGATGTGGCCGCGATCGCCCGCACCACGTTCTGATACCCGCCGCAGCGGCAGATGTTGCCAGCCATCGCAGCGCGAATCGCCGCGTCGTCCCGGGTGGTGCCGGTATGCAGCAGCGCGACCGCGGACATGACCATGCCCGGCGTGCAGTACCCGCACTGCAGCGCCCGGCCCGCCACGAACGCCTCCTGCACCGGATGCAGCCGCCCACCGTCGGCGAGACCCTCGATCGTCGTGATCGCGGCACCGTCCAGCTCGGCGATGTCCACGCCGCACGCACGCACGGCAGTGTCGCCGCGCAGCACCGTGCAAGCGCCGCATTCGCCTTCCCCGCAGCCGTACTTGGCCCCGGTGAGCCCGAGGTCCTCGCGGAGCACCTCCAGAAGGCTTCGGCCGGACGCGTCGGCATCGATGTCTCGGACCAGTCCGTTGACCGTCAGTCGCACCACAGCTGTGACCCTACGCCCGCCGGTGCGAGCCACTCACGCACAACGAGATCCGCAACCATGCTGGCGTTGGCGTACAGCGATCAAGTGGTCGGCGGTTCGGGCGGGCGTGTCGGCGGCCACGGCGCGCTCGGCGGTGGCGGCTCGCCGGGGCTCCCGGGTCCGGCCGGCGGATATCCGGGCGGTGGCGGCGTTGCCGGGGGCGAGGGCGGCCCATACGGATATTGGTGGGGCGGATGCGCAGGCGGGTACGGCGCCTGCGGACGCCCACGGGACGAGCGTTTGACGACTAGCACAATGGCGACGACTACGGCGACCACCACCAGGAGACACAAGGCCACGCAGGCGAGCCGGCCGACAAGACGACCGAGATCATAGGCGTCCACGAGCGCACATCGTAGGGCCTTGCGACCGCCGCCGCTGACCGGTGAGCCCTGGGTGGCCGGCGGAAACAGGTAGACGCCGACGGCGTGCGGCCGATAGCCTGCCATCGGCCGTGACATTGCGCGAGGAGGTGAGCACCGTGAACGTTGTATCGATGTGGGTGCTCCCCTCGTCGTCACGGTCGGGCGATTGATCTAGGTGCCGCCCGGGAGCGTCTGGATAAGGCACTCCGAAAGGCGACACTCTATGGATTCTGCGCATATGTTTTCCAGCATGGGCGAGCATGCCGTCGCTATCACGCGGGTCGCGGAGCGGCAATGGCACGCTCTGGAGGACGACCAAGTGGTCGGCCGTGGCCATGTTTCTCACCGGCCCGACGGGCGGCTGTTCCTCAGCATCGACGCGTGGCACGGCGCGGTCTTCGGCCACCTTGCCGAGGCCATGCTGGCGAACCTGCCGAGGCCGTTGTACACCGTCGTTGACGAGGCTGACCTCGACTTGATTCTCCAGTGGGAGAAAGCCGGCTTCGCACCCCGCCGCCGCGAGTGGGAGTACGTCGTGCCGACCGACCCGCGGATCACCGGACTCGGCTCGGCGCTACCGCCGCCGGGCGTGACGATACTGGCGGTCGGCGGGGCCGAGGTGGGCCCGCTGCGCGTACTGGACCAAGTCATCCGCGACGAAGTCGAGGCCACTACCGGATGGCAGGACATGCCGGCGGAGGTGTTGCCCGGCCCGGACGGCACTCGCTTGCTCGACCCGGCGAAGTACGCGGTGGCGGCGTGTCCCGATCAGTATGTGGGATTGGTCCGGGTGGTGCCGCTGCCTCGGCAGCCACGGATCGGCCTGATCGCGGTCCGCTCCGAGGCGCGCCGCCGAGGCATCGCTCGGGCATTGCTGGCCGGGGTGCTGGGCTGGGCCCACCGCCGCGGGATCGAAACGGCATCTGCGGATGTGAACCAGTCCAACGGCGCGGCGATCGCGCTGTTCGAAGGCGTCGGCGCCCGGCGGGCGAGCAGCAACCTGGAGTTGGTGCTCCGTTGACGTCTTCTTTCCGACCCCACCGCATTCGACCGGAGTACGAGGAGACATGACCAAAGCAACCCGCGGCATCCAACTTGAGGGCACCGTTGTCGAGTGCCTGCGCAATGCCACCTTCCGGGTGGAACTTTCCAACGGGCACAAGGTGCTGGCACACATCAGCGGGAAGATACGGAAGAACTACATCAAGATACTGCCGTATGATCGCGTACTCGTGGAAATCAGCCCATACGACCTCACCCGCGGCCGGATTCTCTTCCGGTACCGAACCTAAGCGGCCGCACCCGCCACGCTGACCTATTCCTTCACACCGGCGTGGCGGGGGCTCCGGAAAATGCGTGGTCGCACGGTCCAGCATCGGCGATCATCGGCTGATGCAGAGCACCGCCCCCCGCGCTGTCGGCGGCCACCGGCTGAGATGGAACGAGATCCCGGCCCACATTCAGCATGCGATCACCGCCGCGGCGGGCGCCCCGGTCACTACGGCACGAAGTCAAGACGGCGGTTTCTCACCGGCGCTTGCCTCGGTGCTCGGCCTCGCCGACGGGCGCTCCGTGTTCGCCAAGGCCTCGAACCTGGACCGCAGCGCCTTCGCGGTGGACGCGATCCGCGCCGAAACCCGGGTCCTGACCGCACTGCCCGACACCGTTCCGGCACCGCGTCTACTGTGGAGTCATGACGACGGCGACTGGGCGATCCTGCTGACCGAGGCCGTCGACGGCCACAATCCGCGGCAGCCGTGGCGGCCCGACGAGTTACGCCGTTTCCTGGACGCGTTCAGCGTACTCGCGCAGACCCTCGCGCCGAGCCCGATCGCCGCCGCGGAACTCGCCGCCGACACGGACCTCAGCCACAACTGGCGTACGCTCGCCGCTGATCCGGTCGACGCCGGACGGCTCACACCCGAAGTCGTCGCCTTGATCGACCGGCTTGCCGTGATCGAGCAGTCCTGGGCCGAGGCGGTGGCCGGCACCAGTCTGGTGCACGGTGATTTGCGCAGCGACAACTTCCTGCTCACTGCGGACGGATTCGCCGTCGTGGACTGGCCGTCGGTCGGCCTCGGTGCGCCCTGGATCGACCTGCTCCTCGTCATTCCCAGCATCAGCATGCAGGGCGGCGGCGAGCCGAACACTGTCTGGTGTGGACATCCCCTCAGCCACATCGCCGAACCCGAAGCCGTCAACACCGCCATCGCCGGGCTGGCCGGATTCTTCCTGTACCGCTCGATCCAGCCACCGATCCCGCTGCTGCCGACGATCCGCGACTTCCAGCGCATCCAGGGCATGATCGCCTTGAACTGGCTACGAGATCGCATGGGCTGGCGCTGAACCACACCAACGCGTTCCGGAGTGAGCGGAGATTTCAGTACGACAGCAGTTGGTCCACCGGTGCGTGGTCGTCGGTGAGTATGCGCGCATCGCGTGTGAAGTCGGCGAGGGCGGCGCCATCCAGCACCCGCGCGCCGGTGTCGCCGGCGGCTAGCCGCTCCCGCAGCGCATCCAGCGGCAACGGCGAGTCCGAGGCAACGATGACGAAGTTGGATCCGATGCTCCCGTCGAACGCCGCATCCGGCGCTACCGCCGCCACGTGCCGGAACACCGCCGCCACCGTCACTATCTCGGCCCGGATGAAGCGAGCGGGCGGGTAGTCGATGACGTTGAGTGCGTACACGCCGTCCGGGCGCAGCGTACGCCGTATGTCAGCGACCAGCTCGCGGGTCGTCAGGTGCCAGGGCACGACGAGGTGGCCGAACGCGTCGCCGACGACCAGGTCCCGGGTGCCGGACGGCTGATCCGCCAGTACGATGCGGGCGTCGCCGACGCGTACCCTGAGTCCTGGCCCGGTACGCAAACCCAGCTGCGCGCGGTCCAGCTCGACGAGCTTCCCATCCAGCTCCAGCACGGTGTTGGTGGTGCCCGGCCGGGTGGCTGACAAGTAGCGCGGCAGGGTGAACCCACCGCCGCCGAGGTGTAGTGCGTCGAGCGGCTGCGCGGGTGGGCGTACCAGATCGGCGACCGCGCCGATCCACTGGGTGTAGGCGAAGTCGAGGTACCGCGGATCATTGAGATCCACATAGGAGTGATGCGCGGAGTTCAGGATGAGCAGCCGGCCGCTGGGCCGCTCGGGATCCGCCTCGATGCGTGCGCAGTGATAGGCGGTCTCGACATTGCAGGGATCGGGGGCCACGACCGCCAAACCGGCGCCGGCTAGTCCCACCACGGCCACGAGCGCACGCGTACGCGTGGATGCGAGTTCGCGTCCCAGCGATCGCAGGTACCAGCCGACACCCAATCCGGCCACGCCGAGCACCGCCGCGAGAGAGAGCACGATGACGCTGCTGCGCAGCGCGGCCACGAGCACGAAACCGGTGCCGAGGGTGGCCGTGATGCCGCCGACCGTACCGATGCTGGAAAGCTTGCCCACCACTTGGCCGGTTTGCCGGAGGTCGCCCAGCTGGAGCTTGATGACCAACGGCGTGACGGCGGCGAGCAACGTTGCCGGCACGAACACGGTCAGCGCGGTGAGCAGCAGAACGCCGCCGGCTGCGGAGCCGCGCAGCAGCTCACCGGCCCAGCGTACGATCGGCAGGGTGAGCGCGGTGGCCGCGGCCGCGAGCAAGAGCGCGGGTGCGAGCAGCGAGCGCGGGTCGATCCGGTCGGCGAGCCAGCCGCCGAGCCAGGCACCGTAGGCGATCGCGGCGAGCGCGAGCCCGATCACCGCACTGCTCGTCTGGAGCGTGATACCGACGTACGGCGCGATCAGCCGCAGGCCGACGATCTCCAGCACCAGCACCGCGCCGCTGGCGAGGAAGACCAATCCGGCGGCCAGCGACGGCGGAAGGGGCCGAGGCAAACTGTCCACCCCGGGAGGGTACGCCGACCGGACCGCCCACCGATCGCACCGGGCTTGGGTAGAAGTGAGCAGAAGGGGTACTGCGCGTGATCCTTCCTAAAATCCGCGACCCTCGTTTCGTGACGATCCGCCGCGGCGGGACTCTCACCGATTCGGATCACCAGCTCCTTGCCCTATGGGCGGCTACATGCGCCGAGCACGTCCTGGAACTGTTCGAGTCGGCTCGGCCGGCCGACCAGCGACCGCGTCAGGCGATCGAACTCGGGCGGGCCTGGACGCGTGGCGAAGTCACCATGATGCAGGCTCGCACGGCGGCCGGTCATGCAATGGCCGCGGCCCGAGACCTGAGTGGGGCAGCACGGCATGCCGCGTACGCCGCCGGCCAGGCCGCAGCGGTCGCACATGTCGCGGCGCATGAACTCGGTGCGGCGGCCTATGCGATCAAGGCGGTACGCGCAGCCGCGCCGCAAGGACAGGGTGAGAGTGCCGGACGACGGGAGTGCCGGTGGCAGCGCGATCAGCTCCCGGCGGCGATTCGTGAGCTCGTACTCGACGATCAGCGGTTGCGCAACGACATCTGCTGGTCCGTATTCGAATGCTGAACGGGCGCCGGCCCGGGCGGGACACACCCACCGCGGGCCGGCACTTGCGCTAGGGCCGCAGCGAGCAGGTCGAAGCGCCAGGATAGAAGGTGTACGCCACCGCGCTGGACTGGCCCAGGCGGGCGTAGTGGTAGCCGAGCGCCGCGTAGATGGTTGCGTCGATCGAGCAGGCGTACTCAAAAGTCGTCGATTTGGCGGACGTCCCGGGGTGACCGTCCGGAAGACCGGACGCGACCTGTGCCCAGTCGTTGATACCCGGGTTCCACTGGTACAGCCAGGTCTGTGCGCCGATCCAGTCCACGGCGACCGGACATTCAGACGTGCTTTCGGCGATCACATAGTTGAAGTTCTGGACTCCGAGGATCCTGATCGTGCTCCTGCCGACACAGGTGATGACCAGCTGCGACGATCGCCCCGCCCCGGCCAGCGGCAGGGCGGTGGCGGCCGGCTTGACGCCCGCAGAAATGGGCGCCGGCAGGCTCGCCACGAATGTGGCCAGCCCGGCTTCGATCTCGGCCTGGGTCGGCTCGGCGAGAGCCGGCGCCGCGGAAGCCTGCGCTGGAACGGTCAGCGCCAGAGCGACCATGGCGAGCGCCAGCAGCGCCGCTCTCCAGACCGGTCGCCGGACTCTGAGCATTTTCATGTCCTTCCTCCTCCCGGACGCGGGTTAGCGCGTTCGGTACCAGCTTCGGCACCTCGACTGGATGGAGTCTGGACGCGAACTGGATTGCGCTGTCGCCGCTGCGAACCCCAGTCGCGACAGGTCCGGCGTGAGCCTGGGTGCCTTCGGTCCGGCCGGCCAATGTCTACGATGGGCCGATGCGACTTCTGACCGTGACCTTCGACGCGCACAACGCGGCCGGCCTGGCGCAGTTCTGGGCCGGCATGCTCGGCCGGGAGGCGGTCGAGGACGCCGGTGGGGTGCTGCTGCCGGGCGACCAAACTCAGCTGAGTCTGCGGTTCGTCCCCAGCGACTCCGCGAAGGTCGGGCCGAACTACCTGCACCTTCACCTGACCAGCACCAGCCTTGCCGGCCAGCAGGACACGGTGGCCAGGGCGCTGCGGCTCGGCGGGAATCACCTCGACGTCGGGCAGCGCCCCGAAGAGGGGCACGTGGTCCTGGCCGACCCCGAAGGCAACGAGTTCTGCGTGATCGAACCGGGCAACTCCTTCCTCGCCGGGTGCGGGTTTCTCGGCGAGATCGCCTGCGACGGCACCCGGGAGGTCGGCCTGTTCTGGAGCGAGGCGACGGGCTGGCCGCTGGTCTGGGACCAGGACGAAGAGACCGCGATTCAGTCACCGCAGGGCGGAACCAAGGTCGCGTGGGGAGGCCCGCCCGTGGCCCCCAAACTCATGAGGAACCGGCAGCGCTTCGAACTGGCCACGGCCGACGGCGACCAGCGAGCGGAGGTCGACCGGCTGGTTGGGCTGGGGGCCAATCGGCTTGACGCGGGCGAAGACCGCGCCGTTGAACTGGCTGATCCCGATGGCAACGAATTCTGCGTCCGAGGAAACTGATCACTACACCGCCGAGGGCACGCTGTCGTTTCCGTACAAGACGGTCGCCTGGGCGTCTCGTACCATGTGCGGGGCGCCGCGCACGGCCTGTGAGTGCACTGCGGCCTTCGCCCCGACGATGAGGCCCGACGATGTGGCCCGACGATGTGGCCCGACGATGTGGCCCCGACGATGAGGAGAGAACAGTACATGGCTGATCTGGTCTACACCGGCTTCATGTCGCTCGACGGTGTCGTGGACTCACCTGGTGGCGGGCCCGGCGAGGAGCACCGCAGCGGTGGCTGGGTGGTCAGGGACATCGAGTTCCTGCCCGAGGCGTTCTCGCTCAAAGCCGACGAGCTGGCGGATACGACGGCGCTGATGTTCGGTCGCCGAAGCTACGAGGCGTTCGCGCCGCTGTGGCGTGAGTCCGAAGACCATGCCGCCTACAAGGAGCTGCCCAAGTACGTGGTCTCGACGACGCTGCCCGATGAGGCCCTCGTCGAGGGCTGGGGTCCGACGACGATCCTGCGCTCGACCGACGAGGTCGCCGAACTCAAGAAGCGCGAGGGTGGCGCCATCTTCATCCACGGCAGCGCGGAACTTGCCCGGCGCCTGGCGGACGCGGGCCAGATCGACCGGTACAACCTTCTGGTCTTCCCGGTGCTCCTCGGCGACGGCAAGAGCCTGTTCAGCCGAGAGGACAAGGACAAGCAGAAGCTCAGCCTGCGCGAGTCCGCGGCGTACCCCAACGGCATCGTCAAGCTGATCTACGACGTCGTCGGCTGATCCAGAGCCAGAGCGATCGCACCGCCGCTGCCGTCGCGCAGTTGCCGTGCCGTTCGGCCGACGTACCGGCGTAGCGCTCGGGTCAGATGCGGCTCGTCGAAGTAGTCGAGCCGGGGGACTACATCGGCGGCCGGTACGCCGGCGGCGAGCAGTTGTGCGGCCCGGCGGGCACGTTCGATCTGCCGTACGGTTCCTTGGGTTAGCCCCGTCGCCGCCCGGAATCGGCGCTCGACTGTGCGTCTGGACACCTCTGGACGGTGGCCTCGGCGTACGTCGGCGACGACGGGGTCGCGTACCACGGCTCCAGCGCGGACGAGACGGTCCACCAGTGCTTCGGCGTCATCGGAGCCAGGGGTTTCCCACCGGACACCGTCGAGCCAGAAAGACCTGCGCGTCGCGTCCGGAAGCTCGACGCCCCCATCGACCAGCTTCGGCGTGGGCACCGACCGCAGCGACGTGCCCACCGCGAACTCGATGCCCACAAAGGTCGCACCCTCTGGCACCGGCGCGAGGCCAGTCCTCGTCTCGGGGCCGGAGACGGCGGCGTACGCTCGGCCCTCGCGTGCCCAGAACACCAGGCCCCAGCACACCGCCGCCACTGAGGTCATCTCGGTGACCTGCTCGCTCGTGCACGTCCACACGGTGTCGACCCACGGTGAGTCGGACGCTCGCGTCTGAAACAGCAGTGCCACCACCGAAGGATACGGACTGTCTAGGCGCGGAAGCGGGCCAAGCCTTCTGCCGTACGCCGAGCGCGGTCGTTGCTGCACTTGTACGCCCACACGACCACCTCATCGACGCCTTCGGCATCCCAGGCGCGCAACGCGTCGGCGATGGCATCGGGTTCGCATGGAACACCGGGTGCGTCAGGCTCGGCGCCGTCCGGTCGCAGCATCATGCCGACCGTCAACCGAAGTGTGGCCGGGTCGCGGTCGGCCGCTGCGAGTGCTTCGTGCAGCTTCTGGCGTACGCCGGCGAAGCGGTCGCCCGGCCGCCCATGCCACGCAGTGTTGTACGCATCGGCATGCCGCGCGGTCAGCGTAAGCATCTTTGCGCCGTGCGTACCGATCATGATCGGTGGCGCAGGCAGTGTCGGAGCCGGCAGCAGTGGCGCGTCCACAGTGGTGTGAAAGCGGCCGGTGAACGTGGATCGCCCGTCGCGCAGCATCGCCGTGATGATGGCGAGCGCCTCCTCGAAACGGCTGAAACGATGGTCGAACGGGTAGCCGAAGGCGGCGTACTCGGGCTCGTGCCAACCGGCGCCGAGCCCCAGCAGGAGCCGGCCGCGCGACATCTCGTGGACGGTGTGGGCCATCTTGGCCAGCAGCGCCGGTGGCCGGAACCCGGTGCAGGTGACGATCGTGCCGAGCGTCGCCCGTTCGGTGGTCGCCGCCAGCGCCGCCAGCAGCGTCCACGACTCCCATGTCGCGCCCGGGGCCTCGCCGGGGCGCTGCATCAGCAGATGGTCGAAGACCCACAGGGCGTCGAACCCGGCGTCTTCCAGCTCCTGCGCCGCGGTGACGACTTCGCGGCCGGAGGCGGGTACGCCTTCGTCGCGATCCTCGCCCATCGGCAGTACGTATCCCACGCGCATGGTGGCCAAGCCTAAGGCCGTCCGGTCCGGCTGTGACCCTCGCTCCTACCCGATTTCTTCGGCGAACCGGTCCGACGGCTGAAACGAACATGTAAACCCCGCCGGGTCCCTGACCGCTCCCTATCAGTGTGGAAACCTTCGACGCGTTCGTGCTCAATCATTCGTCACGCCTGCTGCAGATGGCGTACCTGCTCACGCACGATCGCGGGCGCGCGGAGGACCTCCTGCAGACCGCGCTCATGCGGGCGTGGCCGCGGTGGAGCCGCATCGACGGCGACCCCGAGCCCTACGTGCGCCGCGTCATGCTCAACACGTATCTGTCGTGGTGGCGGCGCCGCTGGAACGCTGAAACACCGACGCACAGCCTGCCCGAGCCGGCCGGCGTCGACCCGCACCGATCGGTCGACGAGCGTGACGAGATGCTGCGCGTACTGCAAACGCTGCCGCGCCAGCAGCGGGCGGTCCTGGTCCTGCGCTACTACGACGACCTGAGCGAACGGCAGATCGCCGACTCCCTCGGCATCACGCCCGGCGCGGTCAAGGCCCACGCCTCGCGCGGGCTGGCCACGCTGCGCCAGAACGAGGAGCTGCTCGCCGGGGTCAAGCACAAGATCGCGCAGCGCCGGCGCAACCGGATCGCCGTGATCGGCTCGGCCTGCGCCGTGCTCATCCTGCTCATCATCGTGTACGCCGTGACCCCGGGCCGTCATCGGTCAGCGCCCCGGCCGGCGGTCACACCGGTGCCGGGCGTCTACGTCGACGGCACCCGGATCATCGCGACCGGCGAGGCGGGACCCGATCCGGTAACAGTTACATGGCCGGTCCAGCAGCAGCCGGTCAGAGCCTTCCTGCGCTGCCATGAGCAGGGGACCGGTGTGCGGTACGCCATCGGCGACGATCCGCTGCTCGACGGCAGCATCGCGTGTGGCCAGGGCGACGTGATTGACGTCGACATACCGGACGGCGTACGCCGGTTGACGTTCGCCTCGCATATGTCCCCGACCGCTACTGTGGACGTTCGGATTGGCGTCAAAGTTCCGTGGGAGGCGTACCCGCTGCCGACCGCGCCGGCGACGCTGCCGCCGCTGAACATCGACGACACGCTCCAGGAGGCGTACCCGCCGGACGGGCCGATGTCCGCGACGCGCGAGGTTGAAGTCGTCGGCGCAGGACGGATCGGCATCGGCGTCTACCTGCAAGGTCCAGGCGTCATCCAGGTCGAGACGGACGGCCAGGCGGTCGGCGAATGCATGAAGTGGGACTACGACGAAGTCCAACCCTGCTTCTTCGTGAACAACCTCGGCGAGGGCTCGCACCGCGTGACGTTCCGGCCGGCGTACGCGCTCGCACCGTGGGGGTTCGCGATCCAGAAAAACGTACCCGTCGCCGGTGTCGGCCGCTGACGAGGACCGGTTTCAAGGATCTACCAGGTCACGTGGTTCGACTCGATGCCGTTCGCTTTGTACCAGTGGTCGGGGTGGTCGCCGGAGTAGCAGTAGGACTGCGTAAAGGCGTGTCCGTTGGCGTCGGTGTGGAGTGTGAATGTGTAGAAGCCTTGCGGATCAACGGAATCGTGGCAGGTGATGGTGATCCCTGCGTTGGGCGCGAAGTGGTCGATCGTGATCGCGTAGCGGAACCCGGACGGTGCCGCCGGCCCTTTGGCGAGGCTGGCTGCCGGCCCGGGGGCCGGTGGTGCCTGGCCGGGCACCGTCTTCACGATCGTCGGTGACGGGTCGCTATAGATTCCATAGCGGTCGCTGACCGTGGCGTAGAACGAGTGCTGCCCGGGGCTGATCCCATAGAACTGCTTCGACGAATGCGTCCCGCACTGGGCCGTGAAGACTTCCTGCCCGTCCATGAAGAAGTGACAGATGACCGGATCGCGGCCGGACTGCCATCCGACGTCGTACGCCACACCGACGTGCCCCGGCTCGCTGGTGTAGACGACCACAGTGAAGTTGGCGATTGTCGGCTTAGGTGGCGGCGGTGCCGTCGTCGGTCGTGGGGGAGACTGGGTCGGCGGTGGGTCTCCCGTAATCGTTCTTGTGAGCACCGGTGAGGGGAAACCGACGACGCCGTAGCGGTCGGTGACCGTCGCGTGGAAGGTGTGCTTACCGGGGGCAAGGCCGGAGAACTGTCTCGATGCCGCAGTTCCGCATTGCGCGGAGAACACTTCTCTGGCATCGATGTAGTAGGCGCAGGTGACGGGGTCGCGCCCCGCAGTCCACGATACGTTGAACGAGACCTGGGCGGTGCCGGGCCCGCGTACGGTAACCGCAAAGTTCGAGATCGCGGGAGCCGGGCCCGCAGGAACCTCGGCTTTGAAGGTAACGGTGGATTCGAGGGCGTGAGACTCCGTCCGGCCCAGCCGGGGCCACGGCATCGTCACCCAGTGAGTCTCACCGAATTGTGTGGCGTACCCGGAACAATCGTTCGAGCTGCGGGTATTGCCCGAGCCATCGGCTACCAGCTGGACAGAACGGACGATCTTCCGCTGGCCATAGACGACGCTTTGACAGTCGAGATCTACCCTCCAGCCGGCCGGCACGCCCTCGACGCGTATGTCGATGTAGTAGCCGTCAGTTGTTGCGGCGCCCTTGGCCAAGCCGATGCGGGCGTTCTTGAGGAAGTCTGGGTTGGCCGCCTTCGCCGCACCATTGCTGCACGCAGGAACCTGAATCTGTTCCCAGACGAGATCGGACCAGATCCACCCCGTGACGCCACTGTGGGGTGCGCCGCTGGTTTGAGCCACCAGGAACCACTTGGCCGACGGCGCGCCCGAAGGGGCTTGCGAGCTGACCCAGCATTTCATGATCACTGGAAATCGCTCGCTCACTTCGTCGATGATTCTGCCGTCCGTCTGGTGAGGACGATCGCGCATCCGCGCCGGTACGCCCGGCGTATCGGACTCGACGTAACTGACGCCCGACGTAGCCTGCTTTCCGTCCGGCCCGGTCTTAGTGCGAGCCAGCGCCACGAGGTCGCGAGCGTTCGACGTTGTCGGCGAGTCATTTCGCCCGACGGCGAAGGCGATCCCGGCGATGACGATCACGATCACGGCGGAGTACATCCACGCACGCCGCGCGATGGATCGCTTTGGCCCGTGCTGCACATCAGTCATGGCGGATGCCTCCTAGCCGACCAGGGTTCGAGTCCTCAGCCGGTGATGGTGAGCGATGTCGAGGTGGTCTTGCCGCTGGTGTGGTCGCGGAACTTGATGGTCCAGACGCCGTCGGGTTCGCCGGCATCCCATTGCCAGGACCAGGAGAAGGCTCCGGTTCCATCACCGGTTTTGGGATAGGTCGTCGGGTACGCCGTACCGCCGGGCATGGTCGCCGATACGGTCACGTTCCCGTTCGGCGTAAACGCGGAGGCCGTTCCCACGAACAGCGTTGTGTGATCGCCCGACTTCGGTGACACCGACACCTTCGGGCTGATCGGTTGCCCGCTCCCGGATCCGGTGATGGTGAGCGATGTCGAGGTGGTCTTGCCGCTGGTGTGGTCGCGGAACTTGATGGTCCAGACGCCGTCGGGTTCGCCGGCATCCCATTGCCAGGACCAGGAGAACGCTCCGGTTCCATCGGCGGTTTTGGGATAGGTCGTCGGGTACGCCGTACCGCCCGGCATCGTCGCCGATACAGTCACCTTC
>Ga0114129_10000169_pt1 | contig 70876 bp, 67 predicted proteins | sample RhiMetdeltSRZDD1_FD_80071 | JGI IMG/M metagenome (GOLD analysis project Ga0114129, IMG submission 80071) | Populus rhizosphere microbial communities from Tennessee, USA - Rhizosphere MetaG P. deltoides SRZDD1 (version 2) (version 2) | ecosystem: Host-associated > Plants > Roots > Rhizosphere >...
CAGATCTTCGCGGAATCGACCGCTCCCGGCGAGGCGGCGCAGGTCTTCGTTCGTCGCGGTGAGGACCCACGCGTCGACCGGCTCGCTGCGGGTGCTGCCGAGCCGCCGCACATGGCGCTCCTCGATGACCTTGAGCAGCTTCGCCTGGAGGGCGGCGGGAAGGAGCGCGATCTCGTCGAGGAAGATCGTGCCTCCGTGCGCCGTCTGGAACAGGCCCGGCTTCGCCTGCCGGGCGTCCGTGAAAGCGCCGCGTTCGAACCCGAAGAGCTCGGCCTCCAGCAGCGTCTCCGGAATGGCGGCGCAATTGACATCCACGAACGGGCCCTCGCGCCGCGGCCCCTCGCGGTGGATCACGCTCGCGAGGAGGCCTTTGCCGCTGCCGGTTTCGCCCTCGAGAAGGATGGGCGGCAGTCGGCGACCGGGCTGCTGACGACTGACGAGCTGGCGGATCTGCTCGCGCACGGCCGCCATCGCGGGGCTTTCACCGATCAACTGATCCACCGCGCTCATGCCGCGGTATTGTACGCTCCCCCGTCGCGGCGGAGGGATCACTGGTGGTTTTTCACCACCAAGCACCACCGCGCCGAGGTGAGGCCGCCGTGTAAGTGATTGTTTCCGCGGCCGTCAGGTGTGGCATGCGCGTTGCGCTAGGGACGGGCACGAACGCAGGTTGAGAAAGGCAAAGGAAGGGAGGCGAGAAGGAGAGCGAGGCGGCGAGGGCGACGAGCAGGCCGTGAACGGTGCAGGTGGACGGTGCAGTCAACGTCAACGACAGACGAACGAGGAGACTAGAGATGGCACTGGTCGATTACTTCCTGAAGATCGATGGGATTCCGGGCGAAAGCGGTGACAGCAAGCACAAGGACGAGATCCAGGTCGAGTCGTGGTCGTTCGGCGAGTCGCAGACCGGCACGATGGCGTACGGCGGTGGCGGCGGCGCCGGCAAGGTGCAGATGCAGGACTTCCACTTCGTGATGAAGGTCAACAAGGCCAGCCCCAAGCTCTTCCTGGCGTGCGCGAACGGCGAGCATATCAAGAAGGCCCAGCTGTTTTGCCGTAAGGCCGGCAAGGACCAGCAGGAGTTCTACAACGTGACGTTCTCGGACCTGCTGGTGTCGTCGTACCAGACGTCGGGCTCGGGTTCCTCGGACGTGATCCCCATGGACCAGATCTCGCTGAACTTCACGACGATCGAGATCGAGTACAAGGCGCAGAAGCCGGACGGGACGCTCGACGGCCCCGTGAAGGCGAAGTACGACCTGAAGCAGCAGAAGGGCGGTTAGTACGACGATGCTCGATCCCGGGGCGCCCGTTCGGCGCCCCGGGGGTCGGGCGCGGTTCTCGATACGGCTCCACCGAGATGTAGATGACCCGCTTCGAACGGGAGGAAGAGGTTCGGATGGCGAAGTCGGATCGCGAAGTCAATATCTTGCCGTCACTGCTCGATCGGCTCCTCGACGACGCTCCCGGGCAGTCTCAGGAACCGCTCCCGAGCCGCTCGCAAAATGTCCGCACGCTGAAGGCGTCCGTCGCGCGCGACCTCGAAGCGCTCCTCAACACGCGCCGCGAAACGCTCGAGGAGCTGGACGAGGCGTGGGTGGAGACGAGGATGTCGCTCATGACGTACGGCCTGCCCGACTTCACGGCGTTCAGCGTGCTCGGCGAGAAGGACCGCGCGCGCATCCGCCGCGCCCTCGAGCAGACGATCGCCGCCTTCGAGCCGCGGCTGGATCGGATCCACATCACGCTCGATGCTCCACGCGCGCACGATCGCGCGCTCCGCTTCAGGGTGGACGCCCTGCTCCGGATCGATCCCTCTCCGGAGCCGGTGACGTTCGATACGGTGCTGCAGCTCCCGAGTCAGCAGTACGTCGTGCGGGGTGACGACTGATGCCGGACGATCTGCTCACATACTACGAGCGCGAGCTCACGTTCCTGCGTCAGCTCGGCGCCGACTTCGCGACGAAGTACCCGAAGATCGCGAGCCGGCTCCTGCTCGAGGCGGACAAGTGCGAGGACCCGCACGTGGAGCGTCTGCTCCAGGGCGTCGCGTTCCTCGCCGCCCGCGTCCACCACAAGATCGACGACGAGTTCCCGGAGCTCACGGAGTCGCTCCTCAACGTTCTCTATCCGCACTTCCTGGCTCCGATCCCGTCCATGGCCATCGTGCAGTTCGTGCCCGCCTCCGGTCAGGGCAAGGTCACCACGCCCTTCCGCATTCCGCGCGGGTCCACGGTGTTCTCGCAGCCGGTCGGAGGAACGCCGTGCCGGTTCCGCACCGCGTATCCGGTGGCGCTGTGGCCGGTGGAGGTGGTGTCCGCGCAGCTCGACTCCGCCGATCGCCTCGGCGCCTCCGCGAAGGCGGCGGCCGTAATCCGCATCGGGCTCCGCTGTGTGGGCGGCACCACGTTCCCCGAGCTCACCCCGGACGCTCTGCGGTTCTTCCTGCATGGCGAAACGACGCTGACGCACGCGCTCTACGAGCTGCTCTTCAACGCCTGCGTCGAGGTCCAGTTCCGTACGCCACGCGGCGCTCGCGGTCCGGCGCCGGTGGTGCTGCCGCCGCAGGCCCTGCGCCCAGTCGGCTTCGCGCCCGACGAGGGCATGCTGCCGTACCCCGCGCGCTCGTTCCTCGGTTACCGCCTGCTCCAGGAATACTTCGCGCTCCCCGAGAAGTTCCACTTCGTGGACGTGACGGGCTTCGAGCGCGCGGCGGCGGCGGGGTTCGGGAGCGATCTCGAGCTGATGATCTTCCTCGATCGCATGCCGCGGCTGGAGCAGGCGATCACGCCGTCGGCGTTCCGGCTCGCGTGCAGTCCCGTGGTCAACCTGTTCGAGCAGGTCGCGGAGCCGATCCGGCTGAGCCAGGCCCAGACGGAGTATCGCGTGGTAGCGGACGTGCGGCGCCAGGACACGACCGAGATCTACACGGTGGACTCCGTCGTCTCGAGCTCGCCGAACAGCTCGGAGACGACGGAGTTCCACCCGTTCTATTCCTTCAAGCACGCCATCGACCGCGATCGGGATCGCGCGTTCTGGTACGCGGCGCGCCGGCCGTCGCCGCGCAAGGGCGACACCGGTACCGAGGTCTACCTGACGCTCGTCGATCTCAATTTCCAGCCCACGGTGCCCGCGGTCGATACGCTGCTGATCAACGCGACCAGCACCAATCGCGATCTGCCCGGGAAGCTGCCGTTCGGCGGTGATCGCGGCGACTTCGAGCTCGAGGGGGCGGCCCCGCTCGCGCGCATCCGCTGTCTCACGAAGCCGACGGCGACGCTGCGCCCGCCCCTCCGGCGCGGCGCCCAGTGGCGCTTGATCTCGCACCTCTCCCTGAACTATCTGTCCATCGCGGAAGGGGGGCGGGAGGCGTTGCGCGAGATCCTCACCCTCTACGACATCTCCGATTCCGCCGTGCTGCGGCAGCAGATCGCGGGCATTACCGACGTCAAGAGCCGTCGGATCGTGGCGCGGCCCGCGTCCATGCCGTGGAACGGCTTCTGCCGCGGCGTGGAGGTGACCGTCACCTTCGACGAGAACAAGTACGTGGGCAGCGGCGTGTTCCTGTTCGCCGCCGTCCTCGAGAAATTCCTCGGCCTCTACGTGTCGCTCAACTCGTTCACGCAGCTCATTGCCCGTACCGAGCAGCGCCGGGAGCCCCTGAAGCGATGGCCGCCGAGAGCTGGCGAACAGATCCTCCTCTAGACCGGGAACTGTTCGAGGAGCCGTACCGCTTCGACTTCTTCCAGGCGGTGCGCCTGCTCGAGCGGTTGTACGCGGACCGGCAACCCGTGGGCCGCGACGCCGCGCCCGCGCAGGAGGTCGTGCGCTTCGTCGCTCACCTCTCGCTGAGCTTCCCGCCCAGCGAGATCTACGACCTCACGCCGGCGTCCGACGATCCCGCCGCCCCCGCGCGGATGAGCATCGCGTTCATGGGTCTGACGGGGCCCCACGGCGTGCTGCCCCGGCACTACACGGAGCTCTTGCTCGAGCGGGCGCGACAGAAAGATTTCACGCTTCGGGACTTCCTCGACCTCTTGAACCATCGCCTGACGTCGCTGTTCTTCCGCGCCTGGGAGAAATACCGGGTCGCCGTTGCCTACGAGCGTGCGGCGACGCGCAAGGAAGGGTACGACCCGTTCTCGCTGGCGCTGTTCGACCTGATCGGGCTCGGCACCCCCGGACTTCGCGGCCGGCTTCACGTCGACGACGACACGTTCCTCTACTACGCGGGGCTGCTCGCGCAGCAGCCGCGCTCGGCGAGCGCGCTCGCGGGCGTGCTCACGGACTATCTCGGCGTGCCCGCCCACGTGGTGCAGCTGTGCGGACGGTGGCTGCCGATCCCCGCCGAGAGCTTCTCGCGGCTCGGCTCGCCGGACCCGCGCAGCGGCCTCGTGCAGGAGAACGTGAACAACGTGCTCGGCGTCAACACCGTGATCGGGAGCCGCGTCTGGGATCAGCAGGCGGCGTTCCGGCTCCGCCTGGGGCCGGTCACCTTCGCCGAGCTCTCCGATCTCCTGCCGTCCGGCGCGATCTTTCGCCCGTTCGTGCAGCTCGCGCGCTTCTTCGTTGGTCAGGAATTCGATTTCGACGTGCAGTTCGTGGTGAAGGCGGAGGAGGTGCCGGGGTGCCGGCTCGGTGACGAGAGCGCGCGGGCACCACGGCTCGGCTGGTCGACGTGGCTCAAGACGGAACCATTCTCGCGCGATGCCGAGGACCCGATCCTCGGCGGGCGCTTGACCGAGATCGGGGCGCTGCCGGCATGACACGGGGCGAGCCCGGGAGGGAGCAACGATGAACGTGAGTCTGAAGGCGCTGATCGGCAAGCTGAACGACACGTGCCGGAGCGCGCTCGAAGCTGCGGCCGGCCTCTGCCTGACGCGGACGCACTACGACGTGGACATCGAGCACCTGTTCCTGAAGCTGGCCGAGGTCCCGGACGGCGATGTCGGCCGGATCCTGCGCCATTACGGCGTCGATCACACGCGGCTGGTGAGCGACCTCACGCGCGCGCTCGATCGCCTGAAGACCGGCAACACGCGCACGCCCGCGCTCTCGCCGCGCTTGCCACGCCTCTTCAGCGAGGCGTGGACGATGGCGTCGATCGAGTACGGTGCGCAACGGCTGCGCTCGGGTCATCTCGTCCTCGCCCTCCTCACCAACGACGAGCTGAGCCTGCTCGCCCGCGAGGCGTCGGCGGAGCTCAAGAAAGTATCCGTGGAGGATCTGAAGACGCGGCTCGCCACGCTCGTCGCGGGCGGCGCCGAAGACCGCGGTGAGCCCGCCGCGGTGACCACCGACGCCGGCGGTTCGGGCGCCGTGTCCGCCACCCCCACGCCCGCGCTCGATCAGTACACGATCGACCTCACCGCGCGGGCGCGCGCGAGCGAAATCGATCCCGTGCTCGGGCGCGACTTCGAGGTGCGTCAGCTCGTCGACATCCTGACGCGCCGGCGGCAGAACAATCCGATCCTCACCGGCGAAGCGGGGGTGGGGAAGACGGCGGTGGTGGAGGGGCTCGCCCTCCGCATCGCGGCCGGGGACGTGCCCACGCCGCTCAAGAACGTCAGCCTCCGCGTCCTCGACCTCGCCCTCCTCCAGGCGGGCGCGGGCGTGCGCGGCGAGTTCGAGAATCGCTTGAAGTCGGTGATCGCCGAGGTGAAGGCGTCGCCGCATCCGGTCGTGCTCTTCATCGACGAGGCCCACACGATGATCGGCGCCGGCGGCCAGGCCGGCCAGGGCGACGCCGCCAATCTCCTGAAGCCGGCCCTCGCCCGCGGTGAGCTGCGCACGATCGCCGCCACCACGTGGTCGGAGTACAAGAAATACTTCGAGAAGGACGCCGCCCTCGCCCGCCGCTTCCAGGTCGTGAAGGTGGAAGAGCCCACGGAGGCGCAGGCGCTCGGAATGATGCGCGGGCTGGTGGGCACGCTCGAGCAGCATCACAAGGTCCGCATCCTGGACGAGGCGATGGAGGCAGCCGTGAGGCTGTCCCACCGCTACATCTCGGGCCGTCAGCTCCCCGACAAGGCGGTGAGCGTGCTCGACACCGCGTGCGCGCGGGTCGCGCTCGGCCAGATGGCGACGCCGCCCGCGGTGGAGGACGCGCGCCGGCGCATCGGCCTCCTCGACACCGAGATCCGCATCCTCGAGCGCGAGAGCGCCGCCGGCGCCGACTACCACGAGCGCCTCGACGCGCTCGTCGCGGAGAAGGCAACCACGGAGACGCGACTCACCGACCTCGAGGCGCGCTGGAAGGAAGAGAGCCGGATCATCGGCGACCTGCGCACCGCCCGCCAGAAGCTGGAGACGCACGCGAGCGCGGGCGCCGCCGGCACCCCCGCCGACGGTCGGCTCGGCGACGACGAGGTGCAGGGCCTGCAGGCCGACCTCGCGCGCCTCAACAGCGAGCTCGCGCGCGTGCAGGGCGAGACACCGCTCATGCAGGCCTGCGTGGAAGCGCAGACGATCGCCGAGGTCGTCTCCGGCTGGACGGGCATCCCGGTGGGCAAGGTGGTCAAGGACGAGATCCACACCGTGCTCGCGCTGAAGCAGCACCTGGAGCAGCGGATCATCGGCCAATCGCACGCGCTGGAGGCGATCAGCCAGCGCATCCGGACCGCGCGCGCCAAGCTCGAAGATCCGCGGCGCCCCACTGCCGTGTTCCTGCTCGTCGGCCCGAGCGGCGTGGGCAAGACGGAGACCGCGCTCACGCTCGCGGACGTGCTCTACGGCGGCGAGCGGAACATGGTGACCATCAACATGTCCGAGTACCAGGAAGCGCACACCGTGTCCGGGCTCAAGGGCTCACCGCCCGGCTACGTCGGCTACGGTGAGGGCGGCGTGCTCACGGAGGCGGTGCGACGGCGGCCGTACAGCGTCGTCCTCCTCGACGAGATCGAGAAGGCGCACACGGACGTCATCGAGCTCTTCTACCAGGTCTTCGACAAGGGCGTGCTCGAGGATGCGGAGGGGCGGGAGATCGACTTCAAGAACACGCTCATCCTCATGACCTCGAACGTGGGGACGGACCGCATCATGAAGCTGGCCGCCGATCCCGAGAAGCGGCCGGACCCGGAAGCGCTCGCGGAGGCGCTGCGCGGCGACCTCCTGCGCGTGTTCAAGCCGGCGTTCCTCGGCCGCGTGATCGTGGTGCCGTACTACCCGATCAGCGACGAGGCCCTCCTCAAGATCATCGAGCTCCAGCTGGCCAAGATCAAAACGCGCATGCAGCAGAACAATCGGACCCAGTTCACGTACGACGAGGACGTGGTGATCGAGATCGCGCGGCGCTGCACCGAGGTGGAAAGCGGCGCGCGCAACGTCGATCACATCCTCACGCGTACCCTCCTCCCCGAGATCTCGCGCGAGTTCCTGGCGCGGATGGCGGCGGGGGAGAGCGTGGAGCGGGTCCACGTCGGTGTCACGGACGCGGGCGACTTCAAGTACGAGATCGCGTGAGCGGATAGAAACGAGGGCCTCAACATGGCGACGTACGTACAGGCCGACCGACCACTGGTGGTGACGACGCCCCTCGGCAAGGACCAGCTCCTCCTCGTCGGCTTCACGGGGCACGAGGCGGTCTCCCATCTCTTCAGCTATCAGCTGGACCTCCTCGCCGAGAACGCGACCACCGTCGCCTTCGACCAGCTCCTCGGAAGCCCCGTCACCGTCCAGCTCATGCTCCACGAGGAGGGGAAGAAGCGCTACTTCAACGGCATCTGCATCCGGGTGGTGGAGGGCGCGCGCGACAACACGTTCACGTCGTACCGGATGGAGATCGTGCCCCAGTTCTGGCTGCTCACCAAGCGCGCCCAGAGCCGGATCTTCCAGCAGAAGTCGGTTCCCGAGATCCTGAAGGAAGTCCTGAGCGGGCTCGACGTCATGTACGAGATCCAGGGGACCTTCGCGCCCCGCGACTTCTGCGTGCAGTACCGCGAGACCGACTACAACTTCGCGAGCCGGCTCATGGAAGAAGAGGGGATCTACTACTTCTTCAAGCACACGGCCACGGGCCACACCATGGTGGTCGCCAACACGCCCCAGAGCCACCCCGATCTCCCCGAGAAGAGCAAGATCATCTTCGAGGGCGTGGAGGGCGGCGTGCGCGAGGAGGACCGCATCCACGAGTGGACCAAGGTGCAGGAGCTGCGCTCGGGGAAGTACACGCTGTGGGACCACCACTTCGAGCTGCCCCACAAGAAGCTGGAGTCGGAGCAGACGATCCTCGACAGCGTGGCGGCGGGCAAGGTGACCCACAAGCTCAAGGTGGGCCGCAACGACCGCCTCGAGATCTACGACTATCCGGGCGAGTACGCGCAGCGCTTCGACGGGGTGGATCCCGGCGGCGCCGACAAGTCGTCCAATCTCCAGAAGATCTTCGAGGACAACAAGCGCACCACGAAGATCCGGATCGAGCAGGAGACGGTGCCCGGCCTCGTGATCAGCGGCTCCGGCGAATGCCGGCAGTTCGTGACCGGCCACAAGTTCCAGCTCGAGCGCCACTTCAACGCCGACGGCGCCTACTTGCTCACCGACGTCTCCCACACGGCGCGCCTCGGCCTCGAATACCGTTCCGGAGACTACGGCGCCTTCGTCTACCAGAACACGTTCACGTGCATCCCGTTCGGGGTGCCGTTCCGGCCCCCGCGCGTGACCCCGAAGCCGATCGTGCAGGGAACGCAGACGGCGGTGGTGGTGGGGCCGGCCGGGCAGGAGATCTTCACCGACAAGTACGGGCGCGTGAAGGTCCAGTTCCACTGGGACCGCGAAGGCGAGTACAACGCGGACAGCTCGTGCTGGCTGCGGGTGGCCCAGAACATCGCGGGCAAGCGCTGGGGCATGGTGTTCATCCCGCGCATCGGTCAGGAAGTGATCGTGGCCTTCCAGGAGGGCGATCCCGACCAGCCGCTCGTGGTGGGCGGCGTCTACAACGCGGACGAGATGCCGCCCTACCCATTGCCCGAGGAGAAGACGAAGACGGTGCTGTTCAAATCGAACAGCACGCCCGATGGTCACGGCTTCAACGAGATCCGCATCGAGGACAAGAAGGGCGAGGAGCAGATCTTCGTCCACGGCGAGAAGGACGAGGACAAGCGGGTCAAGAACGACCGCCGCGAATGGATCGGCCATGACCGCCACCTCATCGTCAAGCGCGACAAGGTGGAGGAGGTCGATCGCGACAAGCACGTCGTCGTCAAGCGTGATCGCGTGGAGGAGATCCAGCGCGACGACAACCTCGCCGTGAAGGGCAAGCAGGCCATCGCCATCACCGGCTCCCACTCCCTCGCCGTGACCGGCGACGTCATCGAAGAATTCAAGATGAACCACAGCGAGCAGGTGACGCTGAACTACTACCTGAAGGGGATGAACGTCGTGCTCGAAGGCATGGTGGGGCTCACCATCAAGGTGGGGGGCAGCTTCATCACGCTCAACGCGGCCGGCGTGCAGATCTCGGGGCCGATGGTGCTCATCAACAGCGGCGGCGCCGCGCTTCCCGGGAGCCCGGGCACGCTCGTGAGCCCGATGACGCCGCTGGTCGCGGAGATCGCCGACAACGCCGATCCCGGCAGCAAGGACACGACGTACAAGCAGCAGCGGGCGACGAAATCACCGGACGAGCTGGCGGCCGCGAACGCGCCCTCGCACGATCCCACCAGCGAGGAGAACAAGAAGAAGAAGTCGTGGATCGAGATCGAGCTCGTGGATACGAACAACATGCCGGTGCCGGGCGAGCGCTATCGCATCACGCTGCCCGACGGCACCACCCTCGCCGAAGGGACCACCGACGACAAGGGCCGCGCGCGCGTGGACGGCATCGACCCCGGGTCGTGCAAGGTGACGTTCCCCGAGCTCGACGGCAGCGTGTGGGAGCCCAAGTAATGGCGAAGATCGTGACCGCGCGTGATGGCGACACGCTGTGCGGGATCGCCATCGACGGCGGATTCCTCGATTGCGACCTCCTGCGGGCAGAGGCGGCGAACGCGCCGCTCCTCAACCGCGCCTTGCAGGCGGGCGATCAGGTGACGGTGCCGGATCGCAAGACCAAGCAGACGCCCAAGGCCACCGACGCCCGGCATCGATTCATCAAGCGAAATTCACCGCCGGTGTCGATCCGGTACGTGCACGGATCACCCGACAAGAAGTACCTGCACGACGACACGCTGGCGCACCTCAACGTCAGCAACTTCGTCACCAATCAGGGTGGTCTCGACGGCACGCATCCGTTTCCCACGGGCTTCGGCTTCAACGCCGATGGCCATGCCGACGACGACACGTTCAAGGTGGAGGTCGTCGATCCCGCCGCCGGTGGCAGCGTGAACGTCGTCCTCGAAGCGTTGAAGCCGGTGGTCAAGCCGGACGGCACCGTCGAGCATCAGCCCATCACGGGCGTTCCCGACGCCGCCCGGCGGAAGCTCACCGCGCTCGAATGCAAGCAGGTGGCGTCGGGGCACGTCGCGTTTCGCTCCCGCTACATGCGACTGGTGGTGGACGACGACGATTTCAACGCGGCGGCGGGGCAGATGCTCCTCACCACCGATCTCGTCGATGCCGGTGAGGAGGCTGTGGAAATTCTCGACCAGCGCGTGCGGGCGACGTACGTCATCCAGCGCTGCCCGGGGACGGGCGGCCGCAAGTGCCAGGTCACGACCGCGGCCGAGATCGGCACCGCCAGGCAGCGCGTGAAGATCGCGCCCCAGATCCTCAAAGATCCTGCCACGGGGACGGCGGTGGCCACCGTCGATCAGACGCGCAAGAGCTGTCTCAAGTACCTCCGACAGCTCTACGCTCAGGCCAACATGAGCGTGAAGATCGTGGCCCCGATCCGGGAGGTCCCGGCGCCCGGCAACATGTTCGCGATCGCCGACGGCAATGGCCAGCCCGCGGTGGGCGGCCAGACCATCCGGGTGCGCGTCCGCATCGACGCCGGGTTCGACCAGACGGTCGACGTCACCACCGTTCCCGGTGATGCGCCGTCCGACACCGCCCGGCGGCTCGCCGATGAGATCAACAAGGCCCTCGGCGCGGCCACGCCGCCGGTAGCCGCGGTGGCGGCGGCGACGCAGAACCCGCCCGTCACCGGGCAAGCGATCGGCAGCGCCGACGTGCTGGTCGGCACTCCGCTCACGCAGAACATCCGGCTCAATGTCGTCCTGAGCAATGACGCCGGCCACCCGGTGACGGTGGCGCGCATCACGACGACGACGGTGCCGGACTTCAATGCCGCCAACATGCACGTCGGCACCGCCGAGGAGCGCGTCTTGCTGAAAAACTACGACACCGGCCGCGACCGGGTCGATCTCTTCATCGTGGGCGGGTTGGGGACGGGCGCCCTCGGCGAGGCGTTTCCGCAGTTCGCACCCCGCGGTGCCGCCGGTCCGCACCCGCTCGACACCGTGGTCAACTCGGCCCTCGTGTTCAGCGACACCGTCGTGAAGAAGGATCACTTCCACACGACGATTCCGCACGAGGTCGGTCATACGCTGATGGACGTGAACGGGAGCCACGCGGTGCCGGTCACCGAGCTCTTGACGAATGGGTCGCCCGTGGGCGCCAACGAGCGGGTGGTCAATGGCCCCAAGCGCATCAGCGATCCCGTGGCGCCGCGAACGGTCGCCTACGCCGACGGGACGCGCGCCAATCCGGTGACGCTGCTACGCACGGCGACCGCGGAGCTGATCGATGCGTTCTAGCCCGGACGGGGAGAGGAGCATGCGCGGTGGTGTCGGTGCTGCTGGGAATGACGCTCATGGCCGAGGCGCTCATGGTTCAAGCTGCCGTCACTGATGCCGACCGCGTGCGCGGATACCTCGCGGCCTCGCCGAAATACGTGATCGCGCCCATTCCGACCCCGCTCGAGCGCGGCGTCGCGATCCAGGCGGTCAACGACGGCGTGCGCCCCGGGCAACCGGTGGAGCTCATCCGAAAGCTCGTCGACCTTGCGATCTTCTACGATCTCCGGGAAACGGCGCCGGTGATGCAGCGCCTCCTGAACCGCGGCGAGACACAGACCGATGACTACGCCCGCTCCGCCCTCGCCGTCATCGCGCTCGCGTGGATCGCGGATCACGCCGCGCGAGCGGCGGCGCAGGAGTACTTGCGCAGCTTGCTGGAGCGGGCGCCGGTCGATATCCATCGACTGCCGATGCTGGAGGCGGTGGCGACCTTCGGGACGCGGGATGCGATCGGGAACTATCGCCGCTGGATCGAACGCGAGATCGCTCGCCTTCAGGCACAGCGTCCGCAGCCGGTGGGCGAGGGCGCGGTGCAGATGCGGATCGACGAGCTCGAGGAGCATCTCGCGATGAAGGTCGCCCCCGTCGAGAAAGCGAACGAGGTGCGGCGTAGCGTCGAGGGGTTGCCGCTCGGGGAAAAGATCACGGCGCTCGCCGCCCTCTACATCGGCGACGCCACCCAGACGAATCCTGATCTGCGGTACTGGGCCGCGATGACCCTCATCCGCCTCCGCGGCCAGGCCAACGCGGCGCCGCAGGTCGCCGACGCATTCGTCCAGCTCGCGCGCCGGTACCAGGCGGGCGGTGGGCGCTGGCAGGCGCAGTTCGACATGTACCGTGCGCGCGCGCTCCGCGCCGCCGTCTTCTTCGGCCGACCACTGGACGGCGCCGATCAGCAGTGGCTGGCGGGGCGCGAGGATCCCGGAACGGATCTGCTCGCGCTCCGACCCGACTGGAAATACCCGGCCGCGTAAAAGGAGAGGACGATGCCGTTCGCTGCCCGCGTGACCGACCTCACCACTCACGGATCGCCGTTGTTCCCGGGACCCGGGAGTTTCGACGTGCTCATCGGTGGCTTGCCCGCGTGGCGGACCCTCATCGACTTCCACGCCTGTCCGATCGTGAAGGGCCTCGTGCCCGACGTCGGTGGCGTCGTCATGGTGGGCAGTCCCACCGTCTGGATCGATTTCCAGATGGCGTGCCGGGTGCTGGACCAGGTCGTCGAGATTCCGGGCGGTCCCAATCCGATCGCGATGGGATGCCCGACCGTGATCATCGGCCCCTGAGCGCGATGGCCGACCCTCGTCTGCTCCGCAACACGCCCGACGACGCCTCCGCCACCAAGACGTGGCTGCGGCGCTCGCTCGACAAGATCATCCCGTCGGCGGCGGCGCCGCCGCGCGGACCGTCCACGGCGTTGCGCGGCATCTTCACCGATCTCATCGCCTACGTGCTCTTCTTCCAGGCCACGTGCGCGGAGAAGGAGCCGCCGCTGAGCGAGGTGCGCGACAAGGTCGTGGGGCTGATCGCGGACCAGGAACGGCGGGTGAAGACGGGCGAGGTTTCCTGGGAATCGTACCGGGAGGCGTTGTTCGCGGTGCTCTCCTGGGTGGACGAGGCGATCCTGACGTCGGCGTGGCGCCATCGCGGGCAGTGGCGGCACCTGATGCTGACGTCCTTCGGCACCCTGAACGCGGGCGAGCAGTTCTTCCAGCGCCTGGACGCGCTGCCGCCGGACGCGCGCGACGTGCGCGAGGTCTACTACCTCTGCCTGAATCTCGGCTTCCTCGGCCAGCACGCGATCGAGGAGACGCCGGGCGCGCTGCGCGATCTCCGCAAGCGTCTCTACCGCCGGCTCGTGCGCTCCGCGGAAGAGGTGCGCCAGCGCTATCCGCGGCTGTTCCCGGACGCCTACCGCAAGGCGCCGGTGGCGGCCGGACGCGCCCTGCGCGCCGTGCACCCGGTGTGGTTCGCGATCGTCCTCATCGTTCCCGCCGCGCTCTTCGTGACCTATACGATCCTCATCCGCCGCGAGGTGGACCAGGCCCTCGTGCGCCTGGAGCGCCGCCCGGAGCCCCCGCCCGTGCGCCAGCGCCTCGTGGACGTGCTGCGCGCGCGCGGGCTGCAGGCGGACCAGACTCCGCGGGGCGTGGTGATCACGCTCCCCAGCGTGTCCTTCGAGGTCAACAGCGCGGAGATCAGCCCCGAGGGCGCCCGCAGGGTCGCCGACGTCGCCGTCGCCCTCAAGGAGCACGCGCGCGCGGAACCGATCGTGGTGGAAGGCCACGCCAGCCGCGAGAAAGCCACGCCGGAATCCCAGAACCAGCGGCTTTCCGACGAGCGCGCGCGCAACGTCAAGGAGATGCTCATACAATCGGGACTCCCCCGCGAGAAAGTCACCGACATCGGCTACGGGTCGCGCCGGCCCGCCGTCCCCGATCGTCTCGAGGATCCACGCAACCGGCGCGTCGAGATCATCGTGGAAGGAGTGCGGAACTAAAAGTTGGCGGTTGTGATCGAGGGCGCCGCGACGTAGACTGCCACGTCGCATCCCGCGTCAGGAAGTGAGTGCAGGATGGTGAAGCGCATCGGGAAGTACCAGATCATGAGCCGCATCGGGCGCGGCGCGATGGGCGACGTGTACAAGGCCCATGATCCCGTGCTCGACCGCCTCGTCGCCCTCAAGGTCATCTCCGGTGACATCGAGGTCACCGACGACCTGCGCGCGCGCTTCTTCCGGGAGGCGCAGGCGGGCGCGAAGCTGTCCCATCCGAACATCGTGACCGTCCACGATCTCGCGGAGGCGGACGGCCAGCTCTTCATCGTCATGGAGTTCCTCGAAGGCGAGGAGCTGCGGCAGCTCATCGCCCAGCGCCGTCCTCTCGGGCTCGAGCAGAAGATCTCGCTCATGCTGCAGGCGTGCGACGGTCTCGGCTACGCCCACGCGCGCGGAATCATCCATCGTGACATCAAGCCGGGGAACATCTTCGTCCTCGCCAACGGCCGCGTGAAGCTGCTCGACTTCGGCATCGCCCGCCTCGCCACCGGCGATCCCGACCTCACGCGAACCGGATTCGTCATGGGCACCGTGCGCTACATGTCACCCGAGCAGAGCCGCGGCCGCGTGGACAAGCGCTCGGACATCTTCTCGCTCGGCGCCGTGTTCTACGAGCTCCTCGCCTACCAGGCCGCCTTCGCCGGCGAAGATCCTATGGACATCATGGAGGCCGTGCGCACGCGGGAACCGGCGCCGCTCACGTCGGTGGACGCAGGGTTTCCCGCCGATCTCGCCGAGGTCACCGCGCGCGCGCTCCGCAAGGATCCCGCCCAGCGCTTCCAGGACCTCACCGAGATGCGGCAGGCGCTCGTGCAGGTCCAGTTCCGGCTCGTCAACGAGGCGGAGTCGGCGCGACGCCGGCTCGAAGCGCGTATCGAGGAGTTGCGCGAGCTCGAGCGCACGCTCGCCCGGCGGGGAGCGCCACCGACGGCGGTGGTGCCGACGCTGCCCGCCGACGCCGACGTCCGCGCCATCGTCGAGATGGAGCGCGAGGTCGCAGCCAGGCTGGAGCGGCTGCGGGCGGAGGCGGCGCAGGCGGAGCGTCTCGATCGCGCCGCGGAACGGGCGTGGACGCTGCTCGCCGACGGCGACGCCGAGGCGGCCCTGCGCGCCTTCGAGCGCGTGCTCAGCGACGCCCCCGATCACGAGCGCGCGCTGGAAGGCGCGCGCCAGGCCCGGCTCGCCGCCGAGCGTCAGGCCGCGGAGCGCCGCGCCGCCGAGCGCGCCGCGGCCGAGCGCGCCGCGGCGGAGCGTGCCGCGGCCGAGCGCGCGGCCGCCGAGCGCCGCGCCGCTGAGCGCGCTGCCGCGGACCGGGCGGCCGCGGACCGGGCGGCCGCGGAGCGGGTCGCCGCCGAGCGCGTGGCCACCGGACGCCTCGCCGCGGAGCGCCCGGAGCCCACTGTCTACATGGCGAACGAGCCCACGCGGGTGGACATGACGTCGGTGACGCAGGTGGTGGACGCACCCGCGGATCTCCGTCCAGCCGGCGCGCGTGCCCGGCGCCGCTCGCACTTCGTGGTGACGCTTCTCGCCAGCGCAGCGGGCGTGATCGCGACGGTGGCCGCGGTCTTCGGGCTGTGGACGATGCTGTCGACTCCGCGGACAGCGCGAGAACAATCACGGCCAGCCGCGGAGGTGGTGAGCGCGGTGGAGACGACGCCGCCCACGAGCGCGACTCCAGCGCCGGAGGTGGATGCCCGGCGTTCGGCGCCGCCGGTGGACGGCTCCGCGCCCGTGCGCGATCAGCCCGCCGCCTCACCGCCTGCCGCGGAGCCACCGGCAGAGCGTCCGGCAACGCCACCCGGGCGCCTCGAACTGCCCACGCGCGAGGCGCGGCAACCGCGCGAGACGCGGCAACCGGTTGTTCCGCCGCAACCGCGGGACACACGACCCGAGCGTGGCGCCGCCGGCCGCAGTGATCAGCCGCAAGTCGCCGTCGTCCCGCCCTCGAGCGCTCCGGAGCGCGCGCCGGCACCGACGATCCCTCCCGCGCCGACACCCCATCCCGCGGGGCCGTCCCTGTCACGGCTTGCCCCCAACGCCGGCCTCGAGGAGACGTTGAACTGGCTGGCGGCGGCGGTCAAGGAGGGCGGCGGACAGCGCGGCCGTATCCGATATGGCGGGAAGATTCACACCGACTGCTCGATGGAGTGGCAGGCGGCGGAAGATGCGGGCGGGGGATATCTCGGTCAGCCCTTCAAGGCGCGAAGAGCGCTCTCACGGATCGACAGCAAGCACACCGGCTCCGGTCCCGGCGATGGCGGGTGGGTCGTGAATCTCCCCTTGACGGACGGAACGAAAGCCGAGGTCCTGGATCAGACCTTCAACGGGTTCGTCGTCTGGTTCAAGGACGAAAAGACGGCGTCCGATGTGGCCGCTGGCTTTCAGCGGGCGATCAAGCTCTGCGCCCAGTGATGGTATGCGGCCTGGCTGTTTCCTCCCATCGCCTGCTGGAGAACGCTCAACCGCTGAACGTCCAGTCGCTGGACGTTCAGCGGCCGCAGATCTAACCCTACCGGGCGCGGCGACGACGGAGCGCGCGACGCGCGGCGAGCAGGAGCGCGCCGGTGCCGAGCGCGAGTCCGGACGCGGGCTCGGGAACGGCCGCGACGGCCGCCGGGTAGTCGAGCGTGAGCGAGAAGAGCTTCAGGCGCCCCACGTCGTCGGTCGGATTCAAGACGAGGCTGAGACTGGCGCCGCTGAGCAATGCCTGCGGAACGGCAACGGAGTCCGTGGCCTGGATGTCGTCGTGGAAGTTCGGCCCGCATGGCACGCCGTTCAGGAGCCCGCCGCTCTCGCCAAGCGGGCAGGGCGAGACCGTGTTCTGGAACAGGTTCCCGAGGTTCGTCGCCCCGCTCGTAGCGACGAGCCAGTCGGTCGCCGTTTCCCCGACGCGGTGACCGATGTCGCGGGAGGCGACCGCCGTCAGCGTCCCGTTCCCACCCGCCGGTTGCGGCAGGGTGAACGTGTAGCTGAGCGTGTCCGGCAGCAGGAGGAAGTTGGTGCCGATCGGGTTCCCGCCGAGGTTGGCCTTTGCGAAACATCCCTCGGTGGCCAGGCAATTGGTGAAATCGTTCGTGGCGTTGACGACGGCGCGCTGACCGCTGTTCGGGTCCGGCGTCGCCGCGAAGTTCAGCGTTACGGTGACGGCCTCCGCGTACGGCGCGAAGGCAGTGGCGATGACCACGGCGGCGACGGCCACGATCGTGCGCGCGACGTGTCGCGGACTTCTACAGCGGATCCCCATGGATGTGTCCTCCCGGCCGTCGCCCCGCCGCAACGTACGTGCCTTCGACGGAAGGCGCGATCGATCAAGCGGATACGCGCCGGCGCCCCGCCTCCGCACGGCGCGTTCGTAAAGTTCACCGACACCATGGCCGAGCTGCAAGCCGCACTTTCGCATTCAGCCGGGATTTCCGGTGTCTGGAATTCCGACGGTTGGGCGGAAGCACCGACAGTGTGGGGGGGGCTGCGGACGCAGCGGAAGTGGGCTCGGAAGCGTGCGAAGACGGGGAGGTTAACTTGACAAGCCCTGCTCGAGTGCGCTTTAGTTTCGGGGCTCGACCCCAGTGCAGTTCGTGCGTCGAGCGAGGGCGCCGCGGTGTGCTCCTGCCTCACCGTTGTCGGCACGCAGGTCGGTCGCCAAGGAGAGCTCCTGCATGAAGTATTGTCCGCTCTGTGAACGGACCTATGATGACGAGGTCCTGATCTGTGAAGCCGATTCCGCGACTCTGCGCCACGACGCCGCCCGCCCCGATCCCCTCATCGGGCAGGTTCTGAAAGGCCGCTATCGCGTCACCAAGCGGCTCGGCCAAGGCGGGATGGGCCGTGTCTATCTCGCTGATCAGCTCAACCTCGGCAAGCGGGTCGCGCTGAAAATCCTCCACGCCGAGTTCGCGGAAGACCGGGAGTTCGTGAAGCGCTTCCGCCAGGAAGCGAAAGCGGCGGCGGCGATCTCCGCCAAGCACCGCAACGTGGTCACCGTCTACGACTTCGACCAGGCCGAGGATGGTCAGCTCTTCATCGCGATGGAGTACATCGAGGGGCAGAGTCTCAACGAGCTGATCGGGCGCGAATCCGCCCTCGACGTCCGGCGCGCGCTCCGGCTCGGCATCGAGATCGCGGAGGCGCTGGCGGCCGCGCACCAGGCGGGCGTCATCCACCGCGACATCAAGCCGCAGAACATCATGATCGGGTTCGACGACTCCGTGCACCTCATGGACTTCGGAATCGCCCGCATGCGGGAGACCGACTCCGGCACGCGCCTCACGCGCGCGGGCGTCATGATGGGCACGCCGGAATACATGGCGCCCGAGCAGATCGAGGGCGGCGACATCACCGAGAAGACCGACATCTACGCGTTCGGGATCGTGCTCTACGAGATGCTCACGGGCGTGGTGCCGTTCAAGGCGCGTACGCCGGCGAGCATCATCACCAAGCAGCTGCGCGAAGCGCCATCGCCGGTGCGGACACTGCGGCACGAGGTGCCGAGCACGGTCGAGCAGATCGTCATGCAGGCGCTCGAGAAGAAGCCGGAACGGCGCCAGACGAGCATGGCGGCCGTGCTCACCGCGTTGCGCAGCGCGGTCGGTGAGCTGACCGACGACGACCGTCCGCTTGATGTGCCGCGCGATGCGACGCGCACGCGCATCGCCGCGCCCACCACCGTCCTCGCCACCACCATCGCGCCGAGCCCGGACGAAACCGCGCGCCGGCCGTGGAAGAAGATCGCGGCGGCGGCGGTTGTCGTTCTGGTCGTCGTGGGCGTGGCCGCCGCCGTCACCATGCGCAAGGGACGCTCGGCGCCGACGCCGGGCGACACCGCCGCCACCGAGGGCTCCGCGCGGGATACGGGTACCGGCGCGATCGCGACCACACCGCCCGCCGACAGCGGCCGCGCTGCCGTCGTGCCGCCTCCCGGCGACACCGCTCGCAGCGACGCGACCACGCGGACCGACGCCACGCCGCGGACCGAGACACCGGCGGCGGGCGAGCGCGAGCTTCCGCGCCCGTCCGACACGGTGACGCCGCCCACGACCGGCGGCTCGCGTGCGGACACCGGCCCGTCCGAGGCCGAACGCGCGGAGGCGCGCCGGCGGGCGGAGGCCGCGCGCGAAGCGGCGCGTCGGCGCGCGCTCGAAGCGCGAGCAGAGAGCGAGCGACGGGAGGCGGAAGCGCGCCGGGCCGCCGCCGAGCGGCAGCGGCAACTCGAGATCGAGATGCGGCAGGCGGACGCGACGCGACGCCAGGAGCTGGCGCGGCAGGCGGAGGCGAATCGCCAGGCGGAGGCGGCGCGGCAAGCGGAGGCGGCCCGGCAGGCGGAGGCCGCGCGGCAGGCAGAAACGGCCCGGCAGGCGGAAGCCGCCCGGCAGGCGGAAGCAGCGCGGCAAGCGGAGGCCGCGCGCGCGGCCGAGGCCCGCGCCGCAGAGACGCGCGCCACCGAGGAGCGACGCGTGGCCGCGCTGCCACCCCAAGATCCCACGCGCATCCGGACGGCGGTCGAGCAACGCCTGCGCACCAAGGGCTTGCTCAAGGAGAGCACCGAGGATCGCTGGGGCGTGTCCGTCGAGGTCGGCAACGACGGCGTGGTGCGGCTCACGGGCCGCGTGCGCGACGTCAATCTGCAGAACGAGAGCGTGCGTACCGCACGTGAAGTGCCCGGCGTCCAGGACGTGCGGGCGAACATCACCGTTCCCGGGGTGGAGTCCGGCCCGGATCTCGTGCGGCTGCGTGGCACCATCGAGCAGCGGCTGCGCAGCCGCGGCCTGCTCCGCGAGAGCTCCTCGGATCGGTGGGGTGTCACGGTCGATGTGACGGGTAACGGCGTGGTGGCGGTGGCGGGCACGCTCCGCGACACCGCGCTCCAGAACGAGGCACTCCGCATCATCCGGGAGACCCCGGGCGTCCGCGACGTTCGCGAGAACATCACGATACCGAAGCGCGCCGAGAACTGATCGGCCGGCGATAACTAGTGAGGGTGACTTCGATGAAGACGTTCTCTCTCTTCGTCCTCGGAGTAGCGCTCCTGACGGCAGCGTGCGTAACCGACGATCCGCCGCGCTCCACCGCCCAGGCGGATGCGGCACGCGCCCAGGCGGCCCCGGCCGCCGGCGCCGCCGCCACCGCCGCCCAGCAGAACCGCCCCGCGATGGGACAAGCGGGCTCCGCGCCGGGCGGAAGCCAGCCGTCGAGCGCGAGCCGGCCGCAGCAGGGCCAGGTCGCGCAGCCGCCGCAGCAGCGCGTGGCGGCGGCGCCACCCGCCACCGCGGAGCGGCGCCCGCGGATCTACGTCGCCAACGAGAGCTCGAACTCCGTCACCGTGATCGACGCGGAGACGTTCGAGGTCGTGGGCACGGTGGATGCCAAGAACTACTCCACCCACGATCTCTCGCTCTCGCGTGACGGCCGGCGCCTCTTCGCCACCAACCTCGCCTCTGGCCGGATCTCGGTCATCGACACCGACGCCATGGAGACGGTCGCCTCGGTGTTCACCGGCCGGCGTGCGCACGTGGTCACGCTGACCAACGACAATCGCCAGGCGTGGGTCGCCAACATCGGCGAGGACAACGTCTCCGTGGTGGACACGGCGACCCTGCGCATCATCGGCACCGTCCCCACCGGCAAGGGACCCACCGGTCTCGCGTTCTCGCGGGACGGGCGCTTCGCGTACATCAGCAACCAGGGTGACAAGACCGTCACCGTCATCGACGTCAACTCGCACCGGATCGTGAAGCGCCTCGCGGTGGGGACCAATCCGCACTTCCTGGTCCTCGGCCCCGACGGCCGCATCTGGGGCTGCAACACGGGCTCGAACGACATCTACGTCATCGACCCCGCCTCCAACGAGATCATCGGGTCCTTCCAGGTGGGCCCGCAGCCGCAGCAGATCGCGTTCGCGTACAAGGGCCTGTCCGGCCCCAACGCCTACGTGAGCGTGGGCGGGTTCAACAAGGTGCTGGTGCTGACCGCGGATCCCCGGCGCTTCCAGGTCCTCGAGGAGATCGAGGTGGGTGACCGGCCGAACGGCATGTGGGCGAACGCGCAGGGCACGCGCGTGTTCGTGGTCCACGAGAACTCGAACGACGTCCGCGTCATCGACACGGGGACGAGCCAAGTGATCGCCAAGGTCCCGGTGGGTCGCAAACCGATCCGCGTCGTGGTGTCGCGCTAACCAGAGCGAGGCTAAATCATGACTCAGCGAGGCCGCGTCCTCACCGGGTTCACCGTGGTGCTCCTCGTCGCCGCGCCGCTGCTCGTGTGGTCGCAGGGAACCCAGACGGGGTCGGCGCGCATGGCGGTGGGCGGCCTGCTCATCGTGCATGCGGACGGCGTCGAGGATCGGCTGCAGGGCAAGGGCAACGTCCAGCTCTTCGAGCAGGACGTGCTGACCACGGAAGCCGGCGCCCGCGCCGTGATCGACCTCGTGGGAGGCGCCGTGGTCGCGCTCAACGAGAACACATCCGTGCGTCTGCTCTCGCGCTGGGAGAAGGCGAAGGGCGTGACGCGCATCATCCGACTCGATCGCGGTGAGATCTGGCTGCGCGCGCCCGCCGGTCAGAACCCGGTCGAGGTGGAGACGCCGCTCGGAATCGCGGTGACCGAGCAGGGAGAGATGATGGCGCGGCAGCTCGAGGGCGAGACGGCCGTCACCGCCGTGCAGGGTGAGGTCGAGTTCGTGAATACCTATGGCGTCTGCCGCCTGCGGCCCGCCACCGTGACCTACAGCAGCCGGGGAAAAGCGTGCACCACGCCCGCCCAGACCGACGTGCGCAGCGCGTCGGCGTGGAGCGGCCCACTCCTGCAGCCGTAAACGTCATCCTCTGGACCACGCGGTAGGGAGCGATTGACCCATGAAGGGTATCAGCAGCGCCGGCCTGTCGGACATCGGCCGCAAACGTGAAGACAACGAGGACGCCTTCGGCGCCTTCGTGCCCCAGGATCCGGAGATCCTCCAGCGCCGCGGCCGGCTCTTCGTGGTCGCGGACGGCATGGGCGGCGAGGCCGCGGGCGAGATCGCGAGCCGCACCGCCGTCGAAGTGACCCTGCGCTCGTACTTCGAGGATCCGTTCGTGGCGCCCGCGGACGCGCTCACGCGCGGGGTCGAGCGCGCCAACGCCGCGATCTACGAGGAGGCGAAGGCGAATCCGGACCGGAAGGGGATGGGCACCACGTGCACGCTCATCGCCCTCCGCGGCGGCGACGCCTTCATCGCCCACGTCGGGGACAGTCGCGCCTACCTGATCCGCGGTGACCGCATCCTCCAACTCACCCGCGACCACTCGCTGCGCGAGCGTGGTCCCGCCTTCGCCCACATCCTGACGCGGGCGGTCGGCGTGCGGCCCACGGTCGAGGTGGACGTGCTGCGGGCGCCCATCGCCATCCACGATCGCGACGTGTTGCTCATGTGCACGGACGGGCTGTGGGGGACCATCGACGATCAGGAGCTGTTGCGTATCGTGAGCGAGGGCACGGAGCTGGAGGCGGCGTGCAAGCGACTCGTCGAGCGTGCCAACGAGGCCGGCAGCGACGACAACATCACCGCGCAGCTCGTACGCGTGCACGCGCCCGAGCTCAAGCCGCGGAGCTGGCTCTACCGGCTCTTCCGCGGCGGTGTCGCCGCCGCCCACGACCGCCTGCCGTGGGCGACCCGCACGGTGGGAGCGCCCTGAGCAGACCGTCGTTCCCGCGCGCGACGCGCGCGATCTCCTCGGCGGCGATGCGGACGCCGCGCGGATTCCAGTGCGTGTCGTCGCGCCAGTAGAGGTACTGGCCGCGCGCGAAGAGACGGCGCGCGGTGGTGGTGAAGACCCCCCGTAGATTGACGACGGGCACGCCCGCGTCCGTGAGCGCGTGCTCGAGCCCGTCCATCCGCTCTCCCGGACGCGCCGCCGGCGCCAGCGGCGTGCGCAGCAGCTCGTGATAGACCGTGTGCTTGTCCGGGACGAGCAGCACGAGGAGCTCGAGCCCGTGCGCGCGGAGCTCCCGCCGCAACGCCGTCCAGTACGCGGTCGGCGCGGGCGCCGACTCCGTGTCCGCCTGCAGCTCGTCGGGATAGAACAGCATCCAGTCGCCGTTCACGAGCGTCCCCATCACCGCCTGTCGCGCGTAGCTGTTCGGGAGGAGCCGATCGTTCTCGATCGCCTTGTGGAGGCGCGTGGTGAAGATCCGCAGCGGCGACAGCGCCGCCATCATCTCCGCCTCGCGGCCGAGCCGCCCCGCCGCCCGCGTGAGGAGCGAGGTCCCCGCCCGTCCCATGCCCGCGAGGCGCACGTGCATGGGCGCAGGATCGGCGACGAACGCCCCCGCCACCACGGCGGAAGCGTCGGTGGGGACGGTGCGGAGCTCGCGCTCCACCCGCTCCATGATGACGAGGCCGCGCGACAGTCCGATGCGCCGCGTGACCCCGAGAATCTCTCCCGCGTGGTGCGCGCCCGCGCCCGCGGCGTTGTACACGGCGCACCCGAGCACGTCGCCGAGCTGCGCCGGCAACGTATCGGCATCGTCGATCCCCGATCCGTACGCGAAGGAGTCACCGAAGAGGACGGCGGCGAAGGCGGCGCGCGCGGTCGCGTTGCGGAACCCGAGCTCGTCGGTGGTGAAGCGCAGGAGCCGGTACTCGCGGCGGTCGGGCAGGTTCGCGAGGGCGGCGAGATCACCGTAGCCGTGCGGGTAGCGGTAGGCGCGATTGGCGGCGAAGCCGCCGCCACGCGCGGGGCGCGCGCGCAGCGCCTCGTCCGGGCGGTACGTCACCCAGTGGACGGGCAGCGCGCGCAGGACGACGTCCACGACGAAGACAACGAGCACGAGGCGCGGCAGCAGGCGGCCGAGCCGAACTGTCAAAACTGAAAGTAGAGGAACGGCGTCCCTCCGCTGCCGTAGATCTTGAGCAGCGAGAGCGCGAAGAGGCCCGCCACGCCGAGCGCGGGCAGCGGCGACCATCGGTGCCGCAGCTCGAACGTGTTCGGCGCGAGCCATGCCACCGCGGCCGCGAGCGCGACCGTGATCGTGAGCACCTCCACGCCCGCCATCGCCGCTCCCGGCTGCGGCAAGAACATCCGGCCGAGGAGCGTGGCCGCCATGCCGAAGTCCGAGGCGCGGAAGAGCACCCAGCCGACGACGACGAGGATGAAGGTCTCCGCGCGCCGGAGCCACGCCGGCTGGCGGTCCCAGAGGGGAGCGATCGCACGATAGGCGACGAGGAGGAGGCCGTGATAGGCGCCCCACGCCACGAACGTCCAGCTCGCGCCGTGCCAGAGCCCGCCGAGGAGCATGGTCAGCAAGAGGTTGCGATACGTGATGAGGGCGCCGCGGCGATTGCCACCGAGGGGGACGTAGAGATAATCGCGCAGGAACGTGGAGAGCGAGATGTGCCAGCGCCGCCAGAAGTCGGCGATGTCGACCGCTTTGTAGGGCGAGTTGAAGTTCTGCGGCAGGCGGAGCCCGAAGAGGTGGCCGAGGCCGACCGCCATGTCGCTGTATCCGGAGAAATCGAAGTAGAGCTGGAAGGTGTAGCCGAGCATGCAGAGCCAGGCCCCGGCGGTGGAGAGCTCCCCATACCGCGCGAGGGCGGGATCGATGACGGCGGCGATGGTGTCGGCGATGAGCACTTTCTTCGCGAGGCCGACCGCGAAGAACGACCATCCGAGGTCGAGGTGACGGGCGCGATCGGCACGGTCGATGGCGTCGAGGTCGGCCTCGATCTGGCGGAAGCGCACGATCGGCCCCGCCACCAGCTGCGCGAACAGCGAGACGTAGCACGCGAACTCGAACAGGTTGCGGGTGGGGCGGATGGCCCCGCGATAGCCGTCCACGATGTAGGTGATCGTGTGGAAGGTGTAGAAGGAGATCCCCACCGGAAGCACGATCTCGAGCGGGGGCGGCACGACGACGGGCGCGTGCAGCCACGACACGGCGTGGCGGATGCTGTCGAGGAGGAAGTTCGTGTACTTGAAGAAGCCGAGGAGGGCGAGGTCCATCACGATGGGAACGACGAGACAGAGACGGCGGCGGCGCCGATCGTCCCAGCGCAGGAGCCCGAGCCCGGCCAGATAGGACACGAGCGTGGAAAAGGCCATGAGCGCACAGAACTTGTAGTTCCAGAACGCGTAGAACACGTAGCCGGTGAAGGCCAGCCACGCGTAGCGCGCGGTGCGCGACCGCACGAGCCAGAACACGACGTACGTGACGGGCAAGAAGCCGTAGAGGAAGGCGAGGCTGTTGAAGAGCACTCATGGCGACGTTACGGCAGGCGGCGCGCGCGTGTCCACTTTCTGGCCGCGGAGGCGGCGATGTCGGGGGCGCCGGGATGTGATGGAACGTGAGGCGTCATGACGTCGGTCGACGATCGCGAGCGCGTCGCGCGCTGGCTCGTCGCCAGGACGTCGGTCACGCGAGCAGGGGACGAAGCGGCCCCGCCTCGGCAACACACTCCGTGTAACGTCGTCGCGCGCTCGTAGTAGCATTCAGTCGTGGCGCGCGATGCGCTGGTCATCATCGGGTGCGGGGCGATCGCGCGCCGCCACGCCCACGCCGCCGCCGCCCTTGGCGTTCCCTGCATCTTCGCCAGCCGCGATCTCACGCGCGCCCGCGCCTACGCCCGTCGCTTCCGCGGCATCGGCGCCTGCGGCAGCTACGCGGAGGCGCTGCGCGATCCGCGCGCGCTCGGCGCCGTCGTCTGCACGCCCCACGCCTCGCATCTGGCCGACGTGCTGGCGGCGGTGGAGGCCGGGTGCCACGTGCTCGTGGAGAAGCCGATCGCGTGCACGCTCGCGGAGGCGGACGCGATGATCGACGCCGCCGCCCGCGCCGGGCGCGTCCTCATGGTGGCGGAGAACTTCCGCTTCATGCCGGCCTTTCGCCACGTGCGTGCGCTCGTCGAGACCGGGCGCGTGGGCGCGCTCCGCGAGCTCCATCTCATCGCGCGCGGCTTCCGCGTGCGCACGGGCTGGCGGCGGGAGATGGCCGCGGGTGGGGGCGCGCTCATCGACGGCGGCATCCATTATGTCCATGCGCTGCGCTGGTGGGGCGGGGACGTCTGCCGGCTCTTCGCGCTGCGGCCGCCGGCGACCCTCACCCAGATGGCCGGTGAGGACTGCGTGGACCTGCTCGCCGAGCTCAAGGGTGGGGCGGTGGGCTTCCTTGCCAATTCTCTTGGTTCGCCGGGGGTGTCGCGGTTTCAATGGTCCACAGTGACGGGCACCCTCGCTACCTGCTTCAGCGACAACCGCGGGCGCGTCGTCGGCATCCGGAGCGGCCGCGGACTCTCCCTTCGGTTCTTCGTGCGCGACATCCGCGGCCACCGCGCGCTGCTCGCCGCCTTTCAAGCGTCGATGCGCGCGGGCCGCGCGCTCGAGATGAGCGGCGAGGAGGGACGCCGTGATCTCGCCGTCGTGCTCGCCGCCTATCGCTCCATCGCGGAGCGGCGCCCCATCGAGCTGGCGTGCTGAGCGAGGAAGCGCTCCTCGTCGTCATCGGGCTGGTGGCGTGCGGGATGATCGTGCTGGGTACGCTCGAGCTGGCGTGGCCGGCGCAGGCGACACGCGGACGGCGCTACGATCCGCGGCGGTCTCCACGCCGCCGCATGCGCCGCGGGCGCGCCCACGCCCACGCGGGAGGCCGCGGCTACACGCTCTCCCGCCGCGCGGCGGCCGTGAGGCCGGAGGGAACGCTGGCGCGCGCGGTGGCCACGGTGCCGAGTGTGACGGCGTCGCGGGCGCCGTCGCCGCTGTCGCCCGCACTGGCGGCGGTGGTGGCGTCGCTCCCGGACATTCGCGACGACGTCGTGTCGCCGGAAAGCATGGCGCCCGCGGAGGCGCCGGCGGCAGAACCGATGCCCGCGGAAGCGCTCCCGGCGGAACCGATCGCGCCGCAACCGAGCCCGCAGGACGAAGACCCGCTCGACGCGATCGCTGTCGAGTCACTGACCGCGGACCCGAGCGCGGCGGAGGCAAGCGCGCTGACGGAGCCGGCCCCGGACGCGTGTGTCGAACGCTGCTTCGCGCTCTACCAGCAGCGCCGGTATGCCGACGTCGTCGTGCTCGGTGAGCCTGCGCTCGCCGCCGATCCCGCCGCCGCTCGCCGCGCCGGTCGCCCGCGCGATGTGGCCGCGCTGTGGAGCGTGGTCGGCCTTGCCAAGGCGGCGCTCGAGGATCCGGACGGCGCCGCGTTCGCGCTGGAGGCGGCCATCGAAGTGGCGCCCGAGGAGGAACGCGCGCCGTACGAACACCACTTCCTCACCGTCGTGCGCGACGAAGTGTATCGGCTCCTCGAGTCCGCCGAGGAGGCGAGCGGGCAGCCGGAAGAGCGGCTGCGCGCGCTTCGCGACGCGGTCGCGTGGCTGCGGCGCGGCCGCGCCGTCGCCGACGACTCCGTCGAGATGGAGGAGATCCTCGAGACGACGCTGGCCGCGCTGTGGCCCGCGTACGAGCAGACGGTGGTCACGCTCACGCGTCACCACGAGTTCCACCGCGCGCGCCGCTTGCTGCGCGAAGCCCTCGCCGACGCCGCCTGCCCGCCCGCGTCCGCGGAGACGTTCCGGGCGCTGCTCTCCTCGACGTTCAGCGGTGAGATCGGAAAGCTCACCGCTCAGGCCATCCGCAACATGGACAAGTCGCGCGAGACGGAGGCGTTCGCGGCGCTCCAGCGCGCGGAGGGTTTGCTCGGCGCGATCCCGGCCGCGTCGCTGCCGGCGCGCCGCCGGCAGGAAGTGGACCGGCGCCTCTGGTGGGGCTACACGAAGCTCGGGATCGCGCACCTCGAGCACGGCCGCGTCGATGCCGCTGTCGAGCCGCTATTCCGTGCTCTCGCCTTCGACGACGTCTCCGCCGAGCAGCGCGCGGAGACGCGGGCGGCGGTGGTGCGCGCGCTGGAGGCGCTCGCGGAACGACGCGTGGTGGCCGGCTTCACGGGGGGCGGGGAGATGGCGACGATCGAGACGGAGATGTCGGAGCTCCTGCGCCGGGCGCGCGACCTCGGGGTGCCCGGGGACGATCTCGCGGGCGCGGTGGCGCGCGTGCGGGGATTGATCGAGGTGCTGCCCGCGCGCGACCCCTGAGGAGGGGCCGCGCGCGGGTTAGGGCGATTCGCTACCGCCAGTGCGCGACGAGGTCGCGGCGGGCGCCACCACTGCCGCCGTCGGCTGCGCGACCGCAGCCGGGAGCGCGGGCAGGGTGTTGAACTTCGGTGCGGCGGCCAGTGCGGCAGGGGCTTCCGGCGTCGTCACGCGTGACACGAGTCGGAAACGAACCTCCGACGCCTGGCCGGCCATCACCTGGATGTGACGTTTCTCCAGCGGGAATCGCGGGTGGCTCACCGCCACCCGATAGCGTCCTTCCTTCACCACGAAGCGCACGCGGCCGTTGGTGTCGGGCTTGAGCGTGGTCACGACCGCATTCTCCGGTGTGAGCACCTCGATGGTCGCGTCGGACACCGGCCCGCCCGAGCGATCGTCCTGGACCACCGCGACGACCTCGCCTCGCATCGATCCCGGATTCAGCATGCGCGCGGTGGGAACGACCGCGCCCGTGATCGACAGGACGCCGGCGGCGATACCGACGACGGCCTGCACGCGCGACAGCGGCGTGCGAAGGATTCCGGGATTGCTGCTTGCCGTGTCCTGACGCGGCTCCTCGAGGCTGGCCGGTTCCGGTTCCACGGAGGTGCCACCGGGGATCGTATCGACATCGAGCGGCATCGGTTCGAAGGCCTGCTCGGTGGACATTCGCGCTGTCTCCTGACTCACGTTGGGAGCGCCCGCTAGGCGCGGGCAGCGCGATACTGAGCAAGCGAGGTACCAAGCACTAAGCTCGCGAAAAGACGCGAGGCTCTTCGGGGGCCGGACAGTTATTGGCCGCGGTTGGTGTCAACCCGGCCGGCGTCGTGTCACCGCCCGGGGAGCGGGACCGTGATCGACCGCACGAAATCTCTGCGCAGGGTGAGACCGAGGCCGGGCGCGGCGGGCGCCTGCACGTGGCCATCGCGCAGCTCGAAGCGTTCGTCGACGAGATCGTTCAACAGTGGATTTTCGCCGCGGCTGAACTCGAGCGTGGTCACGCACGGCGTGGCCACGGCGAGATGCAACCCCGCCGCGAAGAGCACGGCGCCGCCCCACAGATGCGGCGCCACCGTGAGGTTGTGCGCGGCGGCGAGGGCGCAGATGCGGTGCGCTTCCGTGACTCCGCCCGCGATGGCGAGATCCGGCTGGCAGATGTCCACCGCGCGCGCGGCGATGAGATCACGGAACGCGAAGCGTGTCTGCTCGTTCTCGCCGGCGGCGATCGGGATGTCGGTGGCGGCGCGCACCTCCGCCTGTCCGGTGATGTCGTCCGGACTCACCGGCTCTTCGAGCCACGCCAGGTCGAGATCCGCCACCTTGCGCGCGAAGCGCTGCGCTTCGCGCACGCTCCACGTGCCGTGGGCGTCGGCCATGATCGCGATCGACGGCCCCACCGTCTGTCGTACCTCGCGCACGCGCGCCGCCGAATCGTCCACGCTCTGGTCTTGCAGCCCGACCCGCATCTTCACCGCGCGATGGCCCTGCTCCACGTATTGCGCCATCTGCTTGCCGATGCCGCCCACGCCCGCCCAGCCGCCGCTCGCGTAGGCGGGGACACGGTCGCGGTAGCACCCGCCGAGCAACCGCCACACCGGCTGTCCAAGGGCGCGCCCGAGCAGGTCCCAGAGCGCGATGTCGATGCCGCTCAGCGCGGAGATCGTGATGCCGCGCCGGCCCAGCACCGGCAGCGTGCGGCCGGTGCGCACGACGAAGTGGGCGCGGGAGCCGTTGTAGAGGAGGTCCCAGAGCGCGGTCACGTCGCGGGCGTCCCGGCCGACGAGGACGGGCGCGAGCTCGCGCTCGATGAGGACGACGAGGGCGGCGTAATCGCCGAGATTGCCCACGCCGACCTTCGCCTCCCCGAGCCCGGTGAGCCCGGCGTCGGTGTCGATCTCCACGAGGCAGGTGTTGAAGAAGTCGTTCCGGCCGAAATCGCTCACGTGGGCGCGGGCGGCGCGGACGGGGGCGCGCAGCCAGGAGGCCCGGACCGCGGTGATCTTCAGGGCTCGATGCTCTTCTGTCGGATGTCCGCGAGCAAGGCTTCCGGGATGCGCAGGAACGACTCCACCACGTCGGGGTCGAAGTGGGAGCCCGCGCATCGCTTGATCTCGGTGAAGGCGGCGTCGAACGGCAGCGCCTTCGAGTACGGCCGATCGAAGGTCATGGCGTCGAAGGCATCCACCACCGCGAAAATCCGGGCGCCGAGGGGGATGGCCTCGCCGCCCAGACCGAGGGGATAGCCGCTCCCGTCCCAGCGCTCGTGGTGGTGGAAGACGATCGGCACCGCGCCTCTCAAGAACGGGATGTTCTCGATGAGGGTCTTGCCGATGCCCGGATGCCGCCGCATGATCTGCCACTCTTCGGGCGTGAGCGGTCCCGGCTTGAGGAGAATCGCATCCGGGATCCCGATCTTGCCGATGTCGTGGAGGAGCACGCCGTGCGCGATGTCGGGAAGGTCGCGTTCGGGGACGCCGTGCTCGCGCGCGAGCGCGAGGGCGTAGCCGTGCACGCGCCGCGAGTGCGCCTCCGTTCCCACGTCGCGGGTGTCGAGGGCGGAGCCGAGCGCCTCCAGCGTCGTCTGGTACGTATCTTGAAGTTGGCGGTAGGCGGCGGCGAGATCGCGCGTGGCTTCCTCCACCCGGCGTTCCAGCGTCTCCTGGTACTGGCGGCGCTCGATCAGGAGCTGCCGGCGCTCGAGGGCGCGGTCGCAGGCGATGAGCAGCTCGTCCACGTTCACCGGCTTCATGATGAAGTCGTGCGCGCCGAGCTTGAGACTATCGATGGCGGTCTTCACGTCGGCGGCGCCGGTGAGCACGATCACGGCCGCATCGCCATCGACCGCGCGCACGGCCGCCAGCAGCTGCACCCCGTCCATGCCTGGCATCTTCAGATCGGTGACCACGAGCGGGGGCCGGCGCGCCTCGAACACGGCGAGACCCTCGCGCCCGTCGCCCGCCGTGAGGCAGACGTAGCCGCCGGACAGGAAGATCTGGTGGAGGACTTCGCGCACCTGCTGGTCGTCGTCAACGATCAGTACGGTGCGGGAGGGCACGCTAGAGGACTCGCTCCGCGGTGCCGGTGGCGGCGACCTGGTTCTTGCCGGCGCGCTTGGCCATGTAGAGCGCCTCGTCGGCGGCGCGGAAGAGATCTTCCGACGTGGCTGCCTCGTCGTCGGGCAGGCTCGCCACCCCGAAGCTCGCCGTGATCGTCTTGCCGTGCGAGAACGGGTACTGGGAGACGACCTGGCGGATGCGGTCGGCGTAGAGGCGGGCGCCTGCCTTGGACGTCTCCACGAGCAGGATCGCGAACTCGTCGCCGCCGTACCGGGACACGACGTTGATGCCACGCGAGTGCTTCATGAGGATCTGCGCGATGTCGCGCAGCGTCTCGTCACCGACGGCGTGGCCGAGCTCGTCGTTGACGGCCTTGAAGCCGTCGAGGTCGAAGAGGACGACCGACACCGGATGATTGAAGCGGCGGTGACGCGACAGCTCTTCCTCGAGGCGGATCGAGAAGAAGCGGCGGTTGTAGAGCCCGGTGACGTCGTCCTTGAACGACGTCTCTTTCAAGCGCGCGTTGGTGTGCTCGAGCTCCTTGTAGGCGGCGTCGAGCCGCATGGCGAACGTGTTGATCTCGAGCGCCTGCTGCTCGATGGTGGCGAGCATCTTCGAGAACGACTCCATGAGCGTGCCCACCTCGTCGCCGCGGGTGGGGATGGGCAGGTGACGCTCCCTGGACATGAGCTCGGCCATGCGGGCCACGATGCGGCCGAGGTCGTAGATGATGTAGCCGCCTGCGACCATGGCAAGCAGCGTGAAGATCACGAGGAGCTGCAGGCCGAAGAAGCGGACGGCGTGAGCGGGGTCGAGGTTCGGCAGCACGTAGGTCGTGGTCACGTACGCGAGCACGAGCACGGGGACGATGGAGGAGAGCGTCAGCGCCAGTAGGATTCGGGTCCTGAGCCGTTGTCCGATGGAGCCCACATCATCCGGCTGGCCAACTGGCATAACGACAATTATTCTTGTTGCTGCTGCGTGCTGTCAATGTGAGAATTCCTCGACGAATGTCGGTAGCGCCCGACCGGAAGCTCGATTGTCTGGGGCTGTTTTGCCCCATGCCGATCTTGAAGATGCGTGAAGCCATGAAACACCTGGCGGCGGGCGCGGTGCTCGAGATGACCTCCGACGATCCCGCGTCGGAGGCCGACGTCAAGAGCTGGACGGCGCGCACCGGCCACGAGCTCGTGGACATCGAGAAGAATGGCCCGATCTTCCGCTTCCTCGTCCGAAAGACCGGCTAGCTCTCGCGCCTCCCTCACCCGGGTGTATCTCGACTACGGGGGCTTTGCGCCGGTCGATCCGCGGGTGGTCGCGGTCATGCGGCCGTTCTTCGAGGGCGGTGTCGGCAACCCCTCCGCCCCCCATTCGCTCGGCGTGGAGGCGCGGGCGTCGCTCGACGGCGCTCGCGCGAAGGTGGCGCGGCTGTTCGGGGGCTCTCCCGGCGGCGTGATCTTCACCGCGAGCGCGACCGAGGCCAACAACCTCGCCATCAAGGGCATCGCCCTCCGGGCCGCCGGCCGCCACGTGGTGACCTCCGCCATCGATCACATCTCCACCCTCAACGCCTGCCGCGATCTCGAGAAGCACGGCTATGCCGTGACCTACGTCGGTGTCGATGGTGACGGCCGCGTCGATCCGGCGGTGGTGGCGCGCGCGCTCCGCCCCGACACCGCGCTCGTGTCGGTGATGGCAGCGAGCGATGAGATCGGCACCGTGCAACCCATGCGCGAGATCGGGCGCCTCGCCCACGCGCGCGGTGTGCCGTTCCACGTGGACGCGGTGGGAGCGGCGGGACGGGTGCCGTTCAGCGTGGACGAATGCCGGATCGATCTCCTCACGCTGTCCTCGAACGATCTGTACGGTCCGCCCGGCGCGGGGGCGCTGTGGGTGCGTCCCGACGTTCCGCTGGCGCCGATCATCCTCGGCGGCGGCCAGGAACAGGGTTATCGCTCCGGGACGGAGAACCTGCCCGCGATCGCGGGCATGGGGGTGGCGGCGGACCTCGCGCGCGTGGAAGGCGGCGCCGAGGTTGCACGCCTGAGCGAGCTGCGCGACCGCCTCCTCGCTGGTGTCCTCGACGCGGTGGCGGACACGCGCATCACCGGCGCCCGCGGCCCCGCGCGATTGCCGCACCACGCCAGCGTCGTGGTGCGCGGAGTGAAAGCCGACTCGGTGCTGATGGAGCTCGACCTGCGCGGCGTGGCCGCCTCCTCGGGCTCGGCGTGCAACGCGCTCACCGGCGAGCCCTCGCACGTGCTGCGCGCGATCGGCTGCGATCGCACCGAGTACGAAGGCTCGCTTTGCTTCACGCTCGGGCGGTGGACGACCGCGGCCGAGGTGGACGCCGTGCTCGAGGTGCTTCCCCCCATCGTCACGCGCTTGCGCCGCCTCGCGCCCTGACGTGCGGCTCTTCCTCTTCGACATCGACGGCACGCTCGTGCGGGCGCGTGGGGCCGGGCGCGCCGCCATTCATCGCGCCCTCGAGGCCACGTACGGAACGGCCGGTCCCATCGACAGCTACGACTTTCGTGGCAAGACCGATCCCCGCATCGTCTACGACCTCATGGCGGCGGCGGGCGTGCCCGAGGCCACGGTGACGGCCGGCCTGCCCGCCTGCTTCGAGCAGTACGTGCGCGAGCTGGACCGCGTCATCGGCGACGGCTCGCGCGTCGATGTCATGCCGGGCGTGGCCGAGATCGTGCGCGCGCTCAGCGTCCGCGCCGACGCGGTGGTGGGGCTGCTCACGGGCAACATCGAGGCGGGCGCGCGCGTGAAGCTCCGACCCACCGGGCTCTGGCCGTACTTCCGCGTGGGCGCCTTCGGCTCCGACGACGCCGACCGGCGCCGACTGCCGGCGGTGGCGTGCGCGCGCGCGCACGCGCTCCTCGGCCACGAGTTTCCGTTCGAGCGGGTCACGATCATCGGCGACACGCCGCTCGACGTGGACTGCGCGCGCGCCTGCGGCGCGGTGGCGGTGGCCGTCGCCACCGGCTTTCACCCCGCCGAGGAGCTCGCCGCCTGCCGTCCCGATCTACTCTTCGGCGATTTTTCCGAAGTCGACGCCGCCCTCCGCGCCCTCACCGGCGCATGAACCTGGTCGCGCTGTGGCTGCACCTGCTCGGGGTCTCCGTCTGGCTGGGCGGGCTCGCGTACCAGGCGCACGTGCTGCGTCCGCTCGCGGCCACGGAAGGACGGGCGACGTTCGCGGCGGCGGCGGCGCGTGCGCGGCCGGTGACGTGGACCGCGATCGCGCTCGTCGTGCTCACCGGGTTCTACAACGTCACCACGCTCGGGCCGCTGGCGCGCGTGATGGAGAGCGGCGCCGGGCTACTGCTCGCGGGAAAATTCATCCTCGTCATCCTCGCCGTCGCGCTCGCCGGCCAGCGCGATTTCGCGCACGTGCCGCGCCTCCGCGCCGCCGCATCCGACGAGGCCGCCGCGGCGCTGCGCACCATCGCGTGGCTCGACCGGGTCGTGCTCGGGCTCGGCGTGGTGATCGTCTATCTGGGCCTCGCCGTCTCGCGAGCGTGAGGCCTCGCGCGCGCCGGCGACGGCCGCGCGAGGTGGCGGTGGCGGGGATGGGCTAGAGGCCCGTGATGAGGATTCCGGAGTTCTTGAGCTTGTAGCGCCGATTGATGGTGGCGAGGATGGCCGTGATGCCTTCGAGCGGTCCCGCGTTGGTGAGGGGGCCGACGTCGAGCGCGCGCAGCCGCATCGAGCTCCCCAGCTCGGTCACCAGCGCCTTCGCCTCCGCGTCGCCACCGCAGTAGAGCAGATCGCACTCGAGCGGGTGGTCGGTTTCCGCGAGCTCGTGAGCGGCGATGTGGTGGAAGGCCGCCACCACCCTCGCGTCCGGCAGCAACGCCTGCACCTCTTCCGCCGCCGAGCCCGCGGGCGGCGGCGTGAAGAGCCGCGGACCGCCGAACGTGAGAGGGACGACCGTGCTCACCACGACCTTGCCGCGGCACGCGTCGCGCAGCTCCGGCAGCGTGGTGGCGAGCCCGAGGGCGGGCAGCGCCACCACCACCACGTCGCCGAGACGGGCCGCTTCGACGTTCGACTCGCCGATCATCGGGATCTTGTGCGTCTTGTCGCGGAGCTCGGCCGCCTTGGTCTTGGCGCGCGCGGGATCGCGGGAGCCGATGATGATCGAGTGTCCGGCGAGCGCCCACCGCGAGGCGAGGCCCGCGCCTTCCTTGCCGGTTCCGCCGAGGATCGCGATCTTCATGGGGCCCACCTACCGGAAGAGGTCGCGCGCGGGATCGCGCAGGAGGCTCTTGCTGCCCTCCTCGCTCGGGGCGAGGGCGAGGCCGCGCACGATCGCGGCGGGGACGCGGTCGAGCTTGCCCATCACCGGCTCCGCCGCCGACGCGAGCTCGTCGGCGACGGCGAGGATCGTCGCCTGAAGCGGACGCCCGGCGGGATCGCACTCGCCGAGATAGCTGCGGAGCGGGGTGAATCCGCTCACGCCGATGGCGACGTTCGTCAGGCCCTCTCGCCACGGCCGTCCGAACGTGTCGGCGATGAGCACGGCGACCTCGGCGCCGGTGAGCGTGCGCACGCGCTCGCGGAGGACGCGCGCGGAGCGGTCACAGTCCTCGGGCAGGAGCGCCACCGTGTCGGTGTCCACGTTCGACTGATCGACGCCGGCGTTGGCGCAGATCCACCCGTGATGGGTTTCCGTGATGAGGATGCCGCGATCCATCCGCACCACCCGGCGCGACTCGCGCAGGATCACCTCCACCAGCCGGGGATCGCGTCCGAGCCCGGCCGCCATCGCCTGTGTCACCGGCGAGGGGGTCACGGTATCCAGACGCACGAGGCGCCCCTCGGCTTTCGAGACGATCTTCTGCCCGATGACGAGGAGGTCGGCGGCGCGCAGCGGTGTGTCCTGGCGTTGCGCCGCCTCCACCACCACACGCGCGACGTCGTCGCCGGGGACGATCTCGGGGATCCCCGTGATGCCGATGACCTCGTAGCGCGGCGGCATCATGCGCGCGCGCTCGTGAGATGCGGCTCGATCCGCCAGCTCGCCACGAGCCGGCCGCTCTCGGTGTGCGATCCGCGTCGCAGCAGCGCGCGCAGATCTTCGGGGCCGTCGATGTCGAGGCCGAGCCCGGGCAACGGCACCACGCGCGCGGTGAGGTGATGCCGGTGGGCGGCGGCGAGGTGGTTCTCGAACGACGGCTCGCCGAACGTGAGCGCCATGGCCGCGGGCGGCATGAGGGCGACGCCGTTGGTGCCGAGCCCGGAACGCGACGGCGTGAACACCGCGGTGCCGTCGGCGGCGGCGTCGAGCAGCGCCACCACCTCCTCGCGCGTGACGCACGGCACGTCACCGGGCACGGTCACGAAGCAGCGCGCGCCCGCGCGGGTCGCCTCGCGCTGCGCGAGCGCGACCGCCGCCGTGTGGCCGCGGTTCTGGGTCTCCGGCAGCACGCCGACGCCGGCGGCGCGGGCGACCGCCTCCACGCCGGGATCGCGGGTCACCACCCACACGGCGTCGAGGGGCGCCGCCACCAGCGCGCGCAGCACGTCGCGCAGCATCGCGCGCGCGAGCTCGGCGCGGTCCGCCACCGACAGCACCGGGACCAGACGCTGCTTGGCGTCGGCGAGATCCTTGGCGGGCACCGCGGCCACGATCATGGCGCGTCCAGCACGCGGCGCGCGAGCGCGATCTCGCGCGCCGCGCTCGTCATCAGCGTGTCGGTGACGATGACGCCGAGGCCGAGGTGGGTGAGATCGGCGGCATACGCGCGATCGCGGTCGTCGACGACCAGTCGCGAGAGCCACGGCGCGTACGCGCGGGCGAGGCCGAGCGGCGACACCTCGAGGCCGCGCGCACGCATGAGGGCGGCCGCGGGGCCGCTCACGGCGGCGCCGGCCACGATAGGACTGACGGCGGTGACGGGCGCGGCGGCGGCCGCGAGCGCGTCCGCCATCCCCGGCACCGCGAGCACGGGCCCCATCGACGTGACGGGGTTCGAGGGGCAGATGACCACGGCGTCGGCGCTCACGATCGCCTCACGCACGCCGGGCGCGAGACGCGCGTCTGCGGCGCCCGCGTACTCGACGTCGAGGACCTCCACGAGCGCCTTCTCGCGCACGAAGTATTCCTGGAACGAGAGCCAGCCGTCGGCGGTGCGGAGCCGCGTGCGCACGGGATCGTCCGACATGGGCAGGATGCGCGCGGCGACCCCGAGCCGGCGCGCGAGCTCGACGGTGATCGCCGACAGCGACCGGCCCTCACGCACGAGTCGCGTGCGGGTGAGATGGGTGGCGAGATCGCGGTCGCCGAGGCTGAACCACGTCTCGCCGCCGAGATCCGCCATGGCTTCGAGACAGCGGAAGCTCTCGCCTTCCCGTCCCCAGCCGCGCGCGACGTCGAGACGGCCGGCGAGCGCGTAGGTGACCGTGTCGAGATCCGGGCAGACGTGCAATCCCCAGATGTCGGCGTCATCGCCGGTGTTGACGACGACGGTGAGGTTGGCGCCGCCGACGCAGGCGACGAGGCCTCGAAGGAGCTTGGCGGCGCCGGTGCCGCCCGCGAGCGCGGTGACGCGCATGGCGATGCGTTCCGCGTCAGTCCGGCTCGGCGTCGCGGAGCGACCACAACGCGCTGCCGCCGCGCCAGGCGAACAATCCCCGCCCGGGACGCCCCGCGAGAGCGGCGGGGAGCGCGCCTTCGGGAACGGGGATGAAGCCGAAGCGCACCCACACGCGATCGAGTCCTTGCGGCCGTGCGAACACCGTGCGTGCGCCGAGCGCGCTCGCATGATCGAGGCCGGCGCCGACGAGCTGGGCGGCGATCTCGAGCGGAGCGGCGTCGCTCGTCACCACCGGTCCGTGGAGAAACATCGCGCGGCCGCCGCGCTCCGCCACCATCGCGCCCACCAGTCGCTCTCCTTCGGCGGAGGGCGCGAAGGCGCCCCACGCGTACACGAGCTCGCCGCTCGCCGGCGGCCACGGCACCGCCGCGAAGTCGAACGACGGCCGCGCCACCGCGGGGTCGTCGAGCACGCGATAGCCGATGCCTTGCCAGACCCGCGGCAGCGTCGCGGACGCGAGCGAGGGGCCGGACGCGGGTCCGGCCCCGGACGGAGGCGAGTCAGTGGACGGCGACGCCGTTCGCGGCGGGGGACGACGCCCCCGAGTGCTACTTCTTGCCAAGCACGGTGTCCTTCAGGCTCTTGGCGAGGCGGAACTTGCAGACGCGCTTGGCGGGAATCTTGATCGGCTCTCCCGTTTGCGGATTGCGCCCCACGCGCGCCTTCCTGTTCGCGAGGACGAGCTTGCCGAAGCCTGGCAGCACGAACCCGTTCTTGGCTTCCTTGCACGCCAGGCTCAGCGTTTCATCGAAGATCTCCGCAATCTGTTTCTTCGATAGGTTGGTCTTCTGCGACAGGTATCCCAGCGTTGCGGACTTCGTCATCATCTTCGCCACGGGCATCGTCCTCCGTTGAGATGTGATGAAAACGTGGAGAGAAGTAATATCACACCGTCTCCGTCACAGCTACCGTCCAGTGAAGCGGAACTCTCCGGAGGCGATGAGACGCCGATAGGACCCGAACCGTGTCTCGGCGTCCCCCACCGTGTCGAGCGGGGAGACGGGTTCGTCGCCCTCGCCGTACTCGTGGAGGATGCGGTACACGGTGTCGCGCTGCGCCGGCACGCGTCCCGCGTCGCGCACGAGACGCCGGAGCTCCGCCGGCGGCACCAGTTGTCCGAACTGCGCTCCTGCGGACGTGGAGATCGACTCGTTGATGAGAGTGCCACCGAGATCGTTGGCGCCCGCGTCGAGGAGAATCTGCGCGAGCTTCGGCCCTTCCTTCACCCACGACGCCTGGATGTTGCGGAACGAGGCGCCGAGGTAGCAGCGCGCGAGCGCGTGCATCCGGAGCACCTCCACGCCGCTTGCGCCGCGCCGCACGTTGGGGACGAGACCTTTCGCGTACATCGGGGCTTCGGCATGAATCAGCGAGAGCGGAACGAATTCGGTGAAGCCGCCCGTGTCCTTCTGGATCGCGCGTAGCAGCTCGAGGTGGTGCACCCAGTGGGCGGGCGTCTCCACGTGACCGTACATGATGGTGGACGTGGTGCGGATGCCGAGCGCATGGGCGGTGGTGATCACGTCCACCCACTGCCGCACCGTGATGCGGCCGCGCGCGATGACGTCGCGAACCTCCTGGTCGAGGATCTCCGCCGACGTGCCCGGCAGCGTGCCCAGGCCCGCGTTCTTCAACTCGGTCAGATACTCGCGCACGGGAAGGCCCGAGCGCACGGAGCCGTAGAGGATCTCCTCCGGCGAGAAGGCGTGGAGATGGAGATCGGGGAGGGCCCGTTTGAGCGCGCGGCAGAGGTCGATGTAGTAGCGGCCGTCGAGCTTCGGCGGGAGGCCGGCCTGGATGCAGACCTCGGTGGCGCCGAGCGACCACGCCTCCTCGGCGCGGCGGACGACTTCCGCCACGGGAAGGAAGTAGCCTTCCTCTTCCCGGTGATCGCGGCTGAACGCGCAGAACGTGCAGTGCTTGATGCAGACGTTCGTGAAGTTGACGTTGCGGTTCACCACGAACGTGACGACGTCGCCCGCCTGGCGGCGCCGCAGCTCATCGGCGGCGCGCGTGAGCGCGTGCAGCTCCCGGCCCCGCGCTTCGGCGAGCAGGAGACCGTCGGCGATGGACAGCTCGCCGCCGTCGAGCAGGCGCGCGAGGATCGCCCGCACCGCGCGCGCGGCGCCGTCGAGAGCGGTGTTCAGGCTACCAGCGTCGCCAGTGCTCATGCGATTCCTTCACGAGGCCGTCCTCGTCCACGAGCGCGCGCACGCGTTCCCGCAGCGACTCCGCGAGGAACTCGGGACGCCGCGTGTACTCCGGATAGATCGCGAGCCGCTCGCGCAGCGTGAAGCCGGCGGCGTGGGTGGCGTCGCGGAGCTCGCGGATGAACGGCCACGGCTTCTCGGGGTTGATGTGATCGAGCGTGAGTGGCGAAACGCCGCCCCAGTCGTTGAGGCCGGCGGCGAGCAGCGGCGTGTAGGCGCCGGGAGAGAGATTGGGCGGCGCCTGGATGTTGACGTCGGGACCGAGGAGCAGGCGCGCCACCGCGAGCGTACGCACCAGCTCGTCGAACGAAGGCTCGGGGGTGTCACGCATCGCGATGCGTGGCTTGGCGCGGAAGCTCTGCACGATCACTTCCTGGACGTGACCGTAGCGCTCGTGGAGATCGCGGATGGCGGCGAGCGCATCGACGCGCTCACGCGGCGTCTCGCCGATGCCGATCAGGATCCCCGTCGTGAAGGGCACCCCGAGCTTGCCGGCGAGCGCGATCGTGCGCAGCCGGCGCGCGGGGACCTTGTCGGGCGCGCGGTGGTGCGCCATCCCGGGCGCGAGCAGCCGCTCCGACACCGTCTCCAGCATGAGTCCCATGCTGACGCTCGCCTCGCGGAGGGCGGCGAGATCGCGCTCCGGCATCAGGCCGGGATTGACGTGGGGCAGGAGCGGGGTGGCGTCGAGCGTGAGCGCGCACATCGCGCGCAGGTAGCCGAGCGTCGTGCGATGGCCATGGCGTCGCAGGAAGGCGCGATGCTCGGGGAACAGCGCCTCCGGCTTGTCGCCGAGCGAGAAGAGCGCTTCCTTGGCCCCGAGCCGCCCGCCCGCCTGGGCGAGGGCGACGACCTCCTCGGGCGTGAGCGTGCGCGCGCCCGGCTCGCCCGGATCGCGCCGGAACGTGCAGTAGCCGCAGTAATCGCGGCAGAGCGTGGTGAGCGGGATGAAGACTTTCTTCGAGAACGTGACCCGCCGTCCGCGCCCGCGGTCGCGGAGCTCGCCGGCGGCGGCGACGAGCTCGGGAAGTCCCGCCGCCGGCGCCTCGATGAGCCGGGTCGCCTCCGCGTGCGAGATCACCGGTCGCTCACCGTCGTCCGCGCCCGCGGGGACGACCGCGGGGGCGCGTCCCGCGCGCGGTCGTCCCGCGCGCCCCGTGCGCCGTCGCCGGCCGCGCCGTCCCGTGCGTGCTCGCGCCCCGCGCACCCGCCGTGGCGGGACGGCCGCCGCGCGCCGGCGCCGCTTCCGCCGAGCGCAGACGCGGACGGACGTCCGCGACAAAGCGCTCGTAGTTGGCGATGGTGTCGCGAACATCGGCGCTGGTGGGATCGAAGACGAAGTGCGTGACGCCGAGGGCGGCGTACGTGTTGACGTCGCCGATGACTTCCGCCGCCGTGCCCTGGAAGAGCGGCCGGTCGCCGCCCGCGGACTTCGCGCCCTTGGGGTGCACGCGCATGGGTACGCGGAACGTCAGCGTGATGTCTTCGGAGTTGCGCTTGGCCTCCTTCGCATATTCGTGGAGCTTGCGCACGCTCGCCGCGTACTCATCGGGATGGAGCAGCGCGGGCGGACGCAGCCCGATGGGATGCCAGGCGTCGCCGAGGACCGCGGTGCGGCGCAACGCGGCCTCGGTGTGGCCACCGATCCAGACGGGGATGCCGCCGGGCTGGCGCGGCTTCGGCATGACGTGGACGTCCTTCAGCGTGTAGTAACGGCCGTCGAAGCTCACGGGGTCCGTCGTCCACGCGCGTCGCATGAGCGTCAGATACTCGTCGGTGACGCGGCCGCGCGCCTCGAACGGTTCCGCCGCCAGCGCCTCGAATTCCTCCACGAGCCAGCCCACACCGGCGCCGAGGATCACGCGGCCTCCGGAGAGCACGTCGATGGTGGCGAGCATCTTGGCGGCGAGGATGGGGTTGCGATAGGGGACGACGAGGACGCTGGTGCCGAGCCGTATCCGTCGCGTGGCGTGGGCGAGAAACGCCAGCAACGCCAGGGGCTCGAGGTAGTTCTGGGCGGCGCCACCGGGAAGCTGACGCGTGGGCGAGTACGGGTACGTCGAGCGCGCGGACGAGACCGGAAGCACGACGTGATCGCTCACGAACACGGAGTCGTAGCGCAACCGCTCCGCCTCGGTGGCGATCTCGAGGAGCACGTCGCGTTCCGCCAGCGGGCCACGTCCGGGAAGCGAGACGCCGAAGTTCAGAAGTCCCTCCGAGGAAGCCACCGGTCGAAAGTCCCGCTCATGGTAGGCCAGCCCCTCTGCCTTTGCAACGCGGCCGCGGAGGAGGGGTCCTAGGCGCCCGCGCGTTTCTTTGCTTTACTACAACGCGTGCAGCTTCACGACGTGATCGTCATCGGCGCCGGCCACGCCGGGTGCGAAGCGGCGCTGGCCGCCGCCCGCATGGGTTGCCGGACGCTGCTCCTCACCATGAACCTCGATGGCATCGGACAGATGTCGTGCAATCCCGCCATCGGAGGCACCGCCAAGGGCCACCTCGTGCGCGAGATCGACGCCCTCGGCGGCGAGATGGGCCGCGCCACCGACGCCGCCGCCATCCAGCTGAAGACCCTCAATGCCTCGCGCGGTCCCGCCGTGCGCGCCACCCGCGCGCAGTGCGACCGTGCCCGCTACCGCGCGGGCATGAAGCACACGGTGGAGCGCGAGCCACGGCTCGACGTGCGGCAGGCGCACGCCGCCCGCGTTCTCGTCGAGCGCGGCCGGGTGGTGGGCGTCGAGGACGCGATCGGGGTGCGGCATCCCGCGCGCGCGGTCGTGGTGACGACGGGGACGTTCCTGCGCGGGCTGATCCACGTCGGGCTCCACCAGCAGAGCGCGGGACGCGCGGGCGAGTTCGCCGCCGTCGATCTCTCCGATGCGCTGCGCGAGCTCGGCCTCGGACTCGGCCGCTTGAAGACGGGCACGTCGCCGCGTCTGCGCGGCTCCACGATCGCGTACGAGCGGCTCGAGCCTCACGCCGGCGACGCCGACGCGCGTCCCTTCCACTGGGCGACGGCGCGACTCGCGCTGCCCCAGGTGCGATGCCACGTCACGTACACGACCGCGCGCACGCACGCGATCATCCGCGAGAACCTCGACCGTTCGCCGCTCTACTCGGGCGTGATCGACGCCACCGGGGTGCGCTACTGCCCGTCCATCGAGGACAAGGTCGTGCGCTTCGCGGACCGCGAGCGCCATCAGGTGATCCTGGAGCCGGACGGGCTCGACACCGAGGAAGTCTACGCGAACGGGATCTCCACGAGCCTGCCGCTCGACGCGCAGGAGGCGCTCGTGCGTTCCATTCCCGGTCTCGAGCGGGCGGAGATCATGCGCCCGGGCTACGCGATCGAGTACGACTTCGTCCATCCCACGCAGCTCGCCCCCACGCTCCAGTGCCGTGACGTACCCGGTCTCTACCTCGCGGGACAGATCAACGGCACCACCGGTTACGAGGAGGCGGCGGCGCTCGGATTGTGGGCCGGCATCAACGCCGCGTGCGCCGTGCAGGAGCGCGAGCCGTTCCTGCTCGATCGCTCGGAGGCGTACATGGCGGTGCTCGTGGACGACCTCGTGACCAAGGGCACGCTCGAGCCGTACCGGATGTTCACGTCGCGCGCCGAGTATCGCCTGCTCTTGCGCGAGGACAACGCCGACCTGCGTCTCACCGCCGCCGGTCACCGCCTCGGGCTCGTCTCCGCGGCCCGTCACGACGCCGTGGAGAGGCAACGCCTGGACGTGGAGCAGGAGCTCCACCGCTTGCGCGGCCGCCGCGTGAACGGTGCCGTGCTCTATCAGGTGCTGTGTCGCCCCGATGTCGGCTATGACGAGATCGTGCGGCTCGATCCCGAGGCGCGCGTGGACGCCGACGTCGCCCGCCAGGTCGAGGTCACCGCGAAGTACGAGGGCTACATCCGGCGCATGCTCGACGAGGTGCAGGACTTCAAGCGCCGGGAACAGGAGCTGATCCCCGACGAGCTCGACTACGCGGCCGTGCCTGGCCTCTCCACCGAGATCCGGGAGCGGCTCACCGCCGTTCGTCCCCGCTCGCTCGGCCAGGCCTCCCGCGTGCCGGGCGTCACCCCGGCCGCCATCGCGGTCCTCTCCGTGTGGTGTCGCCGTCTACGGCCGGTGGCGGCCGCCTGGTGACCGTCGCCGCACTACCGGTACGGGGCAGGTGGGTGATGTGGGGCATCCCGGTCTCGTTGTTCTTCATCGGATTTTTTCACCGCGCGGCGCCGGGGGTGATCGCGCGCGATCTGATGGACGCCTTCGGCGTCAGCGCGGGCGCCGTGGGCGCGCTCTCCGCGACCTATTTCTATAGCTATGCGGCGCTGATGGTGCCGGCCGGGCTTCTCATCGACGCCTACGGCGCGCGCTACGTGATCGCCGTGGGCGGGGCGGTGATGGGAGCGGGCGCGCTCGCGATGGGACTCGCCTCCACGCTGCCGGTCCTCTTCGCCGGCCGGCTCGTGGTTGGTCTCGGGGCTACCGTGACGTTCGTGGGCACCCTCAAGATCGCCTCCGCCTGGTTTCCTCCGTCGCGCTTCGCCACGCTCTCCGCGATCACCGCCACCGTCGGGGTGCTCGCGGCGCTCGTCGCCACCGCCCCCCTCGCGGCGCTGGTGAAGCTCGCGGGCTGGCGCGCGGCGTTCGCCTTGGTGGGGACGCTTACCCTCGGGATCGCCGTCCTCTGCCTGCTCGTCGTGCGCGACTACCCGGCGGGCGGGGAGCATGCCGCCACCCCCGCCCTGGGCGCGCGGGCGGTACTACGGGGCGCCGTGCAGGTCCTCGCGAATCCTCACACCTGGCCGCCCTTCCTGTCCTTTTTCTGCTTCTACTCGGCCCTCGGCAACCTCATGCTGTGGGGAGTGCCGTTTTTACAGGACGTCTACGGGTTGTCCACGCCGCGCGCGGCCCTCTACGCGACCGCTCCCGGCGCCGCGCTGCTGTTCTCGGCGCCGCTCACCGGCTATCTCTCCGATGCCGTGCTGCACCGCCGGAAGGCGCCGTACATGCTGCTCTCCGCGGGGCTCTTCGCGATGTGGACCGTGTTCGTGCTCACCGCGGGCGCGTTGCCGTTGTCCGCGCTCTACGCGCTGCTCTTCGCCGTCGGCGTCTGCTCGGGCGCGTTCGTGCTCACGTGGCCGATCGGTCGTGAGGTCAACCCGCCGCATCTGGCGGGGGTGGCGGTGGCGATCGTGAACTTCGGCGGGTTCCTCGGCGCCGCCCTGACCCAGGGCCCGTTCGGCGCGGTGCTCGACGCGCACTGGACAGGGACGATGACGGCGGGCGCCCGCGTGTATCCGGTGTCCGCGTACCAGAGCGCGTTCGGCATCTGCGCCGGCTTGCTCCTCGTCTCCACGCTCCTGTCGCTGCTGCTCAAGGAGACGCGGGGCCAGAATATCTACGAGGCGGCCGGCTGAGATGCGTCTCGCCTCGAAGATCTTCGTGACGTCGTCGCTCGTGATCGTCGTGCTCGTGGGCGTCGGCGCCCTCAGCCTGCGCGCGGTGGGCCGCCTGGTGTCGGTGAACCGGGAGATCACCACCCACAGCGTGCCCGCGTTGCGCCTCGGCGCTTCCATACGCGACGCCCTCGCCTCGCTCGCGCGCATGGAGGCGCGCGCGCTCGTGCTCCGCGATGCGCGCTTCGCCACGCTCTGGGACGAGACGGCGACACGCGTGGACGACGAGCTCGCGCGGTTGCGGAAGGTCATCACCACCGAGCGCGAGAAGGTACGCTGGGAGGACGCGCGCGCCGCCTTCGACGCCTACCGCGACGTGGTCGCGCGCGAGCGCACGCTCGCGAAACGGCGCGACTACGCGAGCGCGTTGCGGCTCGCGGAGGGCGAGGGACACGCCCGCCTCGAGCGCCTGGAGGTCAGTCTCGAAAATCTCATGAAGGCGACGGAGGCGGCGGTGTCGGCGAAGCAGACGGAGGCGGCGCGGCTGGAGCGCCGCACGTGGACGTCGGTCGTCCTCGCCCTCGGCGCCGCCCTCGGCCTCGCGCTCGTCGGCACGGGCTTCATCGCGTGGCGGATGACGCGCTCGCTTCGCCGTCTCTCGGAGGCGACGGCGGCGGTGGCGGCGGGCGAGTTCCACGACCTCATCGAGGTCAAGGACCGCGACGAGGTCGGCGCGCTCGCGCGCTCCTTCAACGCGATGACGGCCCAGCTCCAGCAGATCGACCGGATGAAGGAGGAGTTCTTCGCCACCATCTCGCACGAGCTGCGCTCGCCGCTGACGTCCGTGCGCGAGGCCGCTCATCTGCTCGCGGACGAAGTCCCGGGCCCGCTCACCGCCAAGCAAGCGCGGCTGGTCGGCATCATCGGCGGGAGCAGCGATCGGCTGCTCGGCCTCGTGAACCGGATTCTCGACCTCGCCCGTCTCCGCGCCGGGCTCCTGTCGCTGGAACGGCACCGGATCGATCTCGAGCGCGTGGTCGCGCGCGGGGTGGAGGAGTTGCGGCCGCAGGCGGAGCAGGCGGGGGTGACGCTCGCGCGCGAGCGCATCGGCGACGATTTCGGCTTCACCGGGGACGAGGAGCGGCTCGTGCAGGTGGTGGTGAACCTCGTGAGCAACGCCGTCCGCTTCACGCCGCGCGGAGGCAACGTGCACGTGCGCCTGGTGGACGCCGGATCCGAGGTCGAGATCCAGGTCGAGGACACCGGGATCGGCATTGCCGCCGGCGCGTTGCCCGCGATCTTCGAGCCGTATCGGCAGGCGCATCGTCAGCGCGGCGGCACCGGCCTCGGGCTCGCGATCGTGCGCAGCATCGTGCAGGGACATGGCGGCCGGGTGACGGCGGAGTCCAACGAAGGCAAGGGCAGCCGCTTCACGGTGCTGCTGCCGCGGCGCAAGGTGGCGGCGTGAGACGATCGATCGCCTCCGCCGTCGCGCTCGCGCTCGCGCTCGGCGGCTGCGCGTCGTGGCCGCTCTTCCGCGGCCCCGCCCACGAGTTGCTCGACGAGGCGGACCGCCGTCTGGAGCGGCGCGATTACCTGGGCGCCCTCGAGGCGTACGACGACATCGTCATGCGCTATCCGGAGAGCGCGGGGGCGGGGCAGGCCCGCGCCCGCCGCGAGCCGCTGCTCGAGATGGTGCGCCTGCGCGCCGCCATCGCCGTGCGCGAGGCGGAGATCGTGCGCTTGCGCGAGGACGTCGGGCGCCGTCAGGCCGACATGGCGCGTCTCGCCGGGGAGGCGGAGCAGCTCCGCGCCGATCTCGAGCAGCTCAAGAAGATCGACCTGCGCCTGGAGCGCCCGCGCCGATGAAGCGCCGCGTGCTCGTGGTCGACGACGACGCCGCCATCCTCGAGGTCCTCGAAATGCGCCTGGCCGCGATGGGGTTCGACGTCACCGCCATCGGTGACCCCGAGCGGGCGCTCGACACGGCGGCGGACGCGCGCTATGACCTCGCCCTCGTCGATCTGCGCATGGATCCCATCGACGGCATCGCGCTCATGGAGGCGATCCACCAGAAGCAACCCCGCCTGCCCGTCCTCATCATGACCGCTCACGGCACCATCGAGACCGCCGTGGACGCCGTGCAGCGCGGCGCCTTCGACTACCTCACGAAGCCGTTCGTGCGCGATGAGCTGCGCGCCAAGATCGCGCGCGCGCTCTCCGTGCGGCGCTGGGCGCGCGATCGGGAACGGCTGCTCTCGGTGGGCGAGGTGCTGGCGTCGTCGGGGACGATGGAGCGCGTGCTCGATGCGGTGGCGCAGGCGGCGGTGGAAACGACGGAGGCGGAGCGCTGCGTGGTGTTCCAGCTGGAGCAGGGGCGCCTGCTTCCGATGGCGAGCGCCGGCTCGGCACCCGCCTCGTGGGACGCGCTGCAGAACGCGGCGTCGGCCGCCATGGAGAAGGGCGTGCCCACCACCATGCCCCGCCACGACGGACGGCTGATGGTGGCGGCGCCGCTCGTGGTCCAGCGCGGCCCCGCCGGCGCGCTCGTCATCGAGACGCCGGCGCGGGTGGAGCCGAGCGAGGACGATCTGGAGCTGCTCGCGCTCTTCTCCGCGCAGGCGGCGGTGGCCATCCGCAACACCCACGAGCTGCAGCGGCTGCGCAGCGGCGCCCTCGCCGCTCTCGGGCGGATGGCGACCCAGGTCGCCCACGAGCTGAAGAACCCGCTCGCGGGGCTCCGCCTCTACGCCCGTCACCTCGAGCAACGCCTCGATCGCACGCGTGACGGCGAAGGCGCGGAGGTCGCGCGCAAGATCTCGGCCGCGGTCGATCATCTCGCCGGCGTCGTCTCCGAGATCACCGCCTTCGGCCGTCCGCCCGAGCTCCAGCGCGCGCCCACGAACATCCACGAGCTCCTGGACGAGTGCCTCGCGTTCGCGCGGGCGCGGCGGCCCGACGACAGCATCGAGGTCGTGCGCGAGTACGATCCCGCGCTGCCGGGGCCGCTCGTGGACGTGCGCGAGATGCGCAAGGCGTTCCTGAACCTCATCCTGAATGGGTTGGAGGCGCTGGAGGGCGGCGGGCGCCTGACCGTGCGCACGCAGTACACGCCCGAGGCCGGCCTCGTCACCATCGCCATCGAGGACACGGGGGTGGGGATGACCGAGGAGACGGTCTCGCGCATGTTCGACCTCTTCTTCACGACCAAGCCGGAAGGCACCGGTCTCGGGATGGCGATCGCGCGGTCGGTCATCGATCTCCACGGCGGCGAGCTCGCGATCTTCAGCGCGCTCGGCAAGGGCACGCGCGTGGTGATCCGGCTGCCCCGCGACGGGCGCGGTGCCGCGGGCGCCGAGGGCGACACCGCCCCGTGAAGCGCGCGTCGGTGCTCGTCGTCGATGACGAGGCGACCATTGCCGACGGCCTCCGTCTCACCCTGGAAGCGGAGGGCTATTCCGTCCGCATCGCGGGCAGCGTGCACACCGCGCTCTCCGCCATCACGCAGACCGAGGTCGAGGCCGCCATCGTCGATCTCATGCTGCCCGACGGCGACGGGCTCGTCCTCACGCGCGAGCTCAAGAAGCGCGATCCGGGCCTCGAGGTCATCGTCATCACCGCGTACGGCTCCGTACGCAAGGCGATGGAGGCGACGAAGGGCGCGGGCGCCTACTACGTTCTGGAGAAGCCGTTCGATCCCGACGAGGTGCTGGCGCTGCTCGGCACCGCGCTCGAGCACCGAAAGCTCGTCGCCGAGAACTCCGACCTCAAGCGCCGCCTCGCCGAGCAGACGGCGGACAGCGAGATCATCGGGGGCGCGCCCAGCATGCAGCGCGTGATGGAGACGGTGGCCTCGGTGGCGGACGCCGACGCCAACGTGCTCATCGTGGGCGAGAGCGGCACCGGCAAGGAGCTGATCGCCAACGCGCTTCACCAGCAATCGAGCCGGCGCGACGGACCGTGGATCAAGATCAACTGCGCGGCCCTGCCCAAGGAGCTGATCGAGTCGGAGCTCTTCGGCCACATGAAGGGCGCGTTCACGGGCGCCACCCAGGAAAAGACCGGCCTCCTCGAGGAAGCGCACCGCGGCTCGCTGCTGCTCGACGAGATCACCGAGATGCCGGTGGACCTCCAGCCGAAGCTCCTGCGCGTGCTCGAGGAGCGCGTGGTGCGCCGGCTCGGGAGCGCCAAGTCCGTGCCCGTCGATTTCCGTCTGATCTCGTCGAGCAACCGTAATCCCGAGCACGCGGTGCGGGACGGCCAGCTCCGCCAGGACCTCTACTTCCGCATCAACACGGTGGCGATCCAGGTGCCACCGTTGCGCGAGCGCCGCGACGACATCCCGATCCTCGTGCGCGCGTTCCTCGATCGCTATCGCACCAAGCACCAGCGCCGCATCGACGGCATCGATCCCGAAGCGTACCGCCGTCTCCTGACCTACGCGTGGCCGGGGAACGTCCGCGAGCTGCAGCACGCGATCGAGCGCGCGGTGCTGGTGGGCCGCACCAACGAGATCGCCGTCGGCGACCTGCCGGAGGCGCTGCAGGCGGCCACCGGCGACGGCACCACTGCAGGCGCGATCGTGCCGTCCGAGGTGCCGTCGGGATCGCTGGAGGAGATCGAGCGCGCGTCAATCCTGAAGGCCCTCGAGCAAACGCGGTGGAACAAGCAGGCGGCGGCCGCGCTGCTCGGTCTCCGGCGTCCCACGCTCTACTCGAAGATGCGGAAGCACAACATCCCCCAGCGCCGTAGCTGAGCCTCGCGGCGCCGCCCACCGCACGAGCAAGCGCGGGCGAGGCTGCCTATTCCGTGGGCAACGGGCGGAGGCGCCCGCGCCGCTCCAGACCACTAAATTACACACTTTCCGGCCGTCGCCAGCCGCGCCGGGGCCGGCATGTCCGTTGCTTCGAGCCGCGCCGGGAGGGTGCGCGATGAAAAAGATCGAGGCGATCATCAAGCCGTTCAAGCTCGACGACCTCAAGGAAGCGCTCACAGGCATCGGCGTGATCGGGATGACGGTGTCGGAGGTCCGCGGCTTCGGTCGGCAGAAAGGGCACACCGAGCTGTACCGCGGCGGTGAGTACACCGTGGACTTCCTTCCCAAGATCAAGGTCGAGATCGTCGTCCCCGACCACCTCGTGGACAAGGTCTCCGACGTCATCGCGCGGGCCGCGAAGACCGGCAACATCGGCGACGGCAAGATCTTCGTGAACCCGGTGGAGTCCGCCGTTCGCATCCGCACCGGCGAGCGCGACGAAAGCGCGCTCTAGGCCAAAGGAGAACGACGTGAAGCCATTGACCTTCGCTCTCGTGCTCCTGCTCGTGCTCGGCGCCACCGCCGTCGTGGTGTCGGCCCAGCAGGCCCCGGCGCCGGCGGCCGCGGCGTCCGGCGCGACCCCGGCGCCCGCACCCGCGTCGAAGATCGACAAGGGCGACACGGCGTGGATGCTGACGTCGTCCGCGCTCGTGCTCTTGATGACGGCCCCCGGGCTCGCGCTCTTCTACGGCGGCATGGTGCGCCAGAAGAACGCGCTCGCCACGCTGATGCAGAGCTTCATCATCATGGCCATCATCTCCATCCAGTGGGTGCTGTGGGGCTACACCCTCGCCTTCGGTCCCGACCGCGGCGGCGTCATCGGCGGGCTCGACTGGCTGGGCCTGCGGGGGGTGGGGGCGGAGCCGTTCGACGCCTATTCGAAGACGATCCCGCATCAGGTCTTCATGCTGTTCCAGATGATGTTCGCGATCATCACGCCCGCGCTCATCACGGGCGCCTTCGCGGAGCGGAAGCGGTTCTCGGCGTTCCTGCTCTTCACGGTGCTCTGGGCCACGTTCATCTACGATCCGCTCGCGCACTGGGTGTGGGGTGACGGCGGCTGGCTGAAGAAGCTCGGCGCGCTGGACTTCGCGGGGGGGACCGTCGTTCACATCTCGTCCGGAATCTCCGCCCTCGTATGCGCGGTCGTCCTCGGTCGCCGCCGCGGCTACGGCCATCAGCCCATGCAGCCGCACAACCTTCCCATGACCGTGATGGGCGCCGGCCTTCTCTGGTTCGGATGGTTCGGCTTCAACGCGGGCAGCGCCCTCGAGGCCAGCGGCCTCGCCGCCAGTGCCTTCCTCGCCACCAACACGGCGGCGGCGGCGGCCGCGCTCGGCTGGATGTTCACGGAGTGGATGACGCGTGGCAAGCCGACCGTGCTCGGCGCCGCCTCGGGGGCGGTGGCGGGGCTGGTAGCCATCACGCCCGCCTCCGGATACGTGGGGCCGCTCTCGTCCATCATCATCGGCGCGGCGGCGGGCGCCCTCTGCTACAGCGCGTGCAACGTGAAGTCGAAGCTGGGCTACGACGACTCCCTGGACGTGGTGGGGGTGCACGGCGTGGGCGGAACGTGGGGCGCCATCGCGACCGGGCTCTTCGCGTCGAAGGCCATCAACGAAGGCGGTGCCGACGGCCTCTTCTACGGCAACCCGGGCCAGCTCTGGCCGCAGATCGTGGCGGTGGCGGCGACGATGGCGCTGGCGGTGGTGGGCACCTTCGTCATCCTCAAGGTGGTCGACGCCGTGGTCGGGCTCCGGGTGTCCGAGGAGGACGAGGTGGCGGGGCTCGACCTCTCCCAGCATTCGGAGACCGCCTACAGCCTCGCCGGGGGCTCTTACAGCGAGTTCACCGCGGGCACCACGTTCGGGGCGGACACCTTGCGCGCCGCCGAAGCGAAGGCGAAGGCCCGCACGGCGCACTGAGGGCACGCGCACGGCTTGATTCGATCTGGCAACTCACCTAAGGTAGTCGGACTCGGTGTCGCCGTCGCGGCGCCGAACCCGGCGGCACTCATAGCCCCCCACGAGGGAGAGGAGAAGGAGTCGGGATGACGCCCAAGGATGTGCTCAAGCTGGCCAAGGAGAAAGGCGCCAAGATCGTCGATCTACGGTTCATCGACCTGCCGGGCCTCTGGCAGCATTTCTCGATCCCGGTCTCGGAACTGAAGGAGGACATCTTCGAGGATGGCCTCGGCTTCGACGGGTCGTCGATCAGGGGTTTCCAGACGATCGACGAGTCGGACATGCTCCTCATCCCCGATCCCACCTCGGCCGTCATGGATCCCTTCACGGCCGTCCCCACCCTCGTGCTCATCTGCAACGTGAAGGACCCCGTCACCGGCAAGTGGTACACGCGCGATCCGCGCTACATCGCGCGCAAGGCCGAGGACTACGTCAAGAAGAGCGGCATCGCGGACACCATCTACATCGGGCCCGAGCTGGAGTTCTTCTTCTTCGACTCGATCCGCTTCGATCAGACCTACAACGCCGGTTACTACTTCATCGACTCCGAAGCCGGCGCCTGGAACAGCGGTCTCGAGGGCACCCCCGATCGTCCGAACCTCGGCTACAAGCCGCGCTACAAGCAGGGGTATTTCCCGGTGCCGCCCATGGACAAGTTCCAGGACATCCGCTCCGACATGGTGCTCGCGCTCGAGAGCGTGGGCGTCCGCGTCGAGGTGCACCACCACGAGGTCGCCACGGGCGGGCAGACCGAGATCGACATGCGCTACGACACGCTGACGAAGATGGCGGACAAGGTGCTCTGGTACAAGTACTGCGCGAAGAACACCGCGAAGAAGTGGGGCAAAACCGCCACCTTCATGCCGAAGCCGCTCTTCCAGGACAACGGCTCCGGCATGCACACCCACCAGTCGCTGTGGAAGAACGGCAAGAACCTCTTCTACGAGCGGGGCGGCTACGCCGACATCTCCAAGACCTGTCTCTACTACATCGGCGGCATCCTGAAGCACGCCCCCGCGCTGCTCGCGCTCATCGCGCCCTCGACCAACTCGTACAAGCGCCTGGTGCCGGGCTACGAGGCGCCCATCAACCTCGTCTACAGCCAGCGCAACCGCTCCGCCGCCATCCGGATTCCGATGTACTCGAAGGCGGAGGGTGCCAAGCGCATCGAGTTCCGCACGCCCGATCCCACCTGCAATCCGTACCTCTCGTTCGCGGCGTGCGTGATGGCGGGTCTGGACGGGATCGCGAACAAGATCGATCCCGGCAAGCCGGTGGACAAGGACCTCTACGAGCTGCCGCCCGCCGAGCAGAAGAAGATCAAGCAGCTCCCGGGCGCGCTCGACATCGTGCTCGACAACCTCGAGAAGTCGCACGACTGGCTGCTGAAGGGTGACGTGTTCACGCCCGACGTGATCGAGACCTGGATCGACTACAAGCGCAAGAACGAGGTCGATCCCGTCCGCCTGCGCCCGCACCCGTACGAGTTCGCGCTCTACTTCGACATCTAAGTCTCGCCCCGGGTGGTGGCGCCCGTCCGCGCCACCACCCGCCGTTCCTCCGGCACCACCGACCGCCGTTCGATCCGCTCCCTTGGGTGACTACGCCTCGATCTCGTGATGTCGCCGAAAACCGAACGCGAAGCGCCGCCCGGGCCCGTAGTGCCGGGCGCCCAGCGTCAGCACGCGCTCGAGGAGATTGCGTCCCCCCTCGCTGTACGGATCGTAGCGGCCGGGGACGAGGTAGATGTCGGTGCCGCGGATGTATGCGAGCGGCTGGCCCGGAAATCCCGGGCAGTGGAGTCGGCCGGTGTGGATGCGAACGCGCATGAGGTAGGCGGGATCGAGGTCTCGGCAGAGGGCGTGATGCATTGCGGACGGGAGCGGGACACCGGAGCGGCCGCCGGTCTCACCGACCACGATCGTGTTACTCGTGCCATCGACGATCGTGTTCGTCTCCCCGACGACGATCGTGTTGCTCGATCCGTCCGCGATGTTGCCGCCACCGCCGGGGCGCACGTTGCCGTCCCCGCGCCCACCGCGGCGGTCGTGACCGCCCGGGGAGCACGGGAGGAACAGCGCGCCCTCCTCACCGACGATGATCGTGTTGCTGGTTCCGTCAGTGATGTTCGTCGTCCCGCCGACGGGTGCGTCGGGCGCCGACCCGTGGTGAGGTCCGCTCCCGCGGCCGCGATGACCGGTACTGGCGTTTTTCTTGGCCACGCGTGGTCCTCCACTCGGTGAAAGGGAAGGGGGTTCGAGGCCGCGAGTCTAGGGTCGTTCGTGGCCGTCCGCAAGGTTCGCGGCGATGCCTATGGCAATCTTCCCGGCGAGGAGGAGTCATGGCCGAGCCCACTCGCTTCATCGACGTCAGCCATATCCTCGAGGCGGGGACGAAGGTGCGCGCGTTCGTGCTCGGGGACGCGGCGGCGACATGAAGCTCGTGACGACGGCCGGACGTCTCGATTACGCATGGCACGGGCCCGATCCCGCCCGCGCTCCCACGCTGGTGTTCCTCCACGAGGGCCTCGGGTGCGTGGAGCTGTGGCGCGACGTGCCGCGTGTGCTCGCCGCGCAGACGGGGTGCGGTGCGCTCGTCTACTCGCGCGCCGGCTACGGCGCCTCGGATCCGGCGCCGCTGCCATGGCGCGTGCGGTTCATGCACGACGAAGCGGTCGTGCTCGGTGAGGTCTTGCGCGGCACCGGTGTGCGCGACGCGATCCTGATCGGTCACAGCGACGGCGCCTCCATCGCCCTCATTCACGCGGGCACCGCGCCCGCGGTGACGCTCGCCGGGCTCGTGCTCGAAGCGCCCCACGTGTTCGTGGAGCCGCTCACGGTGAAGAGCATCGCGGAGGTTTCCATCCAGTACCGCACCACGGATCTCCGGGCCCGGCTCGCGAAGTACCACGGCGCCAACGTGGACAACGCCTTCGGCGGCTGGAGCGGCGTCTGGCTCGATCCCGCGTTCATCTCCTGGAACATCGAGGACGTCGTTCCCGCCGTCGCCACGCCCATGCTCGTGCTCCAGGGCGAGGACGACGAGTACGGAACGTGGAATCAGGTGGCGGCGATCGAGCGCGCGGCGACGGTCCCCGTCGAGGCACGCCGGCTCCCGCATTGCGGCCATTCCCCTCACCGCGATCGCCCCGACCTCGTCCTTCCCGCCATCGTCGAGTTCGTCGCCCGTATCCGGCCCCGCTAGGCTCGCGCTCGCTGCCCACGAAAAAGGCAATCTCGGCCACCGCTGCCCATGTCCTCGACAGCCGCCGTCTCGTGCCGGCGGCGAACTCTGCGAATTCATGGGGACCACCCGTGGCATGTGGCTTGCGAAGCGGGCCCGGCATGCGGGCGCACACCAGCACCATGAGCGGTGCGAGCACGGGCGAGGGGGCGACAGCGCCGCGCTGGCGCGTCGCCATCGTGGACGATCACGAGCGCTCGCGGGCGGCGCTGCGGGAAGCCATCTGGCACGCGGGCGGCGAGGTGGCGGGCGAGGGATTCCGGCTCGCGGACGTTGCCGCGCTGATCGATCGCGTGCGCCCGGACGTGGCGGTGTTCGCGGCCGGCCTCTCCGACGGCGACGGCGTCGCGGGCGCGGCGCAGGTGGTGAGCGCAGGCTACCCGGTGGTGCTGTTCACGAGCCACACGGATGCGGCGCTCATCGCGCGCGCGCAGGCGGCGGGCGTGATGGCATATCTGCTGAAGCCGCTCCGGCCCGCCGAGCTCGCACCCGCCCTCGACCTCGCGGTCGCGCGCTTCCGGGAGGCGCGTGACCTGAGACAAAGCCTCGAGGATCGCAAGGTGATCGAGCGCGCGAAGGGACGGCTGATGGAGCGCGAGGCTCTCACCGAGGAGGCCGCGTTCCGCCGGCTGCGTCGCGCCGCCATGGACAGTCGTCGCTCGCTGGCGGAGATCGCGCGCGCGCTGCTCGCCGCCGAATCCGTGGTCGGCATCCCGGACCGGGAGCGATAGCGGACACGCGATGGAGGGAGTGCTGCTGTGGACAATGGCGTCCATGTTCCGATCGGCAACGACGCCGACGTCACCGAGTTCACCCATCACACACAGACGGGAAAGGAGACGTCATGTCCGCACACTTCTCACGCCGTGACTTCCTGAAAGGCGGCGTCATCGCCGGCGCCGGCCTCGCCGCCGGCCTCGGCGTGCCCACGCTGCTCCGCGCGCAGGGCAAGGCTCCCATCAAGGTCGGTGTTCTTCACTCGCTGTCGGGGACGATGGCGATCAGCGAGGTGTCACTCCGCGACGTGGTCCTGATGGCGATCGAGGAGATCAACGCCAAGGGCGGCGTGCTGGGCAGCCAGATCCAGGCCGTCGTCGTGGACCCGGCGTCGAACTGGGATCTGTTCGCAGAAAAGGCGAAGCAGCTCCTGCTCCAGGACAAGGTGGCGACCGTCTTCGGCTGCTGGACGTCGGTGAGCCGCAAGTCGGTGTTGCCGGTCTTCGAGAACAACAACGGCCTGCTCTTCTATCCGGTGCAATACGAGGGGGAAGAGTGCTCGCGCAACGTCTTCTACACCGGCGCCACCCCGAACCAGCAGCTGATTCCCGGCGCCGAGTATCTGATGTCGAAGGAGGGCGGCGGCTACAAGAAGTTCTACTTGCTCGGCACCGACTACGTCTTCCCGCGCACCGCCAACAAGATCCTGCGCGCGTACCTGCTCGCCAAGGGCGTGCCGGCGGCGAACATCGAGGAAGAGTACACGCCGTTCAACCATCAGGACTACCAGACGATCGTCGGCAAGATCAAACGGTTCTCCTCGGGCGGAAACGCGGCCGTGCTCTCCACGATCAACGGTGACAGCAACGTGCCCTTCTACAAGGAGTTCGCCAACCAGGGGCTGCGCTCGGAGAACGCGCCCATCATGGCCTTCAGCGTGGCCGAGGACGAGCTGCGCGGCATGGACACCTCCGCCCTCGTCGGCCACCTCGCGGCCTGGAACTACTTCCAGTCCGTGGAGAACGCCAGTAACAAGAAGTTCGTGCAGGCCTTCAAGGCGTACGCGAAGAAGAACAACCTTCCCGGCGGTGACAAGCGCGTCACCGACGACCCCATGGAAGCGGCCTATTTCGGCGTCTACATCTGGAAGCAGGCGGTGGAGAAGGCGAAGTCCACCGACGTCGATGCCGTGCGCAAGGCCGTCTACGGCCAGGAGTTCGCGGCGCCGGGCGGCACCATCAAGATGCACGAGAACAACCACCACACCTACAAGCCCGTGCTCATCGGCGAGATTCTCAAGGATGGCCAGTTCAAGACCGTGAGCCGCACCAAGGGCCTCGTGGAGCCGGAGCCGTGGAGCAAGTACACGAGCCCGGACAAGGGTTGTGACTGGGTGAAGCACAAGGGTACTTACAGCAAGAAGGCCTGATGCGTCGTCTCTTCGCGGTCATCGTGCTCGCGTGGCTCGCCGCTCCCGCGGCGAGCCACGCGCAGTCCGCGGGCGGGGTCGAGCGCGCGCTCGCCGACCTCGCCGGCGAGGACACCGACCGACGGGAGGCGGCCGTGACCACCCTCGGCGGGACGCGCGACCCCAAGTGGTTCGCCTTTCTCGGCGCGCTGCGCGACGGCAACGTCTACGCGTGGAAGCATGGCGGGCGTACGGACGTCGTGGTGGCGGGCGCCAAGTCCACGCGCGGCGACAAGGAGGTGGTGGAAGTCCAGAGCGCGTACGAGCGACGGTCGCTCGCCACCGTCGCGCTGACCGAACTGACCGAGATCGCGGCGGACCGCCGGCTTCGCATCGCGATCAAGCCGTTCCTCGATGCCGACGAGACCCGCGCTCAGCTCGCGAGTCCCGATGCCTCCGTGCGCCGCGGCGCCGCCCTGAAGCTCGCCCATCAGGGCGACGCGGCCGCCGCACCGCTCATCGAAGAGGCGCTCGGCCGCGAGCCGGACGGATGGACGCGGCACGCGCTCGGCGAAGCCCTCGCGCGCATCGGCCTCGCCCACGGTGACCCGGCGGCGCGGACGGCGGCGGCGACCAGACTTGGGGCGCTCCACGCCTTCGACGCCGTCCCCGCGCTTCAGGCACTCGCCGCTGACGCGAGCGCGTCCCCCGCCGAGCGCGCCGCCGCCGGCGCCGCCCTCAAGCGGATCGAGCGGTGGTCGCTGCTCACGGGCGCGGTCGAAACGGCGTTCCAGGGCGCGTCGCTCGCCTCGATCCTCCTCCTGATGGCGCTCGGCCTCGCCATCGTGTTCGGGCTCATGGGCGTCATCAACATGGCCCACGGCGAGCTGATGGCGCTCGGCGCCTACACGACGTTCGTGGTCCAGAACTGGGTGCGGGCGTCGGCGCCGGCGTACCTGGAAGCGTATTTCCTGCTCGCGTTGCCGCTGTCGTTCCTGGTAGCGGCGGCGGTGGGACTCGTGCTCGAGCGCGGAGTCATCCGACGTCTGTACGGCCGGCCCCTGGAGACGTTGCTGCTCACATGGGGAGCCTCGCTCATCATCCAGCAGGCGCTTCGCCTCTGGTTCGGGGCCGCCAACGTGGACGTCATGTCGCCGCGATGGCTCTCGGGCGGCGCGCCCGTGATGGTCGGCGTGCAGCTTCCCTACAACCGCCTCTTCATCATCGCGCTCGCCGCGTTCTGCCTCGCCGCCACCTACTGGCTTCTGTTCCGTACCGGCGCCGGCCTGCGCATCCGCGCCGTGACCCAGAACCGGGCCATGAGCGCGTGTCTCGGCGTGCGCGCGGGTGTCGTGGACGCGACGACGTTCGCGCTCGGGGCGGGGCTGGCCGGCCTCGCCGGCTGTGCGCTCACGCAGATCGGCAACGTGGGTCCGTCGCTTGGCCAGAACTACATCGTGGACTCGTTCATGGTCGTGGTGACGGGCGGCGTGGGGAAGCTCGCGGGAACGATCCTCGCCGCGGCCGGGATCGGCGCCCTCAACAAGGGCATCGAGCCCGCGCTGGGCGCGGTGTTCGCGAAGGTGGCGGTGCTGGTGGCGGTGATCCTGTTCCTCCAGCGCCGTCCGGCCGGATTGTTCGCCACGCGAGGGCGCAGTGTCGAGGCGTGAGCAGATCGCGGGCGGGATCGCGCTGGTCGTGCTCGCCGTCGTGCTCCCGCTCTGCAACACGGTGGCGCCGGGCTCGCCGCTGCACGTCTCCAACTTCACGCTGAACCTGTTCGGCAAATTTCTCGCCTACGCGATTCTCGCCCTCGGCCTCGATCTCCTCTGGGGCTACACCGGGGTGCTGAGCCTCGGCCACGGCGTGTTCTTCGGTCTCGGCGCCTACGCGATGGGCATGCATCTGATGCTCGAGATCGGGCAGCAGGGCGTGTACCAGAGCGCGCTTCCCGACTTCATGGTGTGGAACCGCGTCACCGAGCTGCCGCTGTTCTGGCGGCCGTTCGGGAGCGGGCTCTTCGCGCTGGTGGCGGTCGTCGTGGTGCCCGCGCTGTGCGCGCTCGTCTTCGGCTTCCTCGCATTCCGGAGCCGGATCCGCGGCGTGTACTTCTCGATCATCACCCAGGCCTTCGCGCTGTCGGCGTGGCTGGTGTTCAACCGGAACGAGATGAACCTCGGCGGCACCAACGGCCTCGCCGACTTCAAGACCGTGTTCGGCTTTCGGCTGAACGAGCCCGCCACCCAGCGCGGCCTCTACATCGCGACCGTGCTCGTCCTCGCCGGCGCCTATGCATTGTGCCGGTGGATCACGCGCTCGCGCGCGGGCCGCGTGCTCGTGGCGATCCGCGACAGCGAGACGCGCGTGCTGTTCTCGGGGTACTCGCCCGCGCGCTACAAGCTGTTCGTGTTCGTGGTCTCGGCCGTGCTCGCGGGGGTGGCGGGCGCGCTCTACGCGCCGCAGGTCGGGATCATCACGCCCGCCAAGCTCGGCGTCCTCCCGTCGATCGAGATGGTGGTGTGGGTGGCCGCGGGTGGTCGGGGCACGCTTTCGGGCGCCGTGGTGGGCGCCGTCGGCGTCAACTGGCTCCAGAGCTGGCTCACGACCAGCTACCCCGACCTCTGGCTGCTCGTCCTCGGCGCGCTCTTCATGGGCGTCGTGCTGTTCTTCCCGGACGGGGCGATGGGCACCCTCCAGCATTTCGCCGACCGCCTCCGCCGCACGCGCGCCCCCGGCACCACCGCCGTGACCGCCGCCCCGGCACAGAGAATCGCGCTCGGTCCACCGGCGGCCGGCGCCGGCCTCGCGGACAAATAATGCCGGCAACCATCTGCCTCAGCCCACCCACGCCCGGCACCGGCCTCGCGGCCCCCGGTAAATAATGTCGCGCGAGACGATCGTCTACCTGGAGCAGGTCACCGTCGATTACGACGGCTTCAAGGCGCTGAGCCGGCTCGACTTCATGATGGACCGGCGTGAGCTGCGCGTGGTGATCGGTCCCAACGGGGCGGGGAAGACCACGCTCCTCGACGTGATCTCGGCGCGCGTGAAACCCGTGAGCGGCCGTGTCGTGTTCGGCCACGCCACCGATCTCCTGCCGCTCCGCGAGAACGAGGTGGCCGCGCTCGGCGTGGGCCGGAAGTTCCAGACGCCCTCGGTGTTCGTGAACCTCACCGTGTGGGAGAACGTGGAGCTCTCGCTGAAGCGCGCGAGCAAGGGCGTGCTCGCGACGCTGTTCGATCGCGGCGGCGGTGCCCGCGAACATCACCGTATCCGCGAAACACTCGGGGTGGTCGGTCTCGCCGATCGTGCCGATCACCTCGCGGGCAGCCTGTCGCACGGCGAGAAGCAGTGGCTCGAGATCGGCATGGTGATGGCCCAGGAGCCGGAGCTCTTGCTCGTCGATGAACCGGTGGCGGGCATGACCGACGAGGAGACCGTACGCACGGGTGGGCTGCTGCAGGCGATCGCCGCCGACCGCTCCGTGCTCGTGATCGAGCACGACATGGAGTTCGTGCGCCAGATCGCGCGCACGGTCACCGTGCTGCACCAGGGCAGCGTGCTCTGCGAGGGATCGGTCGATCAGGTACAGGCGGATCCGCGCGTGCTCGAGGTCTACCTCGGACAGAGCCGGAAGGTGGTGGCCGATGCTGTCCATTGAGGGGCTCGACGTCGCCTACGGCGGATCGCAGGTGCTGTGGAGCGTCGATCTCGAGGTGCCGGCGGGCAGCGTCGTCTGCCTCATGGGCCGCAACGGGGTAGGGAAGACGACCCTGCTTCGATCGGTGATGGGACTGCTGCCCGCGCGCCGCGGTCGCATCTCGTTCCTCGACCGTGACGTCACCCACGCCTCGCCGGACGCCCGGGCGCGCGCTGGGCTTGGCTACGTCCCGCAGGGCCGCGAGATCTTCCCGCACCTCACGGTCGCCGAAAATCTGAAGATGGCGCTGCTCGGCTGCGGCCGGGCGGCGGCCCTCGACGACGCCCTCGATCTCTTCCCGGCCCTCCGAAAATTGCTGGCGCGCAAGGGCGGCGTGCTCTCCGGCGGTGAGCAGCAGATGCTCGCCATCGGGCGAGCGCTGTTGACGCGGCCCAAGCTCCTCATGCTGGACGAGCCCACGGAGGGCATCCAGCCGTCGATCGTGCTCGACATCGAGGACGCCATCCGGCGCATCCGCAAGGAGCTCGGCCTCGCCGTCCTCCTCGTGGAGCAATATCTCGAGTTCGCGGAACGGCTTGCCGATACCTACGTGATCATGGCGAAGGGCACGGTGGTGGCGCGGGGAGAGACGCGCGCCCTGCGCCCGGAGATGGTCAAGAAACACCTCGCCGTCTGAGATCGCCGTCGCCTGTGAGGAGGTCCAACGATGCACCTCAGCCCGCGTGAGCAGGAGAAGCTGCTCATCTTCACCGCCGCCGAGCTCGCGCGCCGCCGGCGCGCGCGCGGCCTCAAGCTCAACCACCCGGAGGCGATCGCGGTCATCACCGCCGAGATCCTCGAAGGCATCCGCGACGGGCGTTCCGTGTCCGAGCTGATGGCGGGCGGGCTCACGATTCTCGGCCGCGACGACGTGATGGAGGGCGTGCCCGAGATGATCGACGAGATCCAGGTCGAAGGCACGTTTCCGGACGGGACCAAGCTCGTGACCGTGCATCATCCCATCCGCTGAGAGGAGACGGCGTTGATCCCAGGCGAGTACCTGCTCGGAGACGGCGACATCATCGCCAACGCGGGACGGCGGACGGTGGAGATCACGGTGGCCAACACCGGGGACCGCCCGGTCCAGGTGGGATCGCACTTCCACTTCTTCGAGGTGAACCGCGCCCTCCGCTTCGACCGGGCGGAGGCCTTCGGCATGCGGCTGAACGTCCCCGCCGGCACCGCCGTCCGCTTCGAGCCGGGCGACGAGAAGCGCGTCACCCTGGTGGAGATCGCGGGCGCGCGCCGCGTCTTCGGCCTCAACGCTCTCACGGAGGGCGGCAGTCGCGACGCCGCGTTGCACCGCCTCGCGGAGTGGGAGCGGCCGGCATGACACTGCGTCTCTCCCGCGCCCGCTACGCCGCGCTCTACGGACCCACCACCGGCGACCGCGTGCGTCTCGCCGACACTGATCTGATCATTCGGGTCGAGCGTGATCTCACCGTTCCCGGCGAGGAGGCGAAGTTCGGCGGCGGCAAGGTGATCCGCGACGGCATGGGCCAGTCCGCGCGCGCGACGCGGGCCGACGGCACGCTGGATTGCGTCATCACCAACGCCCTCATCGTCGATCACTGGGGCATCGTGAAGGCCGACATCGGCATCCGCGACGGACGCATCGCCGCCGTCGGCAAGGCCGGCAACCCCGACGTCATGGAAGGCGTGACGGCAGGGATGACGATCGGGGCGGGGACGGAAGTGATCGCGGGCGAGGGTCGCATCGTGACCGCGGGCGCGATCGACTCCCACATCCACTTCATCTGCCCGCAGCTGGTGGCGGAAGCGATCAGCGCCGGCGTCACCACGCTGCTCGGCGGCGGCAGCGGCCCCGCCACGGGGACCGCCGCCACCACCTGCACGCCGGGCGAGTGGAACATCCACCGCATCCTCGAAGCGGCGGAGCCGTTTCCGGTGAACCTCGGCTTCCTCGGCAAGGGGAATGCGTCCGCGCCCGATCCGTTGCGCGAGCAGATCGCGGCGGGCGCGATCGGGCTCAAGCTGCACGAAGACTGGGGGACCACGCCCGCCGCCATCGATCGCGCCCTCGCCGTGGCCGACGAGTACGACGTGCAGGTGGCGATCCACACCGACACCCTCAACGAGGCCGGCTTCGTGGAGGACAGCATCCGCGCCTTCCGGGGGCGGACGATTCACACGTATCACACGGAAGGCGCGGGGGGCGGCCACGCCCCCGACATCATCCGCGTGTGTGGCGAGCCGAACTGCCTGCCCTCGTCCACGAATCCCACGATGCCGTTCACGGTCAACACCATGGACGAGCATCTCGACATGCTGATGGTCTGCCACCACCTGAACCCCTCCATCCCGGAGGATCTCGCGTTTGCCGAGTCGCGCATCCGCGCGGAGACGATCGCGGCCGAGGACGTGCTGCACGATCTCGGCGCCATCAGCATGATGTCGTCGGACTCGCAGGCGATGGGACGGATCGGTGAAGTGATCATCCGCACCTGGCAGACCGCGCACTCGATGAAACGCCAGCGTGGTGCGCTGCGGGGGGAGACCGCGGGCGACGACAACCAGCGCGTGAAGCGCTACGTCGCCAAGTACACGATCAATCCCGCCATCGCCCATGGGCTCGCCGACCACGTCGGCTCCGTCGAAGTCGGCAAGCTCGCCGACCTCGTGGTGTGGAAGCCGGCCTTCTTCGGCGTCAAGCCCGAGCTGGTGATCAAAGGCGGGTTCATCGCGTGGGCGGCGATGGGCGACCCGAACGCCTCCATTCCGACGCCGCAGCCCGTGCTCTCGCGGCCGATGTTCGGCGCCTTCGGGCGTGCGGTGGCGAGCACCGCCCTCACGTTCGTGTCCGCGGCCGCGCTCGCGGCCGGCGTCCCCGCCCGGCTCGGCCTCCAGCGGCGCGCGGTGGCCGTGCGCGGCTGCCGGTCGATCGGCAAGCGCAACATGATCCACAACAGTGCGGTGCCGCGCATCGAGGTCGATCCCGAGACGTACGAAGTCCGCGCCGACGGCGAGCGCCTCGTCGCCGAGGCCGCCCGCGTGCTGCCCATGGCGCAGCGGTACTTCCTCTTCTGATACGCGATGGGTGATCCCGTGACCGTCGTCACCGCGCCACCGTCTCCCGTGGAAAGCCGCGCGCTCGCCGGACTCGAGCGCGACGCGCTCGTACTCACCGCGGAGGAGCGACGCTGGGGGCGACGCCGGGTCGTGACTCGCGGGGGACGCGAGCTCACGCTGGCGCTGCCCACCGGCTCCGTGCTCGCGCCCGGAGACATCGTTCACGTCGACCGCGGGTGGTACGTGACGGTGGAGGCGGCGCCGGAGGCCGTGCTCGCGGTGACGCCGCGGTCACGCGAAGAGGGACTGCGGATCGCGTTCGAGGTGGGCAATCGACACTTCACGCTCGCCCTCGACGGCGCGCGGCTGCTCGTACCGGACGACCCGGCCATGGAAGCGCTGCTCACACGGCTGGACGTCCCGTGGGAGCGGGACCGCGCGCCGTTCACGCCGCTCGGCCGCGGTCATCGCCATGACGCCTGACACGCTGCTCGCGGTGCTTCAGTTCGCGGACGGGCTCTTCCCATCCGGCGGATTCGCGCATTCGTTCGGTCTCGAGACGTACGTGCAGGCGGGCGCCGTCCGCGATGGCCGGGATCTCGAAGCCTTCGTGGTCGCGCAGCTCGAAGGCAGCCTGGGCCCGGCGGACGCCGTGGCCGCCGCCGTCGCCGCCCGGCGCGCGACCGCCGCCGATCTCGAGGCCTGCATCACGATCGACGAGCAGCTCGACGCCATGAAGTGCGTGCCCGAGCTGGCGGCGGCGAGCCGGCAGATGGGACGCCAGGTCGCGCGCGTGGGGGCGGCGGTGGCGGAGGACGCGTGGCTGGGGTCGCTCGCGTCCGCGGTGGAGGACGGCATCACACCGGGCCACGCGGCCGTGCTCTTCGGCGCCGTCGCGGGGCGGGCGGGCGCGAGCGCGGAGACGGCGGCGGCCGCGTTCCTCTATTCGAGCGTCACGCTGCTGGTGGGCGCTGGCCTGCGGCTCTTGCCGGTCGGTCAGCTCGACGGCCAGCGCGTGCTCGCACGCGTGCGGCCGCGTGTGGTCGCGCTTGCCGGCGGCGCCGCGCGCGCCGACGTCGACGACATGTGGAGCTTCGCGCCCGGGCTCGACATCGCGGGTATCCACCACGCCGATCTGGAATCGAGGTTGTTTCGATCGTGATCCCGAAGCCGCTCAAGGTCGGGGTGGGGGGACCGGTGGGGTCCGGGAAGACCGCGCTCGTGGAGGCCTTGTGCACGCGGCTGCGGGAGCGCGTGGACATGGCCGTCATCACCAACGACATCTACACGAAAGAGGACGCGGAGTTCCTCGTCCGCCGCCAGGCGCTCCCCGCAGAGCGCGTGGTCGGCGTGGAGACCGGCGGTTGTCCGCACACCGCCATCCGCGAGGACGCGTCCGTGAACCTCGAAGCCGTGCGCGAGCTGACGAAGGCGTTCCCTGCGCTCGACCTCCTGCTCGTCGAAAGCGGGGGCGACAACCTCGCCGCCACCTTCAGTCCGGAGCTGGTGGACGCCACCATCTACGTGATCGACGTCGCCGAGGGCGAGAAGATCCCCCGCAAGGGTGGTCCCGGCATCACGCGCTCCGATCTGCTCGTGATCAACAAGATCGACCTCGCCCCTCACGTCGGCGCCGACCTCTCGGTGATGGAGCGTGACGCGCGGCGGATGCGCGGCGCGCGCCCGTTCGTGTTCACCGACCTGCGTCACGGGGTGGGCGTGGATGCCATCGTGGACTGGATGCACGGCGAGCTGCTGCTGTCGCGGTGACGGGCCTCCGTGTCGGCCGTGACGGGACGCTCGCGCTCGACTTCGAGCGCCGCGGCGACGCGACCGTGCTCACGGGCTGTCGCTTCACGCTCCCGCTGCAAGTCCTCACGCCGGTCGCGCTCGACGACGCGGCCGCGGTCGTGTCGATCCTCAATCCGACCGGCGGCCTCGTGGGCGGCGACCGCCTTCACCTCGACGTGAACGTCGGCGCCGGCGCCCACGCCTGCCTCACCACGCCCTCCGCCACCAAGGTGTACCGGACCGCGGGCGAAATCGCCGTTCAGGAGGCGCGGCTTCGCGTCGGCGCGGATGCGATCCTCGAATGGGTGCCCGATCACACGATCCCGTTCGCGGGCTCCGCGTTCCGGCAGTCCCTCGCCGTCGATCTCGCTTCCGGTGCGCGCCTCATCCTCGTGGACGCGTTCGCGGCCGGCCGCGTGGCCCGCGAGGAACGATGGCACTTCCGCATGCTCGAGAGCGCGCTGCGCGTGCGCGATGCCGGCGGATGGCTGCTGCTCGACCGCTTCGTGCTCGGTGCCCGCCCCTGGGACGGTCTCGGCTTCACGGAAGGCGCGCCATACTTCGCGACGATGGTGGTGGCGGGAAGCGGCGCGGGCGACGCGCGGCCGGCGCTGGCGGCGGCGGCGTCAGCGCTTGGCGAGAGCCGCGCGGCCGTCGGGATATCGCGGCGGGGCGCCGTCGTCGTGCGATGTCTGGCGCCGAACGCGCCGGCCCTCACGGAGACGATGGACGTCCTGTGGGGGACGGCGCGCGAGGCGCTGCTTGGACTGGCGGCGCCGGCTCTCCGCAAGGGCTAGCCGGCGCCGCCCAGGCGCGCGGGGCTACGCGGCCGCGTGACCCTTCTTGACCTGGCCGCGATCGATCTCGCCGCGCCAGGCGCCCGTCTCGTAGCCGCGCGACTCGATGAACTCCTTGAAGCGCTTGAGGTCGCCCTCCACACGGCTCGAGACCACGCCCACGGCGTCGCCGATGTTCTCGACCAGGCCTTCGGGATCGTAGTCGAGCTGCAGCATGATCCGTGTGCGGGCGTCGGAGATGCGGTGAAACGTCACCACCCCGCCGTTGGCGGCGCCGGCCCGCGCTCGCCACGCGATGCGCTCGTCGGGACGCTGCTCGGTGATCTCGGCGTCCCACTCCTTCGTCTTGCCGCCGATGTTGGCGCGCCAGTGCAGGCGCTTGTCGTCCAGCTGCTGGACGAGCTCCACGCCTTCCATGAAGCGCGGAAAATCCTCGAACTGCGTCCACTGGTTGTAGGCCGTGCGGACGGGAACTTCGACTTCGATCGATTTCTCGATGGTCGCCATGAGTGCCTCCTTGCTTGGCAAGGCCCGTATTCCATGGAGCAAACCGGGTGCCAGCGGGGGTCGGCCGGCGCCGGGCGTGGCGGGTGGCGTAAGCCGGGGTTTTGCGGGTACACTCACGGCGTCGCGATGTTCAACCTGATCCCCCGCGAAGTTCGGTTCTTCGACTACTTCGAGCAGCAATCACGACACATCATCGAGGCGGCCCGCCTCCTCCACGAGCTCGTGCACAACTTCGGCGACGCCCGCGCGAAGACGGCCGCGATCAAGGAGATCGAGCACCAGGGCGACCTCGTCACGCACGAGATCGTGCGCCGCCTCAACACCACCTTCATCACACCGCTCGATCGGGAGGACATCCACGATCTCGCCACCCGCCTCGACGACGTCCTCGACTATCTGGAAGCGGCGGCGGAGCGTCTCGTCGTGTACCGGATCAAGGAGCCCACGTCCGCCTGTCGCGCCTTCTCGGACGTGATCGTGCGCACGGTGGCGGCGATGGACAAGGCGATCCGGTGTCTGCGCACGATGGATCCCGCCTTCCACGAGCACGCGGTGGAGGTGAACCGGCTGGAGAATGCCGCCGACACCCTCCTCCGCGACAGCCTCGTCGCGCTCTTCGACGAGCAGGGCGATCCGATCGAGGTCATCAAGTGGAAGGAGATCTACGAGACGATGGAGGTCGTGACCGACCGCTGCGAGGACGTGGCGAACGTGATCGAAGGGATCATCTTGAAGATGGCGTGAGCGCGTGCTGACTGCCGTCATCGTCATCGTCCTCGTCGCCCTCGTCTTCGACTTCATCAACGGCTTTCACGACGCGGCCAACTCCATCGCCACCGTCGTCTCCACGCGCGTGCTCACCCCGCTCCAGGCCGTGGTGTGGGCGGCCTTCTTCAACTTCGTGGCCGCGTTCGGCTTCGGCGTCAACGTGGCCAAGACGGTGGGGAAGGGTGTCGTCGATCCGGCTCTCGTGGACCAATCGGTGATCCTCGCCGGGCTCGTGGGCGCCATCGTATGGGACCTCGTGACCTGGTACTGGGGCCTCCCCACCAGCTCGTCCCACGCGCTGATCGGCGGTTTCGCGGGGGCGGCCGTCGTCAAGGGCGGATTCGGGGCGCTGGTGCCCTCCGGGCTCATCAAGATCGGCGCCTTCATGATCCTCGCCCCCGTCATCGGCTTCACGGTGGGCTGGATGCTCATGCTGGCCACCGTGTGGACCTTCAAGGACTCCACCCCCGGCCGGGTCGATTGGCTGTTCCGCCGGATGCAGCTCCTGTCCGCCGCCGCCTACAGCCTCGGCCACGGCACCAACGACGCCCAGAAGACGATGGGCATCATCGCCGTGCTGCTGTTCACGACGGGCCACCTGGGCCCCGAGTTCTACGTCCCCTTCTGGGTGATCATGGCTGCCCATGCCGCGATTGGTGCGGGGACGCTGGCGGGGGGATGGCGTATCGTTAAGACGATGGGCATGCGCATCACCAAGCTCCGCCCGGTGGGCGGGTTCTGCGCGGAGACCGCGGGCGCCCTCACGCTTCTCGGCACCGCCATCGGCGGCATTCCGGTCAGCACCACGCAGACGATCAGCGGCTCCATCATGGGCGTGGGGAGCTTGCAGCGCTTCTCGGCGGTGCGCTGGGGCGTGGCAGGGCGCATCTTGTGGGCCTGGATTCTCACCATCCCTGCGTCCGCCGTGGTGGCGGCGGCGAGCTGGCTGCTCCTGCGTCTAGCGGCATGACGCCGGTCGCGGACGTCCTCATCGTGGAGGACGAGCCGGACATCCGCGACCTCATCGCGCATCACCTCACCCGCGAGGGGTATCGCTGCCGCACGGCGACAACCGGCGCCGAAGCGCTCCGGCGCATCAACACGACCCTTCCGGATCTGGTCGTGCTCGATCTCATGTTGCCGGAGATGGACGGGCTCGAGGTGTGCCGCCGGATGCGCGCCGATCCCGCGGCGGCGTCGGTGCCGATCATCATGCTCACGGCGAAGGCGGACGAGGTCGATCGCGTGGTCGGTCTCGAGCTGGGCGCCGACGACTACGTCGCCAAGCCGTTCTCGCCCAAGGAGCTGGTGGCGCGCGTGCGCGCGGTGCTGCGTCGCGTGCGCACGCCGGTGGGCGCGGGCGCGCGTCTGGGCGCGGGCACGCTGTCGCTCGATCCGGAGCGACACGAGGTCGTGCGAGGGGGGGAACCGGTCGATCTCACCCGCAAGGAGTTCGATCTCCTGCACGCGCTCATGGAAGCGGCCGGCCGCGTGCTCTCGCGCGAGCATCTCCTCAATCGCGTGTGGGGCTATGCGCGCGCCGACGAGATCGAGTCGCGCACGGTGGACGTGCACATTCGACGCCTGCGCGCCAAGCTCGGCGCGGAAGGCCATCGCGTGGCGACCGTGAAGACGGTCGGCTACCGCTTCGAGGCCGCGCCATAGAGCGATCGCTGCGACGTCGCCGCGCCGGGGATCGCCGCCTCGTGGGGCGGCTCAGCCCCGCCGCCCTCGAGGCGCTGGCGGAAGTGTCTCTGCTGCTCTCCCGGCAGCTCGATCTCGATCCCCTCCTGCGCCAGATCACCGACGCCGTGGCCGACCTCACGGGCGCCCACAACGTCGTCCTCTGGGAGGCGGACTGGACGCGGCGGCGGCTCGTTCGCCGTGCCTCCACCACCGATGCCGGCATCCCGACCGTCGATATGCCGGCCTCGCTCGCGTTCGGCGAGGGCGGGACGGGGTGGGTGGCGATGCACCGGCAGCCGCTCGTCGTCCCCGACATCACCACCGATCGCCGCATCGTCGCCGCCGCGTGGGCGATGCGCTATGACCTCGTCACGTTCACGGGGGTGCCGCTGGTGGCGGGCGACGAGCTCGTGGGTGTGCTCACCCTCAATCTGAAGCGCGGTCACGTGCTCGGCAAGGACGATCAGGCGCTGCTCTCGTCCTTCGCGGCGCAGGCGGCGGTGGCCATCCGCAACGCCAACCTCTTCCGCGAGGCCGCCTCCCGCAGTGACCGACTGCGCCGGGTCGCCGACCTCGCGCGGTCGGTGTCGGGCGCGCTCGAGCTGGAAACGGTGCTGAGCGAGGTGACGGCGGCGGTGGTGGAGCTGCGTCCGAACATCATGTGCATCATCCGGCTCGTCGACACCGAGGCCGGTGGCTACCGGCTCGCGGGTATGGGCGGCGCGGCGCCGGAGGGGCGCGCGCTCGTGCTGCCGTTCGGGCAGGGCCTCACGCACGTGGTGGCGGAGACGCGAAAGCCGCTGCTCATCGCGGACACCGGCGC
>Ga0114129_10000170_pt1 | contig 70817 bp, 64 predicted proteins | sample RhiMetdeltSRZDD1_FD_80071 | JGI IMG/M metagenome (GOLD analysis project Ga0114129, IMG submission 80071) | Populus rhizosphere microbial communities from Tennessee, USA - Rhizosphere MetaG P. deltoides SRZDD1 (version 2) (version 2) | ecosystem: Host-associated > Plants > Roots > Rhizosphere >...
AGCCGCGACGCGCTCGAAGCCGACTCGATCCTTGCCACGTTCGGGCTGCTGTTCGTGGTCCAGGGCATCGCGCTGGTGATGTTCGGCGGGCAGTACTACTCGTACTCCTACCTTTCGATTCCGGTCTCGATCCTGGGCTCGACGGTCGCGCTCAACCGGCTGGTCGCCCTCCTGTTCGCGGCCGCGATCGGGCTTGCGCTCTACCTGGCGCTCACCCGCACCCGCGCCGGAACCGCGCTGCGCGCGGTCGCGGCCGATCCGGTCGCGGCCGGGCTGGTCGCGATCGACGTGCGGGCGGCCTCGGCGTTCGCGTTCGCGATCGGGGGCGCGCTGGTCGCGGCCGGCGGCGTGCTCGTGAGCATGTTCCTCACCTTCAACGCCGCCATGGGCGTGGTCTTCACCATGAAGGCGCTGATCGTGGTGATCATGGGCGGCGTCGGCAACCTCTTGGGCGCGCTGGTCGCCGGCCTGCTGCTCGGGCTGGCGGAGACCGCAGTTGCGCGCCTGGTCGACCCCGGGCTCACGCTCGCGGTCACCTTCGCGCTGTTCCTGACCGTGCTGCTGGTGCGGCCGAGCGGCCTGTTCGGGAGACCGGCGCGGTGAAACGCATCTCACTTTCGATCGCGATAGCGGCAGCTGGGATCGTGGCGCTCGCAGCCGTCCCGCTGTTTGCCAGCGGCTACCACCTCGCGCTCGGCATCAGCATGCTCGACTACGCGGTGCTGGCGACCGCATGGGCCTTGTTCTCCGGCCCAACGCGCTACATCTCGCTCGCGACCAGCGCGTTCTTCGGCATCGGCGCCTACACGGTTGCGGTGCTCGCCGACGCCGTGACGCTGCCGCTCGCGCTCGCATGGCCGGTGATGCTGGCGGCGGCCGCCGTGATCGGCACCGCGGTGGCGCTGGTGGTGGGCGCCTCGACCTTGCGGCTGTCGGGCGCCTATTTCGTCATCTTCACGTTCGGGCTGTCCGAGCTGATCCGTCAGCTCGTCACCTGGTACGAGGCGAACATCCATCGCTCGGTCGGGCGCTACGTCTTCCTCAACGTGACGCAGGCCGCGATCTATTGGCAGCTGCTCGCGCTCGCCGTCCTGGTGCTTGCCGCCGGCTGGTTGCTGCGGCGCTCGCGCTACGGTCTGGCGCTCAAAGTGATCGGCGACGATGAAGCCGCCGCCCGCCACTGCGGCATCGACACCACCCGCGTGAAGCTTGCGGTGTTCGCGTTGAGCGCCGCGTTCATGACGCTCACCGGCGCCGTGATGGCGCCGCGCTGGACCTATATCGATCCGGCGATCGCGTTCAATCCGGTGATCTCCTTCCAGGTCGTGATCATGGCGCTGTTCGGCGGGCCCGGCCGGCTTGCCGGCCCCCTGCTCGGGGTGGTGCCGCTGGTGCTGCTGTTCGAGCTCCTGACCACCAACTTCCCGAACCATTTCAGTATCCTGCTCGGCCTCGCCTTCATCGCCATCGTGTACGTTCTGCCGCACGGCGTTGCCGGGCTGATGGCGGCGCCGCGCAAGGCCGCCGCATGAGCGACGCTGCCCTGCTTGCCGTCGTGGCGCTTCGCAAGGCCTTCGGCGGGCTGGTCGCGGTCGACGACCTCTCGTTCGCCGTTGCCCGGGGCACCATTGTCGGGCTGATCGGTCCGAACGGCTCCGGCAAGACCACGGCGCTCAATCTGATCTCCGGCGCGCTCGCGCCCGATGCCGGTGAGATCCGCCTCAGGGAGCGCGCCATCGCGGCGCTCTCCGCCGACCGCATCGCCCGCCTCGGCATCGCCCGCACGTTCCAGCTGGTCCGCTTGCTCGATTCCTTGACCTGCGCCGAGAACGTGATGGCGCCGCTCGCATTCCGGGCGCATTCGCTATGGGGAGAACGGGCGCGCCGCTCCGCCCTCGCTCTGCTCGAGCGGGTGGGACTTGGCGGCAAGGCCGAGCTGATGCCGCGGCAGCTGACCTATGTCGACCAGAAGCGGCTGGAGCTCGCCCGCGCGCTGGCGCTCGATCCAAAGCTGCTGCTGCTCGACGAATGGCTGGCCGGCCTCAATCCATCGGAGCTGCGCGACGGCATCGCGCTGGTTGGCTCGTTGCGCGCGCAGGGCCTGACCATCATCCTGGTCGAGCATGTGATGCACGCCATCCGCTCGCTCAGCGACCACTGCGTCGTGATGAACGCCGGCCGCAAGATCGCCGAGGGACCGCCGCAGGCCGTGCTCGCCGACCGCGAGGTGATCCGCGCCTACCTCGGGGACGCCGATGCTTGAGGTCTCCGAGCTGAGCGTCAGGTACGGCCTGCACGTGGCGCTCGCCGATGTCGCGCTCAACGTCGGCGCCGGCGAGATCGTCGTCATCCTGGGCGCCAACGGTGCCGGCAAGACCACCTTGCTCAAGGCGATCGGCGGCCTGGTGCCGGCGCTCCCGGGTGCCCGCGTCGCGCTTGGCGGGCGTGACCTCGCCGCCATGCCGCCGCACGACATCGTCGAGGCGGGCGTCGCGCTGGTACCGGAAGGGCGCAGCCTGTTCGGTGAGCTTACCGTCGCCGAGAACCTGCTGCTCGGCGCCTACGCGCGCAGGGCGCGTGCAGCCGAGGCGGCGAACCGCGCGCGCGTGCGCGCGCTGTTTCCGCGCCTGTCGGAGCGGCTGGCGCAGACCGCCCGCACGCTCAGCGGCGGCGAGCAGCAGATGCTGGCGATCGGCCGCGGCCTGATGTCGGCGCCCGACATCCTGCTGCTCGACGAGCCCTCGCTCGGGCTCTCGCCGCTCCTGTGCACGGAGCTCTTCCGCGCGCTCGTGCGCGTGCGGGAAGGCGGCACCGGGATTCTGCTGGTGGAGCAGAACGTCAAGCAAAGCCTCGACGTTGCGGATCGTGCCTACCTGATCGAGGGCGGACGCATCGTCGGCCATGGCATGGCCGCGGAGCTGAAGAACGAGCCGGCGGTGCAGCGCGCCTATCTGGGCGCCGCGGAGGTGCACGGGTGACGCCCCGTGTCCCGGGCGCAGCACGAAGCGCAGCGCATAGCTGCGCTGCAGACCCGGGACCGTTGGAAACACTGGCGTTTGTGGAGGTCCCGCATTGCGCTGCAGGGCGTGTGGGACGCGGTTTTTGTGTGGCTGGTGGAGCCGAGGGGATTTGAACCCCTGACCTCCGCAGTGCGATTGCGGCGCTCTCCCAACTGAGCTACGGCCCCATCCGATCGCACGCCGTTCAAGCATCTGCGCGCGATTGGTCGCGACGGCGCCATTTAGGGCGGGGGGTCCACCCTGTCAAGCAAGCGGCCGGGCACGGTCGGCCTGGCCAGCCGTTGGCCGTTGTGCCGGGCCATCCACGCCTTTCTCCTTCTCGCACCCCGCGTGCGCAAGGCGTGGATGGCAGGGACAACCCCTCGCAAAAACGCTGTGGCGATTGTGCTCGCCCGGCCATGACGATCGGATGGCTCAACGGCGCGCGGCGCCGGTATGCCGAGCCGCGCTTGTTCGCGGCGCCGAGGCCCGCTACATGTGCGCGTCCTGGGGCCTGTCCCGTTCCTTTGGATCGGGACAGGCTCTAGACTATGAGTGGCGCATGTTCTTGCCGGCGAACCGGTGCCCACTTCGCCGCAACATGCGCCAGAACCCCGCGAAGGCTCCCATGCGCGCCATCCTCGACGTCGTTCTGATCGTGCTTCAGCTCTATATCTGGCTGCTGATCGCCGCCGCCGTGCTGTCGTGGCTGATCGCCTTCAACGTGGTCAACACGCGCAACCCCGTGGTCGCGGCGATCACCGACTTCCTCTATCGCATCACCGAGCCGCTGCTGGGTCCGATCCGGCGCCGGCTGCCCAATCTCGGCGGGCTCGACATCTCGCCGGTGGTGCTGATCCTGATCATCATCCTGATCGAGCGGATCATCGTCTATTACATCTATCCCAACGTGATCTGACGCGATGGCGGCCGGCCGCCCCTGGAGGATCGAGGCCGACGGGCTCACGCTGCTGGTGCGGCTGACGCCCAAGGGTGGCCGCGACGCCGTCGACGGCATCGAGCAGCTCGCCGACGGGACCCACGTGCTGCGGGCACGGGTACGCGCGGCGGCGCATGAAGGGGCCGCCAACGCGGCGCTGCAGAAGCTGATCGCCGACGTGGTGTCGGTCGCGCCGCGCCGGGTCGAGCTCGTGGCCGGCCTGACGGCACGCACCAAGCGGCTGAAGATCGCGGGCGACGGCACCAAGCTTGCGGCCGCGCTCGCGATGCAGGTCGACGAGGCGACCGCATGAGCGCCCGCATCATCGACGGCAGCGCGACCGCCGCCGCGTTGCGGGAGAAAGTGGCCGGCGAGGTGGCGCGGCTGGCGCGCGATCACGGTCTGATCCCCGGGCTTGCCGTGGTGCTGGTGGGCGACGATCCGGCCAGCAGCATCTATGTGCGCAGCAAGGTGCGGCGCACCGCCGAGGCGGGCGTGCATTCCTCCGACCATCGCCTGCCCGCCGGCATCAGCCAGGCGGACCTGGTGGCAACGATCGCCCGGCTCAATGCCGACCCGAAAGTTCACGGCATCCTGTTGCAGCTGCCGTTGCCGTCGCATCTCGACGCCGCCGCCGCGATCGAAGCGATCGATCCGGCCAAGGACGTGGACGGGCTGCATCCGGAAACCGTCGGCCGGCTCGCCAGCGGCATGCCGACCCTCGTTCCCTGCACCCCGCAGGCCTGCATCATCCTCGCCAAGGGCGTGCATGGCTCGCTGGCGGGCCTTGAAGCCGTGGTGATTGGCCGCTCCAACATCGTCGGCAAACCGCTGGCCCAGCTGCTGCTCGCCGACAACGCGACGGTGACGGTGGCGCACTCGAAGACGCGCGACCTCGCCGCGGTGTGCCGCCGCGCCGAGCTGCTGATCGCGGCGGTCGGGCGCGCCGAGCTGGTGCGCGGTGCGTGGATCAGGCCGGGCGCAACCGTGCTCGACGTCGGCATCAATCGCATGGTCGGCGACGACGGCAAGACCCGCCTGGTCGGCGACGTCGCCTTTGCGGAAGCCGTCGAGGTCGCCGGCGCGATCACGCCGGTGCCTGGCGGCGTCGGGCCGATGACGATCGCCTGCGTGCTGGTCAACACCGTGCGGGCAGCCTGCGCCCAGGCCGGCCTGCCGCTCCCTGATCTTGCTTCGTGATCAAGGTGCTGGCCGCCGCAACGGCCGTCGGCCACGCTGCGGCCTCTGGCGGCGTCATCCCCCGAGAAAACGAGGGGTCCAATAGTCGCCGGGCAAGGGGTGTTGCACGGCCGTGCGTACCGTCAATTGTCCTGTGATTGCCGGGTCGTCCGCTTTCGCGGAGATGACGGCCGAGATAGCGCTGATGCGGCTGAATCAGCCGCCCTGCCAGCCGAACGCCACCTTATCGAGCACGCGGGCGCCGAACTTCTCCGACGAGCGCGCGACCGCCCGCCCGCCGAGCGCGCGATAGAATTCGACCGCCGGCTCGTTGTCGGAAAGTGCCCACACCACGAGGCTCTTCAACCCGCCCTGCGCCAGATCCCGCCGCGCCGCGGTGAACAGTCTGCGGCCGAAGCCTAGCCCCTGAAACTCCGGCCGCAGATAGAGCTCGTAGATTTCGCCGTCGTAGTGCAGGCTGCGCGCCCGGTTGCGCCCGTAGTTCGCGTAGCCCGCGACGCGATCGCCGAAGACCAGCAGCGACACCCGGCTGCCCTTGCGGATCGCGCTCTCCCACCAGCAGGGCCCCCGCCGGCTGATGAGTTTCTCCAGCTCGGCGCCCGGGATGATGCCGCGGTAGGCGGTGCGCCATGCGTCATCGTGGGTCGCAGCGACCGCGTTGGCGTCGCTTGCCTTCGCTCTGCGGACCTCGATGAGGGTCGTGCTCATGAGTCGGATTGAAGCGCGAGCCGTCGCTCCCTTCAAGTCTAATCGATAATGCGCGGTTAACGTTCCGCGCGACCGTGACGAAAAAGCAACGACGGGAGCCGCCCGGCCGCCGCAGTCGCGAAGCGGGCGACCGCGCAACGATCGCACCGTCTACCGTGACCGCAGTCAGCTTACGACCGAATCCCGATCGCCGTCGAGCAGCTTCTGCGCGACCTGGGCAAGACCCCCGCGTCCGGTCGCGGAGGCCGGCCGGGTGACCCGGGGCCATCAGCGAGCCGATCCGGGATCCCCTGCCTCCCGACCTATGTCGGCGTAATGCCTGAGCTAGATCTGGATCCGCGTGCGTCGGATAACGACGATGCCGCCGGCAGTTACGCCTCCGCGGCTTCGCGCACCCGCTCCGCCTTCTTGCGGTCGTTGGGATCGAGGATGCGCTTGCGCAGGCGAACCGATTTCGGCGTGACCTCGACCAGTTCGTCGTCGGCGATGTAGGCGAGCGCCTTCTCCAGCGTCATCTGGATCGGCGGCGTCAGCCGCACCGCCTCGTCCTTGGAATGGGTGCGGATATTGGTGAGCTTCTTGCCCTTGAGAACGTTGACTTCGAGATCGTTGTCGCGGGTGTGCTCGCCCACGACCATGCCGCGGTAGACCTTGCAGCCCGGCTCGATCATCATCGGGCCGCGGTCCTCCAGGTTCCACAGCGCGTAGGCGACCGCCTCGCCGGCGTCGTTGGAGATGAGCACGCCGGCGCGGCGGCCCTCGATCTCGCCCTTATGCGGCGCGTAGCCGTGGAACAGGCGGTTCATCACCGCGGTGCCGCGGCTGTCGGTGAGCAGCTCGCCCTGATAGCCGATGAGGCCGCGGGTCGGCGCCAGGAACACCAGCCGCACGCGGCCGCCGCCGGAGGGGCGCATCTCGACCAGATCGGCCTTGCGCTCCGAAAGCTTCTGCACGACGACCCCGGAGTAGCCCTCGTCCACGTCGATGACCACCTCCTCGATCGGCTCTTGCAGCGCGCCGGTCTGCGGATCGCGCCTGAGCAGGACCTGGGGGCGCGAGACCGAGAGCTCGAAACCTTCCCGCCGCATGGTCTCGATCAGGATCCCGAGCTGCAACTCGCCGCGGCCGGCGACCTCGAACGAATCCTTGTCGGCCGACTCGGTGATGCGCAGCGCGACGTTCCCTTCGGCTTCCCGCAGCAGCCGCTCGCGGATCACGCGGCTCTGCACCTTGTCGCCCTCGGTGCCGGCGAGCGGCGAATCGTTGATGCCGAACGTCATCGCGAGCGTCGGCGGATCGATCGGCTGCGCCGGCAGCGGAGCCTCGACCTCGGGCGCGCAGATGGTGTGCGCCACCGTCGCCTCCGGCAGCCCGGCGATGGCGACGATGTCGCCGGCCTCGGCCTCCTCGACGCCGGTGCGTTCGAGCCCGCGGAACGCCAGCACCTTCGAGACCCGGCCCTGCTCGACCACGCTGCCGTGGCGATCCAGAACCTTGGCGGGGGCATTGGGTCGGATCGATCCCGACGTGATGCGGCCGGTGACCACGCGGCCGAGATAGGGATTTGCCTCAAGAATGGTGCCGAGCATGCGGAACGGCCCCTGCTCCACGCGCGGCGGCGCGACGTGGCGGAGCACCAGCTCGAACAGCGGGCGCATCGACTCCTTGGGTCCATCCGCGCTCGCCGCCATCCAGCCCTGCCTGGCGGAGCCGTAAAGGATCGGGAAATCGAGCTGCGCCTCCGAGGCGTCGAGCGCCGCGAACAGGTCGAACACTTCGTCGACGACCTGGTGCGGCCGCGCGTCCGGCCGGTCGACCTTGTTGATGGCGACGATCGGATGCAGCCCGACCTTCAGCGCCTTGGAAACCACGAACTTGGTCTGCGGCAGCGGTCCCTCGGCGGCATCGACCAGCACGATCACGCCGTCCACCATATTGAGGATGCGTTCCACCTCGCCGCCGAAATCGGCATGCCCCGGCGTGTCCACGATGTTGATGCGGGTCTCGCCCCACAAGATCGACGTGACCTTGGACAGAATCGTGATGCCGCGCTCGCGCTCGAGCGCATTGGAATCCATCGCGCGCTCGGCCACGCGCTGGTTCTCCCGGAACGCGCCGGACTGCTGCAGCAGCCGGTCGACCAGCGTGGTCTTGCCGTGGTCGACATGGGCAATGATGGCGACGTTGCGGAGATGCATAGCGATGCCGATGAAAACACGAGGTGCCCGGCTCGACCGGGCACCGACTCGACACCGGATATAGTGATTTGGCGCGTACGCCGCAATCCGGCGGCACGCGCGCAGGATGCCGAGCTGCATCGCACTCCGAAGGCAGGGCTGTACCCCGCCCTTGATGCGCAGGTTGGAACGGCCGAGCGCGAGCCTCTGTGCCGGACGACGCGGAGCGGTCGAAACACGCAGCTCACGACACGCGGACGCCGATGGCGGTCGTTGACGACCATCGGCACCGGAATCTTGCATGTGCGGCATGGCCGGGCGGATCGATCGTTCGGGCCTTCCGCAACCCTGTTGCGGCAGCCGCATTTGTCGTAGAAGGGTGCCTGAAGTAGCGCCCGAAAGGTGCCCCGTGCGCAGTACGGTCTCCGTTCGCAACCGCCGCAATGTGCTGTGCGTGTTCCCGCACTACACGCCGGCCTTCGGCACCTTCGCCCACGCCTTCCCGCTGCTGTACAACGTCAGCGCATTCATGCCGCCGCAGGGGCTGTTGCTGATCGCAGCCTACATGCCGGAAAGCTGGCAGGTGCGTTTCGTCGACGAGAACATGGTGCGCGCGACCGACGCCGACTTCGAATGGGCCGACGTCGTCATGGTGTCCGGGATGCACGTGCAGGCGCCGCAAATCCGCGACATCAACCGCCGCGCCAAGGCGGCCCGCAAGGTGGTGGTGCTCGGCGGCCCGTCGGTCTCGGGCGCGCCGGAAATGTATCCGGACATCGACTATCTCCATATCGGCGAGATGGGCGATGCGACCGATGCGCTGATCTCGCTGCTCGATGCGGACGTGACGCCGCCCTCCGCGCAGACCCGGTTCGAGACCAAGGAGCGCCTCGCGCTCTGCGATTTTCCGGTGCCGGCCTACGGCAAGATCCCGCTCGGCCGCTACCTGATCGGCTCGCTGCAGTTCTCCTCGGGCTGCCCGTACCGCTGCGAGTTCTGCGACATCCCGGCGCTCTACGGCCGGGTGCCGCGGCTGAAAACGCCCGAGCAGATCTGCACCGAGCTCGACGCCATGATGGCGCAGAAACCGCGGCCGCAGACGATCTATTTCGTCGACGACAATTTCATCGGCAACAAGAAAGCCGCCAAGGAGATGCTGCCGCACCTCGTGGCCTGGCAGAAGAAGAACGGCTATCCGCTCTCGTTCGCCTGCGAGGCGACGCTCAACATCGCCAAGCAGACCGACATCCTGGCGCTCATGCGCGAGGCCTCCTTCGGCACCATCTTCGTCGGCATCGAGACGCCGGAGATGGATGCGCTCAAGGGCATGCGCAAGGAACACAACGCCGCGCTGCCGATGATGGAGGCGATCCGCACCATCAACAACTACGGCATGGAGATCACCTCCGGCATCATCCTCGGGCTCGACACCGACACCGACAACTCGGCCGACGCGCTCTTGAGCTTCATCGAGGCTTCGCAGATTCCGATCCTGACCATCAACCTGCTGCAGGCGCTGCCGAAGACCCCGCTGTGGGATCGCCTGGCGCGCGACAACCGCATCAGCGACGACCCCGCGCTCGAATCCAACGTGCGGTTCCTGCGCCCCTATGACGAGGTGGTCAGCTCCTGGCGCCGCTGCATCGCGCACGCCTACGAGCCGAAGAACCTGTTCGCGCGCTTCAGGCACCAGGTCAACGTCACCTACGTCAACCGGATGCCGACGCCGGCGCGCGGCAAGCTCAACTGGGACAACCTGCGCCAGGCCTCGGTCTTGGGCTTCCGGCTGGCGTGGCGCGTGGGTGTCAAGTCGGATTACCGGCGCGAGTTCTGGCGCGCGGTCGGCTACGCCATCAGGCGCGGCCAGATCGACGCGGCGTTCGGCATGGGCTTCGTCGCCCACCACCTGATCCAGTTCACCCGCGAGGCGCTGCGTGGCGAGCAGAACGCCGGGTTCTACTCGACCCACGAACGCGAGCGCACCGCCGAGCGCGCCGCGGCCTAGCGCGCCTCAGCCCGCCGACAAGGCCCGGCGCCGATCAGCGATTGTCCGGCGCGCCTGGTCGATTGCCAACCCAAGCGCCCGCATCGACGCGTCGTCGAGCATGCCGGCCGCGAACCGCTCCAGCGTGCCGGTGAGCAACGCGTCGTTCTCGCGCTGCAACTCTTCCAGTAGCGCGATACTCTCGGCGCCGCGTGCCCGCGACATCAGGTCGAGCGCGCTGCGCACCAGGTTGCGATGATCGTCGGCGCGGTCGGTGAGCCGGCCATAGGTCCCGAGCGCCGCCGCCGCCGAGGCCAGAATCGACGCGAACATGACGCCGAGATAGACGAAGTCGCTGTAACGCTCGAGGAACGTCTTTTGCTCGCCATCGAAATAGGCCGCGGCGCCAGGATGCACCGATATCGGCGAATCCTTGTCGGTATCGGGCGCCTTGATGCGGTTGGCGCTTGGGAACGCCGTCGCAATGCTGAAACGCATTCCCAGCAGCAGCTTGGCGAGCTCGCCGGCGGTTTGCTCGCTCAGCCGGTTGCTGGCGACGATGTAGTGCGAGAAACCGACGGTGGTGACGCTCTTGGGCGGCTGCGGCGGGTTGCCGCCGAACGAACCCGCCACGATCTCACCCGACTCGTAGACGGTTAGGCGCTGTTCCAACGCCTCGGCCTCGCTGACCGGGACGAACGTCGGCGCGCCGCCGTCGTGCCAGATCGCGGTGACGGCGTCGTTCATTTCCTTGCTTTCCACAGGGGCTGCGACGAACAAGACATCGGCCTTGCGCTCGCGCACCGCCGCGTCGATATCGTCTGGCTCGATCGGGATGACGCGCACGCCGTCCAGGTCGACGCCATAGTGTCGCAGGATGGCCTCCAGCACGCGGACGTTCTCCCGCTCGCGCCCGACCACGCCCACCCGCAGGCCGGCAAGGTCACCGATCTTGCGCGCCTTCGTGACCGACAGCGGCAGGATCGCGACCATGCTGGTGCGCAGGGCGACCACCACCTGCCCGGTCGCCGACATGGCCACGTCGCGACGCACCACCGCGAGGTCGACCTCGCCGCGATCGAGTGCGGCGGCCGCTTCCGCCGCATCCGCTTTGTCGATGATGCGCAGCCGCACGGCGGCGCGATCGCGTCCGAGCTGGGCGGCAATCGCGCCCATGAGGCGCGCGTCTTCGCCCTTGGGTGGACCGACGGCCAGCTTCAGCGTGGTAGGCCGGGAGTAGTTGTAGAGCGTGAAGGCAACCAACGCCGCCAGCGCGAAAGCGCCCGCCGCGACGCCGAGCCAGATCCGGCGCATGCTCAAGCCCCTTCTCCCCCCGCGCGTTTCAGGCGCCGGCCATGCGACGCCACGGTCCGAAGCGCGTGTCCTCCGGCAGCGCCTCGCGCACCATCAACATCTCGCCGATCGTTTCCGAAGTCACGAGGCCGGCCAGCCGCCCGGAGCCATCGACCACACCGACCGCGGGCGCGGACTTCTCCTGCAGCAACCGAAATGCCTCGTCGAGCCGCCCGCGAGCGGGAATCGTCGGCACCTCGGTGATCATGACGTCGGCGACGCGCGCCTCCGGCCCTTGCGCCTTCAACGCCTTGATCATGTCGTTGCGGCCGAGCAGGCCGACCAGCCTGCCGGCGGCATCGACCACCGGGAATTCAGTTTGGCTCGTCCGCAACAGCAACTCCACCGCATCTCCGATCGGCGCCTCGACGGGGAGCGTGGCGAACTGGGTGATCATCGCGGCGCCAACCGGCACGCCGCGCGACATCGCCCGCACCGCGGCAAGCTGCGCCTCCGAGGCCGCGGCGAGATAGACGAAGATCGCGATGAAGATCAGGATCGGGTTGCCGAACAGGCCAATGAAGCCGAGCACGAAGGCAAACCATTGCCCGATGGTCGCGGCGATCTCGGTGGCGCGTGTGAAACTCAGACGGATCGCGAGCAGCGAGCGCAGGATACGCCCGCCGTCCATCGGAAAAGCCGGGATCATGTTGAAGGCGGCAAGGAACAGGTTTACCGAAGCGAGCCGGTCGACCATCGAGACGCTGCCGCGGTCGACCGCGGCGAGACTGCGGCCGCTGACCTCCGCGCCCGCGAAACCGATCAACACCAGCGCGATCGCGACGTTCACCAGCGGTCCGGCGATGGCGATCACGAATTCCTGACCGGGCTCCTCCGGGATGCGCTCAAGCCGTGCCACCCCACCGATCGGCAACAATGTTACGTCCGGCGTATTGATGCCGAACGCGCGCGCCGCAAACACGTGGCCGAACTCATGCAGCAGCACGCACAGGAACAGCAGCAGCATGAAGATGGTGCCGGTCCAGGCGGCATCGGAGCCGCCGGTCACGTAGTTCGCGCCCCAGATATAGACGAGGAACAGGATGAAGGTGATGTGGATGCGAACCTTGGTACCGGCAATGCTGCCGATATCGATGGACCAGAGCATGAGGTTGCCTCCCGGGACGCTCCCGAATTCCGGCCGAAGCCTAATGTAGGGGAGCCGGGAAGCGTTTGCGAGGCGACGGTGATCGGTCCACATCACGTACGGCGACGAGGATGACCGTATGGGGCGCCGAGGCGACCGAGCACCGACAATTGGAGCGAACCGGTCGCGGCAGGGCGGCGTTTTCGCCAACCTCCCCCTTCCGCTTGGAAGGAATGCGGCCGGGCCGGCGCACTATTGACCGCACGCCGGCCCAGCCCGGGCCCGGGAGGAGGCGGGCCCTCGGGTACCCGGAATCGATATTGGCTTAAGCTAGCTAGAACGCGGCGCTCTCAGGCAGCTCGGACGGCGGCAACAGCCGCCAGAGCTGGCGCAGCGCCTCGATCCTCGCGGCATCCGGACAGTCAGGCTGCATGAACGCCGCAAAGTCGGATTGCAGCGTCAGCGCGACGGCCTCGGTGCAGGGCCGATAAGGCGCGGGCGCCGAACCGGTCATTTCAACGCGCTGCAGCACGTCGGCGCCTGCCGAGGCGCTGCCGGCGGTGAGAAGGGTGAGCGCAAGCACGGCGGCCGCGGCGGGGCGCATGATCTTGGGCTGACACATGGCTTTCTCCCTTGCTTCGCATCGCTCCTCCGCCCTGCATGGCGGCGGCGGAGGCGTGGCCCCATATGCCCGCAAGCCCCGGCTGCAAGCTTGCAGGGGGGCTCGATATGTCCTTGAGATTTGCTTGAGATTGCGGGTGGCGACCCGGCTATTCGGGCTTGCGGGGCTGCTCCAGCCGACGTCGGCGCTGCCCGAGCGTGCGCAGCCGCAGCGCGTTGAGCTTGATGAAGCCCTCGGCGTCGCGGTGGTCGTAGGCGACCGCGCCCTCCTCGAAAGTGACGAGCTCCTGGTCGTAGAGCGAGTACCGGCTCTCGCGTCCGACCACGTGCACGCCGCCCTTGTAGAGCTTGAGCCGCACCCGCCCGGCGACCAGCTCCTGCGATCTGTCGATCGCGGCCTGCAGCATCTCGCGTTCCGGTGAGAACCAGAAGCCGTTGTAGATCAGCTCGGCGTAACGCGGCATCAGCTCGTCCTTGAGGTGCGCGGCACCGCGGTCAAGCGTGATCGACTCGATACCGCGGTGAGCGGCGAGCAGGATGGTGCCGCCCGGCGTCTCGTACATGCCGCGCGACTTCATGCCGACGAAGCGGTTCTCCACCAGATCGAGCCGGCCGATGCCGTGGCTGTGGCCGAGCGCGTTCAGATGTGTCAGCAGCGCCGCCGGCGACATCGTCCTGCCGTCGACCGCGGTCGCGTCGCCGCGCGTGAAATCGACCGTGATGTATTGCGGCTTGTCGGGGGCGGCCTCAGGCTCGCCGGTGCGCGAGTACACGTAATCCGGGACCTCGGCGGCCGGATCTTCCAGCACCTTGCCCTCGGAGGAGGTGTGCAGCAGGTTGGCGTCGACCGAGAACGGCGCCTCGCCGCGCTTGTCCTTGGCGATCGGAATCTGGTGCAGCTCGGCGAACTCGATCAGCTTGCTGCGCGACGTGAGGTCCCACTCGCGCCACGGCGCGACCACGGTGACGTCGGGCTTGAGCGCGTAATAGGTGAGCTCGAAGCGCACCTGATCGTTGCCCTTGCCGGTGGCGCCGTGGGCGACCGCATCGGCGCCGGTCTTGTCGGCGATCTCGATCTGCCGCTTGGCGATCAACGGTCGCGCGATCGAGGTGCCGAGCAGGTACTGCCCCTCGTACAGCGCGTTGGCGCGGAACATCGGAAAGACGTAGTCGCGCACGAACTCTTCGCGCAGGTCCTCGATGAAGATATTCTCGTCGCGGATGCCGAGCAGCCGTGCCTTCTCGCGCGCGGGCCCAAGCTCCTCGCCCTGGCCGAGATCGGCCGTGAAGGTGACGACCTCGCAGCGATAAGTCGTCTGCAGCCATTTCAAGATGATCGAGGTGTCGAGCCCGCCCGAATAGGCCAGCACCACCTTGTTCACGGCACGTTGTGGCATGCGCTCCATCGCATCGCTTCGTCTGCGCGATTGCAGAGGTCGGCGCGCAAGCCCCGCCCCCGTTGGGAAAAACGGCGCGGACTATAGGGGGAATGTAAGCGCGCGCAAAGCGCAGCACCGCCCTTCGATGCCGACGCCCACGAGGGCGCGCCCGCCGCCGATCAGCGCCCGTTGCGCAATCTCGCGGGCGCTCGCGGCTGTGGCCCCGTGGCGCCGTCTCCAATAAAGTCCTGCTCCGCCGTGTCCTTGGAGCAGCGCGCGAGATGTCGTCCTCTCCCACCGATCCGTCCTCCGGCTGGCAGCCCGAGCTGGACGAGCTACGCGCGCGCGAGCAGGCGGCGCACGCCCTCGGCGGCCCCGACAAGGTCGCGCGCCAGCGCGCCGGCGGCCGGCTCACGGTGCGCGAGCGCATCGCGGCGCTGATCGACGCGGGCTCCTTTCACGAGGTCGGGACGATCGCCGGGCGCGCGCAGTATGATGCCGCCGGCAATCTTGGCAGTTTCACGCCGTCCAATCGCGTCATGGGACGCGCCCGCATGGCCGGCCGCCCGGTGGTGGTCACGGCCGACGACTTCACCGTGCGAGGCGGCTCAGCCGACGCGACCATCGGTGCCAAGGCGGTGCACGCCGAGCGGATGGCCAACGAGCTGCATCTGCCGATCGTGCGGCTGATCGAGGGGTCCGGCGGGGGCGGATCGGTCAGGACCATCGAGACTACCGGGCGCGCCAATCTGCCGGGCGGCATCGGCCCGGCACAGGATTGGTACCAGCTGATGGCCGATAATCTCGCAACCGTGCCGGTGGTCGCGCTCGGCCTCGGCTCGGTGGCCGGGCTCGGCGCGGCACTGCTGACCGCGAGCCACTATTCTGTGATTGTGAAGGCAACCTCGGCGGTGTTCGTCGCCGGCCCGCCGGTCGTGGCGCGCGTGGGCGAGAAGGCCGACCTCGGCAAGCAGGCGCTGGGCGGCTGGGAGATCCAGTGCGCGGCCGGCGCGGTCGACGACGCGGTCGAGAGCGAACAGGACGCGTTCGCGGCGGCGCGTGCGTTTCTGTCCTATCTGCCGGCATCGGTGTTCGAGCTGCCCGCGCGCTCGCCGGTCAACGATCGGTCTGACCGTCGCGAGCCCATGCTCGCTACCGCGGTTCCGCGCGACCGCTCCCGGCCCTACAAGATGCGTCCGATCGTGGAAGCGGTCGTGGACCAAAGCTCGTTCTTCGAGATCGGGCGTCATTTCGGCCGCGGCCTCATAACCGGCCTGGCGCGGCTCGGCGGCCTGCCGATTGCCGTCATGGCAGGGGATTCGTTTCACCAGGCCGCCTCGTGGACCGCGCAGGTGTGCGCCAAGGTGGTGCGTTTCGTCGACCTTGCCGAGACCTTCCATCTGCCGGTCGTCTATCTCTGCGACTGTCCGGGGTTCGCGATCGGGCTCGACGCCGAACGGGCGGCGACCATCCGTCACGGCGTGCGCGCGATGGCGGCGATCAATCAGTCGAGCGTACCGTGGTGCACGATCATCGTGCGCAACGTGTTCGGTGTCGCCGGCGCTGCACATGTGCCGGCGGGCCGTCTGGCGCTGCGCTACGCCTGGCCATCGGCCTGGTGGGGGTCGCTGCCGCTGGAAGGCGGCATCGAGGCGGCCTACCGGGCCGAGCTCGACGCGGCGGCCGACCCGAACGCCAAGCTGGCCGAAATCGAGGACCGGCTCAATGCGCTGCGCTCTCCGCTTCGGACCGCGCAGGCGTTCGAGGTCGAGGAGATCATCGACCCGCGCGACACCCGGCCGCTGCTGTGCGAGTTCGCGGCGCTGGCGGAACCGTTGCGCACGCCCGGGCGGCGAACGTTCGGGATGCGGCCGTAAGGTGGTTCACGCTCCCGACGCGCGCGGGTGTGAGCAATCGCGACGGGGATTGCGAGGGTTGACCCACGCATCCATCGGTCCGCAGGACTCCTGGGAGAGCCACAGATTGACGGCGGAAGCCAAGCAATGCCCCCGAAGGCTGTCACCGCCCTATAATTACTCAAGCGTGAAGCCGACCTTCATCACCACCTGATAATGCTTGATCTTGCCGTCCTCGATGTGGCCGCGCGTCTGCACGATTTCGCACCAGCGCAGGTTCTTGAGGGTGGAAGATGCGCGCGCGATGGCGCTCTGCATTGCGTCCTCGATGCTCTTCTCCGATGAACCGACGAGCTCGATGACCTTGTAGATATGATCCTGCATGCCGCCCTCCGTCACGGCGCCTGCCGTGCCGCGCAAAGCTTACTGCGATTGCGGCCGCGATGCAGGAGGCTCGCTCAGGGCATTCGAATCGGGCTCCGGCTCTCTCAGATCGAGGCCTCGGTTGTGCGGCGGCTGAGGGCCGACATTGCCCCGGCCGGTTTGCTCCTCCGGCGCGCTTGGCTTCTTGGACTCGATCGGCGGTCCGATCTTCTCCGGAATCGCGGTCGGGTCCGGCCGCTGCGGTCCCGCGTCCGTGCCTGGTGGGGTTTGCCCCTGCGAAGCCGGCTGCGCCAAAGTCGTCGCGGCGCTGAGCGCAAGCAGCAGTGCGGCCGCAATCGGCCCGGTCATCCGTTCGGTTCGCATGAGTATCCTTTCGCCTGCGAAAACGAACTGGAGGTCCGACTGGTTCCACCCCGGGACGCGCCGCTGCGGACGTCGATACCAGGAGCGCGACCGGATCAAAGCCCATCGGATCGGGCTCCGCCGGAGCTCTTCAGGGAACCGATCTCGGCTTTTCGGAATCGTCACCAGGCGTCAGCGTGGGCGCCACCGCGAACGGCGGACCCTGCCCCTCGCGGGCGCCGGCAATTGCGATCTTGCGCGCCAGCACGGTGATCAGCTCCATCTGGGCGCGAATCTTCAAATGCAGGTTCAGCAGCACGATCAGGCTGATTCCGATCCAGACATAGATCACGAGGTCGACGCCACGGCCGATGCCCACCCAGGCGGCGATGCGCGTCGCCTGTTCCGGAAACCAGACGAAGAACAGGCCCGCCCAGGCGGCGAGCACCGTCAGCAGTCCGACCGCCGGGGAACGTGGATACTCGATCCAGGCGTAAAACAGGGCGGCCAGCAACAGGCCGGTCAGGATCAGCTGGGCGATCATCGGTGCAGCCGGCGCGCGAACAGATCAAGGACGATGCTCAAAGAGTCGCCGAGCTGCTGGCCCTTGGCGAGCGAATAAGTGCTGTATTCGATGGTGACCGGTGCCTCCACGTATTTGAGCCCGCTGGCGGCAATCTGATGCAGGATCTCGGAAGCGTGTGCCATGCGATTCTGCTTGAGCCGGATGGCAAGGGCTCCGCGGCGGGTCATCGCGCGCAGCCCATTGTGCGAGTCGGTGATGCGCAAACCCGTGGTCGCACGGGTGAACCACGTCGCCGCCTGCAATAGCCGCCGTCGCGCAGATGGCATGTTGAGGGTATCGCCGAGAAAGCGACTGCCGAGCGCGAAATCCGCGCCGCCCCGCAGCAGCGCCTCCATCAGCCGTGGAATGTCGCGAGCCCGGTGCTGACCGTCGGCGTCGAACGTGACGATGAATTCCGCGCCGGCCGAAACCGCATATTCGAGCGCCGTCTGCAGCGCCGCCCCCTGCCCGAGATTGATCGGATGTTCGAGCACCGTGGCACCGGCCTCGCGCGCCGCGGCGCCGGTGCCGTCGGTCGAACCGTCGTCGACCACGACGGCCGGATGCCCGGCGTGCCGCACGTCCGCGACCACGTCAGCAATCACTCGCGCCTCGTTGTAGGCCGCGAACACCACCCACGCTTCATGCGGGGGGACGAGGGCGGTCGTCATCCGGTCACCAGGATCAGGCCGCACAAAATCACCGCGATGCCGATCGCCAGCCGGAGCGTCATCGGCTCGGCGAACAGAAGGCTGGCGAGCAAGGGCGTGACGGCAAACGCCAGCGCCACGAACGGATAGGCGCGCGACAAGGGGGTGAAGCTCAGGATCCATATCCAGAGCACGGCCAGGCCGAGATAGAGCGCCAAGGCCAGCAGGAAAGCCCAGTTTTGCAGCAACGCCAGAACGCGGTCGCCGAGCGGCGCGCCGCCGGCAAAGCGCAACGCCGCGACCTTGAACAAAACCTGGCCGCCCGCCATCCCGGCCGCGTAGGCGGAAAGCAAGGCGATCTGCGTCAGCGAGAGGCGGTCACTCATTCGTCGGCTTTCGCAAGACGACGCGCATGGCGTCGAACAGGTTGACCGGGATGCCGATACTGCTGCCTTTCGGTTCTCGGGCTGGCGAGAGCCCAAGTATCCGTTGGCATTGAAACACGATCAGCGATAGCGGCACGACCTTCCAGGGGTGATCGCAGGCCGCAACCTCGAGGCCAAGCGAGGCCGCCAACCGCCTGATGCTCTTCTGGGTGAAGAACCACAGATGCTGCGGCGGCGTCATCAGCCGCCACCTCTCGCCTGTCAGACGGGCAACGCCCGAGCCGAAATCGCCGGTGGTGAGCATGATCACACCCCCCGGGTTGAGCTGCCGCGCACACAGCGCGAGGGTGCCGTGGGGATCGGGCAGATGCTCGATCACGTCCAACAGCACGATCGCGTCGAGCCGGCCCAACTGGTCGAGCAGCCGTTGCTCGGCAACGCCATGCAGGACGTTGAGGCCGGCACCCCGTGCATGGGCCACCGCGTCCTCGGAAAGCTCGATTCCCGCGACATCGAAGTGGCGCTGGGCCTCGAGCAGGAAAAAGCCATAGGCGCAGCCGAGCTCCAGCAGCTTGCCGCCGTCCCGGTACCGGCGCAGGAAATCCACCGCCCGCACAAACTCGCGGCGCAGCACCGGTTCGGCTCCGCGGTAGTCCGCATACCCGTCCGCATGCGCGCCCGAGAAGTACCCATCCGTATAGTAGGAGCCCGGATCGAACCCGCTGGTCTCAGCCCGGCCGATCCCGCACTCCTGGCATTGCAAGATGTCGCACCCGTTCTTGCGATAGAGAAACCGCTGCACCGTGGGCCGCACGCATGCCGGACAGAGCAGGGTTTGCGGTTCAGTCCTGTGCAGCATTGCGCGCCGGCTTCCCAACGGATCGAGTGGCGTTCCGCGTGAGCGCGCGGGTGGCGAGCCCCGAGATGATCCAGGCGGCGCCGACCGAGGCCGGGCCGATCAGAATAAGATTGTAACGGCTGTAGTGGTTCGCAACGGCGGCATGCAAGCCGACCATGGCCAGCGGCGGGATGGCGTAGAGCAGGAACAATCCTTGCCTACGGCGCGCCGCCCGCACGCCGGCCCAGACAAACAGCGGAATAAGGACGAGGCCGAATAGGCCTCCGATCCAAAGTCCGCACCAGGCGAGCGGCAGGGTCGTCAGCAGGTAACGCCACCAGTGGGTCCGCAACTCCTCGCGCGCCAGCGCGCCGATGACGGGGTCGAGCCGCCCGTGCTGGGCGACCAGAGCCAGCCGGCGCGCCCGGCCCTCGCCGAAGAAGCCCTTCGGATCGCGCCAATCGAAGCGGCTCACCGCGTCGGGACCTGCCAGACGCTCGACCAACCAGGCGCCGATCCCGGGAACGCAGTAGGGAAACGCCAGCACGAACTCCCGCGCCGTCATTCGATTGAAGGCGAACCGTTCGATCACCGACAGCGCGCCGTACTCCTCGGTCAATCCCCATTTGCCGACCGACCCCGCGTTGCGCGCTGTCCACGGCAGAACGACAATCGCGAAACCCAGGCAAAACCCGAAGACGACGGTCGCCAGCGACCGGCGGTCGGCGCCGGCGAGCGGACCGGCGAGCACGGCCAGGATCGCGATCACCGGCCCCAGCACCACGAAGGACGGCCGCGTCAGCACCAGCAGGCCGAGAAACAATCCGGCAATCAGCCAGGCGATGCCGCGTCCGGTCTTCAGGCCCCACACCATGGCGGCCGCCGTGAGACCGTAAAAGGCGAACGTCGCGCTCTCGGTCATGACGTAGGAGAACAGATCCGCCTCCGGCAGCAGCGCGACGGTCGCCAGCGCGCCCGCCAAATAGAACATGAGGAGGCGCCCGAAGATCAGCTCCGCCGTGAACCCGATGGCAAGCACCCCAATCGCCAGCAACAAGGCGTGCAGCAGATGAACCGGCCGTGCGTAGATGTCGCACGGTTCGCCGCCGCGCTTGCCGTGATTGGCCTCGACCGCGCACTCGACCGCGCGTGCGAACCGTGGATCGGCCTTTATCATGGCGGCGACCAGCACAGGGTAGACCGGGCCGAAGAACATGCCGGGCGGGGGCGGCCGCACCGTGCTGTCGGTGTCATCAAAGATGCCGTTGCTGAAGACCTGATGATGAAGCAGGTCGAACGCGATCGTCAGGTAGAAGGACTGGTCGAAATCGTTCAGGCGCTTGGTTGGCCTGCTGGTGATCGCCACCGCCAGGACGGCCAGTATCGCAAGCCCGAATACGATCCTGGCGCCGACGCGAACCGTCGTCCGGTCCGGATTTGGCGTTACGATCACTGGCTCACGTCCAGCGCGCCGCACGCTTCTCGGCAAACGATGCCAGCCCTTCCGCCGCCTCGGCCGATTGCCGCTTGGCGGCGTGGCTTTGGATCAGTTCGCCGAAGGCGCTGTCGGCGCGTTCCCACGCTGCTCGCAGTGTGAGCGCCTTGGTCTCGGCGATCGCCTGCGGAGCATTGGCGAGCACTAGATTGACGATGCGCCCGCATGCGCCCTCGAGCTCGCGCTGCGGGACCACCTCATGCACGAGGCCGATGCGCAACGCCTGCTGGGCGTCGAAGCGCTCGCCGGTCAGCGCGTAGCGGCGCAACTGGCGTGCCCCGATGGCGTCGTTGAGCTGCGGGATGATGATCGCGGCCGTCAGCCCCCAACGCACTTCCGCGATGGAGAACATCGCATCGTCGGCCGCGACGGCGATATCGCATGCCGCCACGATGCCGGTGCCACCACCGAAGCATGCGCCCTGTATCAACGCGATCGTCGGCACGGGCACTCGATTGAGGCGTTGCACCGCTTCGGCGGTCGCACGGGACACGCGCACATTCTCTTGCGCCGACTGCTGCCTGACGGCGTCGATCCATTTCAGGTCGGCGCCGGCCTGGAAGTGCCGGCCGTGGCCCTTGAGGACGACCGCGCGCAACCGCTTGGCGTCCGCAAGCGCATGCAACGCCTCGAGCAGGCCTTGGATCAAATGGTCATCGTAGGCGTTGTTGACCGCGGCCCGATTGAAGATCACGGTCGCGACCCCTCGCTCGTCGACGTTCCAGAGCACCGGGCCGATTGAGTTCGAGAGGCTCATCGCGCAGCTCCAATTTTGCGGCTGTTTTGCCGGCCCGTTTCACAAATCCCTCAAGGGCGAGCCCCGCGGCCCCGAGCGTTTCTCGGCTCACAATCCCGATATAGGACGCCTGCTCCGGCGAGGGAAAGTTTACTTCTGCGTGGCAACGTCGGCGCCCTGCTACCCCGGCGCCCCCTATGAAGATGTCCGAATGGCGCGAGCTGCGGAACCGGCAGGCGCGTGCTCGCCTTGAGAACGCGTTGCCGGCGATCTTTCCCGCCACCGTCATGATGCACGCGCTGGCGCGGCGTTTCATCCCACCGATGCCGCGGCTCGCCGTCGATGGCTACTGGCGCGCTCATCCGCTTCGCGCCGACAGGCTGGCGCGCGCGCTGGCATTCCGCAGCGGCGCGCCCGCCCGATGGAAGTGGCGGCTGGCAACCGACGGCAGCGGCGAATTGCCGGCGAGCTTCCGAACGCCGCCGGCGCCGTATCGAGAAAAAGCCTTCGCGCGCGGTCCCGGCCATTGCTGCGTGTGCGGCCAGCCGGTCTACCGCTTCGGCTGGCACGTCGACCTGTGGGATAGGGGGCCGAACCGGAACGCGGGCTGGCACAGCGCGTGCGTGACCGCGTGGCGGTTCTGGACCGCGCCGAGCGACCACGCGACGGTGCTCAAACGACTGCAGAACCGGCGCTGTGCGGCGACCGGCGGGCGGCTATGGAAGACCGCCGAAGTCGACCACCGCATCCCGCTGTTCCGGATATGGGGCGAGATGCGCGAGATGCCGTGGCCGGCGCTCCTGAGTTTCTGGGGCCTGCCCAACCTGCAGGTCATCAACCGCGAGGTGCATGTGGCAAAATGCGCCGACGAGGCCGTTCACCGGTCGCGTCAGCGGCCCTGGCGGGCCGCCTGAAGACGCCCGGCCGCCTTCAACGCTCGTGGCCCGACTCCAACCCGTGCGCCGGCTTGAGCGCGCCTGCCGGCCTGCGCTCGCCGGAATCCCGCCCGCCGAAGACGCCGCGCAGGCGAATGACCCCCCAGACCAACGGGTTCATCCGCCACCATACTTGCTCGGCCTCCCGCCGCAGGACACCGGCGATCACCTCCGGCGCCTCGCTAAAGGCCTCCGGCATCTGGGCCGAGAGCACCGAATCGCCAAGCACGTCCCAGCGCGATGACCCGCCCATCAGCGGCGAGCGGATGGCGTAGACCACTCGGCTGATGCGGGCCTCCCGGATCGGGAACGAGCACATCGGGCAGGGCTCGACGGTGGTGTAGAGCGTGCAGCCCGTAAGCTTGGTGCGACCAAGCTTGCGCTGCGCCTCCGACACCGCCATCAACTCGGCATGCCGGGTGACGTCGCAGTCGCGCGCGACCCGGTTGGTGGTTTCCACCACCACCCGGCCGTTCTCCGCGATCACGCAGGCGAACGGATATTCGCCCTCGCTCACCGCCTCCCGGGACAGTGCGATGCATCGCTCCATCATTCTGAGATCGATGGCGTCCGGACCCGGAGGATTCATGCGGGGCTCACCTCATGCTGGCCGCGGCTCGAGAGCTTTGGGGAAAACCGGCATCCGAGATAGAGACGATTGGCGGCGCGGGCGCAAGCCCGAACAGTCCGCCGAGCCCGCTACCGGGGCACCAGCTCGTAGAGGAGGAATGATTCGATCAGGATCGAATACTCCTTGGCGAGGCGCGCGGCAAATCCCGCCTGTTCAATCCGCATGCCGAATAGATCGAGGTCGGAATCCGACGAGACCATGACATAGATCCGTCCTCCGGGTTTCAGCCGCTCGCGCGCCTGGTCGAACAGCGCCGCCACGTCGCGATAGGCCGGCCCGGCATGCCAGCCGCGATCAGCCAGGTCGCGCGGCTCGCCGGCGTGTTTGGGCGGGCTGGACAGGATCACGTCGAACAGCGGGCGGGGCGCGAATGCCGCGAGCAGGTTGCACGCGATGCCGGTGACGCGGTCGCCCAGCCCGTTGGCGCGGGCATTCTCGGCGGCCGAGATCGCGGCGTTGGGATTGATGTCGGCCGCAAGCACATTGGCAGCGCCGGCCCGCGCTGCCGCCAGCGCCAGGATGCCCGAACCGGTGCCGACGTCGATGACGGTCTTGCCGGAGAGATCGAGCCCGTCGATGAACTCCGCGAAGCGCTCGCTGGAGATGAAGAAGCGCGGGTGAAAAACCGTCGGGCGTACGCTGAGGCGAAAGCCCGCCGCCCGCGCGAGCCGAGTGCTCTGCCGGCTGAGGATCAGGTGGTAAGAAAAGAAATGAATGAACGCTCGCAGCAACCGGCGCAACCGGCCGTGCGGCGTCGCGCGGCGGTCGAGCACAGCCGCACCCCCTTCGGCGAGCGGCCGCAACGCAATCTCATCCATCCTGGCTTTCCCCTTGCGCGCTGACGCGCCCTTCGCCGTTCCTGCCGCCCGATTAGCAAAATTCCGGCGCTGCAGCGAGTCCCCCCGGCAGAGTCGGGTCGGCAGCCGTCTCAGCCGGCCTTCCTGACTTGGCGGCCTTCGCCCCTGAACGTCTTATGGCGGCCAACGAGATTGCGCTGGAGGATGCGGACCGTCTTTTCGGCATCGGCGACCGCATGCCCGATCCGTTGCGCGTGACGACCGTGCCTTTTCAGGATCGCCAGCGTGGCGTCGGCCGAGGCGGGATCGACCACGTAGCAAAATCCAACCCCCATGTTGAACACTTCGAACATCTCATGATCTTCCACGTTCCCGTATCGCTTGATCAGTCCAAAAATAGCGTGGGGCTCGATCACCCGATCGATTTCGAAACCGACGCGCGCCTCGACGCGCGCCAAATTGAGCAGGCCATCGCTGGTAATGTTGATGAGAGCTTTGATGCCCGCGACGTTGCGCAGGATTTCCATTGCCTCGGGAACATAGATGTCGGTCGGGCGCAGCAGCTCCTCGCCGAGCGTTCCGTCGAGCTCGTCGAACTTGTGACCGAGCGCGAAATTTCCGTTCTGGAGCAGCGCTTTCCGCGCCAGCGAAAACCCATTGCTGTGAAGGCCGTTGCTCCTGACCCCGATGACGACGTCGCCGGCCGTGACATTCCTGCCGCAAATGATCTTGTCGAGGTCGACGCGCCCGACCGCCATGCCGACCAGATCAAAGCCGCTCACGATGTCCTTGAGCTGGGAGGTTTCGCCCCCCGAAATGGAGATCTGCGCCATTCTGGCGCCCTCGCACAGGCCGGCACCGACCGCATCCAGCATGGCGGCATCGATGCGGTCGACCGCGATATAGTCGACGAGAGAAACCGGCTGAGCGCCCACGCAGATCATGTCGTTCACGTTCATCGCGACGCAATCGATGCCGATCGTGTCATATTTTCTCATCTTGTCGGCGATGATCGTCTTCGATCCGACACCGTCGGTGCAGAGGGCGACACCGACCCCGTCCATCTCGATGACGTTCGCAAAATAACCGATCGGCAGCAGCACCCGGCCCATTCCGTGCTTGGGCCACGTGCCGCGAACCCGATCGATGAGGCGGCCCAAACCCGCGTCCGCTTCGGCGGTATCGACACCGCTCTGCTTGTAGGCCTCTTGGCGCACTTGCTGTGACCTGTCTTGGCGATCGTTGGATGCGATGGCCGTGACGCTAGCATGTCGCCGGTCTCGGGCGCCATGGCGAAAGCGCACGCACTCCGACGACCGGAACCGGCGAGGCGGCGGCGTTCTTCACCCGGTGCGTCGGCACGCTGCGCAACGCCAGCGTTATTTGAAGTGGTCGCCGGGAACGGACGATACCCAACCAGCTCGGGCATCGATCTCGTGGTTGGTCACTCTGTTCCCAAGAACGCTCTTCATCGCGTCGCCCGCTGCGCTGTTAAAGAGATCGCGTTCCGTCACGCCGTCGTGCTGCTTGATCATCTCCGAAAGTCCGGACGGTGGCGCGCCTCTGACCGGCCGGTCGGCCCAGAATTTTGAGATATCCATCACGGCGGCATCGACGACCGGCGCGCCGTCAGAATGGGTGTGCCAGTGCAGCCTCGCCTTTGACATGGCCCCCCATTCCACATGCATCAGCGGTTCGGCGGTGCGCGTCTTGACGTCGATCTTGACCAGGACGGTGACCACGGCGAAGTAGCTCTCCCAGCCGTAGAGGTAGTTCATCTTGTCGCCGGCCGCATGGTTCGGATGGGCGAGCGGCAACAGGGTCAGCGGATGATCGTCGACGAGTACGGTGGCTTTCCACAGGCCGGTAGGCGGGTTGACTGGGTGCACACCGCTATAGGTCTCCACAAAAGGAATTATCTCGGGGCGCGCATCGAACAGGTATTTCCCATGGCCGCGGAAATAAGTTTGCCCATAGAAGTCGAGTACCATGCTGCCCTCCGCCGGCATCTTGCCGGCGTATGACGCCTTGTTCGTGAACCCCAAGAAAAATTGAATGAGGTGACAGCTCCAGTCGCGATTGATCTCTTCCTTCGTTGCCTTTGGGCTGGCCTGGATCAGCACTGTGCCTGTCAGCCGGATGGCCGCAGTTTGGCTTGTTCTGATGCTGGTGCTGCCTTCGGCGGCGCGCACAACGTGTTGCTTGTTCCGACTCAGGTGCAACAGCGCCATCGGTGTTCGGGCCGGGCCGCGCTCGGTGTAGTCGATGCCCGGCGTCGCCCCCTCGTGGCTGGTGGTGAGTGTCGCCGTCCCATCCATGACGACGGCCGCCCGACGAATTGCGCCCGACCGATCCGCTCGAACCGAGGAACGCAGGCCCGCGCCGAGCGCCTCGGCCGCCAACGCGTCAGCCTCGTCTTCGCAGGCGTCCAGCGCAGGCCCGACGGCGATGAGCGATGATGGCAGGCACGGTTGCGCGCCGCGCGGCGCTGCACGCTGCTGAAGGACATGAACCAGTTCATGCGCGAGCAGCAATCTCCCATCCGGGGTCGCAGGCGCGTACTGGCCGGCGCCGAACACGATGTGGCGGCCGAGCGTCAGCGCGCGCGCCTGCACGGCTTCGCACAGCGCAGCGGCGCGCGCTCCAGTGTGGATGCGCACGTCGCCGAAATCGACGCCGAACCGTGCTTCCATGAAGCCGCGAAGCTGCGGCTCCAGCGGTCTAGCTACCGAACGGGTCAGCCAGTCATCCACGAAGGCCCGCGGTATCAACTCGAAATCGCTGTGCACGGTCACCTCGGTGCGTTCCGCTTCGACCACGTCTGCTCGGATGGACACTTGCTTTGTTGCAGCGTCGGAGACGAGTCCAAGACGTACCCTTGCCGGTCGCGCCCGGAAACGAGGCAAGGCCCGCTGTTGGCGCACGAACGGGTCATGTCGGCCCTCGATGGCTGCTTGGCGCCCGCGGTGGGACTTAACGTCGAGCGTTGTACGCTTGGGCGCTCCCCAGCAAGGCAAAAGTCTCCCGGGCAGCGAGCCCACGCTCTCGGCGGGTTGGTCGAAACGAGCCGGTACCGCCCGCGCGCGACCGTGACGGGCCCGGCGACTCATCCGGTCACCGCCCCACACACAAAGGGGGAGCGGCGCGCTTTCGCGCGCGCCGCTCCGCGAGCTCGATCTGGCTAGTACAATACCACCGGGTTTGCGGGCGAACCGGTGCCACCGACGATCCGCAGCGGTGCCCAGATGAACGCGCCCTCGGTGATCCTGTTGTCGATCAGCGATTTGGTGTCCACGTTCTCCAGGTTCCAGATGCCGCGCCGCGTTTGCATCTCGGTGTGGCAGGGCACCGCGTAGTCGACACCCTGTTCTCCGGCAGGCTGCGCGTCATTGGCCGACGTGTCGCCCATCATCAGTGCAATATCGCGCGAGGCCATGTATTCGCAGGCACTCAGCCCGAACCCCGGCTCTCCCTTTGCGAACAGATCCCGGGCGGCTTTGCGCTGCTCGGCGTTCATCGATTTGTAGCGGTCGTTGCTCCAGGAATTGCCTTGCCCGGTGTGCAGGGCGACGCAGTCGCCCGGTCCGATTTCGTCGAGGTTTTGCGCCCTGACCATCGCCCGCACGTCGTCGGCCGTGACGATGCCCGGATCGCCGGGCTGCATCGGGATCGGCAGCATTTCCGCCGTGGCCGCAAGCCTGCCCTGAGATTTCCGGTACGCCACCGCATCCAACACCACCAGTCGGCAGACGAATCCCAACTCGCCGACATGCTCGACGCCATTGGGGCCCATGCCGACCGCCCGTCCACCCTCGCCACGCTCGTATGACTTCGGGAACAAGTTCCCATTGTAGAAGAACATGCCCTTGGAGGTGTTCACCCCGATGTGGCCGGGCCCGTCGAACTGCGTGCCGATCTGCCCGATCTCGGTGGTGACATATTCGTCGTGATAGACCAGCGCGTTCTTGCCGAACGGGCCGCCCTGCGGCGTCCCGGGCAGAACCATTGCCCACATGCGCGGACCGAACGTCGGGATCTCGCGGTGATAGTACTTGCCCACGGTGATCGCCTTGAACTGTTTCACCGCGCCGAGCGCGCGTTTGATGTGCGCCTGATTCTTGGTGTGGTTGGCGGAGCCCGCCCGGTCGTCTGCACCCCACTTCGAGGGCGCCCAGTTTTCGTTGAAAGGCTTGTCGTCCGAGGGGCCTGGAAGGAACGGGTTTTGCGCGAACGCCGAACCGGCAAAGACGACCGCGATCGCGGTGGCGAGAATCGGAAGTCTCATCGACGCTTCCTCCCTAACGTTGGTGTTGCGGCTGATCGTGCCGCAGGCGACGGCTTAGGGTCGCCGTCCACCCGCGGCGTGCGCCTATGCGTCCCGGATGTCCGGGTTGCCGAGAAACGATCTACCATCTGGAGTATCTTGGCAATAAAGGACCGGGCGTCCGAATCCGGTTTGACCTTCGGTGTTTCACTTTGCCGCGGCGCAGGCCGCAGCCCGAGCAGCGTGACTGCGCGGCGCGAAGCTTCTGGCTGCGGCGGTCTCGCGTTGCTGCCCGCACAGCCGTAAGCTCCGCAGTTGATTGATCTGAATCATTTGGAGCCCCCCATTGCGAGCTACGATGGGAGGTCAGATGCTGAGCAAACGCGAGTTGAGCGAAACGGCAGGCCCAAGATGCGACCACTGAAAGAAGACGCTTTGCGGAAAATGCCGGTCCGGCTTGGCCGGTTGCGGGAGCGGCTGAAGCACGCGCCCAACCCCCGCGGGCGGCCCGGACCCGCCGGCCCAGGATCGCCGTCATGGACACGAAGATGCGCGACCACGCCGATCGCGATCGTCGGCGCCATCCTCTGTGGCCTTGCTGTGGCGGTGAACCCGGCAGCCGCGGCCGGCAAGCCGGATCGGATCCGCGTCGAGTACGTGCCGCCCAAGGATCGCGCCCACCAGCCGATCTACGAGGCGATCAAGCGACAGCGCGCCCTCGAAAGGGTGCGGCACATGCTCAGCCCGCTGCGGCTGCCGCGCATTCTTCACATCAAGGTGGAGGGCTGCGACGGAGTCTCGAACGCCTGGTACGACGAAGGAGCCGTGACCGTCTGTTACGAGTACCTGGATGAACTCTGGAGAAACGTGCCTGAGCAAGAGACCGTCGCGGGCATGGCGCCGATCGACGCTCTCATTGGCCCCCTCATGGACGTGTTTTTGCACGAGGCCGCCCACGCGGTGTTTGACATTCTGCAGGTGCCCCTGTTTGGCCGCGAAGAGGACGCGGCGGACCAGTTCTCCGCCTACATCATGCTTCGCTTCGGCAAGGCCGAGGCGCGCCGGTTGATCGTGGGGTCCGCGTACCAGTACAAGGGGGACCTCGGCGAAAAGACCGTCAAGGTCGATCTCAAGAAATTCTCCGACGAGCACGGCACGCCGGCGCAGCGTTTCTTCAATCTCCTGTGCATCGCATACGGCTCCGACGACAAGCTGTTCGCGGATCTCGTCGACAAGGGCTATCTGCCGAAGGATCGGGCGGAAGGCTGCGAAGGCGAATACCACCAGGTCGCCCATGCGATGACACGGCTGATCGCGCCCCACGTGGACAGAAATCTCGCCCGCCAAGTCTTTCGCGCCCAGCTGCCTGACATGAATTTTCGGCCGCCGCGCCGATCCGCATCGGCAACACGTCCCTGATCCTCAAGCTTCCCCGCTGCGGCGGCGTGACCACGGCGACTCGGATCGGTGGATCTCGGGATGCGCCCCGGCGCGACCGTGAAAGGGGGAGCGGCCGCACCGGGGACTTCCCGGCCCTGGGGAGGATGGAGGCAAGGCCGGGTTAACCGACAAGATCCAGCGTAAATGGGTTCCCGCAACCTTCGCTGATCTGGATCAAGATGTGCCGCCGCTGCCCCTGCTACATGCAGGGTGCGCGCGACGTGGGGCGGAAGGCCCACGAGATCGAACGAAACGGCCGCAAGCTGACGACCGGATCCCGCTCGCGCGAATGGCCGCAGAGGAGGCTCCCCATGCGTGTCACACGACTGGCCGCCATCACCGTATTGGCGATCTTGGTCGCAGCCTGCAGCGAAGGCCCTCCCGGTCCGACCGGCAGCCAAGGTCCTCCTGGGACCGCCGGTGCCAAGGGCGATCCCGGGCCGGCGGGCCCGCCTGGGCCGGCCGGCCCAGCCGGCCCAGCCGGCGCAACCGGTGCACAGGGGCCGCAGGGTGCTCCAGGGCCGCGGGGTTCGGCGGCGGGCGAGTCCGATGCGCCGATCCGGGTCGTGCGGGTGAACTGTGACAGCGCGGCCTGCAGGTTCGAGTGTGGCCGGGACGAGGTGGTGCTCACGGCCCATTGTGGATCGCGCCGGTCGGCCGCACGGTTCCCGACCGAAAGCTCCGCTGCGTGTCGTCAGACCGGGGCCGACGACGACCATCTGGTCGTGGCCTGCGCGAAGGTCTCGGTGCAGGCGGCTGTCCCCGCGGACGCGGCGCCGCCTTCAACCGCGGCCACGCCGCGCGGCTTCCCGAACATCGATTATTGTCGCGGCGCGTCCGATCATGAGAAATGCCAGGAGGGCGAGCACAAGGCGCGCGAGCAACTGGTAGAGAATTGGGAGGAATTCGCCGGCGCCGACCGCAGTCGTTGCTCCGCGATGGTGTCCAGCATCCCCGGTTCGGGAAGCTACATCGAACTGCTCACCTGCTTGGAATCGGCGCGCGAGGCGAGAAAGCTGCGAAGAGAATAGCCCGTCCCGATGCGCCACTGAGAACCGAAGCAATGCGGATGCCGCGGTTGCCTTTGCGCGGGCTTGGGCGACTCGTCCCGGTCCCGTCGGCGGCTGCGACAAGAAGTCGCTTGCGAACGAACGTCTGGCGTCTTGCCCACGACGTGCCCGGCGCGAGGCAGTTCCTCGTCGTCGGTCACGATTGGGCTGGGCCGACCGCATTCGCGCGCGCTGCCCAGCATCGCCAGCCGCGGCGCCGCGGCGCTCACTGGTACGTAAGGATTGCTACCGCGCCACGCGCGGGTGATAGCCGAAGAACCGCCACACCTCCTTTTCGTGGAAGTAGCGATTGCGGCTCGCCGTGAAACCAGTGTGCTTCATGTTCGGGTCGCGATAGACCACGACAATGGGATTGGCGGTGTTGGGGTCGGCCACATTGGGCCAGGACTTCGATTGCGCGGTGTCCGCGCCACCCAGGCCCGGACGCGCCCGCAATGGCGGATCTCCGGTCAGGTGATTGTGGTCCCGATAGCCACTGCTCGCATGGGTGAGCGGCAAGAAACCCGGTCGATAGTCCAGCGAGCTCGGAAATCCGGCGAGCGCGTACACGAAGTACAGCGGATCGGGCTGCTGAGGCGTCTGGTAGGTGAAGAATTGGCTTTCCTCCCAGCTGCCGGGTGGCACTGTGTCATCAAGATCCCCATGATGCGCAAAAAGCGAAACAGCGAATTCGCCCGTGTCGGGCAGGTTGACGACTCTGTCGCGTTCGGGGCTCGCGCCGACATGGGGCTTGCCGCCGCAGGTGCTGGACATTGCCCATAGTGCCGCCCAGTGATCGGGCATCTCTTTCACGAGCCGATAGCCGAGCATGGCCCCATTGGAGTATCCGAACAGGTATCGTCGCTCGACATCGAACAGGCTCGCCGGCGAAAGATTGCGGAGGTCCCCGGGCAGATCGTTATCGGCGTGGTGCAGGGCTTGGCTCAGCATGTCGCCGGCCGCATCCACTGCGGCGCCAATGAACGAGACGTCATCGATGTTCGCGCTCGACGCGCCGAAACCGGCGTTCCAGGCCCGGATGGTGCGGCCATCGCGATAGAGCGGCCGAAAGTCGCTGCCCGCAGGCGCGGCCGGAATGGCGGCGGGTTCGATGAGGGCATACGCGAGCGTGTGCAACGACTCGGTGGTCCATCCCATGCCGTAGGGGTAGAGCACGAAGAACTGATTTGCGAGCACCCGGGCAGCGCCGGGGATGACGGGTTCCCCGGGGTTGCCGTTGCTGTCCAGGCTCAGCGCCCATACGCGCGGGAAGAACCAGTCCTCCTGGAACCCCAAGGGGTCCTGTGCGCCGCCGTGCAAGGCGACCACGAGGGGAAGCCCGACGCGTCCCTTTCCCACGCCTTCCCCACCCAGTGCTGCCAGCCGGGCGGTGCATAAAAGTCGAACTCGCGCAGGACCCCATCGTGGACGAGTGAGTACGGCATCGGCTGCTCCTTTGGACGGACCCGAGTGCTTGTTTCATGGAGGCTGCCCGGGCGCGACCGCCAGCGTGCGGAAGGTCGGCGTCCGAGGCTTGCGCCCGATCGCATGCCGCACGCACGGGCGGTGTCTGACGCGCGGGCGCGCATCCCGCGGCCGGATCCGGATCGAGTTCTCACCGACAATCTCCAATGGTCCTCCCCCGCCGCTCTTGGACTAGAGCGACAAACCAGTAGGACTGGAGCGACACCAGCGGATCGTGGGCGGCATCTTCAAGGGAGCGCTTCCGGCGTTGGCGATATGCTCTTCAATCAGATGAAAAATTTCCGGATAGCGGCCATTTCATCTGCGCGATCGACGAAACATCTTGGTTGCGGTGGTGAACCAATTTTCTGTTCGGGACGACAACAAGCGGAAACATTGAGGCGCTACGGGTTCAGCTAGAAGATGTCCGAAAAGGGCAACGGGGGGCTGGGCACGTGCGCCGCATCGAGCGGGAGCCCCGCCATGAGCGATCCGACCTGCATCGCCAGCCCTGCAGACGCTGGCTACTTGGTGGTTCGATTCTCAAGCGCGGACTATGCGCCGCGCGAGCGCCTCAAGGCATGGCGCGAGATCTACGGCCGTACCCTGCAGAAGCTCGACATCGAGCCGCTCTCGTTCGAACAGTTTCACTGCCGTGCCACGCTGCGGCGGATGCCCGGGCTGGCCATGTTGGCGGGCCGCCGCTCCGCGGCGATCTACCGTCGCCCCCGTGAGTTCATCGACCACGACGATGTCGGCCTGACGATGGGGCTCACGTCCGACTACCAGGCCCATCAGTTCGGCCGAACGCTCAACATGCGCCGCGGCGAAGCGATCGTATTGACCGGGTCCGCGCCCGCATTCCTGCGCGTGCCGACATACGGCAAGTACATCAACCTCCGGGTGCCCTTGCGCGCGCTCGCGCCGCTCGTCGCCGGCATCGATGCCGCGTACGGCAGAGCGATCCCCGCCGACAACTCGGCCCTGCGGCTCCTGAGCCGCTACATCGGCATTCTCGAAGGAAGCGAAAGCCTCTCCGCCGCCGACTTACGGCGGCAAGCCATAAGTCATATCCACGATCTGATGGCCCTCGCCATCGGCGCAACGCGAGACGCCGCGGAGATCGCCAACTGTCGTGGCGTGCGGGCAGCGCGGCTGAAAGTGATCAAGGAGGACATCGCGAACCAGCTCGACCAGGCCGACCTGTCGGTCGCCGTCATCGCGGCGCGACATCGGGTCCAGCCACGGTATGTGCAGAGGCTATTCGAGAGCGAGGGCACGACGTTCACCGAGTACGTGCTCGCGCAGCGCCTCGCTCGCGCCCGACGCCTGCTGCGCGACCCACGTCATGCCGACCAAAAGATCAGCAGCATCGCTTTCGACGCCGGCTTCGGCGATCTTTCCTACTTCAACCGCGTGTTTCGGCGCCACTTCGGGGCGGCGCCGTCGGAATTTCGCGCGGCGGCGCACGACGATGCGATCTGACGCAACCCGCCTGGAGCGGACGAACGCCGATCCCGTTTGAATATCGCTGCTGAGCTCGTACCGCATGGTGCGTTGGTGCGCGACGACGCGCCGTGGCGGGATCAGATCAATCATCCGCGATGTACATCAGGCCCTGCGATCGCATCTCGCGCGCTCGTGGGACTGCTTGCAGTCAGTTCTCCACCCCCAGCACCGTCCTGGTCTGCCGCAGACCTTCCTGGTGCGGCGTAAAAGCCCGGCCGCCGATCACGCCGCCGTCCACCACGATGTCTTCGCCGTTGACGAACGTTGATCGGTCGGACGCGAGCCAACAGACGCATTGGGCGATGTCGTCGGGGATACCCGACCGCGGGATCGGCTGGGCTTTGGCATAGATGGTCTGAATTTTCGTCGCCAAGCCGTCGGCCTTGCTCGCATCCTTCATCCCGAGCGCCTTGGCCAGAATGCCCGTTGCGATCGCGCCCGGCGACACGGAATTGACTCGAATGCCGTGCTCGCCGAGCTCCATCGCAACGCAGCGTGTCAGGTGTACGACCGCCGCCTTGGCGGCACTGTAGACCATCGAGCTGGAATATCCGGCCAGGTGCGCGGCAATGGAACCATTGTTGATGATCGAGCCCGCGCGCTGCGCCTTCATGATGGGTGCGGCGTGCTTCATGCCGAGCATCACTGAGCGAACCAGCAACGCCATTGCGGCATCAAATCCCTCAACCGGCACGCCCTCGATGCCGCCGGTCGGAGCCGGGCCCCCGGCATTATTGAACACAACGTCGAGCCGACCATGCCGCTCAAGCACATGGCGCACAGTGACCTGCCAGTCCGGCTCGCTGGTGGCATCGGCCGCCACGTAGCTCGAGCTCGCGCCCAGCCGTGCCGCTATCGCCTCTCCCTCAGCCTTGCGCCGGCCTGTAAACACCACGCGGGCGCCTTCCTCGACGAACAGCTCCGCCGTGCGCTCGCCGATGCCGCTCGTCGCTCCGGTTATCAGAGCTACCTTGCCGTCTAGCATTCCCATGGTCGATCCTTGCTGGTTGAGATAGAGACGTCATTGCTGCGCGTGTATAGCCAAACTGAGATCTTCGCCGAACGACAGGCGCCGAAACCGCAAAAGTCGATTGAGCTCGTTCCGTTCAGATCGATTGTCCGGATCCGCCGGCCGATACGGTCACGGTGATGCGCTGGACCTGGGTGTTGCCGTTGGGAAACTTGACTTCGAGGCTCAAGGTGTCGGAGCCGGAGAAGCCCGGCCGCGATCGATAGAGCGCGACCAGGCCGGGCACCTGGAGCGAGAGGCATTGCTTGTAGTTGGTCGCCCCGATCTTCGCGCGCTTTACGACGATACGACCGTTGGTCGGCGGATCGGTGAGCCGGATGGTCGGCAGGGGCCCTGAGCTACAATCCGGCTGCACGTTGACGTAGATTCCGACGCGAACGTCCTTGTCGGCCTGCGCCTTGACGGCGCGCTCGATGGTCGTCGCCTGCGCCCATGCGCTCGCGGCAGGTGCCAAAGCTGTCAACAGAATTGCGCCGCAGAATGTCCTCACCGTCAGCTCCATTCACGTCAGGCTCCCATTGCGGACGCGCCAGGAGCAGCGCGGATCGAATGCGCGTCGAGCCAACAAGTCACTGCTTGCGTCGCCCGCCAGCCAACCTGCACTCCGTCTGGAAAACCGTGCATCCTTCATTTTCTCTGATCATACTATAAGTCGCGAAAGGCATAACATCGAGGCCAAGCGCGCTAGCGACGCGGCGGAAAGCGCGGGTTGCTCTCCGCGCCGGCTCCTTCTCGCACCACACAACTGCCGTTCGCCGGGGCTCGAGCGGCGGAAGCAGTGCGCAGCTGTAGCCGAGTACGCCGAGTCCCCAATCTCGGTGGCGACCTTCGGCAGCGTCCTCAAAGTGCCGATGATCACGTTGCCGTGAGCTTTCGAACCGCTTCCTCCGCGGTTCGGACCAACGCTCGATCAGACTCCCGCACGGAGGGACGGGTAGCGCCGTGCGCAGTACGGAGGCAAGGGGCGGGCTGCGAAGTCCCGGCTCAGGCAGTCGGCGTCACCCGATCACCGCGGGATGGTCGAAGACCCGGACGGAGAAAACCATGGCAGTGACATCCTGGTTCAAGAGATTCCAGCAGGCCGGGACGCTCGAAGTCTTCGCCGGCTCGAACTTCACAGGCAGTCTGTGGACGACCGCGTTCGCCGACGCGATCAAGGAATTCAACCAGCTCATGTCGAGCAATGGTGTGAAGTTGACGCTGACCACGGGAACCCAGGGGGCCACGGAAATCAACTCGCAGGTCATCGTGCAGACGGCCAACGGCAAGGCGACACCCAACTACGGCTACCAACCGAAGCCGCGGACGTTCGACGGCAACGGTCTGCACGGGCTCACCATACCTTTCGCCGACCGCAAAGGCTTTCTTGAGAAAGCCTACATATTCGTGCCAGCGACGCCACGCGTCGACCCGAAAAGCAAGAAGTCCCGTGAAGTCGGGCAGGCGGTGCGCAGCTTCATTCTCGTGCACGAATTCATCCACGCAGCCGGACTTAGCAACGACGAGCACACGAATGAAGACTGCATGTGCTATCCGGGCGAGCTCGTGACGGGTAATGCAGCCGCGGACGACCGGGTTCAGCCGTGGGGCGGCCTTGGCAAACCGATGCCGCCATGCACGATGATCGGGAAGACAGTCGCCAATCTGAAAAAAGCGTGGCCGTGAGCCGCAATCAGCTCGCACCATAGCGTGTACGGCGTTTTGGCGCGCCGACGGTGGCGGCGATAGGGCGACGACGAAATCGGTTGACGAAAGCCACTAATTGAGCCTGTCGCCCCCTGCGATCGTGCTATCCCGCGAGCTCATTGATTGAGCCGCAAGACCCTTGCATGCTGGTTTACTCGGAACAGCCAGGATGCTGAGCAGATGCTGATACTCTACTCCTATCCGGAACTGTTCGGCGTCGCCGACAATAACGGCTATGGGCTGAAGGTGTTTGCCTTCCTCAAGCTGGCCGGCGTGCCGTTCGTCCATAAGCAAATCTTCGACGCTTCCGCGGCGCCGCGCGGACAGCTTCCGTATATCGTCGATGACGGGAAGACGATCGGCGACAGCGAAACCATCATCGCGCACCTGGTCCGCAAACATGGACTCACGATCGATGCCGCGCTGTCCCCGGACGAGCGCATGACCGACCATCTCGTGACGCGTATGCTCGACGATCTCTATTGGGTGATGTCGTATTCGCGCTGGAAGGACGAGGCCTATTTCCCGGCGTTTCGCGACGCCTTCATAGCGCAGCATTCGCAGATCGATGCGGCCGGGCTGGACAAGGCCAGGGCGTACAATGCGCAGCGCTATCATTTCCAGGGCATCGGCCGCTACGCTCCCGATGCGGCCTACGCGCGCGGCCTGGCGGACCTCAAGGTGCTGGCCGATCTCGTCCCGGCGAATGGCTATGTGCACGGGCCAAAGCCGACCAGCATCGACGCCGGCATCTACGGCTTCATCGCCAACATCCACTTCTTTCCGATAGAGACGCCGCTGAAGGCCTTCGTCACTGCGCATCCGAATCTGGTGCGCCATTGCGAGGGCATTCACGCGGCCATCGGCGGGTGATGGCAGGCGGTCCGGCCCGTCGATCCTCGCCGATCATGAGGGTACTGAGAACGGCACAAAACCGCCCCTCGATCGGCCGCTTCAGACGAATCGCCCAGGCCCCGGATGCGCCGCCGAGCCTCTTCTTTGCCCACGTGGCCAAGGCTCAGCACTGCGCCGACGGTTGCAGGTATCACTCCAAGAACCAACGCGACGACTACCGCTAACAGCTGGCCCGGCGGCGCGGGCTCGCGAAACGACACGATTTTGCGGCCGACGGCCTTCCGAACGCAACGGCTCGACCAAACCGCCGGCCCTGAACCCGCGTCGGCATCTTCGCCGACCGAATTCTTGCGCTCGCTTGCGCTGGCGGCGGCTTTTCCGGCGGAAGGGGCATTCGTGCCGCCGCAGCGACAGGATCGAGTTCACGCGGCACCAGGATCGCGAAGCTACCGGGATGGCGGACGCGGGCAGCGAAATCGGCCGCCCGATCCCCCGCTCCCCAGTAGATATCTGCGCGCGCGGGACCGACAATCGCCGAGCCGGTGTCCTGCGCGATCATCAGTCGATCGAAGCTGGCGGGACGCCTCTCGCTGGTGAGCGGCAGGCCGGCTTGGATGAAAAACGGCGTACCATACACATGCACCGACCTGTCGACGGCAATCGAGCGTTCCGGCGTTAGCCGAACGCCCTGGGCGCCGACGGCCTCCCGTTCATCGGACAACCCGACGATCCGGAAAAACATGAAGGATCGGTTTTGGCGTCGCACTTCCTCGGCGCTTTCGGGATTGGCGCGCATCCACTCACGAACACGCTCCGACGACATCTCCGCGGGCGCGATGATGTTGCGCTCGATGAGAATGCGGCTGAGCGGCACGAAAGGGTATCCGTTATGGGCATCGTAGTTGATCCGCAGAATAGTCCCATCTTCCAGGCGCACGCGCGCCGACCCCTGGAGCTGGATCAAGAGGGCGTCCGTCTGGTCCTTGATCCAGCAGATCTCGAGACGCCGGCCATCAAGGGCGCCGTCGAGGATCTGGCCACGATCGTAGTAGCGCACGAGCTCGCCGGTGATCGTTCGCCTTAGCGACTGTCCCCGGTTGGGAAATCCGGGACTGGTGCTGTTTGGCGGCGGCACCAGATCCGGCGGGCGGCGGTAGATCGGGACTTTGAAGATACCGGTGGGAAATCGTGACCCGTCCACGATCGGTTCGTAGTACCCGGTTAGAAATCCCGCGCTGTCGCCCAGCTTGGCTATGCGCAGCGGGCGGAAGCTATGCTCGAAGAATAGCCGTGCCTGCTCGTCTGCCAGTCGACCGGCGGCAAGGGCGCGGCGACATACCTGCTTCAGGGCGAAGTACATGGGGCGCGCCTCGCCCGCCGGCGGGATCGTCCTAATCAGCGGCCGGCAGCTCGCCAGGAAAGTGGCAAAGGCGGCGGCGTGATCATCCGCTGCCCACCCGTCGAGGGCATTCCAGTCTATGGGCTCGAGCTGCGACTCTGGGAAGCGCAGCGGTTCCCACGGGGGCGCGGATGCCTCGTCCGGCTCGAGCGCGCGCGCCGTGGGCTGGGCCCCGGGCCGCTCCGCGCCGTGACCGGGTAGGGCTGCAGGGCCGCACAGCAGCATGACGACCCCAGCGGTCACGACGGCGTCTCGCAAGCAGCGATACGTACGCGCCGACCACCATGCCGCGATCATTGGCCCAATCCGGTTGCGACCATCTGGCGTCACCGATGCCGGTCCGAGGCATAGCTCATGTTGCGCGGTATGCTAGTAAACTTTCCGGTGGGCTAGAAAGGCAGGCGTCCGCAGGGCACCGCTCTCATCCGGCTTCCTCCCGGTTCAGAAACTGCCTAACATTCACGTTAGTTCCGGTTCGGGGAGAAGATCATGGCGAACATCGATCGTCGTAAGCTCATGCAGGCAGGAGCCGGCGGGCTTGTCGGCATTCTGGCGACCGGCCGAGCCCCGGCCCTGGCGCAGACCACAACGCTGCATTGGTTGAGGTTGGGCGATTTCGTTCCCGCCTCCGACGCGTTGCTGCGCCGCGAACTCGTGCCCGAAGCCGAGAAGGAGCTCGGGCTGAAGATCACAATGGAAACCATCAACGGCAACGAACTGCAGGCGCGCATCGCGTCGGCGATCCAGTCAGGCACCGGTGCCGACCTCATCCATGCGATGCACAACTGGCCGCATCTCTACGCCGAAAGCCTGGCGGATGTGAGCGACGTCGCCGAGGAGATCGCCAGGGAGCAGGGCGGCTTCTACGACATCTTTGCCGCGGTCGCGAAGGGCCCAAACGGCTGGCTCGCCGTGCCCTGGTGCGCGCTGGGCATTCTGTTGTGTTACCGCAAGTCCTGGTTCGACGAGATCGGCGTCACGAAATTCCCCGACAGCTGGGATGCCTATCGGGCGGCGGGCAAGCTGCTCAAGGCGAAGGCTCGCCCGATCGGGCAGACGCTCGGGCACACCTACAACGACGCGCCCGCGTTCAGCTATCCGTACCTATGGTCGTTCGGCGGCAAGGAAGTCGAGGCGGACGGCAAGACGGTCGCGCTCAACAGCAGCGAGACGCTCGAATCAATCAAGTTCATGGCCGGCTTCTGGAAGGATGCGCACGACGAGGGTGGGCTCGCCTGGGACGACAGCAACAACAATCGCGCCTTCCTGGCGGGCACGATCTGCTCGACCAGCAACGCCGCCTCAATCTACATCGAAGCTCTGCGCAAGCCCGAGCAATACCGCACCGAGAAGGGCGGGCCGATGAAGGACGACATTCTGCACGCGCCCTATCCGAAAGGTAGCGGCGGCGTCGCCACGATGCATCCGCCGCAGACCCACATGCTGATGCGCTATTCGAAGAACCAGAAGGCTGCCAAGGAGTTCTTGCGCTGGGCGAGCTCGCGCAAAGTGTTCGAGAGATGGTTCATGTCGCAGAAGGGCTTCTCGATCCCGGCGGCGCGAGAATGGTCGAAGCATGCGCTGTGGAACGAAGATCCGATCATGGCGCCGTTTCGCGACGTGATCCTGACCGCGCGCGCCCCAGGTTGGCCGGGCCCGTCGAGCCGCAACGCCGCCGAGGTCGTGTCAAAATACATCATCACCGACATGTACGCCAAAGCGGTGCAAGGCATGCCGGCCGAGGACGCCATGAAATGGGCTCATGCCGAGTTGGTGAAGGTTTACGCGTGACCTTTGAGCCGTTGCGATTTGAGGAGGCGGTCAGCGCGATTGCTCGCCGGCAGGCGAGCCAATGGCCAGCTGAACCAGGCTGACGCCGGGGCTTTGCCGATCACTGCTTACCTTGAATCCCAGCTCCCTGCACATCGCCAGCATGGTTGCGTTCTCGTCGAGCACCTGCCCCTCGATCCGGCGCAATCCTTCCGCCCTGGCGTATTCGATGATCAGCTGCATGAGCTGCCAGCCGAGGCCCTGGCCTTTGAGGTCGGAGCGGACCAGGATGGCGAATTCCCCAGCTTCGTAGTTGGCGTCGACATGCAGGCGCACCACGCCCAGCATGGCCTTGGACCTTGCATCGATGGCAACGAACGCCATGGCGCGCGCATAGTCGATTTGCGTCAACCGCGCCAGGAAAGCGTGGGTGATTTCGCGAATGGGCGCGAAGAATCGGAGGCGAACATCTTCAGGGCTCACGTGTGTCGCGAACTCGCGAAACCTGTCCTCGTCCTCCGGCCGGACCGGCCGCACCAAAACGTGCGTGCCACCGCTCAGCGCAATATGCCTCTCCCATTCCTTCGGATACGGGCGGATGGCAAACCGCGGGTGCCCGCGCAGTCCGCGTGGCCGCGGCTCGAGCGCGTTGATTGCGACGCGAGCGTCCACCGCGATAACGCCGTGCTCGTCTGCAAGCACTGGGTTGAGGTCGAGCTCGCGGATCTCGGGAACGTCGGCAGCGAGCTGCGCGATTTTGACCAGCGTCAGCGCGAGGGCGTGCTCATCTGCCGCCGGAACGTTGCGATAGGCTTTCAGCACGCGCGAAACCTCGGTGCGCGCGATGAGGTCGCGCGCGAGCTTGAGATCGAGCGGCGGAAGCGCCAAGGCTTTGTCCTTGACGATCTCGACCGCGGTACCGCCTTGCCCGAAGACGACCACTGGCCCGAACGTCAAGTCATCGGCGATGCCGACGATAAGCTCGCGCGCGCGCGGCCGCACGATCATCGGGTAGACGGCAACGCCAGCTATGCGGGCCTCGGGCTTCAAGGCCTTGGCGCGCGCCAGAATCTCCGCCGCAGCCTCACGTACCGCCGCCGTGCTGGTCAAATTGAGCTTGACGCCGCCGACTTCAGATTTGTGAACGATGTCGGGGGAAACGATCTTCACGACGACCGCGGCGCCCTGCGCAAGCAGCGGTGCAGCGGCAGCGGCGGCGTGATCCGGATCGAGCCCGAAGGCGACCGGTAGGGTGGGGATGTCGTACGCTTGCAGCAGCCGGCAGGTGTCGAACGGGTCGAGCCACGAAAGCCTCTCCCCCAACGCCTTGCCGACGACGGCGCGCGCCTGCTCGGCGTCCGGAATGAAATCGGCCGGCAGGCTGGGCGGCGTCTCCATCAGCGCTTCGCCCGCCTCGCGGTAGCGGACGAGATGCATGAACCCCCGCAGCGCGTCGGCTTCGTCCTCGTAGTGCGGGATCGACGCCGCCGCGAATCTCGCCGCCACTCCGGGCTCCGCACCGACCCACACCGCAAGGACCGGCTTAGGCTGGTGCTCACGGGAGCGCGCCTTGTTCACGACATCGATCACCGCGCGGGCCGAATCCGATGCCGACGCGAGCGCGGTTGGTACGTTCAGAACCAGGACCGCGTCGTTCTCCGGATCAGCGATCAATGCCTCCAATGCCACGGCATAGCGGGCGGCATCGGCATCCCCAACAATGTCGACTGGATTGGCTTTGGACCAAGCCGGCGGCAGGGCCGCATCGAGCCGCTGGCTGGTGGCAGGCGAAAGCGCGGCCAAGCACCCGCCGAGGTCGATCAGCCGGTCGACCGCCAGCACGCCGATTCCGCCACCGTTGGTGAGAACGGCAAGGCGTTTGCCCGAGACCCGCGGCAGGCGGCCCAGAGTCTCGGCCGCGGCGAACAATTCATCAAGATCCCAAACTCGCAGCAAGCCGGCGCGAAAGAATGCTGCCCCGTAGACCGCATCGACACCAGCCAGCGCCCCGGTGTGCGTCGCGGCCGCGCGCGCGCCCTGCGCGTGGCGGCCGGATTTCAGGATGATGACCGGCTTGGTCCGCGCCGCGATGCGTGCAGCGGACATGAACTTGCGCGCGTCGCTGATCGATTCGACGTAGAGCAGGATCGCGCGCGTGCCGTGATCAAGGGCGAAGAAGTCCAGGAGGTCGCCAAAATCGACATCGACCGCATCCCCGATCGAAACCAATGCCGCAAAGCCTACGTTCCGATGCGTGGCCCACTCGGCAAGCCCGGCCGTGATCGCGCCTGACTGCGAAATGACGGTCAGATCGCCTGCTCCGGGCATGTGGGCCGCAAAGCTGGCGTTGAGCTTGGCGCGCGGAACGATGATCCCGAGTCCATTAGGCCCGAGCAAGCGGATGCCGTGCGCACGCGCGCGGCGCCGGGCCGCCTCGGCCAACGAGTCCAGTCCATGACCGAGGCCGGCGCTGATGACGACGGCCGCGGCTGTGCCGAGGGCCCCGGCTTCCGCGATAATATCGGGCACAGCGGCTGCCGGCGCGGTCACCACGACGATGTCGGGCACGTGCGGCAGCGCTTCCAGTTTCTTGACTGCCGGGACACCGTCGATGTGGTCATGGCGCGGGTTGACCAGATGCAGCGATCCGGGGAAGCCGGCCGCCCGCAGGTTGCACAGCACCGCACGCCCGAGCGACCGTTCACGCGGGCTGCCGCCGACCACCGCGATCGAACGCGGCGCGACCAGGCGATCCAAGCGGTAGGTGCTCATGGGAAAGTCGCCATTATGCACGATCGAGTGCCGGTGCGGGTCGCCCCGGCCGATTGCGCGGCAACCAGCGCCGGCGCGGCGATGCCTGCGCCGCGCCGCAACCGCAATCGCCGGCTAAGCGAAGCGACAGCCCCCTTGCGCGCCTTTGTTCATGTCGCCGGCTCTACTGTCATGACGCGAAAGGTGTGCAGCTCGCCGTTGTCGTGATCACGGATCGAGACGTACTCGCCAGGCACAAAGGTATGCGATGCAAAGCGGTATCCGCTCTCGTCATCATCGGCCCTCGCCGAACCGTAGTCGAACACCCAGCCGGCATGCTCGGCGCCGCCCGGTTTGTGTACAAGCCGCCCGATCTCTTCGTCGGCGCCGTTCCAGAACCGGCGGACACCGCAGTGCTCGCGGTACTTCTGCCACAGCCTTGGGGTCGATGTGGCCAGCGGCGTCGAGCGGCGCCACGAACTCGTAGCCGTGCTCCGCGGAGCCTGAGGGAAACGCTCTGGAACGCGCCAGGTGAAGCCTGATGCGCTTGAGCACATGCGGCAGGGTCATAGACGTGATCTCCCAGGGTACAGATGAAGCAATTTGCCGCACCGCAGCCGGACGAATTTGATCTGGGTCAAAACGGCAATCCCATGATCGAGCCACCAGGATCCATGCGCGCAGCAGAACGCCATGAACACTGGTCCGGCCGCGTCGGCTTCATCCTTGCCACCATCGGCTCGGCCGTGGGGTTGGGAAGCATTTGGAAATTTCCCTACGAGGTCGGCACCAATGGTGGGAGCGCCTTCGTTCTGTTCTACCTCGCGGGGCTGGTCCTGATCGTTTTTCCGTTGATGACCGTGGAATTCGCCATCGGCCGGCGCGGCAAGTCCGATGCAAGCCAGAGCATGGCGGTGGTCGCGGTCCTCTCCGGCTCGTCCCGGCTCTGGGCGCTGGTCGGGCTCCTCGGTGTCATAACGGCTTTCCTGATCTTGAGCTTCTACTCCGTTATCGGCGGCTGGGCGATCGCCAATGCGCTTGAAACGTTCCGCAGCGGCCTTCCTGCTGCGAATGCGAAGGCGGCGCAGTTGCGCTTCGACGTTCTGCTCGCCTCACCCTGGCAGATGGCTGCGTATCATGCCGTGTTCATGGGGATCACCGCTCTCATCGTCAGTCGCGGGATTCTCGGGGGAATCGAGAGCGCGATGAAGGTCCTCATGCCGATTCTCATCGCGCTGATTGTGGCGCTCTCGCTTTATTCCATGATCGAGGGCGATGTGGGCGCGAGCCTTCGTTTCCTGTTTGCCCTTGATGGAGCACGCCTGACGGCCAAAGTGGCCTTGGAAGCGCTTGGTCTTGGTTTCTTCTCGATCGGCGTGGGCCTCGCCGTGATGGTCACGTACGCGGCCTATGCGAGCCCCGACGTCAACCTACGGCAGGTCGCGGTCATCACGCTGCTGGGCGACACGGCAATCTCGATCATTGCGGGCCTTGCGGTGTTTCCGATCGTTTTTGCCACCAATCTCGATCCATCGAGTGGACCGGGCTTGGTTTTCGTCACCCTACCGCTGGCATTCGCTCGGATGCCGTTTGGGGCGCTTGCGGCCTGCGCGTTCTTCCTGCTGCTGGTCGTGGCCGCGCTCGCGTCCGCGATCTCGCTGCTGGAAATGCCAGTCGCTTTCTTGCGGCGCAAGCTGGGATGGCGGCGGCCGCTCGCGACCGGCATGTGCGCACTGAGCGCGTGGGTGCTCGGCATCGGGACTGTGATGTCGTTCAACGTCTGGGCAGGATGGTTCCCGCTATCGTTCATGCCTGGGCTCGCCAAAGCGACGATCTTCGACATCCTCGATCATTTGACGTCGAACGTACTGCTGCCGCTCGGCGGGCTGGCCTTGGCCGTGTTCGGCGGCTGGGTGGTACCCGCGACGCTGCTGGCCGACGAGCTCGAGCTGGGCGCGCGAACGACGACACTGCTGCGGTTCACCCTCAGATATGTGGCGACACCTGCGATCTTGCTGTTGGCCACCGCGGTATTGGTCTTGCGACAGTAGCAGCGAAACGCCGACGATGGAAAAAGTGACAGTCTTGGCTACCCATGACACGCGAACAATGCGATTGGTCGGGCTTGGTAGATCATTGTGTCGAACGGTTCTCGCTGCGGCGTTCGGCTTCATGAGCCTGCACGTCCCCGTGATGCCAATCGGATCAGTCCATGACCATCAGGCTGGCCTTGCGATTGTCTTGCAGCTCGACCAGGGCGCTGAAAGCGCCGACCATACGCCTCATCATCACCATGCCCCGTCGCGCCCCGAAGCGGCGCCGATGTGCGTAGCACTCGCTTGTTGCGTCGCGCTCGTACCACCGGCGATCGCTCCGGCCTTGCTTCTTTCGTTGGCAGGGCCTCTTCGGACGTCGCCTGGCCCCCGGATCCGGGGCATCGATCCTGCTCCGCCCGATCCCCCTCCGCGTCTCCAAGCCTGATCGACTGAACTCGCGTTCGTGACGGCGTCGAGGCCCACAAAGGTTGGGCGCTCGCGCTCGACCCGAAACAAACAACTGGAGACGCAATATGAAGAAAGTGACCATCGTAGCCGCCGCCGGGCTCGTGCTCGCGTCGGCGGCGGCCTACGCCCAGATGCATCAAGGCCCCGGCGGGCGAACGTCGATGCACCAGGGCTACGGCGATACGGCGACACGGGGCGAAATGCATCGTGGCGGCATGGACCGCGGGAGCATGCATGGGGGCATGATGCACCGAAAGGCGACGCCTGGCGGCATGGGGGACGGGGGCCAATCCGGCTCGCACACGATGCACCCAAAGGGGGATGCCGGGCCCTCGAGCCTGGCGTTCCACGGCATCAGTGCAAAGATGCACAGTGCGATGGACATTGCCTTCACCGGCAATGCCGATGCGGACTTCGTGCGGGGGATGATTCCGCATCACCAGGGCGCCATCGACATGGCCAAGACCGTGCTTGCGTTCGGCACCGATCCCGAGGTGAGGAAGCTCGCCGAAGGGATTCTCAAGGCGCAGGAAGGCGAGATCGCGCTCCTGCGTGACTGGCTGAATCGGAACGGCCAGTAGGCGCAACCGCCGGGGCGGCACACGCTGCCCCGGCGGCTCCTGTCGCGGTTGATCGGCGCTTCGGCCCGAGCAATTGCAGCCGTCGTTGCAGCCAACGGCCGCTCCGACGGACGGGCACAACGCGAGACAATCAACCGGGAGACCCGACCGTCAACATCAATGCCAGGACAGCTCCGCCGAGCGCCATACACAGCACCGCCATCACGGCGATTTCAGCCGCGAACCGTACGCGGCCCATGGCGGCGCCGATCGCGATCTTGCTCACGGTATCGCTCACCACTGCGGCGAGAATGGCATAGCCGGCTTGTTGCAGCGTCAGCGTTGCGGGCGCCAGACGCGCCATCGAGACGGTGACCGAATCGACGTCGACTAGGCCGACCACAACGGCGCCGACGATGGCGCCGGCAGCGCCGAACCTTTCGGCAACTATTCGCCCGAGCACGATCATAGCGCCGAGAAAAACGGCCAAGCCGATCACCGACCAAAACCCGAAGGGATTGCGGAAGCTCGCAGTGGGCTGATCCGCAGCGCCGCTTCGCCGCCAAAATGCCGAAACCAACCCGAAGCCGACCGCTACCAGCGCTGCCGAAACCAGTGCGGGACCGATGAGGAGCAGAAGGCTTGGCTGCAGCACGGCGGCGATCGAGAACACGCGCAAGAATGACACCGCCGTCGCAACGGCCACGCCCGCGGCCAGGAGCCGCGGCGAGCCCTCGCCCGCCGCGGCGCGCCGGGCATTGGTGACCGTGACCGCGGTCGAGGAGACCAGACCTCCCGCCGCCGCTGCAACGAGCACGCCGCGGCTGGCGCCAAGATGCTTCACGGCCACGTATCCGACGAACGACACGCCGGCGAGCGCGATTGCGATGATCCACACCTCGCGCAGATTGACGCCGCCAAACGGGCCTATCGGGTCGCTCGGGACGATCGGCAAAGCGATGAACGTCATCGCCAGCAGCACCAGGCCGGAGCGGAGTTCCGGCCAGGTGATGCGCTCGACCCAGCGATGCAGTTCCTCACGCAGCGCCAGGATGGCGGCAGCCGCGACGGCGGCAGCGGCGGCAACGTGCACATCACCGAGCACCGCATAGACCCCGAGCGCGAAGGTGAGCATGCCGGCTACCGCAGTGGTCGCCGAGACCGTGCCGGCAGCCTTGTTCTCCTCCCGCGCAAAGACGGTGATCGCTGCCGCGTAAGCGACGAAACCCGCGCCGAAGATAATGGCGCTGGCGATGCCGCCGGCAACTGCGGCCATTGCGCCGACGACTCCGCCGAGCAGTCCGGAAATCGCGAAGGTGCGAATCCCGGCGGCACGTGTCCCCGCCTCGGCCTCGCGCGTCCGCCACCCGCGCTCCACCCCGATCAGCAGGCCGATGCCAAGCGCGAGCGCAATGCGGGACAGCAGTTGCTCAAGATCCATCGAAAAGGTCCCGCGCCTAGCATCTTGCAGGCAGGCGTTCGCAACCGGCAGCGACCATGCCGCGCGAGCCGCCTCACGCAGCCTACATCTTGCAGCGTGATCCGGTTGTTTACGTCTCCGTGGCGGACCTGCGTGACCACTCCGAGATCCGCGGCCTTTCGATGTCGCCCGCCCTCTTGACCAGAGGCGGCACCATTCCAACCCACTCGACGCAGCATGTCAGGGACGCCCGACTAGTCGGGTGAGAGCCGAGGGCAATGGTCACGTTGCCCGCACTCCGGGAATGTACCTTAGAGATCTTACGGAGGTGTCGCTACCTTTCGGGATGCTGTTGACCTTGTTGCCATCAACCCGCAGTTCCAATGCATCCGCGTGTAGCTTCCAATCCGGAATTCGACGATGTCGTTCGAATCGCCGCTCGGCGGCTTTCACGGCCCGCTCCATGGTTCTTGCATGGCGTATGGAGATCTTGTCTTGCAGGCAGGTGTTCGGATGGCCCTCGGAGCTGAGGACATGTTTCAAGAATGTCACGACGTATGTGCTCACGACAGAACTCCCCTACTGATGATCAAACTAGAGGTCGGCGCAGCGCTGGAATTTGATCTACCTCAACGGATCCACTGGCTTTGGGGCGGCGGCGCTCACGTTCACGCACGCCTCGGTATTGCCCGGCGGGAATGGGCCATAAGCATTATCGCCACCGTGCCGGCGATGCAGGCGAGGAGCGGATCGTCATCCTGGTCGTGCCGGAGCAGTAAGGTGGCGCTGAGCCCGGCAGTCTCTCAGATGAGAGCAAAGGTCCACGCCACCAGTTCGACGACCGCCTTGCCGAAGGCCTCGTCCAAGGCGGCGGCCGCCGCGGCCGCGTCCGTCGTCTTGGCCGGCACTGTGGCGTGAAACACTCGTCCATCGACCACCCGCCCGCCCTCGCCCAGAATTTTCGCGCCGAGCTCGACCGTGGCCAGCGGCTCGGACCCGTTCAAGACCCGAAAGTTGCGGATGTCGATCATGAGCTGATGGTCGACGGCGAAACCGTCCATGGGCCGGGCGACGCGACGGTAATGGGCATTCTCGAAGCTTTGGATCACGCGCGCCTGCACGAGCTTCGGGATGCTGTCGCTCCACTGGGCGTCCTGGAACATCGGGCTGGAGCCGGCTGCCGATGTGACCAGGATCTTCTGCGTCTCGAGCGCAACGACGGCGGTCGGATCGAGGACGAGGAGCTGTCCGGCCGGGACCTTGCCGAGCTCCGGAAACAGCCGCGGCGCGGTGAGATCAAAGACCGCGGCGGCGCGTTTGCCCCGGTGCCGGTGCCGGTCATGCGCTCGAGCGCATCGAGCAGCGGATCGATGCGCTCGGAATTGCGCGCCAGGGCGTCCGTGAACGTCTTGAGGTTGGCGACCGTCCCGCGCAGCGGCTCGGCGTTCTCGACCACCACCTTGTCGATGTGCCGGAGCACTTCGCGCGCCGCCTGCATCGTATCCTGGCTCGCGGCCGGATCGGCAGCCAGCATCCCGGGCTCGCCCGGTGCGCTGCGCAAAGGCGCGGCGTCGGGGTTGCCGCCGCGCAGGGTGACCGATGGTGCCGCCATCAGCCCCTGGCTTTCCACCCCGACCTGCGTATCCGACCGCACCGGAGTGTTGCGCTCGACGACGATCGTCGCCATCACCTCGCGCGGGTTCGTGGCACTGAGGCGCAGGTCGGTCACCTCACCCGCGCGAACGCCATTAAACAGGACCGCGGAACCCGGCCGAATCCCCGGCACCGCGGTTTCAAAGCGAATGCGATAGGCGGTGCGCTCGCTGAGGCCGCCACTGTTGTGCAGCCAGTACACGAATCCAAAGCCGCCCAGGATGACGGCGAGCGTGAATAACCCGACAATGAGGTAGCGCGCGCGAGTTTCCATCGTCTCCGACCTCAGATTGGGGAAAGCGCGGTCGCGCGCACGAGGCCGCGCGCCCGCTTGCCGCGAAAGTAGGCCCGCACCCACGGGTGCTCGCATGCCAGCATCGTTGCCATCGGCCCGACCGCAGCGACCTTGCCGTCGGCAAGCGCGGCGATGCGATCGCAGACCTCGCTGAGGGTGTCGAGATCATGGGTGTTCATGTAGACGGTGAGGCCGAGCGTCTGCTGCAGCGTGCGGATCAGCGCGTCGAAGTCGCCGGCGGAGATCGGGTCCAGTCCCGACGTCGGCTCGTCCAGGAATACGATTTCCGGATCAAGCGCGAGAGCGCGCGCTAGCGCCACCCGCTTGGTCATGCCGCCGGAGAGCTCGGCCGGAAACTTTTCCGCGTCGACCGCGGTCAGGCCGACCATTTCGAGCTTGGCGAGCGCAACCTCGCGCATCAGCCGCTCGGAGAGCTGCAGATACTCCCGCATCGGGAACTGGACGTTCTGCAGCACGGTCAGCGAGGAGAACAGCGCGCCCTGCTGGAACAGGATGCCGCATCGACGGCCGATCGCACGGCTCTCCTCGTCGGCTGCCGCGTCGAGATCGAGGCCGAGAACCGCGATCGTGCCGCTGCGCTTCGGCAACAGTCCGATGACCGTGCGCATCAGCACCGATTTGCCGCCGCCGGACGCGCCGACGACGCCGAGGATCTCGCCTCGGCGGACGTCGAGCGATAGGCCGTCGAGCACCATGTGGTCGCCGAATCCGACCACGAGGTCGCGGATGCGGATCGCTGTCCGTTCGGCAAGCGCGTGCATGCTCACATCCCAATGGACGCGAAGAAGACGGCGAACAGACCGTCAAGCACGATTACCAGGAAGATCGATTTGACGACTGATGTGGTGGTTTGCAGACCGAGCGACTCCGCGCTTCCTTTCACTTTCAGCCCCTCGCTGCAGGCAACGACGCCGATCACCAGCGCCATGAATGGGGCCTTGATCAGCCCGGCCTCGAAATGCGTGATCGAAACCGCCTCCTGGAGCCGCGCAATGAAGATCGCCGGGGACATCCCGCCATAGAGCCAGGCCACGAGCCCGCCGCCGTATAGCGCGGACAGCGAGCCCAGAAACGTCAGCATCGGCAGTGCCAGTACCAGGGCCAGGGCGCGCGGCAGGATCAGCACTTCCACGGGATCGCGCCCCATGGTTTGCAGCGCATCGATCTCCTCGCGCATCTTCATGGAGCCGAGCTCGGCCGTATACGAGCTGCCCGAGCGGCCGGCGACCATGATCGCCACCAGCAGAACACCGATCTCGCGCAGCACGAGGATGCCCACGAGGTCGACGACGTAGTCGTCGGCGCCGAACTTGCGGAAATGGAAGATGCCCTGCTGCGCAATGATGCAGCCGATCAGAAACGTGATGAGCAGGATGATCGGCACCGCCTGCCAGCCGACGCGGTCAAGCTGATGCACTGTCGAGGTCAGGCGCAGCGTCCGCGGCCGCGCCACGACGCGGGCAAGCACTTCGCCAATGGCGCCCAGCATGGCGACCAGTGCGGCAAAATCGCTCGCCAGACTGCTCATTCCGCGGCCGACGGCTTCGAGGCCGAGCAGCGTGCTATTCTCGGGGGCGCGCCGGGCGGTGGCACCACGGTTTGCTTGCTGCATTTCGGCGAACAAGCCGTGATGATGCGGAAGCAGCCCCACGAGCTGCACATCGGCAAAGTGCGCCCTCAGCTCCCGCAGCAATCGCTCCAACAGCCATGCCCCGAAGGTGTCGAGCTCGCGGATGCCGGCCGCATCGACCGCGACCTCCGGTCTTGAGCCGGGCCGCTGACCGGTCGCATTCACGAGCCGTTCAAGTTTCAGCTCCAGCTCGCGTGCGTGCCGTGCCGTCCACGCCCCCGACGCGACGACCGCGGCCTTCTCGCCTTCCATCCTGCCGTGGAGAAACAGTTCGGTACTCAAAGACGTGATCCGTCGAGTTTTGCGGCGCCTGTCGCAATCGCGACGGTTACTTCAATGGCGCGCCAGGAGATTGATTCAGATCAAAGCGATCGATAGGGCTTTCGCCTCTATGGCGCTACCTGCGACTTGGGGGGCCATGAAGGCCAGCGACGGCACGGTTCCGCACCCACAAGATCCATTACTGCGGATCTGAAGCCCGCACCCGCGGCTGCGACGATCGCAGAACGGTCAGGATTTCTGGACTTTTTCGACCTTGCCCGGTCTCGTGAACTTGAAACGTCTCACGCGGAAGCTCGTCCACGATGTCGACCGACGTTCAGGAACAAGTCTTCGCCCTGCTGTCCAATCCGGCGACGTACGGAGGCGAGACCGTGCGTCGGATCAATACGCATGCCGCCTCGGTATTCCTCGTGGGCTCGCGCGCCTTCAAGGTGAAGCGGGCAGTGCGGTTTCCGTACCTGGACTATTCAACGCTGGAGAAGCGAAAGGCGGCCTGCGAGGCCGAGCTCGAAGTCAACAAGCCGCTGGCGCCCAAGCTCTATCGACGCGTGGTGGCAATAGCGGAGGAACCGAGCGGGGTGCTGGCGCTCGACGGCACGGGACGGCCGGTCGAATGGGCGGTCGAAATGAGCCGTTTCGACGAAACCCGCACATTGGATCGTTTGGCCGAGACCGATGCCCTCGATGCGCTGCTCGCGGTCAAGCTGGGACGCGCCGTGGCGGCCGCCCACGGCCCTGCTCCTGCCGCTGAGGCCGAGCGCTGGATCGCTGCCCTGGCTGGTTTCATCGAGCAGAACGACGTCGAGCTCCGGGGCGATCCCGACCTGTTCCCGGCCGCTCAAGTCGAGCGCTTATCGAACGCCGCCCGGCAATCGCTCAAAACAATTGGTCCGCTGCTGGCCAGGCGTGGCGAGCTTGGTTTCATAAAGCGCCTGCATGGCGATCTTCATCTCGGCAACATCGCCCTCATCGACGGCGAGCCCGTACTCTTCGATGCGATCGAGTTTGATGCGATGGTCGCCAGCGGCGACGTCTTTTACGATCTCGCGTTTCTGTTGATGGATCTGGTCGAGCGCGAGCTCGGCGAAGCGGCCAACGTGGTGCTCAACACCTACCTGAACGAGACGGGGCGAGCAGAGCATCTGGACGGATTGCGAGCACTCCCGCTCTTTCTCTCGGTCAGGGCCGCCATCCGCGCCAAGGTGACGGCGGCGCGGCTGCGGAACGCGCCGGACGAGCGTGCGGCGATTGCCTGTCAAGCGCAAGCCTACTTCAACCTCGCACGGCGGCTGATCGCCCCGGCGACACCGGTCCTGATCGCGATCGGCGGGCTGTCCGGCACCGGGAAAACGGTGCTGGCGCGGGCGCTGGCACCTCGTCTTGCGCCGGCGCCTGGCGCCGTGCTTCTGCGCTCCGATACCGAACGCAAGGTGCTCTATCGCGTCGAGGAAACCGAGCGGCTTGCGCAGGAAGCCTATGCGCCGGCCGTAACCGAGAAGATCTACGAAATCCTGTTGGACAAGGCCGCCCGCGTCCTTCGCGCAGGCCACTCCGCGGTCGTTGATGCCGTATTTGCGCGCCGGGATCAGCGTGCCGGCATTGAAGCTCTCGCAGTGGGTGCGAACATCCGCTTTGTCGGCCTATTTCTTACGGCCGATCTCGCGACCAGGCTGGCGCGCGTCGGACGGCGCGCCGACGATGCCTCGGACGCCGACGGCGCCATTGTCCGCCAGCAGGAAGAATACGACCTCGGCGCTGTGACTTGGCAGCGGATCGATGCGTCGAGGACGCCGGCACAGACTTTGCGCCAAGCGCTGAACGCTCTCGAGGTTCGTGAGCCCTAACGACCCGCGCGCGAGGTGATTCAGATCACAGCGGCCGTCCCGCCCTTCACAAAGCTACGCTAAGGGCACCCATGTCACCACCTCTCGCTGACTGGTTCGAGCTACCGTGCTTCCTGAGTCGCTTCCCGCAGGGCTCGCATGATGTCCTCCCGGGAGATCATTCCCACCAGGCGGCGGTCGGCGCTCATGACCGGGAAGCTGCGCGCCTTGAGCTCCACCATCAGCTGCAGGACCCGGGTCAACGGCGCCTCCGCTTCGACGTGGACGACCGCTTCGGTCATGATGTCGCCAACGCTCCTGCCCATCAGCTCGTCATAGTGCGGCACCACCTGGCGCGTGGTGAAGGCGAACGCCCGCAGAAAATCGAATTTGGTGACGATGCCCAGCATCGTGCCAGCTTCGACGATCGGGAAGGCATTGAAGTCGTGCTTGCGAAACAGTGCTTCCAGGTCGCGCAAGGTGGCTTGGCGCGCCACGGTGCGCACCTGCGGTGTCATATGCCGGCCGACCGTGCATTCGAGGAAGCGGTACATTGCGCCGCCGGCGGCATCGCTCATGGCCGCTGCTCCGGCGTTGAGGGCCACGTCAGTGGCACCAAACCCATTCAACCCCCCGAGAGTCGAGCGGCGATTCCGATCCATACCACCAGCATGGCGCCGAGGAATGCGACTAACACCATCTTCAAATGAGCCGACTCGTCGGCGGTGAAGAGGGAGAAGCTGTTCATCGGGCTCTCTGCATGCGTTCGTGCTCGCATTATCGGTAGCGCCGCGATGCCGATCAGGAAATTCAGATAATGCCCCTAAGGGAGATTGCGGAGGATGCGTTCCTGACTTTGCAATCCGGAGCCGGTGGCGACTGTGGCTGCGGGCCGATGGCACTCAATGGTGAGTTTGATCTACCTCAATGTTCACCAGGCGGATCGGCAGGATTGATTGACCACGAAGCTCCAAGGAGTGGCTTCGCTGGATCACATAGCCTAAAGTTTCTCGACAAGGTCGCTACTGGACTTTGGTCCAGGAGCGAGAAGCGATCAAGCAAGCCGGAAGTTAAGTGAAATTTGGTGGACCGGCGCCGACCTGGCGTGCATATCCGCGAACCGCGTCCGCACGCAGGCTCTGAAGGCAAGTCTCGTGAGGTCGACGCCTACGACGAGGTGTGACCGTTAGGTTCTCTCGTTCTGTAAGCCTGATCGATGGCAGCGAACAGCGATGACCTGTGCAGGGGCTTTGCAAGAAATGCGATTGCGCCCGCGGATTGCGAACGTTCCCGCACCCTGCCGTCCTCGTAGGCAGTGATAACGATCGTGGGGATTTGGATGTTCCTGCGCTTCAGGTACCCAAGAAGCTCAAGGCCGGTCATGTCGGGCATTTGCAAGTCGACGATCAAACAGTCGGGCAGCCCATCAGGTAGCGCTGCGATAAACTCCCGTGCCGAACCATACGTCCGCGATTGAAGGGCGCGAACGCGCAGCGACCGTCGCAGGGCTTTCAGGACGGACGGGTCATCGTCAACAATGGCGATCCAACGTGAAGCTTCCAGCATGAACAAAAATTGTGGCCGCAGCGGGCTCAATTGTCGACCTGGACCTTGGGCCAGTACTTCGACACGGCCATGCCTGCTTTTAGAGACCGGCTTTTTCCGCCAAGCGCACGAGATCCGCGATCGTACGCAAGCCGAGCTTCTTCATTATCGCTCCGCGGTGGACTTTTATGGTCTTCTCAACCGTTCCAAGATCGAAGGCAATCTGCTTGTTAAGCCGCCCGGCGACGACGTGCGTCAGCACTTCCCGTTCCCGCGGGGTCAAGGTCGCAATCTTCGCCTCGATCGAGGCCAGCTCGGCGCGACGATTGCGAGCCTTCACGTCCTGCTCTTCGGCACGCGCTATGGCCGCCAACAAGTCATGGTTGCTGACCGGTTTGGTCAGGAAATCGATGGCGCCCGCCCTCATGGCGCGCACACTGGTAGGAATATCGCCCTTCCCGGTGATGAAAATGACCGGCCGAGGAGGGCCCCCGGCGGTCAGCGCCTGCTGCAAGTCGAGGCCATTGAGGCCTGGCATGGAAACGTCCAATACCGCGCAGCCGGGAACCGCAGCGTCGTGGTTGCTCAGGAATTCCTGTGGCGACGTGTATGCGCGAACCTGGTAGCCCTTCAGGCTCATAAGTCGTGACAGCGCCTTGATCACTCTTGCATCGTCATCGACTAGAAAGACCGTGAACATCTTGTCCGTCACCTGGCGGCGATGAGCTCTTCCTGAACCGGCAGCGTGAACCCAGCGACGGCTCCGCCGTCATCGCCGTTCAGCAGGGTAAGGTTTCCGCCATGTGCCTGGACGATCGTCGAACAGATCGTCAAACCAAGACCGAGGCCGTGGGCCTTGGTCGTATAGAACGGCTCGAATGGTCGGCCTTCCTCAACCGGAGGGATGCCGGGTCCGCGGTCCTTTACGAGCACCTCGACGGCGCCGTTTCGCGGAGCGCGCGTGGAAACCGTGAGGAGGCGCTGTCCGGGTGGGGTCGAAGCCATCGCATCCATGGCGTTCATGAATAGGTTCAGGAGAACCTGCTGCAATTGTACCGGATCCCCCGACGTCGGCGGCAACACGCTTGACAGATCGAGTTGCACGTTGATCCGGCGACCGATGAGTTCACTGTTGAGTAACGCCAACGTTGTATTGACGAGATCGTTGACATCGACCGATTCGGCTTTTCTCTCTCCCTTCTTCAGCAGGCTACGGAGCCGCTGAATGACCTCGCTGGCCCGACGGTTGTCGTGCGCAATGTCCTCAAGGACGTCGCGAACTTCGACAAGGTTCGGCGAAGCCTCCGCAAGCAGGTCCAATCCCGATTCAGCGTTCGACTGGATCGCCGTGAGCGGCTGGTTGATCTCGTGCGCAATAGCGCCGGAAAGTTCCCCAATTACCGAAACGCGCATCAGATGCGCGACTTCCTCGCGTTGCAATGCGGCCTCGGATTCAGCGGCCTTCTGCTCGGTGATATCGGCAAAAATTCCGCTCAACTGGCCCGGCGCTCCGCGATCACCGGCATGCGAACGGGCGCGGATGCGAACCCAGCGCATATCCTGGTCCGGAAGGACAATGCGCACATCTTGGATGGCCGGCTGGTCGGACGCATCTCGGAGCGAGGCAATCGCGCTCGCGCGATCCTCCGGATGGATCGCTGCGAGAAACGTCTCGCGCGTGAGGGGAACGTCCTTGCTCAATCCGAAGAGCGCACGGCAATGCTCGGTCGTCCACAACTCGTTCGTCTTCCGATCGAATTGCCACAGTCCGACATTTGCAGACGCCGCCGTGAACGTCATGCGCTCCTCGCTCTCTTTGAGCGAGGTCTCGGCCGCCCGCCGCCTGCGACTTTGAAAAAGCACATAGGCGATGAGAACGGTCTGCGCGAGCAGCGCTGTCGCGACGGCCACGATATACCAGCGATATTGCTCCCATACGGACGACTCACGATACTGAACGATGCTGCCGGGCGGCAGCAGGGCTTCGCTGATGTTCCACCTCCGTAGTTCCCGCCAGTCGTACATCGGTGGCCCGAAAACCACGGGCGGAGCGTTGATGCGGCCTGCCGGTTCGCCCGAAAGAATGCGAAGCGCGACGGTCGCCGCCTCCTGGCCGAGTGCCTGGGTTTGCAGCAGCGGACCGCCGATGATACCTCGGCCCAGCTGATAGTCGGCTATGCCGAAATGGGCGCGGTTGCGACTTCGCGCAACTTGTCGAGCGCGCGATCCTGCGAGTAGGGAGCGCCCGCTCCGTCTTCGGAAACCGTGCACCACAGAATGGCGGATCGCGGCGGCATGGCGGCGGCGCGGCTCAGCATTTCGCCAAAGGTCAACTCATTGAGCCAGGTAATATTCACCCGACTGGCGAGCGGCTGAAAAGCACGGCGAAGTTCCGAGGCCCAAAACTGTTCAATGGGCGAATTGCCGATGACGAGTGCCACGTCTGTCGTTTCGGGCCGCAGGCGCAGAACATTCTCAAGCCAAGCGTGAAGATCAAGGTCAGTCAGAACAGCTGTTTCATTCTCTGCAAGAACGGCTCTGGGAACGCGGCGCGCATCGGCTCCAACGATCAGCATCGGCGTGGTGGAAAACAGCTCTGACCGGTAACGTTGCATGAAGAATGTCGCCGGGGCACCCACCGGCACGATCAGATCGACCTTGTTTCCAGAAAGAAGCGCGCGAATATATTCAACGAACGGTCCGTCGTCTTGAGGATTCTGAATCCTTGCCGTGTCAAGCGAGACTTCAAAGAGATTGATCGGTTCAGCGGAGTTCTTGACGAGCTCTGTACGAAAGCTTGCTGCCATGTCGCTCCACGGCGAGTAGGCATGCCCAAATGCGTGCAACAAGAGGACCCGTCTCTGGTCTGCAGCAGAAGCGCCAATCGTTGCCGTCGTCAGAACCAACATGCACGCAACGGCGCCAAGGCAGCCTATATCGGATAGCCACTCGGAAATTCCGCGACGAGGAAGGGCGCAATCGAGCGCCCGATTCGTCAATCGGAGCACCGTGCCGCGTCCGATCTTCATTTTTCCTTCGCCACTTGCGCTGATGAAACGGCACGCCATGCACAATCGTGCGCTGTCATCAATATTCTACTGCACGCAGCAGCTTCAGCAACCGTTGGCATGGGCGGTCCTCTGAACAAGCATCATTTTGCAAAACCCTCTCTCACTCCGCTACGGAGGGCCCCTAGTTCGAACGTGATCGGAAACCTGTCGAGCAATCCGAACAACGCCGTAGGTACCGTTTGTCCAGACTATGTCGCCGCAAACCGCCGCCCGTGTCAGGGTGGCTGCGTTCAAAGTGACCAGATAGTCGGCTGGGTGTTCCGAGGTTCTGCCGCAGTCGCCTTCGAAGACCGCCTTGCGCCAGCGCACCAGGCGATACCAGCGGGCAATATCGGCCTTCTGTGTAGGAACAAACTTGAAGCTGACGAGCGTCGGGCGCTCGATAAGCCGTTCAAAGGCTAGCCCGGGTACCGCCCAATCAGTTAGCGCTGTAGGTTCGATCACCACGGTCGCCTCAGGCGGAGTATTGCCTCGCAGCCAGGCAATAAGCTCCCGTTCGTTTGGCTTCAGTATTCGTGCAAGAGGAAGTTGGGGCGACATCAGGGTATCGGCAAGCGACGCTGCGCGTGGCACGGCAAATCCGATCCCGACTGCCAGCGCGATGATTGCCAGCGTGCGATCACCATCCCCCTTAAGCGCTTGGCGCAGCCAAAGCGCGCCGAGCATTATCGTGAGCAGCAAAATCAAGGAGTTGGGACGAAACAGGATGAGCGGTCCGAGCAGATACGTGTGGCGATCGAAATAGGACAGTACGAACGACAGTATCAAATAGGCATACATAGCGAGCAGCCAACGCGCGAGCACACGGCGCTCGCAATGTTCCTGCCGCGCCAGAATCGCCATCAAGCACGTCGCCGCTGCCATCCAACTGAGGCCCGGCAACCATGCACGTAGCTGGCCGGTCGAGAAAGGAGCGACATGATGGGGATTGCGAAACGCCGAATAGATTTGGTTGATGGTCAAATCCAGGTCCGAGATGTCCGGCATTGGCGCAAGGAACCACTCATAGAACAGGATCGCAAGAATCGGCAGACAGAGCATCGTGTACACTAGGAGCGCGCCGCCCATGCGAAGGACGTTTCCGGTCTTCAGTCCGATGAGCCCGATCACGGCGCCAGCCCAGAAGCCGCCAACCAGGAAATGAAGATAGGTGGCGAGGGCGGCGACGCCGACGGCGGCCAAATCTTTGCCACGCCACGCCAAGCCGATCGATACGAAGATCGCGGCATAGGCGAAGACCTTGCCCTCAACGCCAGCGAACAGCCATTCGCCGGCGAAATAGCTTTGCCCAACCAGGATGAACAGCATTAGGGTAGCGAGGGTCTCGGCCCGCGACAGTTTCAAGCACCGCGCCAGATAAGCGAACGCAATTGCGCAGGCGACAATCGCGACGAGTCGCAGGATGATCAACGCAACGTCATAACCGAAGAAATCGACCATGCCGCCAATAATGGCGAAACTGCCAAAGCGGGCCACGCTATGGTCGAAGGCGGCGTGATTTGGACCGAATTGCTCGGGACGGACCGATCGCAATCCCAAATCGAAATAGTGGATTTCGTTCCCGCCCCAACCGAGGAAAGGTCCGATCTGCAATGTCAGCACGACCGCGACCGCCAGGGCGGTCCAAACAAAAGCATTTGATCGCTCAAGCGGAGCCGACAATCCGTCGAGCATCTGCGTTACCCTGGAGCGATCGGATCTCAGCCTCGACGCCCTCGCCGCCAACTAGCCGGGCCACGCATTGGGCCGACCTTGATCTCGTCGGGGAGAGCGGGTGACCATCATTCATATCGTGGCAGTGAAAAGTTAGCCAGGCTGCCGATCTGGTATTGGCGCCGGCTTTGCCCGGCTACCTCTCGATTCTGTCGGCGTGCTGCCGCTCGTGTCCAATGCTGAAAGCTACCCAAGGCGCAGCTTGTTTGGCAATTCACTAGTATTCTTTCGAAAATTATGGGAGCGTTTTTGAACAATCTGGACTGCGGACGCCCATGGCCGGTCCGAACACCGCGTTGCAAGAGCTCAGTCGCTGGGCGGCGGCATTGCAGCCGGGAGATATTCCGGCTGCGGTGATGCGACATGCGCGTTACGTCGTTCTCGACACTTTCGGCGCAGCAATCGCAGGCTCCATGCATCCGCTGATCAGGACGCTCGGTGCTCTCGCGCCAAGCATGACCGGTTCGCCGTATCGCCTGATCGCCGAGCAGCGACGTGTTTCGATGTCCGACGCGCTTGTAATCAATGGCTGCGCAGCACAGGTGCACGATCTCGATGAGACCAACCTCCTGAGCCAGACCCACGCCGCCGCGGCAATTCTGCCAGCTCTCGTAACCATGGCAGGCACGCGCCGCGTCGCTGGGGTGGATTTCCTGACGGCTTTTCTCGTTGGCTATGAGGTTCAGTCGGCGATCGGGCGCGCCATGGCGCCTGCGCATGGGGCCGAGGGCTGGCACCCGTCGGCGACTCTCGGATGCTTCGGCGCAGCCGCATCACTGGCTAAGCTGCTGAGGCTCGATCCATCGCGTTGGGCGGTGGCCATGAACCTGGCCGGCACTCAAGCCGCGGGCGTGAAAGCGACGTTCGGCTCGATGGCGAAGCCTCTCCATTTCGGGAAGGCCGCGCTCAACGGCGTTCTTGCCGCCATTTGGGCGGAGGCCGGAATCTCGGGTGGCGCGGATACATTCGCACACCCCGCAGGTTTTGCCAAAGCCTCCTCCTCCGGCTTTTGCTCGCCGCTGAAGATAGGGGCGGATTGGGTCATCGAATTCAATAACTTCAAAACTTTCCCATGCTGCATGGAGTGCCATCCCGTCATCGAGGCCGCACTTAAGCTCCGCGCCACCGTTGAAGGCCCTATCATATCGATGCGGGTTCGGCAGAGCACGACCGCCTACGCGTTGGTCGGCGAACGCGGGTTCAATTCGGGCTACGAGGCGAAATTCTCGCTTCGGTACTGTTTGGCTTACGCGCTCGTGTTCGGCATTCTGCCTATGACTGCGTTCGACGAACCCATCATCGTCGCGCCCGCGGTATCGGCGCTAATCTCCGCGATTGAAATCATGCCCGACAGGGAGTTGCGCCACCTCGAGGCGGAGATTTCCGTGATGACGGATCGCGGCGAGACTTGGCGGCAGAAAACCGATCTGACATCGGGTCTCGGCGTCCCGCGGATGCACGAAAGTGCGCTGGAAGAGAAGTTCGTCAAGCTCGCAGAGCCGGTGATAGGTGCGAGCAAGTCGCTCCAGATACTGGCTTCCTTCCGAGATTATGGCGCGCTCGACGACGTGGCTGACGTTTTCGAGCTCGCGACGCGGTCGGCACCTCTCGCAAGCACTCGGACCGAGGCGGTGTCGTGACGAGTGGCCTCAGCGCGAGATCTGTCTGGCGCGAGTTCGAAACGGAGGGGCAACCCGTTCTTGCGCTCCAAGATATCTCGCTCGACGTGGGCGAAAGCGAGTTTGTCACCATCGTGGGGCCCAGTGGGTGCGGGAAATCGACCTTTTTGAACATAACTGCCGGATTTCTCGTGCCAAGCCGCGGCGAGCTTTACCTCGACGATGTGCCGATCACAGGTCCCGGCGCTGACCGAGGGATGGTCTTTCAGGAGCACGCGCTGTTTCCTTGGATGACAGTTTATCGCAACATCGAATATGGCTTGCGCATCCAGCGACTAGCGAAACCGGAACGCCAACAGCGTGTCGCTCATTATCTCAATTTGATTGGGCTTGAGAATTTTGCGCACTTCTTTCCAAAGGACTTGTCCGGCGGAATGAAGCAGCGCGTGGCCATCGCGCGAGCTCTCGCCTGTAAACCAAAAATGCTTCTGATGGATGAGCCTTTCGCCGCGCTCGATGCGCAGACACGGCGCTTTCTGCAGGACGAGCTTGTACGAATTTGGGACGAGACCAAGACAACGATCTTGTTCATCACGCACAACATTGACGAGGCGCTACTACTGTCTGACCGAGTCGTCGTTATGACGTCGCGGCCCGGCCGTATAAAGGAATGCATCAAGGTTGACATGGCTCGGCCACGCGTCGAAACTGATCGAAGATTCATCGACTACAAAATCGTCATTACGGACCTGCTCAAAGGCGAAATCGCCGAAGCGCTGCGCCAGAGCGGAGAGCTGCCGGGCGTCGGCGCAAACACCCAGGGGCGTTGAAAGCATCACCAGCCAGGAGAGAGGTGCGAAACATGCGTGCATTGACGAAGTTGATGGGAGGAAAGCCGACCACCAGCATGCTTGGCGTGATCGCTCTCGTTTGGGCCGCAACCACCCCGGCAACGGCCCAAGTCGAGATGAAAAGCTTCGCGATTTGGACCTCGCGTGACAGCCAGCAAGGTGGGCTGCCGCTGATTGCGGCGAAGAAGGGGTTCTTCACGAAGGAGGGACTAGACGTCGAGGTCAGGTTCGTAAGCTCTGGATCGGAGATCCCCGCCGGCATGGTCGGGGGAACGATTCTCGTGGGGATCGCGTCCTGGGTGAATCCAATGCAGATGAAGGCGAACGGGCTACCGGCTGTCGTTCTCGCACAAGCAACCGATCAGACCGATACGCAACAGCTGGTAGTCAGGAGTTCAAGCTCGATCAAGACCCCGAAGGATCTCAACGGCAAGAAGCTCGGAATAACCAAGATCGGTGTCATGCTCTCATTGCTCGATCGAATGTGTAAGGAATACGGCTGCGATAGCTCGACGATTCAACTCGTCAACATGCTGCCGCAGGACATCCTGCTCGCCTACAAGAAGGGGGATGTCGACGCGATCCTAACTTGGGAGCCCTATGTGACGTTCGCGGCACAGGATGGCGGTACCGTGCTGGCGTCAGCACAAAGGTCATATATGCCGGGCCAACCCGGCGGTCGGCTGGACGGACAATACGCCGCTGTTTTTGCCTTGCGTGACTTCGTTGGTAAGAATCCGAAGACCGTCGAGGCGATGCTCAAAGGTCTGCGCGCCGCCGCCGAATGGACGAATGCAAACAAGAAAGAGGCCGGCGAGATCATCACCAAGGAGATGAACATCCCCGACGACGTTGTCCAGAAGATCATGACCGAAGTCACTTACACAGTTACCATTGACGATGCGTGGGCCAAGGAGTTCGACGGTATCGCAGCCTACCTGCTCAACGCCAAGGAACTGAAGGGGCCGGTGACCGCGAAGGACGTGTTCGTGGCGGAGCCGCTCAAGGCGGCCTGCCCGGCTTGCGTCAAGTGAATAGACGTTCCCGGACTTGCTCATCGCCCTCCGCTTGCGCCTTTCCTCTCTGGCGCAAGCGGCCTTGAGATTGAAGCCATAGGGCGGAGCGTCATGAGATACCTCTCCATTGCGGGCTTCATCGGCCTGTGGCTCGTTTGCGCACTGATCAACGAGCGGGTGCAATTCATCATTCCCGCGCTGTTCCCAAGCCCGATCGACATCGCGGTCGCAGGCTACGAATTGCGCAGTTATTTGGTCACCGATGTCGCAATCAGCCTGTTTCGTTCGTTGCTCGGCTTCCTGATTGCGGCGGTCGCTGGCGTGTTGCTAGGCTGCCTGTGCGCCTCCTTCCGCACCTTCGGAGCGATCATCGACCCGATCCTCGATCTGATCCGGCCGATTCCACCACTGGCCTTCTTGCCGATCTTCATCATCTGGTTCGGGCTGGGCGAGCTCTCGAAAATTCTGATGATCGCTTTCTCCTCCTTCTTCATCATCTACGTGAATACCTACCAGGGCGTGCGGTACACGGATCCGATCCTGGTCCGGGCGGCGCAATCGATGGGCGCGTCGCGGCCACAGATCTTTCACACAATCACACTCCCGGCCGCGCTGCCTGAGATTATCACGGGCCTACGCCTGGGAATGGGGATGTCGTTCTTCGTCCTCGTCGCGGCGGAACTGATCGCGGCGGATTCGGGAATGGGATTTCGCATCCAGGAAGCGCGCTGGCAGTTTCGTGTCGATAGAATGTTTTACGGGGCGGCGCTGATTGGAATCGTCGGATTCATCTTGTTCGCAGCGCTGCGCCAGATCGAGGCACGCCTGTTGCGTTGGAAGCCGCAGATCGAGCAATCAAGAATGTAGGCCGAAGCATGAATAATCCAAAGATCGCATGCAGCAGAATAGCACGTGTGCCCAACGCGAACTGGATCATTGCAAATACCGATGACGGTCGGACGCGGGTGCAAGGCGCGTGTTTCCTAGTTGCCGGTTGAAGCGAGCAGTCGCATGAAGGCCGATCTTTATCTGCGGAACGGCACAATCGTAACTGAAAGCGGCACCTTCCGTGGTGGCATCGCGGCAAGCGATGGGAAGATCAGCCACATGGTACACGGGGACTTGTCGATCGACGCAGAGCAGACGATTGATCTCGCGGGCAAGGTTCTGCTCCCCGGAATCATTGATGCCCACACGCATTTCAGCGAGCCGGGGCGTGACTTTGAGGGCTATCGGACCGGCAGTATGGCGGCGGCCGCGGGCGGCGTCACAACCGTTTTCGACATGCCTCTCAATGATCTTCCACCGACGACCGATCGCGCAACGATCACGAAAAAGCGTGCGATGGCAGAAGGTCAGTCGATCATCGACTATGCGTTTTGGGGCGGCCTCATCGACAACAATCTCGACAAGCTTGAAGAGCTCAACGACGAGGGGGTCGTTGCTTTCAAGGCCTTCATGCGGACCGTCGCCGATTTTCCGCGGATCGACGACGACCTGATGTATGCTGGGCTCAAGAAGATAGCTGCTTTCGACAACATGCTGGGAGTTCACGCGGAGAACGAGTTCGTCACCTCGTTCCTGCGCGACAAGCTCAAGTCGGAGGGCCGCATTGACCGCAAGGCTTGGAACGACTCGCGACCTCCCGAACAGGAGATCGAGGCGATCTCGCGCGCAATCTTCTGGGCGAAGGCCACCGGGGCAAGACTCTACATCTGCCATATCAGTGTTGCTGCGGCGGTTGATGTCGTGAAACGCGCCCGCCAGGAAGGCTTCCGGATCGCTGGCGAGACCTGCTCGCACTACCTTTTCTTTGACGTCGAGGATTACGTCGAAGTTGGGCCGCGGCTGCGCGCGGCTCCGCCAATTAGGTCGGCGAACGACGTTGAAGCTCTGTGGGCTTCAGTCTTGCGCGGCGACGTCGACGTGATCAGCTCGGATCATTCACCGTTCCCACCGCAGCGTTACGAGCTGGGTTTGAACAACGTCTGGGAAGGCGGCGGCGGTGTCATGGGTCTCCAATCGATGCTACCTGCCGTGATTACCGCGGGCGTTCATCAACGCGGCATGCCTTGGGAGTTAGTTGCCCGGCTGATGTCGTCAAATCCAGCGCGTATCTTTGGAGTCTATCCGCAAAAGGGGGCTCTGTTGCCTGGTTCGGACGCGGATTTCACGGTAGTGGATGCGGATCGCGAGTGGACGCTTTCGGCAGACGATCTGTTTTATCGGCACAAAATGAGTCCTTACGTGGGACATAAATTCAAGGGCGCGGTCACTCAGGCGGTTGTGCGCGGCAAGATCGTGTTTTCGGACGGAAAGATCACGGCGGATCCTGGACATGGCCGCCTGATCCATCGCAAGCATTGAAAGGACTGCGCGTGGTTACTCAAGCTAGCTACTTCGCACCCGAAGGCATTGTCCCACCCCAAACCGCGATGATCACAAGCCGGGCGGTCGTCCGGCCCGAGTATGCGATAATCCCGGCATCCTCCGTGACCGACAATATTCGCAGCAACCTGCCCGGTTGGCAGCGAACGCGGTGCTGGATACTAGCGGCGCCGGCCATGGGGTTCGCTACCGCATTTGCCCAGTATCTGATCTATCTAGACGCAGGGGGCGCGTGCGACCGGCCTGAGCCGGAATCGGGTGTCGAGAGCTTCCTGTTCGTTCTTGAAGGCGATTTGGCCGTGACAATCGAAAAGGCCGAGCATCAGCTGGGTCAGGGAGGATTTGCGTTCATTCCCCCTGACGTGGATTGGTCAGTGCGCAACGCTGCGCAGCACACACTGAAGTTTCTTTGGATCCGCAAGTTATTCGAGCCTGCCGCCGGCGACCTAACCCCAAAGGCTATCGTCAACCGCGAACAAGACGTGCCCATCGTGATGAACCGCACGAGCGATCAGAAATGGACGACGAATCTCATTCCGGTCGACGACATGGCGTACGACATGCACATGAACATTGTCAGCTTCGGACCGGGTGCAACCATTTCCGCTATCGAAACACATATCATGGAGCATGGCCTCTACATGTTGCAGGGCAAAGGCATGTATCTATTGAATGATGTATGGCACGAGGTTCAAGCTGGTGACTTCATCTGGATGCGGGCGTTTTGTCCGCAGGCTTTCTATGCTGGTGGCCCTGGTCCTGCCCGTTATCTTCTCTACAAGAACATGAATCGCCAAATTTCGCTGCGCCGCGCTTGAACAACAGACCTGTTGCGGCGATTCGATGCTGCGCTAGCCGACCTCCTCCGCGCGAGGATCTCTCGCTTCGGGGTCACCGACCAGACGCCGATGCGATTGCTATTTTGCGTCGTGCGCAGGGACGAGTCCGCCGAGGGCGCCCTGAAGCGACTCGAGCCACGCTGGTTCTCGCCGAACGTGGGGAAATGCCGGTGAGCGACGCGCTCGTGCGCGCGCTGCTCCAGTCCCGCGGCGAACTGATCCATCAGCGCATGCCGACGCCTGACCTCGCGAAGCGCGTGGCGGCTCAACGCGATTCGGGGCGTACGGGTGGCACCTCTCCCGCCACGCTGGTGTCCGAAGTCGACGCGGCGCTGAATTCGCTCGAAGTTGTCACAACGACGGAGCAAGCTCGACTGTGCCTCATTCGTGCGGCCGACTTTTGGTTGGCCCCTCTTCGACGAGATCGATCGCTGAATGACCCGCAAGGGCAGCCATTTTCATTGTTCATAGCCTGGCTCTATTACCGGCACAGAAAGGCGGCAGTAAATGCTGGGTACTAAATTCATAAAATACCTCGATATCTCTACTTACGCGGGGCCTTATTAGTATTTTTCTACCGATGAATCTCATAGAGTTGCGCAGTGCCAAGGTGGCGCCCGGCCGAAGTCCCCACCACGAGGATTTGCGCCGCTTGGTACCTGGACCGTAGCACGGGGGCACCCATGAAAATTGCAACAGCTTCCCTTGCCTCCATGATTTGTGTGTCGTTGCTGGCCGCCGCAGCCCTGGCCGCCGAGGCTCCGCCGCGGTGGGCCTATCCGGAGAACAATCCGAATTATAAGCCGCCGGTCGACGATGGTAGGGCCATGCGCGTGCCCGACAGCACCGCGGGTTATACCTGGAGCCAGCTTAGGGACAGGTTCATTGCACCGGTCTGGCACCCGGGTGATCATCGGCCGCTGCCCGGCATCGTAGCTAACGGCCGCAAGCCAGACGTCTTCGCATGCGGCTACTGTCACCGCGCCGACGGGCCGGGCGGTCCCGAAAACTCGGACCTCGCCGGCCTCCCGAAGAGCTACATCATTCAACAGATGGCTGAATATAAGAGCGGTGCGCGCGGGACCGCTGTCCCCGGCCGCACGCCACCCACCCTGATGATCGCCTTGTCAAAGCCGATCACCGACGAGGAGGTGGAAGCTGCGGCGGCCTACTTCTCCGCCTTGCAGCCGCGCAAGCGCATCAAGGTGGTGGAGAGCGACACGGCGCCCAAAACCTACGTCGCAGGGCTGCTGTGGGCAGTCGCGGAAGGTGGTGAACGCGAGCCGCTGGGCCAGCGCATCCTCGAGATTCCCGATGACCTGCACCGGTTCGAGAGCCGCGATCCGCGCTCGACCTTCACCGCCTACGTTCCGGTCGGCAGCCTCGCGAAGGGCGAGGCGCTGGTGACCAAAGGCGGGGCAGGAAAGACGCTGCAATGCGGCCCATGCCATGGACCAGACCTCAAGGGACTTGGACCGTTGCCGAGCATCGCCGGCCGCTCGCCGAGCTATATGTTTCGACAGCTCTATGACTTCCGTCACGGGGCGCGAACGGGGGAGTGGAGCCCGCTGATGGCCCAGGTGGTGACCAATCTCGAACAGGACGACATGCTGGCGATCGTCGCCTATCTCGCTTCGCTCGATCCGTGACGGGACGAAGATTTCAGATGCGTCGCAGCGGTTCATTCGCACGATCGCCCCCGCCGCGCCGCGCCGAAGGCATCGTCTCGAAGCGCAAGGACTCGCCTTACCGTTCCGTCCGCTCACCGGATTGGCTCAAGATGAAAAACCCGGCGAGTGCGGCGGTGCGCCGCGAGGCGGAGGAAGACTTGGGCCAGGTAGCGGTGCCGATTTAAGTGGTATCGCGTGTAACGGCCGCCGATCTGGGCGGTTGGCTGCGCATCACGCTGCGCTGCATTGATCTCGGCCTGCGCCGCCGCAATCGCTGCCTCGACTGTCCACCGGCGTACCCTGCACCTTACGCACCGGCAGAGCATAGTCCGTCAACAACGCAGGAGGCGTAAGGCTCTGATCCAACACGTACATTCGCCTAATGGCAGTCATTTCGCCCTCCGTCCGCTCGAGTTCGGATACCCCGTTTTACCCCGCACCAACCTCGAGCGTGCAAGTCGCCCATATTCTGGTCCGGCCCGTACCCTCCATCGCTCGTCAGGCGCCCGTGGCTTGCCTAAGCAAGTAAGCCGCTGTCCCGAAACCAAACGAAACAAAATCGAACGCAAACGAAATAAGAGCGAAACATAACGGAGTTACTCATTGCCCCCGACACTTCCATCCCGGATGCGTCGAGCGCTGTCGGTGAAAACACGGCGCGGGAGGGTGAAATGCAAGGAAGATCAGGAATGTGGAAGAAACTCGCGCTTGTTCTGGCCTTGGCTGCTGCTCCGCTGACCGCTGCCCAGGCCGACACTTTGACCGTCGGGCAGGCCAAGACGACCGCATTGGCGGATTGGTATGCGAACATCCACTACACGGCCATGGAAGAAACCTGCGAGATCGTGATCACGATCGCGCCGGGCGTCGACGCAGCGGGCCCTCCGATGCGGGTTGTCGGCAGCCTTGCCGATGGCCAGAGCCAAACGATTTCGATGGGCGGTTATGGCGAGAATACGCGGCTCACGACATTGACGGTGCGGCGCATCGCGGACCAAGTTTCCTTCGACGTCGACAGCAGGAATGTCTCCCGGGTTCGGAGAACCGCAGCTCTTGCAAATTGAGCCTGCTCCGCCGCACGTCGGGGCAGGTAGCTTGGAAATGAGAGCGGCACGGTAGGTATAGATCAGACGCTCAGTGGTGCCGAAACGGACAATACAAAGCCGATCGCAAATGCGCGAAACGCAACGGAGTTACCATTTGCCCCGACAGCGAAGGAGAAAGTCGTAGCCATCGCCAGAGCCCGCTCCCGACCAATTGGAGCGCCGAACGATTTTTCATCAAACTGGGGGATGATCGTGCAAGACCTTCTTGGCCTTATGGCATTTGTCGGATTGATCGCTGCTTGGTTCCTCGCCGTTGTGTTCGTGCGTCATGACGCGCAGCCCAGCATCGAGACCGCACGCGCCGCTGAACCCAAACTTCCTCATCACGCCCAAACCTGGAGCATCTGGCTCTCGGCCCAGGGCTAGCTCAGGGCGGACTACCTGTCATTCCCGAAAATCATATCGGCGCATACCGATGGTGCAAACCGGACAAGATTGGTGTGCTGACGCTGGTCCCGGATCGTTGGACGGCTCGTCGTAGCGGTGCGTCCTTGCCCAACCCCAGGTGCGTGCGCGTCTCGTTGTAATACAGCGAATACAAAGTCAGGATCCGTCGCAAATGCCGTTCTCCGAAGATCACGACATGATCCAAGTTTAATGCCGACCCGTTTTTTTGATTGGGGCTCCAACTATCGCAGCTCGTAGCAGTTTGTCACCAGCCGCGGTTTCCGCGTGACATCGTGCAGAGTCGAGCACTGGACCAGGAAGCTTTTCTCCTTGTGCCGGAAGAGCAGGATCGTCGAGCGGTTGTCGAACGTGCCGACGTAGCCGGCAATGTCCCAACCGCTCTCGAGCAGATTCTGGATCGAATATTCGGTTTGGGCGCGCGCCGGCACCATCAGGCACAGTGCCGACAGGGTGCTCAGAGCAACGAGACGAATGGCGGCTATCATGTGATTACCTCAAGACATACGGGCCAAGTTTGGAAACTGAGTGAGCTTAAGGTCACCCTAGGACCTGCTCTGGAAAACGCACCAGGAGTCAAATGCCGGGCCCTGGCCGCCCGCTCTATCGCCGCCGGCCGTGTTTCCGATCGACGGTGGTCTTGAAGCCCCGCGGCGGTGCTGGTGGCTGGTCCGGCCCGCTAGTCGGATTGCAGTCCGGGCACGGGACGCGGCGCCTCTGCGTGCCCCATCGGCTGGTCCGGGTGTTCCTCGCAAACCAACGCTCGTCAGCTCGTCACGGCACAGCTTGCAATCCGGCTCGGTCATCGTCCGATCCGGTCGGGTAGTAGACGCCGCATAGGTCCATAATTCGATTGGCGGCGATTTTCGGGCAGCCGGCGGCCAGCTCTAGCCGAAGTGCGACGATGTTCTTTGTCCGGCCCGTAGCGCTCCACTGCTCGTTAGGCGCCGTGGCTTGTGAAGGCAAGTTACGCCGCGGACATCCGAAACAGACGATACAAAGGCGATCGCAAGCGAAATCGGCTCGAAACAGGAGGGAGCTAAATCATCGGTCATGCATTCAGGCGGGCAAACCGGCTCGTCGGGCGTGCCCAAGGGGAGACATTCAATGCGCAAGTGGTTCATCA
>Ga0114129_10000171_pt1 | contig 70782 bp, 66 predicted proteins | sample RhiMetdeltSRZDD1_FD_80071 | JGI IMG/M metagenome (GOLD analysis project Ga0114129, IMG submission 80071) | Populus rhizosphere microbial communities from Tennessee, USA - Rhizosphere MetaG P. deltoides SRZDD1 (version 2) (version 2) | ecosystem: Host-associated > Plants > Roots > Rhizosphere >...
CGTTCCGCGACCTGCAGCGTCATCGCCTCCTCACGATCGAATGGCAAGCGCTGACGCCCCACCATGGTTGCGCTGTACCCGAGGCGATTCACGACGTGGGCGCGGCACCGGCCTTCCAGCGCGTGCTCGACGCGTCCGCCGATCTCTACAACGCGATCGCGGATACGGGGCTGAAGGAGATCGCGTCGTACGCGGTCTCGATGGCGTACCGGATTCGCTTCTACATCGAAATGAATGCACGAGAGGCGATGCACATGATCGAGCTGCGCACCGCGCCGCAGGGCCACCCGGCGTACCGTCGTGTCTGCCAGCGGATGCACACGCTCATCGGCGAACAGGCGGGGCACCGCGCGATCGCCGCTGCCATGCAGTTCGCCGATCATTCCGAGGTCGAACTGGAACGCTTGAGCTCCGAGCGAGCGCTCGAGCAGAAGAGAAACCGGCTTTAGGCTCGGGTCTCCGGGCTTTTGGCACGCCAAGAGCCCCAAGCCTTTAGCCCAGAGCCGTTATTCGGCTTTCACTTCTTCCTCGCTCCAGTATCGGCCGAACTCGTCCAGAAACGTCAACGTCTCGAACGATTTCATACGATCGAAGAAGAGGATGCCGTCCAGGTGATCCGTCTCGTGTTGAATGACCCGCGCGGTGAAGCCTTGTGCGCCGAGCTCCACGCGTTTTCCATGACGATCGAACGCACGAGCCACAATTGCCTTCGCGCGAGGGACCCGGCCGCGAATGTCCGGAATGCTCAGGCAGCCTTCCCAGTCCTCGACCGTCTCACCGCCCACGGGCGTGATTTCCGGATTGATCAACGCCATGAGCGGCACGCGCTCCCGGCCCTCGTCGTTGTCATCAGGCGCTGGAGCAAAGCCCGCCACGAACAGTCGCAGGCCCTCATGGACCTGAGGTGCCGCGAGCCCCACGCCTTGGTATTCCCGCATCGTTTCGAACATGTCATCGATGAGACGCTGCACGTTCGGCGATCGGATTTCATCCGGCTTCAAGGCCCGGGCGCGGGCGCGAAGAACGGGATGGCCCATGCGCGCCACCTTCAGAATCGACATATTCGGATTATAGTCGTCGGCTGAATGAATCTCATGCGGTCATGGTATGCTCCGGACTTCTCCGCAGCTGATGTCCGGGCGCCGCTTGCCCGATAAATACAATGAGAATAGCGGTCTCCGACGCGACTCTTGTTCGCGTGGGGCCGCGACAGCGCGTCCGTAAGCACGACTGGCATTCCCAGTTGTGATCAGTGACCAACGTGATGAGGAACATAATCGTTGCCGCGGCTCTCTCGATTACAGCCGCGTCGCTTGCGAGCTGTGGATTCGAGCACAAGACTAGCTCCGGACCGACCGCGACCGGCGTGAGCGGTTTGATCGGAACCTGGACATCGTCGAATCTGATCCCGTCACCGTCTGCCTGCTCAGATTTCAAATGGAACGCGGCACAGCAGAGCAGTACGAGCGCGAGCGGCACGTTCTCGGCGACCTGCGCCGGCGATCTGAAATTGAACGGAACGGCTCAGGCATCGCTCGCCGCAACGGGAACAATTCAGTGGGGGGCGCAAGGCAAGGCGTCGGCGGCTGGCCTCGTGTCGTGCGAGATCAGTCTGACAGGCACTGCGGAGCTCTTGTCGGAATCGATTCGGATCCCGTATTCAGGTGACACCTGCCTCGGGAAAGTGAGCGGGGTGGAGACGCTGAAACGGAACTGAAAAAGCGAAAAGGGACACAGGAGGTTTCTCGCTTTTCCCTTTCTTTTTTCCTTCCGCAGAGTCAGCGAAGCTCCTCTGCGGTCTTCGCTCCGTAGAACTCGAACCAGGGCCGCGCCGGCTCGAGGCGCTTGTTGACGTTTTCGATGTTCCTGACGCCTTCGGCCTCGAGCCATGCACGGAACGCACTTCCTCCCTGGCTGCCGTAGACCGCGATGCCATCTTTCCAGGTCGCGCGGCCGCACAACACACCAGAGAATCTCGTCCCCGCCTCGGCGGCGAGCTCCAGCGACTCGGTGAATTCGGCGTTGCTGACGCCGGCAGACAGGTAGATGAACGGCCGGGTCGCCACGTCGGCCGAGCGCCGAAACGCGTCCATCGCTTCGCGCTTCGTGTACGCCTTCTGACCAGTAAAGGATCTCGTGCCCTCGACGAACTGCATGTTGATCGGCACTTCGACCTTCATGACGTCGACGCCGTACCGGTCTTTCGTGAACACGGCCATGCTCTTCGTCACAATCTCCGGCTTCTTCTTCGCGAACTCGAAACCCTTTTCGTCCGCCCCTTCCTGGTAGCCGACGAACTCGAGGAAGAACGGAATGTCGTTCGCTCGGCATTCGTCGCCGATCCGCTCGACCCACGCGTGCTTCTTGTTGTTCACATCCTCCGGATCGAACGGCGTGTAGTAGAGCAGAATCTTGATGCAGTCCGCGCCCGCTTCCTTCAGGCGGCGGACCGACCACTCGTCGAGGAGATCCGGCAGCCGTCCGGGGCCGGTTTTGTCGTAGCCGGTCTTCTCGTATGCCAACAGCAGTCCCGCGTCGTTCGTACGGCGCTTGCTCGCCGGCAGCCCCCACTCGGGATCGAGGAGAATCGCGCTGGCGTGCCTCGTGAGAACTTCCGTCACGAGAATCTTGAATTCTTGCATCTCGCGATCGCCGACATCCCCACCTCTCGCCTTCGCGAGCGCCGTCTTGAGCGATCCGCGTTGATCCATTGCTGCCGCCGCGATCACGCCGCGATCGTCGGAGACAGCCTTCATGCCTTCAAGCTTGCCGGATGTGATTTTCACCATGTCACCTTTTCATCGAGGCAAAATGCTCATTTTATTACAGGGAACTGGAACTCCTCCATCCAGGCCGAGAGCACTGCGCCATCGATCATTTCCTGCAGCGGCAGCGCCGCTTCGGCTGTCTCTACGTCGTCAAGGCGCGCCTTTGTCGCGGGATGACGCGGGGTGAACAAAGTGCAGCAATCCTGATCGGGAATGATCGAAATCGGATACGTGGCAAGGCGGCGCGCTTCGTCCGTGATCTCCTCCTTGTCCATGCCGATGAGCGGCCGGAAGACAGGAAGCGTGACAACGCTGTTGATCGCGGTCAGGTTCTCGAGCGTCTGAGACGCGACCTGCCCCACCACCTCGCCCGTCACGAGGGCCTGTGCCCGATGCGTGCGGGCGAGGGCCTCGGCAATGCGCATCATCAGCCGCCGATAGATCACGACGCGCAGCGGCGGCGCGACAGAGAGCACGACGCGCTGCTGAAGCTCGCCGAAGGGCACGAGCAGCAGCCGCGATCGGAGCTGAAAACCCGTCAAGAGGCGTACGAGCTCGCGTACCTTTTCCTGCGAGGCACGCGACAGTATGGGGTAGCTGTGAAAGTGGACGAAGATCACGCGGCAGCCGCGGCGCATGATCCGCCACGCTGCGACCGGCGAATCGATTCCGCCGGAGAGCAGGCACACCACTCGGCCGCTGACGCCGACGGGCAGGCCGCCCGGACCGGGCTCCTTTCCGAAGAAGTAGAACGCTTCGCCCGTCAACGCCTCCACGTGAATCGTCAGCTCCGGGTGGGAAAGATCGACGTTCCAGCCGCGCGCCTCCTTGATGCGTCCGCCGACCTCGCGCTCGATCTGCGGGGACGTGAGCGGGAAGCGCTTGTCGGCACGTCGCGCGGACACGCGGAACGCACGCGGGCTCTCCGGACCGAGATCGTTCAGGATCTCGCGCGCGATCGCGTCGACGTCGAGCGACGTTCGGCCCGCCTTGGCGAAGTTCGCGACGCCGAAGACGCGCGCCAGACGCTCGCGCACCTGCGGCCACTCAGCAGAGGGACCGAGCACCAGCTCGATCCGTCCCATGAGCACGCGCACTTTCGACACGTCGAGATCCGCTGTCGCCTCGCGCAGATTGCGCGCGAGCCGCGTGACGAACCACGGCCGGTTCTTTCCCTTTAGCGCGATCTCCTGGTAGTGGACGATGATCGACGTCATGAACAGGCTCTTGGCTCATGGCTCTGGGCTTTGGGCTTTGGCCACGCCTGAAAACAACTGGTTTCGGGCCGCGTCTCACTCCGTTCAGAGAGGCGTGAGCTCGCGTCGATACAGTAGCTCGCGGCCTTCCCGACAGGCCCGAAGCCGAAAGCCCTGAGTCCAGAGCCTGCTCTCGCAGCGCGAACCTACCGAGCCACCGATTTCAACACCGCCTCCGCGGCCCAGTGCCCACTGATCACCGCGCTCTCGATCGTGCCCGGCAGTCCAGTATCAATCCAATCGCCAGCCAGATAAAACCCGCGGAGCGGCGTCACGGTGCCCGGTCTTGGCGGCTGTCCTGGCGCGAGGGAGAATGTCGCACGTTTCTCTCGAATGACCGTCGCTCGCGTCAGCCGCGCCCGGCCAGCGGCGGGCAGCGCCTCTTCGATCTCCCTCACCGCTAGAGTTGTCAGCGTCGCATCGTCCTTGTGGACCAGCGCGTCGGCGCCGCTCGACACGAGCGACAGATGGGACGTCGCCCCCCCTTGAATCAGTCGCTTGTCGAACACCCATTGGATCGTGCGCTCCGGCAGCCCGACGAACGGCTCGTCGAGCACCGGCGCGTCGTACCACAAGTTGACAGTCACGATTGGTTTCGACGTCATGCGATCCGCGTCCGCGACAATTGCCTCGACCGGCGGCGGCGGGGTTCCGCCGAGCAGCGGCCGTAGTGCAAACCAGGGCACGGCGGCAATCACATTCGATGTAGCGATCCGCTCACCCTGCACGTCGACGGCAACAACCTTGTCCCGTTCGCAAACGACGCGCGCGAGCGCGCCTGTGCGAACATCGCCGCCTTTTTCGTGGATGTATGTTCGCCCCGGCTCGCCGTACATCGCGTTCAATGGGACGATCGGCAGCACGACCGCGGCAGCGTCCGCGTCTGGACCGAACATCTCCGCGAGCACGCGCACGAACGTCAGCGCTGACGCTTCATCGGACGCCTGGTTCAACGCAGCGACCGCGAGCGGCTGCCACAACCACTCGCATACCTTCCGGCCTTGACGATGGCGATCGAGCCACGCGGAGACCGTTTCGCCCGCCGGAGCAAGAGTGGACGATGTGTCCTTCAGTGCTCGACGAGCAGCCAGCAACGGGCGCGCGAGGCGAAACACCGACAGGCGGTCGCGCCAGGGAAGCCCATCCCAGTCGAGAACGCCGGCAAGCAGGTGCAGCGGGGCCGGGATCGGTGGGCAGCGCAGCGACGAGCGCCGGCCAAGTCTGTCGATGAACGTGATCGCGAGAGACGGCTGGCGCCACACGTTCGCGTCTGCGCCAATACGCTCCAGAAACCGATATGTCTCGCGATAGCAGCCGAAGAGTACGTGCTGTCCGTTGTCGACGAGCTCGCCTGTGACCTTGTCGACGAAGGCGGTCGCGCGCCCACCGAGCTGCCGCCGCGCGTCCAGCACGAGCACACGCGCCCCGGCCTCGGACAGCGCCGCGCCGGCGCTCAGACCCGCGAAGCCTGCGCCCACGATGACCACGTCGGGCGTGGTCATGAGCGAAGCAGCGTCCTGGCCCACGTCGACGCGGCAATCAGGGCACGCCGCGGTCGGGGCACACGTACGACGGAAGAAAACACATCGTAGTCGCGCTGCTCGATGCGATCGAGGATGGCGGAGTAAATCGCGCGCATGATCTCCGCCGCGACGAGGCGGCGCGCATCCCGCCGGGGCAGCGTGCGCATGGCCCGCGCGTAATAGTCTCTGGCTCGCCCCGCTTGATGCCGCAGCAGATTCTTGACAGCGGGAGATCGAATGCCGTCGCCGGGGAGTGCGGCCTCCTGTCGAAGATCGACCTCGGCGCAGTCGAACGCGTGGAGATCCTCCTGCGGAATGTAGACGCGTCCGCGCTGCAAATCCGCAGCAACGTCTCGGAGAATGTTCGTCAGCTGCAACGCGACACCCAGGTCAATCGCGTATTGGCGCGACGCAGCCTCTTCGTAACCGAAGATCTCGAGACAGATGAGACCGACGGCAGATGCAACCCGGATACAGTACTGATACAAATCGTCGAACGTTTCGTATCGGCGTTTTCCAAGATCCATCTCGACGCCCTCGATGAGCGCCTCGAACGGCTCGCGGGGCAGCCGGAACCGCGCGATCACCGGCACGAGCATGCGGCCTTGCGGTGTCTGCGGGTGACCGCCGTTGAACGAGGCGGCCAGTTCACTGCGCCAGCGCGCCAGCTCCGCCGCCGGCGATCGGGGATCCCTTTCCTCCAGTTCGTCGGTCGCATCGTCCACGGCGCGACAGAAGTCCCAGACCGCGATGATGGCACGCCGCTTTTCCGCGGGCAGGACCAGAAACGAATAGTAGAAGTTCGTGTCGCGCACAACAGGACAATCGACAGTCGTCAGTCTTCAGTCGGCAGTCTCAGTCGGCAGTCTCAGTCGGCAGTCTCAGTCGGCAGTCTCAGTCGACAGTCTCAGTCGACAGCGTCAGTCGTCAGTCCGTGTCATCAGTCCGGCGCGCCAAGAGAGCGCGTGCAGTCCCAGAGCAGGGACATCCCACAGGCTCAAAGTTGGCCGCTGATGGAAGACGTCGAAGCCGACGCGCTCGAGCTTGTCGAGGATCCGCTGACCGCCCAGCCAGGTGAATCGAAGCTCCCATCTCAGGCGTCCGCGAACCGCATCGCACACCGGACGGCCCGCTGCGTAGAGCGCGCGCGTCCGGCGAACCAACTCGGCGAGCGCGTGGCGCCATGCCGGCGTGATCCTGCCCGCATCGAGATCCTCGTCGCGCGCGCCAGCGCAATCACGATCTTCGAGCGGCACGTACAATCGGCCGTTGGCCCAGTCTCGCGCGAGGTCCTGCCAGAAATTCGTGAGTTGAAGCGCCGTGCAGACGGCGTCCGATCTCGCGTCGAGTGACGGATCATCGTGCCCGGCGACCCGAAGCACCAGCCGGCCCACCGGGTTGGCAGATCGCCGACAGTAATCCAGGACGTCGGTCCACGACTTGTACCGACGCGTGGTCACGTCCTGCCGGAACGCGCTCAGCAGATCCTCGAACAAGCTGGCCGGCAAGCGATGCACTCGCATGGTTTCACGAAGCGCGATGAAGATCAGGTCGTCGCCGGTCGCGTCGACCGCCGTCTGAAAAGCCGGCGCGCGAGCGCTGTTCAGACGTGTCAGCCAGTCGTCCAGCAACCGCAATCGCTCGTCAGCCTGGAGGCCTGGCTCGTCGGCAAAGTCGTCGGCGCGGCGCGCGAACGCATAGATTGCGGCGATGTGCGGACGCATGGCCGCAGGAAGCAGCCGCGAGGCCACTGGAAAGTTCTCGTAGTGCGCACGCGCGAGCTGCTGGCAATACGCGTAGGCGCCCGAGACGACATCGCTCACCACTCGCTTTCCGGCATGCCGGCGCGGTAGTTCGTCGTGCGCGCCATCACGAAGAGCAGGTCCGAGAGCCGGTTCATGTACGTCAACAGCTCCGGTTCGATCGCGTCCCGACCGAGCCGCACCATCGAACGCTCGGCGCGCCGGCAGATCGTCCGTGAGACGTGCAGCGCGGCGCCAGTCATCGACCCGCCGGCCAGTATGAACCTCCGCAGGGGTGGCAGATCGGCATCGAGCTGATCGATCCAGCCCTCGATCCGAGAGATGTCTTCGATGGTGATTGCGGCTTTCGTCACGCGCCCTGAAATCTTGTGCGACGGGTCCGCGAGCCGCGCACCGATCGCAAGGAGGTCGCGCTGAATCCGCCCGAGCATCGTGCTCAACTCGTCGTCGAGACCGGCGGCTCGCACGAGCCCGATCCATGCGGCGAGCTCGTCGACGTCGCCGTACGCGACCACGCGGCGATCCGATTTCGAGACGCGAGTCCCGTCGAAAAGAGCCGTCTCGCCGTTATCGCCGGTTCTCGTGTAGATTTTCACAGAACGATTATCCTACCAGCGACGGTGGTTTTTCGTAGCGAGCTCTGTTTCCGATGACTCAATCACGAACCGGCAACGTCGGGCGCCGGCCGACTGCCGCGCCGCCGCTCCCGCCTGCACCCGAGCGGCGGCGGTTCAGGCGCCGCCTGCTCGAGTGGTACGGCCGCAACGCCCGGGACCTGCCGTGGCGTCAGACCACGGACCCGTACCACATCCTCGTGTCGGAGGTGATGCTACAGCAGACGCAGGTCGATCGCGTCCTCCCGAAGTACTCGGAATGGCTGGAAAAGTACCCGACGCTCGAAGCGCTCGCCGCCGCTTCGGAGGGCGACGTGATCGAAACGTGGCGGCCCCTCGGCTACAACATCCGGCCGAGGCGATTGCACGCAATCGCGCGCGAGTCGGTCGTCCGGTACGGCGGAGCGCTGCCGTCCGACGAACAGACGTTGCGTTCGTTCAAAGGCATCGGCGCGTACACCGCCGGCGCGGTCCTCAGCTTTGCGTTCGGCCAGCGCGCCGCGATTCTCGACACGAATGTGGCCCGCGTGCTCTTCCGCATCTTCGTCGGGCGTGGCAACCCAAAATCCCACAGCATGCGCCAGCATCTCTGGGGCCTATCGCGTGCGGTGCTGCCGATACGCCACGTATTCGATTTCAATCAGGCGCTCATGGACTTCGGCGCCACCCTGTGCACCGCCCGGAAACCGAAATGCCTGCTCTGCCCGATGCGATCGAGCTGCGCGGCGTATCCCTTCAACCCGGAAAACGAGCGTGGCCGGTGACACCGTCACCGGCCGCATCGTCGTCACAGCTGCCGTCATCGAGCGTGACGATGCCTTCCTCGTCACGCGGCGGCCGCGTGGGGTCCATCTAGAAGGCTGCTGGGAGTTTCCCGGCGGAAAGTGCGGGGCGGACGAATCCCACGATGCATGCCTAAGGCGCGAGATTAAGGAGGAGTTGGGCGCAGCCACCCGGGTTGGCGAGGAGATTCTGAGCGTCACCCATCAGTATCCAGACCGGATCGTGGAACTGCACTTCCTGCGCTGCGAGCTGCTGAACGAACCAAATCCGGCGCTTGGGCAGGAAATGCGCTGGGTGAATCGCTCGGAGCTGTCAGCCCTGCCCTTTCCACCAGCTGACACTGAATTGATAGAGATGCTGAGCGCCTCATGAAACTCGTCTTCGCGGTGGCATGTATTCTCGCAGTGGCACTGTTGTTGGTTACGTATGGCGCATTGCTGATATTCAGGCCTGACCTGTAGAGCGGGCTTTTTAAGCCCCGCCGCGCGGCGCGGTCTGAAGACCGCGCCCTACATTGGCGTCGCGAACGAAAGGCAACTCCGTAATGGCCGCGATCTCCTCCCCCCGACTCGTTACAACCTTCACCGCAGTCCCCGGCTGAGTGAAATCGCGATGCACATACCCGAGTGCGATCGCGCGTCCCACCGTCGGGGAAATTGCCGCGCTCGTGACGCGCCCTATCTCACGCTCTCCGGACCGAATCGCATCCCCGTGCGCCGGCACTGAATTGGTCGCCTCCAGCGTCAGACCGACGAGCCGGCGCACCACGCGGCCGTGCCCGCGATGCAGCACACGAATGATGATCTCCTGGCCGACGTAGCAGCCCTTGGTCAGGCTGATTGCGCGGTCTTCGATGCCTGCCTCGAGAGGAATGGTGTCCTCATCCATGTCAACGCCGAACAGCGGGCGGCCTGCCTCGATGCGGCAGACTTCAGCCGTTTCCCTGTCGACATCGGAAGCGCCAGCGGCGTGAAGCGCTTGCCGGATTACCTCTGCCCGTTGGCTGTCGGCGAACACCTCGAATCCCGCAACCCCCAGATCGTCGCTGCGCACGAGGACCATCGGGCTGCCATCGAGGTCCCATCGCGCGTTCGCGTGAAGGCTCATCGCCTCGATCTCGGCCGATGAAGGGGCACGATCCTCCAACTGTGTGATGGTTCGGAGCGCTTGCGCGACGACCGCAGCTGCGGATCGACCGTACACGCCGAGCTGGGCGCGTGCATCCGTTATATCGATAACCTGCGCGTCTTCGCTGAAGATGAATTGATCGAGCCGATCGCGGACGGTCTCCCTGACACAGCCTTCGAGATCGATCGCGATCGCATCACCGAGCTCGAGGACGCGCATGTCGGCGATCATCCGGCCCTGAGGCGTGAGGAGTGCCGCGTAACAGCCGGTCCCGGCAGTGAGCGCCGCGATGTCATTGGTCAGCAGCCCCTGGAGATACGTGCGCCGGTCTTCTCCGGTCAGGAGCAGGCGCCCTCGATCCGATCGATCCATCAGGCCGGCGCCTTCCCGCAGCGCGCGGTACTGTTCGGGTGAAAACATTCGTTTGCTGCTGTTATCCTGAAGAGATGCAGGTGGGCCCGACATTGTCCTGTCGCAATTGTACTGCCGTGATTCTGGCGCTCTCAATTCTGGTTCCGGCGGGCGCGCAGGCGCCTTCGGCGACGCCGGCCCCGAGTGTGGGTGACGCGTCGTACACGGTGTTCATCAAAGGGGCCGAGGCGGGCCGCGTCAACGTGAGCCTTGCGCGGGCCGGGTCGACGTGGGTCATCACCTCCACGGGTCGGATGGGCAACCTGACGATCAATCACTTCGAGTTGAAATATACGGCCGACTGGCAGCCGACCGAGTTACGCGTCGAGGCCACGCAACCCGATCGCAAGATGCAGCTCGCGACCTCGTTCGGCGTCACCACGGCGGTCAACGAGATCACGCAGAATGGCGTGACCCAGTCGAAGACCGACCAGATCTCGGCTCGAACCGTCGTCCTGCCGAACAACTACTTCGCGGCGTACGAGGCGCTGGCCGCGCGGCTTGCGGGCGCTGAATCGGGAACCGAGCTGCCGCTCTACGTCGCTCCGGTGGGTGAGGTCAGGCTGGCGGTCAGGAGCGTCACAGCGGAGCAGCTCAAGACGCCGAGTGGCATCCTTGCCACGCGCAAGTACGCGGTCACGATTCAAAACATCGGCGCGACCGTGGACGCCACCATCATCGTCGACGATCGCAACCGCTTTGCGCGGCTCGACATGCCGGCCGCCACGCTGACGGTCATCCGGAATGACCTCGCCAGCGTCACGGTCCGCGCGGTCTCGGCACGCAATCCGACCGATGCCGACGTCATCGTCCCCGCGAACGGCTTCAACATCGCGGGCACGTTGACGACGCCGCCGGGCGTCGGGCGCCTGCGTCATCCTGCGGTGGTGCTGGTCGGGGGATCCGGCCCGATCGATCGCGATGAAACGGTCGCCGGCATCCCGATTTTCGGTCAGCTCGCAGGCTCGCTGGCCGAACGAGGCTTCATCGTGCTCCGCTACGACAAGCGCGGCGTGGGGCAGAGCGGTGGACGGACCGAGACCGTCACGCTGACCGACTACGCAGACGACCTGATCGCCGCAACCAGGTGGTTGGCGAGACGCGACGACGTCGATTCGAGGCGGCTTGCGATCGTCGGCCACAGCGAAGGCGGAGCGATTGCCATGCTGGCGGCGGCGCGCGAGAAGAAGATCGCTGCGCTCGTGCTCGCAGCCTCGATCGGCACGACAGGGGCGGAGTTGATTCTCGAGCAGCAGCGCCACCAGCTCGATTTGTTGAACCTGCCGGAGTCGGAGCGCAACGAGCAGATCGCTCTTCAGAAGAAAATCCACGACGCCGTCGTCACCGAAAAAGGCTGGGATGCGCTGCCGCCGCAGGTCAGGCGCCAGGCGGACACGCCGTGGTTTCGAAGTCTGTTGACATTCGACCCCGCGAGCACGATGCCGCACGTCAGGCAGCCGATCTTGATCGTGCAGGGTGATCTCGACAAGCAGGTGGCGCCCGAGCATGCCGAGAAGCTCGCCGCGCTCGCGCGCGCGCGAAAAAAAGCCGGCGACGTTCAGGTCGTGCACATCCCCGACGTCAACCACCTGCTCGTCCGCGCGACCAGCGGTGAAGTCCAGGAGTACCCCGATCTCCAGGAGAAGACGATCAGCCCGGACGTCCCTGTCGCGATCGCGGACTGGCTGAAGAAAACGCAGTAACGCGAGAGATCGACTAGACTGGCTGCCGCGATGAAAGTTGGAGTCCCCAAGGAAACCTGGCCCGGAGAGACACGCGTCGCGCTGATCCCCGCCGGCGCCGCCACCCTGATCAAGTCCGGCGTGCAAGTGGTCGTCGAGAAGGATGCCGGTCGTGCGGCAGGCTTCCTCGACGACGCCTACGGTACGCAGGGTGCAGCTGTGGCTTCCCGCCAAGAGGTTTTCGCGACAGCGGACGTCCTCCTGCAGGTTCGCGCGACGCCAGTCGACGCCGCCGTCCGGCGCGGACAAGCAGCGATCGGCTTCGCGGATCCCCTGGGCGCCGCCGCAGCCATCCGCGACGCCGCAGCCTCGGGGATCACGCTGCTGTCGATGGAGCTGATGCCGCGCATCACGCGCGCGCAGAGCATGGACGCGTTGTCGTCGATGGCGACCATCGCGGGTTACAAAGGCGTTCTCCTCGCGGCCAACGCCCTGCCTCGCATGTTCCCGATGCTCATGACGGCAGCCGGCACGGTGTCTCCCGCGCGCGTCTTCATCGTGGGCGCTGGCGTCGCCGGGCTTCAGGCGATTTCATCGGCTCGACGGCTCGGCGCGAAGGTCGAAGCCTATGACGTCCGCCCCGCTGTCAAGGAGCAGGTGCAGAGCCTCGGCGCGCGCTTCGTCGAGCTGCCGCTCGAATCAACGGATGCCGAGGACAAGGGCGGATACGCGAAGGCACAGGACGAGTCGTTCTACCGGCGCCAGCGCGAGATGATGATGAAGGTCGTCGCCGCGAGCGACGTCGTCATCACGACGGCGCTAGTGCCCGGTAAAAAGGCACCCATTCTGCTGACGACCGAGATGGTCGAAGCAATGCCGGCAGGATCGGTCGTCGTCGATCTTGCCGCCGAGCGTGGAGGCAACTGCGAGCTGACGCGCCCGGACGAGATCGTCGCGCACAACGGCGTCACGATTATCGGCCCGTCGAATCCGCCCGCGCTGGTTCCGTATCACGCGAGTCAGATGTACTCGAAGAACATCACGACATTTCTGCTGCACCTGCTGGGCAAGGAAGGAGCGAAGCAGCCGTCGCTGCCAATCAACGTCGAGGACGAGATTACGCGCGAGACGTTGTTGACGAGGGATGGAGCTGTAGTGCACCCGAGAGTGAAGGAGTTGACTGCCCAGCATGTGGATCATTGAGACGGAACGCGATGCAGAGCCGCCGTTCGTCTTCCGCATGCTCCCTGGCGGCCTGAAGACGATCGGGCGCGCGGCGGCCGCGGATTTCATCGTGGATGCCGCGATGGTGTCGCGCCTGCACTGCAGGCTGACGGCAGGTGCCAGCCAGCTCGAAGTCGTGGATCTGAATAGTACGAACGGCACGTTCGTGAACGGAATCCGGGTGACGCAGGCCATGCTGAAGAACGGCGATCGGCTCGGCGTCGGACGCGTGCTGTTCGCCGTGTCGCACGCGCAAACGTAGACCGGCTCTAGGCTCAAGGCTTTGGGCGACCACTGCCAAAAGCGGGTGTGGGAAAGCGAGTTGCTCGGTTCACTGTCGGGTGAACGTCCATCGATTCACTTTGCGGGGAGTTGCTTGGCAGGCCCAAAGCCAAAGCCTCGCGCCCAAAAGTCTGTGGACGTTTCACCGCAGGAACGGGTTCGTGCGCTTCTCGCGGCCGATCGTCGTGGGCTCGCCGTGGCCGGAGTACACTGGCGTTTCATCAGGAAACGTGAAGAGCACTTCGCGTATCGAGCGCAACAGCGTTTCGACGTTCCCGCCGGGCAGATCGGGGCGGCCAATCGAGCCGGCGAACAGCGTGTCGCCAACGAACAGGGTCCGCGCCGGATCGTCGTCGCGGCCGATTGCCAGGCACACGCCGCCCGGTGAATGACCCGGCGTGTGATAGACCCAAACGCCATAGCGGCCGAATCGCCACGGTCCGGGGCCGTCGTAGAAAAAGTCGACCGGCGGCTGCGCCTTCACCTGGAAGCCGAACGCAAGCCCCTGCTCGACGACGCCGCGATAGAGGAAGTCGTCGTCTCGATGTAGGCCGATCGGCGCGCCGAGCACCTGCCTGGCTCGTTCGACGCCCGTGATGTGATCGAGATGCGCGTGCGTGAGAAGAATGTATCGGGCAGAGAGGCGCTGGTCCTCAACGACTTCCAGCAGTAAATCCACCTCGTCGCCAGGGTCGATCACGACCGCTTCTCTGGTCTCTTCACAGCCGACCACGTACCCGTTCTTGTTGAACGGGCCTGCAACGCGCGTCTCGATGATCATTCGCCGGTATGAGCCTCCAACCAGGGCATTTTCGCATTACCTGGTGAGAGGAATGACATGGCCACCCCACGAGAAACCCGGATTCACACCAGCCTGCTGGCATCGGTCGAGAAGCGCTGCCTCGTCTGGATGGCACAGCGCCTGCCGCCGTCGATTAACTCCGACCACCTGACCGCGCTCGGCGGGCTCGCAATGGTCGCTACGGGTGTCTGTTACTGGGCCGCATCGACTCGTCCCATCAGTCTCGAAGTTGCGGTGTTCTTCCTCATCCTGAACTGGTTCGGCGACAGCATGGACGGAACGCTCGCGCGCGTGCGGAAGCACGAACGGCCGCGTTACGGCTTCTACGTCGACCACGTGCTCGATGCGCTCGGGATTCTGTTCCTCACGGCGGGCCTCGTCCTCGGAGGGTTCATGAGCCCGGCAATCGGGGCGGGCTTCCTCCTCGCGTACTACCTGCTGACGATCGAAATCGCGCTCGCGACGCACACCGTCGGTACATTTCGAATCTCCTACTGGAAGTTCGGTCCGACCGAGCTGAGAATTCTCGTCGCGGTTGGAACGCTGCAGCTGCTCCGCTCGTCGCACGTGACGATCTTCGGCTCACAACAACTGCTCTTCGACGTGGGTGGCGCGGTCGCCATTATCGGTCTGCTCGGCACCTTCGTCGTGTCGGCGATCACGAACACGAGACTGCTGTATCGAATCGAACCACTCGAGCGACAATCCACAATCGAAATCAACAATCAACAATCGACGATCAAGCAATCCGCAATCGGCAATCTACAATCCGCCATCTACGGGTAGTATCATTGCCTGGTTATGGTCCTTGTTGCAGTCGACGATCTGCTCTTCAGTTCCAAGATTCGGGCAACAGCCAGGCAGGCCGGCGTCGACATCACCTTCGCTCGCACCCCGCAGGAGATTCTCGAGCGCGCGCGCACATTGCGCCCGGCGCTCGCTATCTTCGACCTGGACAGCGCCCAATCCAATCCCGTCGAGACGATCGCCTCGCTCAAGCGTGACCCGTCGCTCGCATCGATTCGCACGGTCGGGTTCGTCTCGCACGTCCACACCGATCTGATCCACGCGGCGCGACAGGCGGGCACCGACGACGTGATGCCGCGATCGGCGTTTGCCGCAAGGCTCGCGGACATCCTCCTGGGCGCTACTGCGTGAACGACGTCCCGGCCGCGCATTACCACCCACATTGCGTGCACGCCATCCCTCTGACCATCGTCGACATTCGCTCGGCGGCGAAACGAGTCCGCGGACACGTGCTTCGCACGCCGCTTCGACGATCGGATTGGCTCTCGAGCCTCACCGGAGGCGAGGTCTTCCTGAAGCTGGAGACGGTTCAGCCGACGTTCTCCTACAAGGTTCGCGGCGCCTTCAACGCCGTCCGCCGTCTGGTCGCGTGCGGCGCGCAACGTCAGAAGCTCGTAACGGCTTCCGCGGGAAATCACGGCCGCGCGCTTGCGTACGCCGCGCGTTCGGCGGGGATCTCACTGAGCGTCTACGCGCCTGAACACGCCCCGCGAACGAAGCTCGATGCCATTCGCGAGCTCGGCGCCGAGCTTCATCTCTGCCTCGACTATGACATCGCCGAGTGGCGCGCGAAGGAACACGGTCGCGCCGGCGGCGCGCTCTTCATCTCCGCTTACGCGAATCCCGACGTGATTGCAGGCGCCGGGACCGTGGGGCTCGAGATCCTCGAAGACCGGCCTGACATCGACTGCATCGCCGTCGGGATCGGGGGCGGCGGATTGATCAGCGGTACGGCGATCGCCTCGCGCCAGCCGGGGCTGCGCGTCAGAGTCGCAGGCGTCGAGATGGCGGCTTCATCGCCCTTCACTCACAGCCTGGCCGCCGGCCGCATCGTAAAGATTGACGTCGGTACGACGCTGGCAGATGGCCTCGCAGGCAACCTCGATCCCGACACAGTGACGTTCGACATCGTCCGCACGCTCGTCGACCAGATTGCGCTGGCAGACGAGGACCACCTGCGCGCGGCGATCGCAGGACTTGCGAAGCATGAACGGCTGATCGTGGAAGGAGCGGGTGCCGCGGCGGTTGCCGGCATTCTCGCCGGGACGCTCGACGTGCGGGAGCAACGGCTCGCCGTCGTTCTCTCCGGTGCAAACATCGATCTCGAGGCGTGGAATGCGTGTCTCGCGTGATCGGCTTTGGGCTCAAGGCTCAGGGCTTTAGGCCAAGTGATTCGATACGAGCCCAAAGCCCATAGCCGAAAGCCTTGAGCCTAGCGTTATCTCCAATACCACCACGCGGTGGCCGCTCCCGCCGCAACGAGCAGGGCAATCCACCATCGTCCACCTCGTCGATCCTCTTCGATGGGAATCAGCAGCGCGGGGACGACGTCACCCGACTGGACGTCGAGGGCGACCGCGATCTTTCGCAGGTCTGACGCAATCATTGCGGCGTTCTGATACCTCGAGGCCGCGTCCTTCAACATCGCGCGGGACACGATCGTGTCGAGCTCCAGTGGAAACTCCGAGTCCATGACGGCGACCGGAAGAGGCGTCATGTCGATCACGTTGCGGACGGTGGAGCCGGGCGCCGGCGTTACGAACGGATTGCGGCCGGTCAGCATCTCGTAGAGGACCGTCCCCAGCGAAAACAAGTCGCCCCGCGCGTCGATGTCGCGCCCGAGCGCCTCCTCGGGTGACAGATAACCGGCAACCTCGATCTCCTGGCCAATGAGCGTTCCGGGAGAGATCACGGCGCGCTGGCGTGCCGCACCGCCCGACGTCCAGGGCACCATGCCAAAGTTCAGGATCTTCGCGCTGCCTTTCGATGTGACCACGATGTTCTCGGGCCGAATGTCGCCATGAACGAAGCCCTGTGCGTGCCCTTCCGCAAGCGCGTCTGCGACCTGCGCGGCGAGCTCGATCGCGCGTCGCATGTTCACGGGCTTGTCGCCGATCTCCTGCCTCAACGAGGGGCCGGCGGCGAACTCGTACGCGAGGTAGAGGCGGTTGTCCACCTCGACGACGTCGAAAAGCATCGCGATGTTCGGATGATTCAGCGACATCGCAGCGCGGGCGTGGCGCAGAAACCGCTCCCGGCGACGGTCATCGGACGAGAGATCGCGCGGAGGCACCATGAGCGCAATCGTGCGGCCGACCTTCGTGTCCCGCGCGCGATACACCTCGCCGAGCGAACCGACACCAAGCCGCTCGAGGATGTTGAAGTGCGCGACTGTCTGTTCCATTCCTGACCGCGGGGCTTCGCCCCGCCGGACCCCCCACCTCCACCCCGGCCCCGTGGCCCCGCTCCGCTCCAGCCGGGCGAGCCGGTGGCGCGCCTAGCCCGTTTGCCCGCGCCTCGATAACGAGTACGTAGTCCTCGTTGCGAGCCGTTTAACCCGTTGAGAAGTGTGCGGCTCCGCGAAAATGCCGGGCCGATTGCTGCGCGATTATACTTGGCCGACCTGTATTGGCTTCGCGGGTGGTCATGTTGCGGAGTCCGGCCCCCTGCCGAATGCCCTGCAGGAGATTCGGTTCATCGTTTGACGACTGACCCTCCGGCCCGGCTCCACGCGGGTGATCGTGGAGCCGCGACTCGCCTCGATCCGATCGCCGCGCTCAGAACGGAGGAGACCGGCTCAGGGCTCAAGGCTCTGGGCTTTGGGCGCCGACATCGCCTAAAACCGGAAGCCCGAGCCATGAGCCGCTACTTCTTCGGGCGTGACGGTCGCAACTCGATTCGGCTCGGCAGACTGCGCGCTGGATGCGCAATCAGATCGATCACGCACTCAGCGACATCTTCGGGGGCAAGCTTCCAGTCCGCGTCGCCGCTCGATCCGCGGCCGCCAAATCCGGTGGCAACGGAGCCGGGCAGGATATAGCTCACGCGGATGTTGTCGAAACGCACTTCCTGCATGAGCGCTTCGGTGAATGCATTGAGGCCCGCCTTCGTCGCCGAGTACGCGGCGCCGCCAGCGAAGGGATTCTTGCTCGCCAGGCTGCTGATGTTGATGATCCAGCCGCCACCACGCTGACGCAGCCGCGGAATTGCCGCGTGGCAGCAGTAGAAGACGCCGCTCAAGTTCGTGTCGATGACCTCCTGCCATTCCGTTGCTGATGTCTCGGCGACGTTCGCAAACCGACCGACGCCGGCGTTGTTGACGAGGATGTCGAGACCGCCGAATTTGCTGACGGCTTCGTCAATCGCGCGCGCCGCATCACCCGGATCGCGCACATCGGCACGCACCGGATGCACCGCGCCGGACTCACTCGTCAGTGACGCATGACGCACGGCGTCCGCCAGCGCGCCGTCGTCCCGGCCCGTGATGACGACCCGCGCGCCGGAGACAACGAGCGCTTCGGCGATCGCGAGCCCGATCCCGCGCGAACCACCTGTCACGACCGCAACCTTATCGGCAGCGATCTTCCCTCGGCCCGCACCGGCATTCGTCACGTCTTTCTGCGTAATCATCGATTTGATGCCTTTTTGCGAGTGTACTACTCGGTCGGCACAGATTTTCAAGGGCGACTTAGTGCTGCCTTTCATAAATACGGTGACGCATCGAGGGCGGCGAGGCGCCCCGCTGGCAAGGCGCGACGACCGAGAATACCGGGCAGTATTTGAGGGAGGAGCAACGCAGCCAGCGGGGATGCATCGCCGGCCGAATGCCACCGTATTTATGAAAGTCAGCACTTAGTCGCACTATGACGCGCGGACGATGTGACCAAGACGCGAACGATCTCAGCCGAGAGAGCCGCCCCGCCCCAGCGCGCAGAGAACGCGCGCCGGGACCCTTCGGAGCGGAGCGGGGATCATGGGGTCCCCGCGAGCGACGGCGAGGCCGGGCTCCCCACCACGCGTATTGTGCGTGCTGGAGTGGGATAGGGGTCCGGCGGACGCAGTCCCCCGGATAAAATAAAGACTCCGATGGGCTTCATCGCGATCGTCGGCAGCGGCGCGTTGGGCGGCGCCATCGCGCACACGCTCGCGCGGCGCGATCGGGTCGGCGAAGTACGGCTCATCGATCCCCACGGCCAGGTCGCGCAAGGCAAGGCGCTCGACATCCGGCAGTCTTCCCCGATCGACGGCTTCAGCACACGAGTGACCTCCGCCGAATCGATCAACGCGGCGATTGGCGCTGACGTAATCGTGTTGGCAGACGCGGCTGCCAGCGAGAAGGAGCACGCAGGCGAGGATGGGCTGGCGATTGCGCGACAGATCTTGCGCGCGGAGGACGCCGCACCGATCGTCTGCGCCGGTGCAATGCAACGCGAGCTGATCGACCGGTGTGTCGGCGAGCTGCACACGGCGCGCTCGCGCGTGCTCGGCAGCGCGCCGCTCGCGCTGGAATCCGCGATCCGCGCGATGACGGGGCTCATGCTGAACGCGAGCGGCGTCGAGGTATCGCTGCGGGTCCTGGGCGTGCCGCCACGCGCGGCGGTGATTGCCTGGGAAGAGGCAACCGCGTCAGGGATCCCCGTAAGCTCGCAGCTGCCGCCCCACGTCATCGCGGCACTCAGTGCCCGGCTGCCGGGACTCTGGCCTCCCGGGCCCTACGCACTGGGATCGGCGGCCGCGCGCGTCGTCGAAGCGATGGCGCGCGGCGCCCGTCGCCGGTTCTCGTGTTTCGTGGCGCAGGAGCGGGGCGGCGTGGTGGCCTTGCCCGTGGAGCTGGGTTCTGGCGGTGTCAGCCGCGTCGTGGAACCCACACTGACGCGTCAGGAACGGACGATGCTGGAAAACGCGATGGGTGACTTACGGTGAATTCATCGATCTCAGTTCACCGTCTCCCGTGCGTGAAGCATCACGCCGCCCGCGAATTCCGCGAGGTGCTCGCGCAGGATCAGACGGCCGCGGTGCAGACGCGACTTGAGTGTCTGCGGCTTGACTCGAAGAATAGCGCTCGCTTCCTCGGTCGACAGGCCGTTGATGTCTCGCAGGATGACCGGGACGCGATAAACGGTCGGCAGATGCGTCAGCGCCTGAATCAGTTGATCACGCATCTCCGTTCTCAACACGTGATCGTCTGCGAGCGACGACCAGTCCGCTGGTTCCTGCGGCTGCGGATCACGATTCAGTCCGTGCGTGGCCTCATGCTTTCGCATCTCCGCAGTACGGCTCGCGCGCGCCGTCCGCAACCGGGACATTGCTGTATTGAACGTGATGCGATAAATCCAGGACGACAGGGCCGCGTCACCGCGGAATGCAGCAATCTTCCGGTAGACCTTCAGCAATACATCCTGCGTGACTTCCTCGGCATCTTCCCAATTCTTGACATAACGGAACGCAAGCTGATGAATCCGCGGTCCGTAGGTCGAGGCCAGCTCGGCCACGGCGGCGGAGTCCCCGGCCTGCATCCGATCGATTAGCTCCCGTTCGGAGCTCGACTGACGCATTCAGGGCCTCCCGTATGGGACACAACACCACACTGCCGGGTGTTATTCCGATGGCATCCTCAGTCCGGGGGCTTTTCGCCCCCGCCGGACCCCCCATCGCCCTCGCTCGCGGAGCCCCTCCGCCCCGCTCCGCTCCGGCTGCTCGCTCACTGCTCGTTCGCTTCTGCTGTGTATTCGCAGCGCTCGCCCGGTTGTCTCAGGGGTTCGTTCGGGCCGTGGGAATCCCACTACATCCTTGCTTGCGCGCGGCACGCACGATCAGGGCAGCCAGTGTTCGCGTCGGACCCTCGGATCGCGGCTACTGGCAGTATTCGAAATAAACGGAATGTTCGTAGAGACTTACGCTGGACCTGCAGCGGCCGTTCGCAGGCCTGAAACGACGTGCCGCTCGAACGTCGCCGCAAACGCCCTGATGGCCGCGTCTTCGGCGTCGGCCATCTCGACCGGCCGTCCGAGGAGCTTCTCGAGGGAGGTCACATCGCGATCCGTCAGTCCGCAGGGCACGATGAAGTCGAACGCCCGAAGATTGGTAGTCACGTTCAGCGCGAACCCGTGGCTTGTTACCCAGCGCGCGATTCGGACGCCAATGGCAGCCAGCTTCGCGCGGCCAACCCACACGCCGGTCAGCCCTTCAGACCGGTGTGCGGTCACACCAAAGGATCCGGCAACGCGGATCATGACCTCCTCGATGTCCCTGACGTAACGATGAACGTCGCAGCGGTCCGGCTTGAGATCGACGATTGGATACCCGATGAGCTGACCCGGGCCGTGGTACGTGACGTCACCGCCCCGACCGGTTTCGAATACTTCGATCCCGTAGCCCTCGAGCGTTTGTGGCGACGCGAGCACGTGGGATCGATTGTTACGTGTCCTGACGCCAAGCGTGATCACGGGCGGATGCTCCAACAACAACAGCTGATCGGGAATCCTTCCGGCCTTCCGTTCCTCGACGAGATTCGCTTGCAACTCGAGCGCATCGGCGTACTTCATCACACCGAGCCGTCGGATCTCGAGCTCACGCCGGGGTGATTTATTCAAATCCATCCTTCGTCGAAGTTCTCGAGACGTTCCTTGACGAACGAAAGAAACCGGCCGGCTTCGGCCCCATCGATCAGGCGGTGGTCGTATCCGAGTGTGATGTGACACACCGGTCGGATCGCAATGGCATCGTCGATGACCACCGCACGTTTCTCGATTCCTCCGATGCCCAGGATCGCAACCTGCGGCTGATTGATCAATGGAAGACCGTACAACGCACCAAAGATGCCCGGGTTCGTGATTGTAAACGTGCCGCCCTGCACCTCGTCCGGACTCAGCTTCTTCGATCGCGCGCGGGATGCGAGGTCGTTGATGGCGCGACTGAGGCCGAGCAGGTTCTTCTCGTCCGCGTTGCGGATGACGGGAACAATGAGTCCGTTCTCGAGGGCGACGGCTATCCCCAGATTGATGTCCTTCTTGTACACGATGTTGTCGCCATCGACGGAGGCGTTGACGATCGGAAACTGGCGCAGCGCGTCGACGGCGACCTTCGCAATGAACGCGGTGAACGTGAGCTTCGCGCCGGCCGCCTCGAATTCCGCCTTGCGTTTGTTCCTGAGCGCCGTGACTCTCGCGAAATTCACCTCGTAGACGGAGTAGACGTGCGGCGATGTGTGCGCGCTGAGCACCATGTGCTCGGCGATCTTCTTGCGCATCACGCTCATGGGCACGATCTGGACGTTCTCGCCGGGGCGATACGCAGGGCCGGGTGCAGAAGGCGCTGCAGCTTGCTTTTTCGCGGCGCCGGATTCGATGTAATCGAGGATGTCGTGCTTGGTCACGCGGCCGCTGATCCCCGTCCCTCGGATCTCCGCGATGTCGACGTCGTGCTCCTTCGCGATCCGCCTGACGAGCGGAGAGGATTTCTGCCGTCTGAGATCGTCTTTGGGCGTCACTTCGCCCCTTCGCGGCTCGCCTGCTGGCCGCATCGCCCCGGCCGCCGGCTGCGCACGTTCCGGCTGGCCGACCGCCGCTTCAGGCAGCCGATTCGACGGAGCTGATCCACCGTCGGTCGAGGGTGGCGCTGCAGCGGGTGCAGAGGTATCGGGGCTCGATACGTCTGCGGCTGCCCCAATGACGGCGACGACGCTGTTGACGGGAACGGTCTCTCCTTCCTTCGCCTTGATATCGGTCAATACGCCGGCCGCCGGCGACGGGATCTCCGCGTCAACCTTATCGGTCGAGATCTCGAACAGCGGTTCGTCGCGATCGACCTGATCCCCGAGTTTTTTGATCCACCGGACGATCGTCCCCTCCGCGATTGATTCCCCCATCTGGGGCATCACAACGTTGGTGGCCATACTGGTGAGACTCCGTCAATACGAGACCAACTGCTTTGCCGCGGCCACGACCCGTTCGACGCCGGGCAGGAATGCGGCTTCGAGGGACGGCGCGTACGGTGGCGGTGTGTCAACGGATGCGACACGCATGACAGGCGCGTCGAGGTACTCGAACGCCTCTTCCGCGATGATCGCCGCGAGCTCGCCGCCGATCCCGCCCGTGAGTGTCGCCTCGTGCAGGAGAAGAGCGCGGCTGGTCTTCGAGACCGATGCGAGAACCGCGTCGCGATCAAGCGGCGCCAGGCTCCGCAGGTCGAGAACTTCGGTTTCGATGCCGTCTGCAGCGAGTTGAGCCGCCGCATCGAGCGCCGTGTGCACCATCGCGCCAAACGTGACGATCGAGAGGTCCGATCCGACGCGCCGGACCGCAGCCTTCCCTATCGCCACGACGTAATCGTCATCCGGAACGTCGTCCTTGATCCGCCGATAGAGGTATTTGTGCTCGAAGAAGAGCACCGGATCGTCATCTCGAATCGCCGCCTTCAGCAGTCCTTTGGCGTCGTAGGCGGTCGACGGCTCGACCATTTTGAGGCCGGGCGTGTTCAGGAAGAACGATTCGGGGTTGAGCGAGTGAAACGGACCACCGCTCACGCCGCCGCCGCACGGCCCCCGGACGACGATTGGGACGCCGGCGCCATTGCGGTATCGACTCGTCGCTGCAAAGTTCGTGAGCATGTCGAAGCAGCACGCGATGAAATCGATGAACTGAATCTCCGCAACCGGCCGCATCCCCATGTACGAGGCACCGATCGCGGATCCCACGATCGCCGCCTCGGAGATTGGCGTGTCAATGACTCGACCCTCGCCGAAACGCTCCTGCAGCCCGTCGGTCACCTTGAACGCGCCGCCGTAGACGCCCACGTCCTCGCCGAGCACGAACACGCGCTCGTCGCGCGCCATCTCGTCGAACAGCGCGCTCCGTATCGCTTCAAGATAGGTCATGACAGCCATCGGCGAACGCTCGCGAACTCGCACAGGAGACCAGGAGATCAGGAGTTTTGTCTTTGAAAAGATTCCTCCTGATCTCCCGATCTCCTGTTGAAGGACGGCTCCTGATCTTGGTCAGCGCCCGAAGGGCGACTTCACGAACTCCAATCTCGGCTCCGCAAAATCGTCACCGGCGTAGACGCCGCGTGTCACCGTGGCCGGGTCGGGCATCGGTGACTCCTCGGCAATCCGCGCTTCTTCGGCGGCGTAGTTCTTCGTCATCGCGTCAATGTCGTCGAGCTCGCCTTCGGTGCCGACATCGGTATCGAGGAGATGGCGACGGTATTTCGCGATTGGATCTTTCGCCGCCCACTCCTCGAGCATCGACTTCGGCACGTAGCGCGCGTCGTCGTGCTGTGCATGCCCTTGCATGCGCATCGTGTCGACGCCGATGAGCGCGGCTCCGGTGCCCGCCCGCGCGCGATCGACGAAGCGCTTGGCGACGTCGTAGACGGCGAGCATGTCATTGCCGTCCACCATCTCGTGCGGTATGCCGTAGGCGGCCGCGCGCTCGTCGATGCGGCGAATGGCCATCTGCTTCGAGATTGGCGTCGAGTACGCGTACTTGTTGTCTTCGGCGACGACGATTACCGGTAGCTTCTGCACGGCGGCGAAGTTCAGGCCTTCATGAAACGCGCCGGTGCTCGTGGCGCCGTCACCGATCCAGGCCATCGTGACGAGCGTCCGGCCGCGCATGCGAGCGCCCATCGCAATCCCCGCGGCGACGGGGATCGAGTCACCCAGCATACTGATCGGTCCCACGACGACCGGCTCGTCAGGCGACCCGCTGTCGTGGCCGTTCCGCGTCCACGCCGGCAGGTTCACGATGTGAATGTTCAGATCCCGGCCACGCGAGTTCGAGTCGGCCTTCGCCATGTACTGAAGGAAGATCTCCTTCGGGCGCACGCCGATCGTCGTCCACGTGCCCATGTTGCGGATGAGCGGCAGAACGGCATCCGATCGCTCGAGCGCGTACGCGGTCGCGACGGACTCACCTTCCTGGCCAAGACTGCGATACAGCCCACCGACGACTTTGCTCTGACGAAACAGGATGACCAGCCGCTCCTCGATGTCGCGCGCGAGCCGGGCGAAGTAATACATTTCGAGAAGCTGGTTTCTGCTGAGCGCCTCGGAAGGACGGGCAGTGGGTGCAGCTGTGACCATCATCGAACCTTCGACGGTGAACCTCTCGAGCGCTATGCGTGAATAGGGGCGCCATGCGCCGCGTGCGCGGCTTCCCCGACCGCCTCCGACATCGTGGGGTGCGCATGAATCGTCCGCACGAGCTCCTCGACGGTGCATTCGAGACGCAGAGCCAGCGTCGCTTCGGCGACCAGCTCCGTTGAACGCAGACCGATCATGTGGACCCCGAGGACCTCGTCGTACTTCGTGTCGAACACGATCTTCACGAATCCTTCGGTCTCCCCGGCGATCCGTGCGCGTGCCAGGATGCCAAACTTGAAGCTGCCAACCTTGACGTCGTACCCACGCGCCTGCGCTTCCTTCTCGGTCAAGCCCACGCTGCCGATTTCGGGATCGCAGTACGTACACGCCGGCACGTGATCGTAGTTGATAGGACGATCCTCTCTTCCGGCGATTCGCTCGGCGAGGACAATGCCCTCCGCCGACGAGAGGTGTGCGAGCTGTGCGTGGCCGGGCTTCTCGAACGTGATCACGTCACCGATGGCAGAGATGCCCGGGACGCTGGTCCGATACTGATCGTCGACGACGATGTATCCACGGTCCATTCGCAGCCCGACGTCCTCGGCGCCCAGCCGTGACGTCACGGGACCGCGTCCCGTCGCGACCAAGAGGTAGTCCGCCTTCGATTTCATCGACTTGCCGTCTGGCGTCTGACCTTCGAGCTCCACGCCGTCCGCCAGGACTTTCGCCGACGTCACCTTCGTCCCGGTCAGGACCTTGATTCCCTGTTTCTTGAATGCCTTCTCGAGCTCCGTCGAAACCGCCTCGTCCTCGATCGGGACGAGCCGCGGCAACAGCTCGATGAGCGTGACATCACTCCCGAATCGCCGGAAGATCGACGCGAACTCGACGCCCACCGCGCCGCTTCCGAGGATCGCGACCGACTTGGGAACATCCTTGAGGCTCACCGCCTCGTCGCTGGTGACGATCCGCTTGCGATCGATCGTGATTCCAGGGACGCTGCGCGGCTCAGAGCCGGTGGCCACGATGATTTCCTTCTTGGCCGTGAGCGTCTGCTTCTGACCATCAGTGATCTCGACCCTTCCGTTGCCGGTCAGGCGCCCGCTTCCCTTGATCCAGTCGATCTTGTTCTTCCTGAACAGCAGCTCGACGCCGCCGGTCAGCCCCTTGACGATCTTGTCCTTGCGCGCCTGCACCTGCGCCATGTCGAGCGCAATCGCTGCTCCCCCGATCGTCAGCCCCCATTCCTTCCAGTCCTGCGCGATCTTCAGCGAATGCGCGTGCTCCAGCAACGCCTTGGTTGGAATACAGCCCACGTTCAGGCAGGTGCCGCCGAGCGTGGGCGCGCGCTCGACGACCGCGGTGCGGAGGCCGAGCTGCGCCGCACGGATCGCCGCTACGTAGCCGCCCGTGCCGGAGCCAATCACGACAACATCGTATTCATTAGCCATACGCGGAAAGTCACTGACCCTTGCGTCGGATGGACGAGAGCGGGACGAAGGAAACCGACGGCGGCGCTGGGGACTGTGCCGCAGGCTCCTGCTCGTCGGCCTCGGCTGGGTCCAGCCGTGCAACCTGGGAGCGCAGCCGGGTGTAGTCGTAACGGAGCTCCCAGTACGATTGGGTCAACGCCTCGAGCTTGCGCGACAGGCGCCGGACCGCCGTCAGCGCAGCCAGCGCGACGACGAGACCTAGAACAGCGATAGCCGTAAGGACCACAACCGCCGTACCTTACCGGTTCGGTTCTGGGAGTGTCAATGGGACGGAGGTGTCTCAAGCGGCTCGAGGCCCACGGCTTCTGGGCTCTGGGCGTGCCTTGCCGAATGGCACCATCAGGAAATGAGTTGTGCAAGTTCCTCTTTCATTGAGTTCTCGTCGGAGCAACGCGCGACGACTTGCTGCGGGCCCAAAGCCGAAAAGCCATGAGCCTAAAGCTGAATGTCGCCGAAGCCGGACGAGGCGGCGGCCTGATACAATGGCCGTCCATTACCTCGCGATGGCGGCGACTTCGAAAACAATCCTCATCTGCGACGATGACCAGGGAATGCGGGACACCATTGCCGCGATCCTGCGGCGGGACTATCGCGTCCTGACCGTGTCGAGCGGCGAATCCGCCTTGGCACTGCTGAAACAGGAAGACGTCGACCTCGTGCTCCTCGACGTCCGTCTGCCCGGCATCAGCGGTTTCGACGTGCTCCGCATCGTCAAGGAGAACTACAGCCTCGTCGAATGCATCATGATCTCGGCCATCAACGAGGTCGAGACGGCCGTGCAGGCGATGAAGCACGGCGCCTACCACTACATCACCAAGAGCTTCGATTACGACGAGCTCCGGTCGCTCGTACGAAATGCGTGCGAGCGTCAGGATCTGAATCGTCAGGTGATCACGCTCAGCGCACAGGTCGCCGAGCAGGGCGAGCGCGAGTTCCTGATCGGCCCGAGCAAGCAGATTCGCGACATCGTCGATCTCGTTCACAAAGTGGCGAAGTTGTCGGCGACGGTGTTGATCCTCGGAGAGAGCGGAACCGGAAAGGAACTGCTCGCGCGACTCCTCCACCGGGAATCGGGCCGCGGCGAGGCGCCGTTCATCGCGGTAAACCTGTCAGCCATCCCGCACGAGCTCGTCGAAAGCACGCTGTTCGGACACGAACGCGGCGCCTTCACGGGCGCGCACAAGCAGCAGCTTGGAAAGTTCGAGCTGGCGGCAGGCGGAACGCTGTTCCTCGACGAGATCGGCGACCTGCGGTTCGATTTGCAGGCCAAGCTGCTGCGCGCGATCCAGGAAGGAGAGATCGAGCGGGTGGGAGGCGCGAAGCCGATACGGACGGACTTCCGTCTCGTGGTCGCGACGAACGTCGATCTCGAAAAGGCGGTAAAGGAGGGGCGGTTCCGAGAGGACCTCTACTATCGCATCAACGTCATTCCAATTCGAATGCCGCCCCTTCGCGATCGAATCGAAGATCTTCCCGAACTCGCACGCCTGTTCCTCGAGCGTTACCGCTCCAAGTTCAGGAAGCCGGTCCGTGGCATCTCCGACTCGGCACTCAGGATTTTGGCGTCCTACTGGTGGCCTGGGAACATCCGTGAGCTCGAGAACCTGATCGAGCGTCTCGTCGCCGTGAGCGACAAAGAGTGGGTGACGGACGAGGATCTGCCACTCGAGTACCACTTCGCCAAGCTCGATGCCGGGCCGACGATTCCCGACGCCCTCTTTCAGGAGGCGCTCGACACGTTCGAACGCAACTTCATCCTGCGAGCGCTGGAGAAGGGCAACTGGAACGTGACGGCGACCGCTCGATACCTTGGTATTCCGCTCAGCACGCTGAAACATAAGATGTCCCGTCTGGGCCTCAGCGATCTCGCCCGCAAGCTTCGAGGAGCGTGACTCACGTTACTGACGAGCTTTGCTCTCTAGCGTGCCTCGCCCACCTCCGCACGCCGACTCGCGGGTCGGATTAGCGCGAGCGGAGGCGGGAAGCCTCGCGGACGGATTCACGTGAGCGACGGCGAGTTACTGCTGAGATTGTGCGCGCGAAGTGTAGGATCGGCGCTGCAGAATCAGGCCGTTCATTGGCCGCTCTGCTCGGCGCGATCCGAGAATCGGCCAATCCATTGACCGAACAGGCCAATCCATTGGCCGGCGCGCCTCCACTCGTAACACTCACCGCGGGTTGGTGGCGCAGTCAGTGGTGATGTCAACGTCCTAAAGAGTCCGTTCGACGGCTGGGTATTTCCGACGTTGACGCGCGTTCGTCTGTCGCGATGTGACTCTTTGGACAGTCGTTCGTCCCATCGGAATATCGGTTGCAGTTTTTTTGTGACGGCCGGAGTTTACGCGGCTCTCCCGAGCTCACACCATTCACGCGATCTGAGGTTTTCCGGAGAGGAGTGCCATGCAGCCCTCGATGTTCAACGTTCGTGTACCCCTCGAGGACCGCAACGAGGTGTTCCTGATGAACACTTTCACGGATGCGCAGCTGATTGTCTCACGAGATGTCGCAGACGTGCTGGATCGCGTGGGCGCCGGTGACCACGCGCTCAGCGCGGAGGAAACCGAGGCGCTCGCGACGCTCCAGGAAAACGGCTTCATCGTCGAAAGCCGTGAGTCGGACCGGCGTCAGCTCGACCAGTTCTTCCGGGAGTTCCGGGAGTCGTGCGAACAGCTGCGGGTCACGGTTCTGACGACGCTGCAGTGCAACTTCGCGTGCGACTACTGCCTCCAGGGAGACCATGGTGATTACAACAGGCATGCCGTGAAGATGTCGCTCGAGACCGCCGAGCGAGTTGCGAGCTGGACCGAGGGACGGCTCGACGCCGTCTCGCCGGAGAGCATGGTCCTGACGTTCTTCGGCGGCGAGCCTCTGCTGAACCTGCCGGTCCTCTACTACCTGGCCGAGCGCGTCGCGGCGAGCTGTTCTGCGCGGGGCGTGCGCCTGATGATCAACATCATCACGAACGGGTTGCTGCTGACTCCCGACATCGTCGATCGCCTGCTCCCCTTCGGGCTGAACGGCGTGAAGGTCACGCTCGACGGCGATCGGGAGACGCACAACCGGATGCGGCCGCTCCGCGGTGGACAGGGGACGTTCGACAGGATTGTCAACAACATCCGACAGGTCGCGCACAAGTGCCGGATCTCGATCGGCGGGAACTTCGACGAATCGTCGGTCGATAGCTATCCGGCGCTGCTCGACTTCCTGCGCGAGCAGGAATTCGCCGACAAGCTCGCGAAAGTCGCGTTCAAGCCGATCATCCGCGAAGCCCGAGCTCAGAAGCCCAAAGGGTACATCCCCCTGACCGCGGTCGGGACGTCGGGCAAGCCGCTCAACGGAAGCTGCATGACCGCCGCGGGCACCGGCACGAACGCCTGCAGCAACTGCTCGTTTCTGGACGAGAAGATCTCCTACCTCCGTGAAGAGACTATCGCGCGCGGCTTTCGCACCGTGGACGGCGTCCACATGGGGCCGTGCGAGATTCACAAGCGCCACGCACACACGATCGGCCCCGACGGCTCGATGTACGCCTGTCCCGGATTCGCTGGTGAGTCCACGACGTCGACCGGGCACATCGACGGACGCGAGGAGGAGTGGCGAAATCGCGCGGCGGAGCGTTTCGAGAGGCTCGCGGCGTGGAAGGAGTGCAACGACTGCGCGTTCATCCCCGTCTGCGCCGGCGGCTGCAGCGTGGCGTCGCACAGCGAGCTGAGCGACATGAACAAACCGAACTGTCACAAACCAAGTTTCGAATCGAGCCTCGCGGCGCTGGCGCACCAGGCTGCGCGCGAGATGGCGCCAGCGCTGGCTGGATGAACAGAGCGTGAGGGCGCGGGGCGTGGAGGCCCTGCGTGCACCTCAGCGGAGCGCCCGTGGCCGCGGCGAGCGGGCGGCGGGGTCCCCGACGCGCGTTGTTTGCGCGTTGGGTGCTCGTAGCAAGTCGAGCCGCAGCGCGTCGGGATAGAGCCCGACGCGCGTGAGAGAAGCAATCATTCAGAGGAGGCAAAGCCATGAAAGGGCGGAAGGACGCGAAGAAGAAGGGAACGCTGCGGCCCTGGTTAGTGGACGTCGTGGTCGATCAGCTGCGGTAGTCGCGACACGAGAACATCGTCAAGGATTTCAAGAACTGAGGAGAGTTGCGATGAAGATTCAGGTCGTCAAGGCCGGAACGAAGAAGGTGAACCCACACGCGCGGTGTCCCTTCTACGTCGACGAGCCGTCCACACCGACGAAGTAGACAGCGAGCGGTGGCAGCAAGCCCGTCGCCGGGGAGCCACGGCAACGGGCTTTGCCGTCCCGCTGAACTCGCATCTGGCCTCGCCGTCAGCACAGGGGACGGCGACTGCTCGTAGCGAACGGAGGTCCGGTCGGCTCATCGACTCTGCGGTCGGCGAGCGTCGGTTTGCTCCGTTGGTGTGGCGCATTAGAGTCACTCGATTAAGAGGAAGGTGCTTACGAGTACTCTTTGGTATCGGCCACGTTCGTCATCGGTCCTCTGGCACACAGTCCTCGCCAGTTCTGCTGTCGTGTGTCTCACCGGTTGCGGCGCCTCCAATCACACTCGGGAAGCACCGGCAGTGTTGCGCATCGGAGCCTCTATTCCACGCGGCGCCGGGGGCGATGGAGTCCGGGCAATTGTTCGAAACGTCACCGTCGAGGCGCCGCTCGGCATCGCGTGGGATGGACGGCTCCTCCCGCGCGCGGTCGAGAATTGGACCTGGCTTCCTGACAACCTCGGCCTCCGGCTTCGATTGCGTCCGAAGGTCTATTTCCACGACGGCACGCCGCTCACCAGCGATTTGGCCGCGTCCATTCTCACCGATGCTTTGAAAGGCGCGACGAGCTCCAGCATCGTGTCGGTAACCGCTGAGGGCCCGGACGTTGTAATCAAGACGTCGCAACCGGAAGGGTTTCTGCCAGCCGATCTCGCCACTGTCGATCTCGTGTTACCGAATAAGCCAGCGATTGGCATCGGACCGTTCAAGCGTGTGTCCGACGATTCACCCATCGTTCTCGACCGCTTCGACGCGTACTACCAGGGACGCCCTGCCATCGATCGTATAGAAGTCATCAACTATCCGACACAGCGTGGCGCATGGGCCTCCATGATGCGCGGTCAGATCAATATGCTCTATGAGGTGAGCGCCGACGCCGCCGACTTCCAGGAAGCGGAATCGGCGGTCCAGACGCATACCTTCGTACGGGCGTACTACATCCACCTGTTGTTCAACCTGCGCCATCCGGTGTTCAAGAGTCGAGAGGTGCGTCAGGCTCTGAACGAGGCCGTCGACAAGCAGCGGATCGTCGACGTGGGGATGCGCAAACGCGGGATGGTACTCGATACTCCGGTGTGGCCGTTTCACTGGGCCTACTCTGCGGCGCAGCGGACCTTTGCATACAATCCCGATGCGGCCCGACTGCGTCTCGACGCTGCGGGATACCCCGAAGGTCGAGAACGCGTTCAAGGCCGCATGCCGAGCCGATTTCACTTCACGTGCCGCGTCGTCGCGGGCGATCCCGCTCTCGAGCGGATTGCTCTCCTCGTACAGAAGCAACTTTTCGACATCGGTGTAGATATGGAGGTCCAGCCAATCTCGTTTGGAGATATGGCCGAAAAGCACCTCTTCACAGGCAACTACGAAGCCGTCTTGATCCCGACGCTCGGATCGAGGCCACTCGACTTCCTGTACTCGGTCTGGCACTCGCCCCCACGCGGATCGACACGAGCTGTCCAGTCCGGATACACATCGGCCGATCGGGCGCTCGACCGGCTTCGAGCCGCCGTCGCTGATGATGATGTTCGCTCGGCGGTCGCGGACCTGCAGCGCGCGTTCTTCGAAGACCCGCCAGCAGTGTTTCTCGCATGGACTACGGCGACTCGAGTACTGACGAACGACTTCCAAATCCCCGACCAGGGACCTAGCGACATCATGCCGGCCATACGGCTCTGGCAACCCGTGAGGCCCGCGGTCTCAGCACGAAAATGAAAGGGATCACCGGACGCTTCGTGATGCTGATCGCGACGGCGGCCGTCGGCCCGCTCGTCATCTACGGCGCCGTGTCGCTGTATCAGCTTCAGGCAGGCACGCGCCAATCGGTGACCGAGGGCAACCTCCGCGTCGGCCGTCAGGTGGCCGAGCAGATCCGCCTGTACATCCGCAACAACGAGCGCGTGCTCAAGTCCATTGGCGTGGAGCTCCGTACGCCCGGAGTCGAGGCGTGGCAGCGCTCGCGAATCCTGAAGGACTACGTACTGGAGTTCCCCGAATTCCGTGAGATCACGATGTTCGATGTCGGCGGCCGCGTCATGGCCACCAGCCGCTTCGACAAACCGCGAGTCAGCATTCCCAACGCGCGCGACGTCGGCAGCGACGGCGTCTACGTCGCACCCTTGCGGCAGGACGACGACGGTCTCCCGACGACGACGATCGCGATCCGCGCCGCTGACGTCGGTCAGGAATCCGCGTGGGTCGTCGGCGAGATCGCGCTCGAAGAGCTGTGGCGCGTGGTCGACCGGATACGGGTCGGTCAAACCGGCTACGCGTCGCTGCTTGGCGAGGACCTGCGAATCGTCGCGCACGGGAATCCGAACAAGAAACGGCTGGCGGCCAACCCCGAGCAGAAGAGCGCCGAGCAGGAGTTCGTCAGAAGCCGCGCGAGAGAAAAGGAAGCATCCGGCCGGTACCGCGACGAGACCGGCGAGGAGATCCTGGCGGCGATGTCCCGCGTCGAGGATCTCAACTGGACCGTCGTCGTCGAGCAACCCACCACCGAGGCGTTCGGCATCGCGGCGCGTCTCCAGCGCAACCTGCTCGTGGTCATCGGTCTCGCGCTGATGGGCACGATGACGCTCGGATGGCTCTGGGGACGATCGTTCATCACACGCATCTTCGCGCTGACGAAAGCCACGCAGGCGATTGCCGACGGCCGGATGGATGAACGCGTCGCGCTCTCGGGAAGCGACGAGATCCATCAGCTCGGAGAGTCGTTCAACTCGATGGCCGATCGCCTCGTGCAGCTGCAGGAGGACGTCCGCAAGCAGGAGCGGCAGGCGATGTTCGGCCGGATTGCTGCCGGCCTCGTCCACGACCTGTCGCACCCGATCCAGAACATCGGCAACAGCTGCAAGCTGATTCAGAAGATGTTCGACGACATGGAGTACCGCGACATCTTCAAGCGGACCGTCGAGCGCGAAATGGTCATCATCAAGCGCGTCCTCGACGATCTGCGCAACATCGCGAAGCCGATTCCACTCGAGCGGTTCCCCGTCGACGTCGATCGCTCGATCGCGGAGGTCGCCGAGTCGATGCAGCAGCACGCAGAGACGGCTGGCGTGACGCTGCGAACGGAGCTCGCCGCGGAGGGCGCTTACATCGAAGCCGACGTGTTCGCGCTCGGCCGCGTGTACCGCAACCTGATCATCAATGCCATCCAGGCGACGGCCCCCGGCGGGCTCGTTGCGGTTGCGACGGAATTGCGAGACGGAATCGTGCAGATTCGCGTCTACGACACGGGCTGCGGGATTCCACCCGATCGGCTCGGAAAAATCTTCGAGGACTTCGTCACCACGAAGCGCCGCGGCCTCGGGCTGGGACTCGCGATCTCGAAAAAGATCGTCGAGCAGCTCGGCGGCGAGATTTCGGTCGCGAGCGAAAGCGGGAAGGGGACCACGTTCACGATCGAGTTTCCGCGAACGCGCGCGAAACCTATCGCGTTGGTTGCAGGCTGAAATGCGGGTTTATACGAACGAAGACGGATCTGAAACGAACGAGACGCGATTTGCACGCTGCGCGCGGATCGCGACAAACGATGAGATGGGCACTCTGGTTGTGCCGGTTCCGCGGCAGTCCGCGTCCATCCGCGTCTCGTTGAGTATTCGCGGCAATCGGTGTTCATCAGCGGGAGGATTTCGATGTTCCGCAAACTCGTGAAGACGTCCGAGATCGAGATCGACGGCCGAAGCTACATGTTGAGGTATTTCGAGCAGAAGACGGCACGCGGCGCGTGGCGCTTCAGCTGCGAGGTCCTGCTCGGCGCCGCCGATCGAATCATTCTCGACGATGATTCACTCACCAGCCTGGAATCGAAGGTGGCTCGTCTGGCGCCGGCCACCGTCTACAGCCGCATGCTCGCGGGGCACCCACTGGTTGCGGCGTAGCACCAGCGGAAGGAAGAAACATATCAGCCCGCTGGACGACGGCGCGGCCCGGGCCCCAGCGTGCGTTTTCTGCGCTGGGGCCCCGGGCCGATCATCCATGGATCGGGCTCGTGCGTCTGGCGGCACGCTGAGCCGGACTACTTCCGCGGCAGGACCGAGTCCTTCAGCTGTTTCGCGATGCGCGCCTTGACGACGGTCTTCGCGGGGATCTTGATCGCCTCGCCGGTGGCCGGATTGCGGCCCATCCGCGCCTTGCGCTTCTGAACGACGAGCTTGACCATTCCCGGCAGTACGAACTCGCCGGACCGTTTCAGCTCCTTCTCGGCCAGCGTCGTCAGCTCATCGAAGAACTCACGCGCCTGCGTGCGCTTCACCTCGAAGCGATCCGCGAAGTGCGAGAAGAGTTCGGATTTGCCCATCCTGCGGGCCTCTGCCATCGGCTATTCCCCTTGCTTGGGCGCGCTCTCAGATGCCCGCGACGGCCGCGCGCGCGTGCGGCGGAAGCGAGAAAAGGCCTGAAATCAGCGGGTATCCTAGCGCGCCGTGTTTTCCGCTGTCAATCGTGCAAAGCCGCGAAACCGGCGGAAACCGGCCTGAATGCTACAATTTCGCCGCATGCCGCCGGCAACGCTCGAAACCTTCCCGAACCCGAGTCCGGAGCGCGACTACGAGATCGCTATTGCGTGTCACGAGTTCACCTCCGTCTGCCCGAAGACAGGACTCCCAGACTTCGGCGAGATTCGGATCACCTACGTGCCCGATCGACTGTGCGTCGAGCTGAAGTCGCTCAAGTACTACATGGTGGAGTTCCGCAATCGTGGCATCTTCTACGAAGCGGTCACGAACCAGATCCTCGGCGACCTCGTGGCGGTGTGTCAGCCGCGACGAATGACTGTCGTTGGCGATTTCTCTGTACGTGGCGGCATCAGCACAGTGGTGACGGTGACCTACGAGAAGGACGTTCCTTGAGCCCTGATCCTGCGCCGATGCACCGAGTTCCTATCGAATCCGCGCTCGACCTTCACACCTTCCAGCCGCGTGACATCAAATCGGTAGTCGAGGAATACGTGACCGCGGCCTACGAGGCTGGGCTGCAAGAGATCAGGCTGATTCACGGCCGCGGAACCGGCGTGCAGCGCGGAATCGTTCAAGCTGCGCTCGATCGTCATCCTCTGATCGAGGAGTTCTGGGATGCGCCTGAATCGCATCTTGGCGCCACGGTGGCGCGGCTTGTCAAAGGAAAAGGGAAAAGGGACAAGGGAAACACGGAAGGCAACTAGGCCATCCGCACGTTCCTCTTCTCCCTTTTGCCTTTTCCCTTTTCCCTTTTGCCTGGCGTCAGCGTCAGAAAACGCCGGGCAGGACTCTCCACCGCACAATCTGCTGATAGCCGCGGTACGCTTCGTCGCGCGCGAGCGTGCGCTCTTCACATACAGCGCGAACGAGCAGCGCGGCATCTGCGCCAACGAGCACGATGAAGTTCCACAGCGTCGGAGTCGCGGCGAGGAAGGCAATGTGCGTCCAGAGATAGCCCATGTAGATCGGATGCCGCACCAGCCGGTACAGACCGGTGGATACGACGCCGCGATTCGCGGGCATGAGGCCGAAGCTGCGGCCGAGCGACAGCTTGCCGCCGATGACCACGAACAGGCCGCACGCCGACAACGCGACGGTTGCGATCTCCGGCGCGAGCGGTCCGACCGATGACGGTTGAACCAGAGGAGGCCCGACGATCGAAATACCGGTCAGCATCCGAGCCTTGAGGCTTCGGTCGACGATGCCCGCTGCCCGCCGGAACACGGTCAATATGACGACCAGGCCTTCGCTCGCCAGGAGCAGCAGACCCGTGAGCCGGCCGGTCTGCAGGAAGTCCAGGCCAAGGCGGACGGCCATCATCGTGAACAACACGACGACGAGGGTGCGGGCTGCAAGATCGGCGGTGTCACGCCTCATCGTCGTGGCGTCTTCATCGCTCGAGCTCGACTCCGACTTGTCCAGTTCGAGATTCATCGTCGGGTTCCCCATCAGCTCCCGACCGACGGTGATCGCCATCGCGACTCGCTTCATCGCGCCGTCTCCTGCACCCGCTCCGCGCTCTGCGACTCGGTCTCTTCGAGGAAGTAGCTTCCGCAGGCGGCATCCAGCAGCTCGCGGGTGATCGTCGGTTTGCGGTTCTGATAACGACACATGTCCACGACCTGCTCGATGAGGTCGCGGGGATGGCATGCGCGCCGTTCGAGCCGCCGCGGCTGGTAGTACTTGCGGTTGAGGTACTCCACCATGACCGGGTCGAACTCCAGCCCGCGCCGCCGGCAGTTCATCTCGAAGATGCTGCAGTACTCGTCGAGCGTCGGGTTCTTCGCCAGGATCTTGTACGGGATCCGGCGGAGGAACGCTTCGTCGGCGAGTGACTCCGGCTTGAGGTTCGTCGCAAACACGATGAGGACGTTGAACGGCACCTCGAACTTCCGTCCCGTGTGCAACGTGAGGAAGTCGACGCGGCTCTCGAGCGGCACGATCCAGCGGTTCAACAGGTCGCGTGGAGGAATCCGCTGGCGGCCGAAGTCGTCGACGACGAACACACCGCCGTTTGCCTTCAGCTGAATCGGCGCTTCGTAGAACTTTGCGATTGGGTTGAACGTCAGGTCGAGCATCTCGAGCGTCAGCTCGCCACCGACAACGACGACAGGACGGCGGATCCGCTCCCAGCGTCGATCGTGCTCGGCCGTCGAGATGACGCTCGCCACCGAGGAATCGCCGCCGGCCAGCAGCGTGTGGTTCACGGGGTCGAACATCGTGATCACCTGACCGTCGACGTCGATCGCGTAGGGCACGTGCATCTCGTCACCAAGCGCGCGGCCGATCCCTTCCGCGAGCACGGTCTTCCCGTTGCCCGGTGCGCCGTACAGAAACAGGGATTTCCCCGAGTTCACGGCGGGACCAAGCTTGTCGAACATCGCCTTGTTGACGATCAGGTTCTGGAAGCCGGTCGAGAGCTTGTCGCGATCCACGTAAGGCCGTGCGGCCATACACGCGCGAACGTACGCGTTGTACTGCGCGAGCGGCACCGGCGCCGGACCCACGTATCGCGAGATGTCGAAGAACTGTCCGGCACGATCGCGGCCGAGATCCGTCAGGACGTAGCGATATCCCGCCATTCCGGCGCCGCTCGCGCCACGGACTTCGAGGAGCTTTTCGACGCGCGCGTGCTGAACCAGCGAGTCGAGCACCGAGTACGGCAGCTTGAGCTTGTCGGCCAGCATCGTTCCGCTCGCTTCACCGGCGACGAGCGTCTTCAGCAGCAGCTGCGCCAGCGTGTCCGGATGCAGTCCGGTCTCCTGGAGAGTCGCGGGCGGAGCCTGCGGCGTCGGCAAGCCACCCTGCGGCTTCACATCCACTGGAGGAACGGCCACGCTCATTTTCTTTACCGGGGGACTTCGTCCTCCGGACCCCCTATCGCCGTCGCTCGCGGGGCCCCATTGCCCCGCTCCGCTCCGGCGGCTCTCTTGCTACGAGCACCCCAACGCGCACAGAACGCGCGTCGGGGACCCCGCCGCTCGTTCGCTTATCCAGAGGACATCGTCCGCCGGGCGCTTATTTCGACTTCTCGATCATCGGGAACAGCACGGTGACGAACTTGATCGCCGCCGGCCCGATGGTCACGACCCAGATTGCCGGAAAGATGCAGAAGACGAGCGGAAACACCATCTTCACGCCGGTCTTCGCCGCCGCTTCCTCGGCGCGCTGCCGCCGCTTGGTCCGGAGTGTCTCCGAGTACACCCGCAGAGAGTGCGCGACGCTCGTGCCGAACTTGTCGGTTTGAATCAGCATCGTGACGAGCGCGCTCAGATCGTCGACGCCTGTCCGGTCGGCGAGATTTCGCAGCGCCTCCGGCCGCGGTTTGCCGGCACGGAGCTCGAGATTCACGAGCTTCAGCTCGTCCGACAGATCCGGGTACGCGAACGCCAGCTCGTGGCCAACGCGTGTGAGCGCCTGATCCAATCCCAGGCCCGCTTCGACGCTGACGACGAGCAGGTCGAGCGCGTCGGCCAGCGACAGACGAATGCGGTGCGAGCGGCGTTTGGCCATCCGCGCGAGCACCATGCCGGGCAGCAGATAACCCGCCAGCATCGCTGCGAGCGCGAACGTGATGTTCGGCCTGCCGAGAATGGAAGTGCCCATCAGCAGGAACAGGCCTACTGCGAAGACGACGCGTATCCCGAAAAAGGCGGTGAGCGCCTCCGGCCGGCGGAAACCCGCTTGCACGAGACGCAGCCGCAGCGGACCCAGTTCCTTGGTGCCCCTCGGCGCCTTCTCACCAACGCGCTTGAGGAGACCGAGCAGCGCCTGCGAAGGCTTTCGCTCGGACGTGCCGTCCTCACGGCCCGCCGTCAATTCATCGAGCCGGCGATCGATGGCTCCGGCGCGCGCTGGCATCAGCAGGAACGCGACTGCCGCGACGATGACCGAGCCGATGGCGAATGCGAGCAGCGGCAACATCGTCGACACGTTACACCTCGATCTTGATTACTTGCCGAATCCAGAAGTACCCAATCGTCTGCATCGCCAGGGCAGCCATCAGCAACATCTGCCCCATCCGCTCGCGGAAGAGCAGGTTCATGTGGTCCGGGTTGATGAACGAAAGCGCAATGCACAGGAACGCAGGCAGCGCGAGCAGCACGTACCCGGTGAAGCGTCCATGCGCGGTGTAGACGCGAACCTGGCGGAGAATCTTGAAACGTTCGCGCACGACGTGCGCCAGGTTTTCGAGGATCTCGGCGAGGTTGCCGCCGGTTTCCCGCTGAATCAGCACGGCCGTCGCGAAGAACCGCACGTCGATGTTCGGGATGCGGTGCGTCAGGTTGTCCAGCGCGTCCTTCAGCGGCAGACCGAAGTTCTGCTCGTCGAACGTCTTTCGGAACTCGGGGCCGACGGGCTCCTCCATCTCGTCGGCCACCATCTTCAGCCCGGTTGCGAACGCGTGCCCGGCCTTGAGCGCGCGCGAGATGAGATCGAGCGCCTCGGGGAAGGCTTCCTCGAAGGCCCGAAGCCTCCGACCGCGTTTGAACTTCAGCACCGCGAACGGCACGACGAATCCGAATGCGGCGCCGACCGGGAGACCCCAGGGCGCCCGAACGGCCATCGTGACGATGAACGCCAGCGCGACCGCGGATCCTGTCGCCATGAGCAGCACGGCGCTGATCGTCGTCTTCACGCCGGACTGCTCGATCCAGCGGGCCAGCGACGCTCCACGTGACGTGCCGCGCATCATCCGATCGAGACCCGGCAGCGGTCCGCTCTTTTCTTCCTTGAGGACCTTGACGTCGCGCCCCCGCTCAGACCGCTCCGCTGGCGCGTGGGACACTTCCTCGAGCCGCGCCTCGAGCTTGCGCTGCAGCATCATGCCGGGAAGCTTCGTCACTGCGCCGTACGCGCCCATGACGAGCGCCGCACCGATGCCGAACGCAAACAGCACGAGAATCACCGCCATTACCGGACCTCCGTCACGCCCTCGAACATGTCGGCCGGCAGGTGCACGCCCGAGGCTTTCAACCGCTCGCAGACCTTCGGCCGCACGCCCGTCGCGCGGAACCGGCCGATCACCTTGCCGTCCTGCGTGACACCCAGCTTCTCGAAGCAGAAGATCTCCTGCATCGTGATCACGTCCCCTTCCATGCCAGTGATCTCGGAGATCGACGTGACCTTTCTCGTGCCGTCGCTCATGCGGGTCTGCTGGCAGACGAGCTGGATCGCCGACGCGATCTGCTGGCGCATCGCGCGCTCCGGCAGGTTCATGCTGCCCATCGAGATCATCGTCTCGATGCGCGACAGCGCGTCCCGCGGCGTGTTTGCGTGGACCGTCGTGAGCGATCCGTCGTGGCCGGTGTTCATCGCCTGGAGCATGTCCAGCGCTTCCTCACCGCGGACTTCGCCGACGACGATGCGGTCGGGACGCATACGGAGGGCGTTGATGACGAGCTGCCGCTGACGGATGGCGCCCTTGCCTTCGACGTTGGGCGGCCGCGTCTCGAGCCGGCCGACGTGCTCCTGATGGAGTTGCAGTTCGGCGGCGTCCTCGATCGTGACGATGCGCTCGCGCTCGGAGATGAATCCCGACAGCACGTTGAGCAGTGTCGTCTTGCCCGCGCCGGTGCCGCCGCTGATCAGCATGTTCAGCCGCGAGCGGACAGAGTGCTCGAGGAACTCGAGCATCGGCCGCGTCAGCGAGCGGATCGTGACGAGATCCTCCGCCTTGAGTCGCTCGGCCGGGAAACGACGGATCGAGAGCAGCGGACCATCGACCGCGAGCGGTGGAATGATCGCGTTCACACGCGAGCCGTCCGGGAGGCGGGCATCGACCATCGGCGAGCTGTCGTCAACGCGTCGTCCGACGCCGCTGACGATCCGGTCGATGACGCGCATCAGGTGACGATCGTCCTGGAACGATGTCGGCAGCCGTTCGAGGCGGCCCGAACGCTCGACGTAAACCTGTTTGTACGTGTTGACCAGAATGTCGCTAATCGTCGGATCACGCAGCAGCGGCTCGAGCGGCCCGAGCCCGAAGACCTCGTCGATGACATCGCCAAGGATTGCGTCGCGCTCGCTCATACTGAGCGGCATGCCTTCGTCGGCGATCAGATCGAACAGCAGCGTGCGGATCTCCGACTCGGCGCGCGGCCGCTCGACGGAGGCCAGCGCTTCCAGGTTCAAGCGGTTGAGCAGCTTGCGATGTACGTTCGCCTTGAGCTCGATGTACTGCGGGCGCGGTGAATCCGGACGGCCCGGCGGCCGAGGCGGCGCGGCCGGCGGTTGTATGGTGTTAAGCGACACACTCATGGGTCAGCTCTTCCGCGTGGAATTAAAGGAGGCCAAGGAACGTGCGCCGTTTCTCCGGCTCCTTCACCTCTTCCTGCTGCCCGAGCAGCTGCTTGGTGAACGTGCCGAATTGCGACGAGATCTCCGAGTGGTTCGCCAGCGTGAGCGGCACACCCGAATTGAGCGCCGTTGAAACGGAGCGATAGTCACTCGAGAACGAGTGGTGAATGCCGTACCCGAGTGCGGTCTCGATCTGCTTTGGCGCGATCAGCAGGTTGTCGGAGACCCGGTTGAGCAGAATCTTGACGCGTTCGCTGCCCGCGCCAATCTGGCGGACACGGTCGACGAGCCGCTGCGCGTTGCGGATCGACGGGACGTCGGGATTCGTGACGAGGAAGATCGTGTCGGCGGCGTACAGCGCCGCGACGGCGCACGAGTTGATCATGTTGCCGGCGTCGATCACGATGTAGTCGTAGGAACGCGCCAGCACGCGCAACAGCTCCTCGACGGCGCCGGCGTCCTGCGCGTTCGGCCGGTCGAACTGTTCGGACCCTGCGAGGATGTCGACACCCGACTTGTGCCGCGACATCAGCTCCTTCAGAAAGTCCTTGTCCAGCCTGTGGAGGTTCTCGATCGCGTCGAGGACCGTGAATCGGGGACGGACGCCAAGGAACAGCGCCACCTCACCGAGGCAGGGTTTCAGATCGACGACGACCGTCGGCTGTTTCGTGAGCCGGGCAAGCTCCACGGCGCAGTTGACCGAAACAGTCGTGGTCCCTGCGCCCCCCTTGGCGCCGAGAAACACGTGCGTCACGCAGGGCGGCCGCGCGCCAGCGGTCGCCGCGTCGCGCCGCGCGGCCGTTCGCCGCACGGCGCCGTGAAACGATTCCTCCATCGAGCGGGACGCCGGCGTCGTGCCCCCCGGCGTCCACGGGAAGAACTCGTTCGCGCCCGCACGCATCGCCTGTAGAATCAGCTCGGGCTCGGCAGTTTTTGCAATCGCGAAGATCGCCAGCCCGGGATGTGCTGCGCGCAGCCGCTCGATGGCGGCCATCCCCGATGACGCGTCGGCGCGGATGTCCACGACGGCGACGTCCGGAGACGACGCTTCGAGGCTCGCACGGCTTTCGATGATGCCGACCGGTACGCCGCAAGCGCGCAGGAGCTGCGCCGCCTGCCGTTTGAATTCTTCGTCTTGACTAACGATCAACGTCCCGAGTTGTGCCATGGAACATCTTCCGATCGGATGTGGAGGGGCGCGTGAGAGCACCCGTTCGACGGCAGCGTCGCAACCTGTATGCCGGACGTCACCCGGCACGTCAGCAAACGTAAATCGTTGCCCGCACGCGCGTTGCCTGGCTCGAAGAACGTCAGGCCAGCTGCGGTACGCGGGACGCTCTGACGGTTCCGTTTCGCGGAGCACGTTTTCGTCTCGCGAACATGCGCGTCATGAGAGATCGCACTGTCGTCTCGCCCGAAAGCAAAACGCGCGGCCCGACATCGTCGGAGCCGCGCGTCGATCTCGCGTCGAGTGCGATTGATTACTGAACCAGCCGGATTGCTTTCGGGAACGATGCGCTGCCACCCAAACCCGTCTTGTCGCGAATGCCGGCAATCGGAATGATGCGCCCGTAGATGCCATTCCCCTGGATGTACTCGAGAAAGAAGCCGATCCAGTTCGCCGTTATCAGCGAAGCGTTGCGCCCGTTCCGCTTGCCCTCGTCGTAGTACTGAGGGTCATAAAGAGGAATCGGGAAGACGCGCGGACTCTTGACGCCGTAGGCACTGCCCTCGACTTTGTTGGTCGCGTTGTTCCAGAAGGCGTTGGGGTCCTTGGCGATGAGCTCCTCGGCTCCCTGAATGGTCGGTCCCTCCATCGCGCCGGGCTCCTGGATGAGCGGATCGCCCCAGTGGTAGATCGTCTTGTTGCAGTTCGCGATGTTCCACCGATAATCGGCGCCGCCCATGTCGTCAGTCATCGACAAGGAGTAGTAGAAGCTCACGTTGATGTTGTTACCAGTGGCCGCGCGGAGAACGAGTGGTTGCCCACGATTTGCCGTCGTGTTGTAGCCGGTGTAGTTCGGGTTCACCGAGCCGTCTGCGTTGAACGCCGGGATGTACACGTCAGCCTCGGAGGCAGGCAGCGGGTTGCCCTGGTTGTCGAACGCGTCGTACACCGAGGCTCCCGTCCATGGCGCGTCCGAGCCGACTTCTTTCCACTTGTCAGGAATCGTGAACGGCTTGACACAGGTCATCGCGTTCGCCGGCGAGGCTTCCGCCATGGCGACGGCTCGTATGTCCGACGCCTGCAGGCCGAACATACCGCCCGTCGCAATGGCCAGCGTCCGAGCCACCAGCATCGAGAGGGGATTTCCCCTCGCCGCCGTCCGATGCACGGTGACTCTCACGCGATCCGATTCGCCATTAACGGGGTCGTTCTGGAACTCGACATCACCGGCCCTGACTGAGACCGTATCCGCCATGACCGCATTCGCCATCGCGCCGTTGATGGCGTTGGTGACCGCAGGTCCGGAAGGCGAACGGTCGTCGAAGTTATCGAAGTAGAGCGCCGTTGCTCCCGCCAGCGCTCCCGCGTCAGCGGAGTTCTGCGCCTGGTTGCGTGCGGTCATCAACATGCCTACGTCTATCGCCAGCATGCTCGCCGCGAGGAACGCGACGAGTCCGAACCCGACGAACACGAAGCTCATGCCCGTCTCGTCGCGAAGCACTCGACGAAATCTCGTCATCATGATCGCTCTCCCTCAGTCGTCCGCCGACAACGGTCCGGCCGAAGCCGGATTCTACTGGCCGCCGCCCTTCGCCTTCTGCAGCTCTGCTTCGTAGGCCGCCTGCGCCTGCTTCAACTTCGCCGCGGCTTCCGCGAGCGCCTTGTCGCGCTTCTCGTCCTGCTCGCTCTTCTTCGCGTTCTCCTGACCCTGCTTGGCAGTCGCGGTCGCGTGCTCCTTCGCCCGCTCGTCCGCGGCGCGCTTCTCGTCCTCGGCCTTCTTCTGCGCAGCTTTCTGCTGTTCCTTCTGTCCCGCTTTCTGCTGTTCCTTCTGCTGGGCCTGCGCCTTCTTGTCCTGCTCTGCCTTGCGCTTGTCGGCGGCGGCACGCTCGCGCGCCTCGGCCTCGGCGGCCTTCTGTTCCTGTTCCTTGGCTCGCTGAACCAGCTTCGCGTGATCCTTCTCGCTCAAAGGCTTCTTGCTGGTCTTCTCGGCTTTCGGCTGTGCGCCGGGCACGGTCGCCGGGGCGATCGGCGGCGCAGTCGGTGCGGGCCGCGCCGACTCCGGCTGCGCGGGCATCGGCACCGCGGCCGTTGCCGGCACCGGCGTGGACGCAAGCGGCTGCGCTGGAGAAGCGGCCTTGCTCTTCTGAGGAACCGCGGGCGCCGATTCAGGAGACGCACCGGCCGTCGACGACTCGGGCTTCGCGCTGTTCTCGGAGGACTTCTTCTCGACCGGGTAACGCGGCGAGCCGACATACGCCGAAGGATTCGGCAGCGAGTGATCCGGGCGGCCCATGTAGGGCGCCACGAGGCTCGGCAGTCCTTCGGACACGCCCATCTGCCCACGCTTGATGATCGTCGGCGTGATCATCACGACGAGCTCGGTCTGATTCTTCTGATGCGCCCTGCTTCGGAAGAGCAATCCGAGGATGGGAATGTCGCCGATGCCGGGAATCTTCTGCAGGCTCTCGTTGAGCGTATTGTTCATCAGCCCCGCAATCGCAAAGGTCTGACCATCCTGCAGCTCGACTTCCGTTTCGGTGCGGCGCGTGGAAATGGCCGGCACACGGAACCCGGCGAGCGTCAGCGCGTTCGAGAAGTCGAGCGAGCTCACCTCCGGGCGGACTTTCAAGTTGATCAGATCTCCTCCAAGGACGGTCGGCGTGAAGTTGAGGCGAACACCGAACTCCTTGAACTGAATCGTCACGGAGTTGCCGCCCGAGCTCGGCTGCACGACTGGATACGGATACTCACCGCCTGCGAGGAAGCTCGCTTCCTTGCCGTTGATCGAAATCAGGTTCGGCTCCGCGAGACTCTGGAACAGACCCTTGTTCTGGAGGGCGCGCACCACTCCGCCCAGCCCCTCTTTTGTGTTGAAGACGAAGATATTGAGGAAGTCGCTGAACACCAGGCCGCCCTTGTTCGTGTCGAAATCAGGCGACGAGAACTGCTCGGTCGTCGCACGGCCGAACCACTTGTTCTGGAATCCATTGACGATGTAGGAGGCGCCGAGCTCCTGCAGCGCGCTGCGGCTCACTTCGGCGAAGCGAACGCGGAGCATGACCTGGTTCGACGCCACGCCTTCCTGCTGCTTCAGCAGGTTGACCACGCTCTCCTTCTTGTCGACGTAACCGCCAGCGACGTCCGCGGCCTTGTCGATGACGTACTTGCTCGAGACGGTACCGGAGAGCACGACGTCCTTGCCGCTGCCGATCACCGAGATGCTCTCCCCAGGAAAGAGCTGCTTGAGATATTCGACCAGAGCGCTCAGGTCGCGCCGGACCGTCACCTCGTACGTCTTGATTGCGCCGCTCTTGTCCCACACGAAGAGCGAAATCGTGCCCGGCTGTTTGCCGTGGATGAGGAGCTGCCCGGGCGACGTCACCATCGCATCGGCGACCTCGGGGACCGTCAGCGACACACGGGCGATGGCCGCGCCGACGTTGAGGATCGTCGAACGGCCGACGAGCAGGTCGATGTCGGTCGGCGTCATCGGCTCGATCCCGCTCGCTGCGGCGGCCGTCGTTGCCGATGTGAGCGACGACGCCTGCTGTGCCTGCGGCGTGGCGACGAGGATCACGATGATGTACACGACCAGCGCCGCGACGAAGGCGCCCGGCCGGCGGCGTAGCTGCCGCAAGCGACGGAAGTTAGTCGTGCCTACCATTGAGTGCCTCCCGATGACTTTCTGCATGACGGTATCCATGGCTCTCTTCGTGTATTCGAACCCTTAAGCGGCGTGCTGTAACCTACCTGATGACCTCGGTTGCGCGCTTGTCGCCGCGGATGATCTCCACCGTGGGCATCGGCGCCGGCGCGGGTGCTTCCACTGTGACGGGCTGGCCGACCCTGGGCCTTGCCGACGCCATCTTCTGCACGGGCGCGGCGGCCTTGGCCACACCGAGCAGCACCGCAGGCTTGATGCCAGGCGTCATGGGCGCACCCTGATCGAGGGGATTGCGCAGCGCGAGCTGAATCTTGCCTTCGGTGCTCGCGAGGGCCAGTCTCTCCGCCTGCTCGGGCGTGACGAGCAGCGTCACGACCGTGACCTGCATCGGCTTGCCCTTCTCCTGGTCCTGCTCCATTCGCGTGCCGGAGGTCAGCACCTGCACGTTGGCGAGGACGACCTTGGACATCGTGTCTCCAGGCTGATTCGTCGCGGTCGCCGTCGCCACGACGTCGACGCGGTTGCCAGGCAGCACGTAACCGGCGACGCCAACGACCTCGTTGACGCGGACCGACACCGCGCGCATCCCCTCGGGGATGACCGGCGGCAGCCCCACACCGGCTTCCTTCGACGCGAGCTTGGCGGGAAGGATGATCTCGTTCTTCACCAGCGGCACGATCAGCCCGCGGCCGACGATGTCCTGTGGCTGCGAGAAGGCGCCGTCGGGGGCCTGCCCGGCCGGAAACGAGATGACACGCAGGTCCTCCTTCTTCAGCTCGGCTCCGAGCGAAAGATCGGCGGCCGCCACGACGACGGGCTGCGTCGGCGTAGTCACGGTCTTCACCGGTTGGTTCTGCATGAAGTTGTAAGTGGCATACGCCAGACCGCCTCCGGCAAGGATGGCGATGGCGAGCACGGCGAAGAATCGATTCCGCATGATCGTCCCCTAGCCTTCGTTCCGCATGACCGCGACGGCCGACATCGTTATCGGCGCGCCGGCACTTGAAGTCCGGTCGACGAGGCGCGCAACCGGGTTCAGTACGATGAATTGGAATGGATAGCTGATGGTCACCTGCGATCCGGTGGTGGCCCCGAGCGTCACGTTCTGGTCGACGCTGACCTGATCGGGTGACGCGTCGGACAGCTGTCCGATGTTCATGTAATTCACGACGGTGGCCTTCACCTGATCCTGCGTGGTGCCGGCAAGGATGGCCACGCGCGCCCCCTCACGGGCGGCATTCGTCAGCACCTGCCAGGTCTGATACGCGCGGCCGAATTCGAAAATCGCGACCGAGATCAGCAGGATGATCGGGATCGTCACCGCGGCCTCGATCAAGGCCGCGCCGCGTTGGTTCTTCGCGAGCTTTTTGCGCATACGAGTCACCCTTCGCCAATCGAACCCAGGCCGCTGCTTCGAACCTCACAAAAGCGTGTCGGGCGCCGAACCGTGCCCAACCTTTCAATCCGCGTAATCCGCGTAAATCCGTGTTAATCCGCGTTTCACGCCAGCAGCACCGCGAGCATGCTGCCGATTGCGATTGCCGGACCGTACGCGAAACGGCTCGCCGGCGCGGCCGTCTTGATTTCGTGACGCGCGTCCGCGGGCATCGCGATCATCCGCGCGGTTGCCGCCAGCGTCGCCGAGAGGCGCCGACGATGGAGGCTGACGATGACCGCCAGAAGACCGCCGGCAATCGCGGTGAACAGAAACGCCTTCACCGCGAGTGCCGGACCCAGGAACGCGCCGACTGCTGCCATCAGCTTGACGTCGCCGGCGCCGGTGGCGCCGAGAACGTGGCCGGGCAGCATCACCGACAACCCAACTACCAGACCCAGCAGCGACGCACCCACCGACAGACCGCTCAGGCCGACTGCTGCGAGCGCCACGCCGACCGACGCCATCGTGCCAGTCAGCGCGTTCGGGATCCGCCGCGTGCGCATGTCCACGACCGTCGCGATCAGGACGCCTGCCGTCAGGGCCGCGAACGAGGGACTAGAAATTGGTAGCAATGGTCTGCCAGAACACTTGGTTGATCACGTTCCCCACGGTCGTCACGGCTCCGACGGCGACCAGAGCAATCAACCCGCAGAGCAGTGCGTATTCGAGCAGGTCCTGGCCATCCTCCAGACGACCAAGCCGTGCGCTCGCAAGGTCTTTCAGCTTTGCAACAGCAACTGGCAACAGCATGATGTGCTCCTCTCCCATTTCGCACGAAGTGCGAGGGCCGGCATCCTCCTGCCGGCCCCTGGCACGCTGTTCTACGCTGCAGCCGCGAGCTTGGTCGCGATGCCGGTGAAAATGTCGGAGACCGCGGTCCCGGCGGCTGTCACCGCCACGATTGCGACCAGTGCAATCAACGCGACGAGCAACGCGTACTCGAGCAGGTCCTGACCTTCGCTGTCACGAACGAACGACTTCACGAAATTGAGCACCGACATGTCAATCCTCCCCCGAGGCTTGTGCACCGCTCGTGCGGTGCAGGTTCATAAGAGCGCGCCGCGGCGCTTGGCCGCGGCGCCGATGTTCCTGTTACGCAGCCGCCGCAAGCTTGCCAGCGATGGTGGTGAAGATCGCCGAAACGCTGCTGCCGGCCGCGGTGACGGCCGTGATCGCCACGAGCGCGATCAACGCCACGAGCAGGGCGTACTCGAGCAGGTCCTGGCCTTCGTTGTCACGAACGAACGACTTCACGAAATTGAGCATCGACATGTGAATCCTCCCCCGAGGCTTGCGCACCGCGTTTGCGCGGTGCGACGTTGCGGCAGCGCCGCATTTGGTTGTTCTTCGTGCGCGCGGCGCTTGCCGCGTCACGGCCCGGCCTATCGCAACGGCTATGCCACTAGCTGAGCCGGCCGTCGCGACACTCGCGACAACTCGTTCGATTCCCAGCGACTTCGCGACAGAACGCGCGGTGCGGCAACGCGTCGCGCAGCGCGTCGCGTAGGGCCCGCAGGGCCGTGTGCGGCCGCAGTTTCGTAACGATTCCCGCGAATTTGATCGGTGGGATCATTTGCGCTTGCCGAGCGCGGCTGCCGCGTCTCACCGTTGTGACGGTTCTTCTTCTTGTCTTCCTTGGGCTTAGCGATAACGAGTTTGGTAGGCCGCGACACGGTACGTCGATTGCGATGCGGGTGTCGGATCTTTGTAGCTGCCGACGGCAGGAGCTACAAGTGGCTCGCGAAAGAGGCCTTCGCCGGTTAGTTCACTGGGAAGCAGATATGAAATTTCGAATTGGCCAGTCGGCGCTCTCCATCGGCGTCTTCTGCTGCGTGCTTGGTGCGCTGATCTGTTTCGACGACCGGGTGCGCGACAAGTTCGCCGACCTGATCTACGGCACCGATCCCTGGTCGCCGTTCAATATCCGTCTCGGAGAGCTCGGGTCCGCGCTCGTCTCCGCGATTCGGTATCAGAGCATCGAGAACGCGCCGGTGCTCGTGTTCACCACGGTCGGCTGCATCTTGTTCGTGTTCATGGCGAAGCTGTGAAATGAGAAGCTAGAAGCTAGAAGCTAGAGTGACTGCGATCGCGAGCGCTCTAGCTTCTCACTTCTAGCTTCTGTTTCCGGCCGACGCATCCACACGTCGGCCGGAGGAGCACCGATTGGCCCTCGTTCTAGCAATCGAGCCGGACCACCGGCAGGCGACAATCCTGAAGCGCATCGTGCGCGAGAAGGTCCAGGCCGATTTCGTGCACGTCGACACGCGAGATGCGGCCATTGCCGCGCTGCAGGCGAATGTTCCCGAGGTCATCCTCGTCACGGCGCTGCTGTCGCCGCGTGACGAGGAGGAGCTGTTCGCGCACCTGCGGACTCTCGTCGGGGCAGAGTTCGTTCAGACGCATACGATCCCGCAACTCGCGTCAGGCCGCGCCGACGACCAGGACGGCAAGTCCGGGGGTGGTCTGTTCGGCAAGTTCCGGCGCAAGAAAGAGGCGCCCGAGCCGATCGCCGGATGCGATCCGGACCTCTTCGCAGAAGAGATCCAGACCTTCATCACCCGTGCGCACGAACGCCGATCCGAGGCGGCGATCGCACGCCAACACCGCGCGGCGCATCTGGAATACACGGCGCGGCAGGCTCACAACGATGCTCCCACCGAGGAGCCGGCGGCGGCATCGCCGCAGGATGCACCGCCTGCGGCTTCGTCGTGGTCGTCTCCATTCGAGTGGCGGCGCAGCGAGCCCGTGACGACGGCGTCCACGGAAGCAGGGGGACAGTCCATCCCGCCCGGCGCCAGCACGGACGTCCCCGCGGCCCCGGGGAACGAGATCGAAGCGCTGCAACGCGCCGTTCGCGGCGAAGAAGACCGGCAGAATGCCGAAGCGGAAGCCGCCCGCGAGCGCGAGGAAGCCGAACGCGAGCGACGCGAAGAAGAAGAACTGCGCCGGCTGAAGGCGGAAGCCGACGAGAGACGTCAACGCGAAGAGGCCGGGCGCCAGGAACACGAGGAACAAGAGCGCACGCGGCTCGCGGGCGAAGCAGAGGCCAAACGGCAGCACGAAGAAGCCGAGCGCAAGCGTCGAGAAGAAGAAGAACGGCAGCGCCTCGCCGCCGAGGCGGAGGCCGAACGGCAGCGTGAAGAAGCCGAACGCAAGCGCCGCGAGGAAGAAGAGCGCAAGCGGCTGGCGGCCGAAGCCGAAGCCAGGCGCCAGAGTGAGGCAGCCGAGCGCAAGCGGCGTGAGGATGAGGAGCGGCAGCGGCTCGCCGCCGCGGCCGAAGCCAGGCTCCAGCGCGAAGCAGCGGAACGGGAGCGCAAGCGCCGCGACGAAGAAGAGCGAACGCGTCTCGCGGCCGAAAAGGAAGCGAAGCGTCAACGCGAAGAGGCCCAGCGCAAACGGCGCGAGGAAGAAGAACGCCAGCGAATCGCCGCCGAAGCGGAGGCGAGACGTCAACGCGAAGAGGCGGAACGAGAACGGAAGCGGCGCGAAGAGGAGGAACGGAAACGCCTCGCCGCCGAAGCCGAAGTCAAGCGCCACCGCGAAGAAGCAGAACGGGAGCGTAAACGTCGCGAAGAGGAAGAACGCAAGCGCCTGGCCGCCGAAGCCGAAGCGAAGCGTCAGCGCGAAGAAGCCGAGCGCAAGCGGCGCGACGAAGAAGAGCGCCGCCGCCTGGCCGCTGAAGCCGATGCCAGGCGCCACCGCGAAGAAGCGGAACGGGAGCGCAGACGTCGCGACGAAGAAGAACGGAAGCGCCTCGCCGCCGAAGCCGAAGCGAAGCGTCAGCGCGAAGAAGCCGAGCGCAAGCGGCGCGACGAAGGAGAGCGCCTGCGCCTGGCCGCCGAAACCGAAGCTAAGCGTCACCGCGAGGAAGCGGAACGGGAACGCAAACGTCGCGAAGAGGAAGAACGGAAACGCCTGGCCGCCGAAGCAGAGGTCAAGCGTCAGCGTGAGGAAGCGGAACGGGAGCGCAAGCAGCGAGAAGAAGAAGAGCAGAAGCGCCTCGCCGCGGAAGCGGACGCCAGGCGTCAGCGTGAAGAGGCTGAACGCAAACAGCGCGAGGAAGAAGAGCGCCAGCGCCTCGCCGCCGAGGCGGACGCCGGACGCCGGCGTGAAGAAGCCGAACGCCAGCAACGTGAGGAAGAAGAACGCCAGCGCCTCGCGGCGGAAGCGGACGCCAAGCGCCAGCGTGAAGAAGCCGAACGCCAGCAGCGCGAGGAGGAAGAGCGCCAGCGCGAAACCGAAGCCAAACGGCAGCGTGAAGCGGCCCTCCAGCGGCAGCGCGAAGAGGCCGAGCGTCAGCGCCGGGAGGAAGAGGCACGTCAACGGGCGGCCGCCGAAGCCGTAATCGGGCAACAGCGGGAACGGGAAGAAAGCCAACGTCGCCAGAAGGAGGCGGATGCCGCAGCCGAGCGGCAGCGGAAAGCCGAAGCAATCGCCGCACGCGAACGCGAGCGCGAGCAGGCCCCGGAGCCACAGGCCGATCCGTTCGCCGAGTTCAGGGCGGACCACGACGAGTCCACCGGGATCCTTCAGCTGATGCCACTCTCCGGGTGGGCGCGCGTCGAGCCCAGACGACAACGTGTGGATGACAAGCGGCCAACCGACGACCTGCACGAGCTCCTGGCCGGCCTCTCGCTGCCGCTGCAGGTCGCGGCAATCGCATATCCGCGTGGGTGCCGCATCCGGCGTGTGCGTGTGCGCGCAGTGGACACGCCCAAGCCACTCGGCGGCGACAGGCGTCCGCTGATCGTCTCCCGTCGCGCGCTGGAGGAGTCTCGCAGCGAGCACCCGGCGTCCGAAGCGCCTTAGCAGGCCGCTGAAAGAACAGACGGCCTGATGATGCGTTTTTCAGCATCCCGTTAGGTTAGAGAGCACCGCGTGTCCGGTCCCGTATCACGTCGACACGTTCGGGACCGGATCCGGAATCATGCCGTCGTGCTCGCGATCACACTCTGGGCAGTGGTTGGCGTCAATCTCGCGTGGCCAGGTGTTCTCGGATTCAGCGGCCACCTGAAAGGGGAGGATTACGCGCACTTCTACGTCCTCGGCCGAATCGTCCGTGATGGGCGGCTCGAGTTGCTGTATGACACGCCAGGTCAGGCGGCATATCTCTCGAGCGTCATTCCCGGAGCGCCGTTGACGTACTTCGTCCCGGTCTACGGACCGCAGGTCGCCCTCTTTTTCCGCCTGTTCGCGTCGTTCCCTTATCTGGTCAGCTTCGGCCTGTGGACCGCCGCAACGATCGTTCTCTACCTGTCATGCTGCTACGCCATCTGGCAACGATGCGGGGCGTTGCGGGAGTTCAGGACGGAGGTTCTGATTCTCGCCATCGGGTCGCCGGCTCTATGGCAGCTCGTGGTCTACGGCCAGAATTCAGCGATCGCGCTCGCGACTCTCACGTTTGGGTGGATCTTGCTCCGGGCGCAGCGACCCGCGCTCGCAGGGCTCGTACTGGGCGTGCTCTTCTACAAGCCACAACTTGCGTTGGCAGCTGTCGTTCTCCTGCTCGCCACAAGCGAATGGCGAGCTCTCGCCATGGTGGCTGCGTCAGCGATAGCGCAGATGCTCTTGGCGATCTGCCTGCTTGGCAGCGCACCCCCACTCGACTACCTCAGAACGCTTCTGCATCTTGGCGAAATCACGGCACTCCTCGAACCGAAGCCATATCAGATGCATTCCTTTCGCGCCCTCTTCACGCTGCTTGGCAGTTCTCCCTTGCTGGCTACGGTGCTCTCGATCGGCTGCGCAGCCGGGACGATGATCGTCGTCGTGCGGCACTGGCGAATCGGCGGCGATCCGCTGATCAGTTTTGCGCTCCTGCTTCTTGCAACAGTGCTCATCTCGCCTCACACGACCGTCTATGACCTCGTCATCATTGCTCCGGCTCTCATGATCGTCGCCGACCGACTGCTGTCGGCAACTGTGTCCGGGCCTGCAACCAGTACGCTCTGGGTACTCGTCGGGGCTCTTTTTCTTCTTCCGCTCGGCTCCCACTATTCGAGATTCGTCCACATTCAGCCGTCGGTGATCTGCATGACCGCGCTGCTCTGGTGGCAGGCGCGGGGTGGCCGGTTGCTGCGATCCTTTGCGTAGCTCGCTCGTTTCAAATCCTGCCCGATCCGTGCGAGCGCGCGTTGCATTGGCTGCAACAGATCTGGTTCGGCGGTGCACCCGTATCTACCGTTCAATTCGCTCTGCCCTTATGTAACTGGCTCATGGATGTTGACTTGAGAGCGCTCTGAAACGTTTCGCGCGGTTCCGGCACTCGCCTTGCGGTGACACCTCGGACGTGGAAGCAATGGCGATTCGACGTTTCAACCACTGGCGAGTGGGCGACATCGTCTGTGCGCGCGGCGAACGGTGGACGATTCGAACGCTCCACACCTGGCCGGACTGCACGTCGCTGCATCTGTCAGGCAGCCGCGCCGCGAGCCGAACGCTGCTCGTGCCGTTCGATCGGCCGACTCGCGTAGAACGCACAGGGGCACTCCGGAAGGTGACCGTTCGTCGCTGGCTGCACGAGGTTCGCCGTGCCGCGTGCGAGCTGCATCCGTTCGGATCGCTGAAGGCTGCCAGCGCATCGATCAGGCTGGTCGCCTACCAGCTCGAGCCGGTGCTCGCGATACTGCGCCGCGGCGCAACCCGCGTGCTCGTCGCAGACGGCGTGGGCCTCGGCAAGACCGTGCAGGCTGGCCTCGTGATGGCCGAGCTCTCGGCGATCGACGGGGACTTTCGCTGCCTCGTGGTCACCCCGGCAGGTCTGCGCGATCAGTGGGCACGGGAGCTGGACGCGCATTTCACGCTGAAGGCCACACAGGCGAATGCGGAGTGGTTGCGCGTGGCGGCCGCCAGCTATCCCGAGGACGTGAATCCCTGGTCCGTACCCGGCATCCACATCGCGTCCCTGGATTTCATCAAGCGTCCGGAAGTCCTGCGGCCCCTCGAAGACGTCACCTGGGACCTCCTCGTCATCGACGAAGCGCACCAGGCGACGCTTGGAACGGATCGCCGCACCGCGGCGCATGCGGTTGGCATCCGATCCCGACGCATCATCTTGCTGACGGCCACGCCGCATCTGGACAATCACGAAGAGTTCGACGCGCTTTGCCGAATCGGTCGTATCGACGCCTCCGACGATCCCGTCGTGTTCTTCCGCCGTCTTCGTGGCGAGGTCGGTAGCGGACCTTCCCGACGCAGTACGTTTCTACGGGTGCAGCTGACGCCGGCGGAACAGCAGATGCACCAGCTGCTCGAGCGCTATACACATGCCGTGTGGACCGAAGCGCAGCTTCGTGGCGACGCCCGGGCGAAGCTCGCATCCATCATCCTCAGGAAGCGCGCGCTCTCGAGCCCCGCGTCGCTCGCCGCGTCCGTACGACGACGGCTCGAGCTCCTCTCGAAGCCGCAGCCACAACCGGCGGTGCAGCTGATTCTTCCGCTGGCCGACGAAGATCCACTCGAAGACGCGGAGCCGCTGGATGCGATGGCTGCACCCGGCCTCGACGATCCGCGGCGCGAACGCCGATGGCTCGCGTCGATTGCCGAAGCGGCGCAGCACGCATCACGCGTCGAGAGCAAGACGCGTCGGCTCCTTCGCCTGCTCGCTCGCATTCGCGAGCCACTCATCGTCTTCACCGAGTATCGAGACACGCTCGTTCGTCTCGAGCGCGTCGTCCTTGCCGCGGGACGGCCGGTCGTCGTGCTCCACGGTGGACTGGATCCGCGCGAACGATCGCGGATTCAGCGCCGATTCAACGCAGGAGATGTTTCGCTCCTTGCGACCGACGCCGCGGCGGAAGGACTCAATCTCCATCAACGATGCCGTCTCGTCATCCACTACGAGCTCCCGTGGAGCGCGGCGCGTATCGAGCAACGAGCGGGTCGCGTCGATCGACTTGGGCAATCGCGGCGCGTTCACGAGATCGCGCTGGTTGCAACCGACACGGCCGAGCGGCTCGTTCTGGCGCCGCTTGCCGCCCGCGCAGCTCGCGTGCGAGCGAGCGAAGGAGGCGCCGCAGGGCTCCTGGACTACCTGACCGAGTCGAAAGTCGCGGAGCTCGTAATGGAGCCGGCGACCCTGCCGCGAGCGGAGCCGACAAACGCACTGTATTCGCCGATCGAGGGTACCCGGCATGACGTCCATCGTTCGTCGAACGTCGCGTCAATGGATGTCAGAGTGGAAGCGCAGGAAGAAGTTGCGCGTCTCGAAATGATTCGATCGTGGCGGCAGCGATCGTCGGCCATCGTTCGTCGACGGACCAGCGGCGGTCCGGTTGCTGCCGTGATTCGGCGAACAGCGGCCGATCTCGCGCCCGGTCTCTCATTCCTCTTCGCAGTCAGACTGCGTGATGAGGACGGCAGAAGCGTCCATGCCGAACCTGTTCTTCTGCACGTGTTCTCGCGCCGGGATCTCGGGCAGCGCCGAACCCAGGACATGACCCGCATCGTGCGAGCACTTACCAGTGGACCAGATGCACCGCTTTCCCGGTTCGTTGCCGTGCGCGTCCGCCGAATGGTTTCGACGATGGAGGCCATGGTTCGCCGGCAGCAGGAGGCGGTCCTTCGTCGCGAAGAGGCACTGGCGCGGACGCGTACGTCGGCGGCGCGGCAGCTGGTTCAGGCTGGACTGTTCGATCGGCGCGACCTCGCGGCCGCCGCAAGGCGCGAGCGAGCGGACAACACCAGATTGGAGGACGCGCAGGCCAGAGTCAGCGCGGTCGAGAATTTCCGAGTCACGTCGACGGCAACGCTTGCGGCCGTTCTGTTCGTCGCCAATCGCCGGCGCGGTCGATGATTCCAGGGATCAGCGGATCGCTTCTGTCGCTCGACGCGCTCGAGCGCGTGCTTCCCGATGCGCTGCGCGGCCTGCTCGACGAGAACGGCCGCGAAGCGGCCCGTCGTCGAGTGCGATCGTGGCATCAACCGCTGCGACTGCAACTCGGCCCGGCGACCGGCGCGCGTAGCCTGTTCGACAGGCTCGCCGTGCCACTGATGGCGCAGCTCGGGTATCACGTGCTGCCGATTCGGGGCACCGGGACGACGTTTCGCGCGGTCCTGGAAGCCGACGGGATGGCGGTTGCCGTCCTGCTCGTCACCAGTTGGGGTGCCGATTTGGCAAGCGCGTGGCGTGAAGCGGTCACGCACGGCATCGGGTACGGTCTTCGATGGTGCCTGTGTCTTTCGGGCCCGGCCCTTCGCGTCGCGGATAGCCGCCGCACTTACTCACGCCGCTTCGTTGAATTCGACCTGCAGATCGCCCTCGACGATCCACGCTCTTTTTCCGTGTTCTGGGCGTTGCTGCGCGCGCCTGGCATGCACGGCACCACGGGCGACGAGCGATCGCTGCTCGATCGCGCCGTGATTCTTTCAGAGCAGCATCGCACCGCCGTTCGCAACTCTCTTCAGCACGGCGTGCAAGAGGCGCTGCAGCACCTGGAGCGCGCGTTTGTTGCCGCACGGCGACCGAGGCGATCGAAGCGATCATCCACGGCTGCAAGTGTCGACGGCCGGAACAGCGACGAATCCTTGATCATCATCTACAGAATCCTTTTCCTGCTGTTCGCGGAAGCGCGAGGCCTCGTCCCTCGCTGGCATCCGGTGTACCGGGCGAGCTACACGATCGAATCGCTCCGTGGAGCAATCGAGGTGCGGCCCCGCCCACGAGGGCTCTGGGAGGCGCTTCAGGCCATTGCACGTCTCGCTCACCGGGGTTGTCGTGCTGGCTCGCTACGTGTGCCGCCGTTCAACGGGCGGCTCTTCTCTCCCACCGCTGCTCCGCTCGCCGACACGTTGCCGCTGAACGATGGCGATGTTCGACAGGCGCTGCTCGCCTTGACAACGCGCCGCGGATCGTCTGGACGCGAGCGAATCGCCTACGGAGACCTGGGCGTCGAGCAGCTCGGCGGCGTGTACGAACGGCTCCTCGATCTCGAGATCGCTCACGAGAACCCCGCGAGCGCCCCGACGCTCGTCAGGAGCGAACGTCGAAAGGCGACCGGCACCTTCTACACGCCCCGGTCGCTCACGGAGTATCTCGTTCGCCGGACGCTGGCTCCGCTCGTTGGCGACGCATCCTCGACCAGCATCCTTGCATTGCGGGTTCTGGATCCTGCGATGGGCAGCGGCGCCTTCCTGGTGGCGGCGTGCCGTTACCTCGCTGGTGCGTACGAGCTCGCGCTCCTGCGCGAAGGCGTCCTCTCGTCATGGGACATCGGCGAAGCCGACCGATCCGGCTTCCGTCGGCTGATCGCGCAGCGATGCCTTTTCGGCGTGGACATCAATCCGATGGCCGTTCAGCTGGGTCGACTGTCGCTTTGGCTCGCCACGCTGGCGGCCGATCGGCCACTGACGTTTCTCGATCATCACCTGCGCGCAGGAAACAGCCTGGTTGGCGCGTCACCAGCCGATGTCGCGCGACAGCCGCCGCCCGGACACACCGCTCGTGTCAGGCGTGCACACCTTCCACTTCTCGAGGAGACGCTCGAAGGGATGCTCGGGTGTGCAATCGGCGTGCGGACCGGGATTGCCACCGAACCGGGCGACACGCTCGATCAGGTCCGCGCGAAAGAACGCGCGCTCGAGCGCCTGAACCAATCCGACTCGCCGCTGGCGCGCTGGAAGCAGCTGCTCGATCTGTGGTGCTCAGGCTGGTTTCGCAAGCCTGCGGGCCGATCCGCTCTGCGAACGAGCTTCGCAACGCTCGTAGATGCGGTCATGCGTGGAACCAGCGCCTTGCCAGCACATGTTCAGGCCGAGATGCTGAAGCAAGCCGCGGAGATTGCGGCACATGAGCGCTTCTTCCACTGGTCGCTCGAGTTTCCGGAGGTCTTCTACGATCGCAATGGCCAGCCGCTGAAGACTCCGGGCTTCGACGCCGTCATCGGTAATCCGCCCTGGGAAATGCTCCGCGGTGACCGAGGCGACGAAGATCTCCGTCGCGCGGCACGTGTGGCGGCGGCACAGCTCTCGGATTTTGCGCGGGGCTCCGGAATCTACACGCACCAAGGTAACGGTCATTCCAATCTCTATCAGCTGTTCCTGGAACGGGCGCTGACGCTCGTCCGTGACGGCGGGCGGATTGGTATGGTCCTGCCATCGGGCTTTGCCACCGATCACGGATGTGCGCTCCTCAGGCATGCCTTGCTCGATCGCATGTCGATTGACACGTTCTCGGGCCTCGAGAACCGTGACGGTGTCTTTCCCATCCACCGTGGACTGAAATTCCTTCTGACGACTGCCACAGCCGGCGGGCGTACGTCGACCGTGCCGTGCCGCTTCGGCGTGCGACGGCCGGAGTCGCTCGACGAGCTGGCAGACATTGGAATCGATCGCGAGACCGTTCCCGTCAGCCGCACGCTTCTCGAGCGCCTCAGCGGATCGCAGCTGGCAATCCCGGAAATCCGGTCACGACAGGATCTGGCAATCGTGACCACGATTGCATTCACGATCCCGGCGCTCGAGGATCGGGACGGCTGGCATGTGTCGTTCAGCCGCGAGCTCAACATCACGGAAGATCGTCATCACTTCACCAGCGACAGCGATGGAGTCCCTGTCGTCGAAGGCAAGCACGTCCACCCGTTCGAGGTCGAGCTCTCCGCGGTTCGCTATTACGTTCCTGACGCGATCGCGACCACGCTGGCGCGCGTGAAGGCAACCTATCGACGCGCCCGCGTCGGGTATCGCGACGTCGCCAGCGCAACGAATCGTCTGACGCTGATTGCTGCCATCATTCCAGCCGGCGTGTTGACCGCCCACACACTCTTCTGTCTGAAAGAGGATCTCGATGACCCGGCGCAGTTCTACCTGTGCGGCTTCTTCAACAGCTTCGTGGCGAACTACCTCGTTCGGCTGCGCGTGAGTACTCACGTTACCGCATCGATTGTCGGACGTCTGGCGGTGCCGAAGCCTGCGCGTGATGCGCCCGCATTTCGCGAGATCAGTGACCTTGCGCGAAGACTCACCGCACCGCCGCGCGACGCGAATGCAGCAGCGCGTCTGCAGGCGCTCGTCGCACGCTCGTACGGGCTGAGCCGCGATCAGTTGCGTCACGTGCTCGACACGTTTCCTCTCGTGGCGCTCGACGAACGTGCGGCGGTCATGTCCGCGTTCTGCGATATAGTCTCGTGATCGCTGCTCGTGATCGGCTCTCGGCTCAAGGCTCTCGGCTTTTGGCACGAATCACGAATCTGGAGGCCGGGCATCTGGCCACCTCCTCACGTCGCGACTCTCTCGACGCGCCTAAAGCCAAAAGCCCTGAGCCGAGAGCCAGGTGTCGCGACGACTTCCTCGCATGCCCAACTTTGGGTTCGTCATCGATCTCCGCAAGTGCATCGGCTGTCACGCATGCACGATCGCCTGCAAGGCCGAGCATCAAATCCCTATCGGCGTCAACCGCTGCTGGGTGAAGACGGTTGAAAGGGGCGCGTTTCCCGACACGCGCCGGTTCTTCTTTCCGGTTCTCTGCAACCAGTGCGACCAGGCGCCGTGCGTTCGAATCTGCCCGACCAACGCCCTCTTCAAACGCCGCGACGGCATCGTCGATCTGAACGCTCAGTCGTGCATCGGCTGCCGCGCGTGCATGGAGGCGTGTCCGTACGATCAGCTGTTCATCGATCCGAACACGCGGACCGCAGAGAAGTGCAACTTCTGCGCGAACAGGGTGGAGAACCGGCTGCTGCCAGCCTGCGTGAGCGTGTGCCCGACGGAGTGCCGCATCTTCGGCGACCTCGACGATCCAACGAGCGCGGTCGCACAGGTCGTGCATCGTGAGGCGTTTCACGTACGGAAGCCCGAGAAGGGGACGCAGCCGAAAGTCTTCTATCTGGGCGCGGAAGAGAGCACGATCGTTCCCGAAGCGGCCGTCCGGCCACTGCGCTACAAGGAGGGACAAGTTCACCTGCGGCCGCTCGGCGCGCCGTTCCCGGAGCGTGATCGCCCCGATCAGGCGCGCGTCGACTACGATGTGCCCCACGGCAAGCCATGGGGGATCGACATGGTTCTCTACCTGCTGTTCAAGGCGATTTCGACAGGCGCACTGCTCGTGTCGTCGTTGATGTGGTGGATGGGATTCGACAACACGCTCACGAAGATCGTCGGCCCCGGTGTTGCCGTGCTCTTCATCAGCCTGACGGCGGCCGTTCTGGTAATCGATCTGGATCGGCCGGAGCGCTTCTACTACATCCTCACGCGTTCGAACTGGCGGTCGTGGATGGTGTGGGGCGCCTGGTTCCTCACGGCGCATGGTCTGCTTGGCGCCATCTGGCTCGTGAGCGGGTGGTTCGATGCACACAGCGTTGTCAATGCGCTCGTGTGGCCTGCGGTGGTCGTCTCCGTCTTTGCAACCGCGTATACGGGATTCCTGTTTGCCCAGGGGCACGGGCGCGATTTATGGAAGGGACCATGGTCGACAATTGACCTCCTCGCACAATCCGGCCTCGCGGGCTCGGCAATCCTGCTGCTCGTTGCGCCGCTGACCGGCGCATCAATCGATGCGATTTCCCTGCTCGGACGGACGCTCGCGGGCTCGTTGCTTGCACACCTGGTGATCCTGATCGTCGAAAACCTTCTGACGCCGAGTCCGACGCGCCATCGTGAGCTCGCAGTCGAGACGATCCGCCGTGGCGTCTACGCCCCGTTCTTCTGGTGGGGCGCAATCGTCGCTGGTGGCGTGATTCCCGTACTTTTGCTCTTCGTCGGCCGACCGCCCGCCGGCGCGACGCTGTCGTCACTAGCAGCGCTGCTCGCGCTCGCTGGAAGCGCCGCGTGGGAATACGTCTGGGTGGAGGCCGGGCAGAGTGTGCCGCTGAGCTGAAGATAACGAGGTTGGCGGAGGGCACGGAAATCATTCACCGCCGAGGCACGGAGTGCACGGAGATTCATTTTTTGTCGTGATCACTTGGAGCCGCGGGCGCGGGTTTGCAGGTTCTTATCATGCACGGAACCGCGTGAGGTGCTACGCCATTGCAATCACGAATGGGCTGTCGGTCGATCAAAGATCCAAAAGAAATCTCCGTGCACTCCGTGGCTCCGTGACGCTTTGTCCGTGTTCTCCGCCTCCCTCGGGATCGAGCTGGCGCCCCAATTAACCCCGATGTCGAAAGAACAACAGCAAGGCTTCCGCACCCACCCCGACCCCACCGAGTGGGACAACTACGTCGACTACGAGTCCACGAGCTGGCCTCGCAAGGAACGACGACGCTACTGGATCGTTCCGAGTGTCTGCTTCAACTGCGAGTCGGCGTGCGGCATTCTTGCCTACGTCGACCAGGAGACACTCGAGGTCAGGAAGATTGAAGGCAACCCGCTGCACCCTGGCAGCCGGGGACGCACGTGCGCCAAGGGCGTCGTCACGCCGAACCAGCTCGACGATCCCGACCGGATCCTGTTCCCGCTCCGCCGCCAGGGCGAGCGTGGTGAAGGACGATGGGAACAGGTGTCGTGGAACGAGGCGCTCGAGGACATCGGCGCCCGCATCCGTCGTGCGATTGTCGAAGGACGACGGCACGAGCTGATGTATCACGTGGGCCGGCCGGGTGAGGACGGTTATGCGAACCGCGTCCTCCAGGCCTGGGGGGTCGACGGCCACAACAGTCACACCAACGTCTGCTCGTCGTCGGCCCGTCTCGGGCAGTTCCTGTGGTGTGGTGACGACCGTCCCTCGCCCGACTACGCGAACGCGGAGACGACTCTCCTTCTATCGTCGCACCTGGAGAGCGGCCACTATTTCAACCCGCACGCCCAGCGGATTATCGAGTCGAAAGCGCGCGGTGGCACGCTCATCGTCATCGATCCGCGGCTGTCGAACTCGTCGGCCAAGGCGGACCTCTGGTTGCCGGCATATTCAGGGACGGAGGCCGCACTGCTGCTCGCAATCGCACGCATCCTTCTTGACGAGGATTTGTTCAACCGCGAGTTCGTTCGCCAGTGGGTGAACTGGCGCGCGTACTTGAGGGCTGCGCGACCCGACCTGCCGGAGACCTTCGACGCGTTCGTGAGGGCGCTGAGGGAACTGTACGCGCAGTTCACGCCAGAGTTCGCCGAAGCGGAGACCGGCGTCGCCGCTTCGAAGATCATCGAAGCCGCACACGCGATCGGCCGCGCGCGAACGCGGTTCGCGTCGCACAGCTGGCGCGCCGCCGCCTCGGGCAATTTATGGGGATGGCAGATCACACGCTGTCTGTTCCTGCTCGTGGCGCTCACCGGGTCGGTCGGCACGGTGGGCGGAGTAAACCTGCACTATCAGAACAAATTCATTCCACAGCATCCAAATCCCCCGCCGCCTCCCGAGTACTGGAACGAGCTCCTGTTTCCGCGCGAGTTCCCGCTCGCGTTCTTCGAGATGAGTTTTCTCCTGCCGCACTTCCTCAAAGAAGACCGCGGCCGAATCGACGTGTACTTCACGCGTGTCTACAACCCGCTCTGGACGAACCCTGATGGCTTCTCGTGGATGGAGGTCCTGCAGGATCGCGACAAGATCGGCTTGCACGTGGCGCTGACGCCGACCTGGAGCGAGACGGCGTGGTTTGCCGACTACGTGCTGCCGATGGGGCTCGGCACCGAGCGTCACGACACGATGAGCCAGGAGACGCATGCCGCGCAGTGGATCGGTTTCCGACAGCCCGTCGTGCGCGTCGCTCGCACGAAGCGAGGCGAGCAGATCTCAGCGACGCACGAAACGAATCCTGGCGAGGTCTGGGAGGAAAGTGAGTTCTGGATCGCCCTCACCTGGAAGATCGATCCCGATGGCTCACTGGGTATTCGCCGGTACTTCGAATCGCCATCCAGGCCAGGCCAGCCAATCACGATGGACGAGTACTACGGGTGGATGTTCGAGCACTCGGTGCCCGGCCTTCCCGAAGCAGCCGCGAGGTTACAGCTCTCTCCCCTCGAGTACATGCGCAAGTACGGCGTCTTTCAGATCGCCGACGACGCATACAGTCGAGGGTACGAGAGTGCTCTGAACGACGTCGAGCTGAGCGGAGCAACGCAGGACGAGGAGGGGGAGCGGATTCTTGTCGACGGTCGCCCGATCGGCATTGTCGTCGACGGTACTCCACGGCGCGGGTTCGATACGCCGTCGCGCCGTCTCGAGTTCTACTCGAGCACGTTGGTCGAGTGGGGATGGCCGGAGCATGCCATTCCGCAATACGTTCGGGGTCATGTGCACTGGCGCGACCTCACGCCATCGACGGGCGAATTCGACCTCCTGCCGAACTTCAGGCTTCCCACGCTCATTCACACGCGATCACCGGTCAAGTGGCTTTACGAGATCTCCCACGACAATCCGCTGTGGATTTCCACGGAGGACGCGCGCCGGCTAGGGATTGACACCGGGGATCTCGTCAAGGTTCGGACACGAATCGGATACTTCGTTACGCGCGCGTGGGTGACCGAAGGCATCCGACCCGGTGTGCTCGCCATGTCGCATCACCTCGGTCGATGGCGTCTTCACGAAGACGCCGGAGGCTCACGTGTCGCGTCGTCGCTCGTTCGCATTGCCCGTGACGACAAGGGTTGCTACGTGATGAAGCAGGTCCACGGCGCGCAGCCATTCCGGAGCGATGATCCCGACAGCGGTCGCGTGTGGTGGAGCGAGGTTGGCGTTCATCAGAACCTCACGTTCCCCGTTCAACCCGATCCGGTCAGCGGGATGCACTGCTGGCACCAGCGGGTCCATCTCGAGAAAGCCGGTCCGGACGACGCCTACGGCGACATCGTCGTCGACACCGAGGCATCGCATCGCATCTACAAGGAATGGATGGCAATGACGCGTCCGGCGCCAGGTCCCGCAGGCCTTCGTCGTCCTCTCTGGTTCGATCGGCCGCTGCGGCCCGTGAATGCCGCCTACAAAGTGAGGTCTGAAGACGACGACCTCTCAAGTGCCTAGAGGATGACCCCCGAGGTCGATCGAAACCAGCCAACGTCGAGGTCTCGCCCGTCCGAGTCGCTGCGGTGGGTCATCACCATGCTGGCTGCCGGATGTGGAATGGCCGTCCCGCTTCTTCACAATCGAACCGGAGCAGTCTTCGGACCCGGTCGTTCGTACGCTGTCGGCACGGTAGCGCTTCTGGTATTGGCCGCGATCTCCATTGCGTCCTGGCCGCTTCTGCCGACAATCGAGCGCAGCAGCCACTCTCGCGCAGGTCACTCGGGCTCGTTGGGGTATGGACAGAGGCAGCGCGTGGCGGCGTCGTTGAACGCGAACACAATCGGCGTCGTTGCTCTCGAGCCACACTGGCAACGGATTTCCTTCCACGCGCCGGCGCTCGTGTGGAACTACGGGCTCAATATCCTGACCCTCAATTTCTCATATGCCTCGCTCGAACGCCAGTCTGGAAGGCGGCTCAGTGTCGGGATTGATCGGGTGTCGGTGGATTAGCGCCTCGGGTGCGACGTCACCTCCGCGTCAGGGCAAGCACGAACGTGATCGTCAGCTGAGTCAAAACGACGAGTGTCGTGACGACGAAGAACCAGTCGCGCATCCGCGCGTATTCGACAACAGAGAGCACGACCCTCAGCACCGGCGTCGCCATGAGGGTGAAGAGACCCGCTCTCAGGAGCGACGCGCTGAGACTGTTCTCAGGTGAAATGAGAAACCCCACGAGACCGACGGCAAGCGTTGTCGCACTCACGAGGACACACGTGGTGAGCAGGAAACCGAGGTTCCGCTCGAAGCGCGCCAGCGAATCCGGAGAGGTCATAGCGCTTTGACGAAATACATCATTGAGACTGCTGCGAGCACCGCCGCCATCAGGAGCTTCAGCCAGCGCGCCCGGGCGCGCTCGCCGAACCAGAATCCGATCCGCGACCCCGCAAGCACACCGAGGACGGCTGCAGCGGCAAGCGGCGGACGAATGTAGCCGTTGGCATAATGCAGCGGAACCGTCGCGACAGCAGTCACGCCAATCATGAGCGCGCTCGTTGCCGCGGCAGCGCGCATCGGCACGCCGCAGAAGGCGTTGAGCACCGGGACCTTCAGTACCCCACCGCCGATCCCGAACGATCCTGAGACGCAGCCCGCGACGAAAGCCGCGATCATGCCGATGTGCAGCCGCTTCACGCGATAAACGACTTCGCGACTGCTGTCTTCGTCGTAGAACCTTCCTCCAAGGATGCCCGGATTGACATTCGCCTCGAGCACGTTGCGACGGCCGGATCGACCCACCATGATCACGGCGATGGCCGCGGTAAACGCGGCAAAGGCCCCGAAGATGACGCGATCGGGCAGGGAGCTCAGCGTCAGCCCTGCCACCTGGCCGCCAGCTGCCGAAGCGACCTCGAGCAGCATGCCGAGCCTCACATTAATCAAGTTGCGGCCGATGGTGCCGGCGGAGACGGCACTCGACGTCGCGATCACGGTGACGAGGCTGATTGCGGCGGCAACCTTGAACGGAAGGCCCATCACGACGTTCAGAAACGGGACGAGGAACACGCCGCCGCCGATCCCGAGGAGCGCACCCAGAGAGCCGGCTGCGATGCCTGCAGCCATGACGATCGCGATCACGAGGAACGAGCTCAGTCCCAACGGTCGCCAGCGTGCAGATGCATGGAGTGGATGATGTGAAAACCAGACGCGACGAGGTGCTATGATCTCGACGAATCTTAACGCATGTCCCGGCGCTCGTTCGAGGAAGTGCACGCGCGAATGCGCGAACCGAGTGTCACTGACGCGCGAACGAGCGAAGCGAGAGAGCCACCGGAGCGGAGCGGCGCAAAGGGGCCCCGCGAGCGACGGTGTAAAGGGGTCCGGGGGACGAAGTCCCCCGGTTGAAAATGACGCATGCAGTCGAGTCCGGCTTCGACAGGCTTCGCGCGCGGCTGGACGACGCGGTGATGGCGGGTGAGACGGCTGACATCGTGATTCGCGTGAAGGAGGCGTTGGAGTGCGCGCTCCGGGAGGGCGACCTCGCGCTTCCCGCGCGGTTTCACGTCGCGCGGAGCGAGTCGTACGCTCGTCGTCTGCTCCACCGCGACCCGCGCGGCCGCTACATCGCCGTCGTCATGACGTGGGGACCGGGCCAGAAGACGGCGCTCCACGATCACGCCGGAATCTGGTGCGTCGAATGCGTCGTCGACGGCGAGATGACGGTGACGCAATACGATCTCGAGTCCGAGCGCGACGGACTATATCGGTTCACGCGACAGAGCAGTGTCACGGCCGCGCGTGGATCCGCAGGATGCCTAATCCCACCGTTCGAGTACCACACGCTCGGGAACGCTCGCCCCGACGCCGCCTCCATCACGCTGCACGTGTACGGCGGCGAAATGGATCACTGCCACATCTTCGAGCCGCTGCCGGATGGCTCGTATCGAAAACTGACCCGCTCGCTGTCCTATAACGACTGACGGTACAATGAGCGGGTAGGCTTTTGTCAGTGTACCCGTCTCGCTCGATGGACGCCCGACCGCAAACGTCTGACCAATGCCTCTTTCGATCGGCACACGGCTCGCGCAATACGAGATCCTCGCGCCGCTTGGTTCCGGCGGAATGGGGGACGTCTATCGCGCGCGCGATTCGCGGCTGAATCGTGAAGTCGCGCTGAAGGTCATGGCGGCGCACGTCGCCGCCGATCCTGAGCTGCGGCGCCGGTTCGAGATCGAAGCGCGCGCCGTCGCGGCGCTCTCGCATCCGAGTATCCTCTCCATCCACGAGCTCGCCGTGATCGACGGCATTCAGGTCGCGGTCATGGAGCTGCTCGAAGGAGAAACGCTCCGCGAGCGGTTGAGGAAGGGACCGCTCGCGTGGCGCGACGCGATCCCGGTTGCGGTCAGCATCGCGGACGGACTCGCCGCCGCGCACATGCGCGGGATCATCCATCGCGATCTCAAACCCGAAAACGTCTTCCTGACGAGCGACGGCGCCGTGAAGATCCTCGACTTCGGTCTGGCGCTCCAGCGTCTCGAGGGGCCGGAGGTCTCGACCGACAGTCCAACGATCGCCCGGACGATGCCGGGAGTTGTACTCGGCACGTTCGGCTACATGTCGCCGGAGCAGGTGACCGGCGAACGTGTCGACGGCAGGACCGACATCTTCGCGCTCGGGTGCCTCGTTTACGAGATGCTCACCGGGCGCCGGTTGTTCGACGGCGCGACGCCGCAGGAGGTGATCGCCCGCGTGCTGCACGACAGCCTGCCCGACCTCTCCGCATTCGATCCGATCGCACCGCCCGAGCTACGCATGATCGTCGCGCGGTGCGTCGATCGCGATCCGGCCCGCCGATTCGAATCTGTCCAGGATGTGAGCATGGCGCTCAAGGCACTCCTGACCGGCTCTGCCGCAGTTCCGGGTCGCCGATCGAAGCCACGCGGCAAGTCGCTCGCGATCCTGCCGTTCGTCAACGCCGGCGCGGACCCGCAGATCGAATACCTCACCGACGGCATCACCGAAAGCATCATCAACAGCCTGTCCCAGCTCGGAGGCCTTCGCGTCGTTCCGCGCAGCCTCGCGTTCCGCCACAAGGGGCTGCAGGCCGATCCCGCGACGGTGGGCCTTGCGCTCAACGTTCGAACGATTCTCACGGGACGAGTGGTCCAGCACGGTGACGTGCTGAACATCCAGGCGGAGCTCGTCGACACGCAGACCGAATCGCAACTCTGGGGGGAGCAGTTCCGCCAGAAGGTCAGCGACATCCAGACGGTGCAGGAGGAGATCGCGTGGCAGATCTCCGAAGCCCTGAGATTGAAGCTGACCGGCGAGCAGAAGAAGAAGCTTCGAAAGCGACAGACCGTCAGCCCGGAGGCGTACCAGGAGTACCTGCGTGGGCGGTACAACTGGAACAACTGGACACCCGAGGGATTTCGGGTGGCCATCGAGCACTTCGAGCAGGCAATCGCGCTCGATCCGAACTACGCGCTCGCGTACGCCGGCATCGCGGACAGTTACGGAGCGATGGCCTACTACGGCTTCGTCGCGCCGGACGTCGGCTATCCGCGGGCGCGGGACGCCGCGCGCGAGGCGCTCAGGCTCGATCCCGACGTCGCAGACGCCCACGCGTCGCTGGCGCTTGGGGCGCTGTTCTGGCAGTACGACTGGAAGACGGCCGACCGGGAATTCAAGGTTGCGCTGAAGCTGAATCCGCAGTATGCCGCGGCGCATGCGCTCTACGCGATCTTCCTTATCACCCTCGGCCGTCACGATGAATCGGTCGAGGAAGCGAGGACGGCGCAGCGTCTCGATCCGCTCTCGCTGCTGACCAACATGAGCGTGGGTTGGGCGTTGTATTTCGCGGGGCGTCACGAGGAGGCGATTCGCGAGACGCTGCGCACGCGGGAGCTGTCGCCGGGCGCACACGAGCCCGGGAACGTGCTGGCAAACTCGTACGAGTCGGTCGGACGCTACGAAGACGCGGCGCGCGTCGCGCTTCAGCAACCGCTGTATGGCGTGCCCGTCGACGGCAATGCGCTCCTGGAGGCATATCGCAGCGCCGGGGCCGACGCGTACTGGCGGAAACGGCTCGAAGCGCTGAACGCCGCGAAATCACTCACGTCACCGAGCATCCACTACGCCTGGGCGTCGATCCACGTCCGCTTGGGTCAGGTCGAGGCCGCCCTCGAGCACCTCGAGCAGCTCGTTGCCGCCAAGAGCGGAAACGCGGTGTTCATCGCGGTGGATCCGACGCTGCGCCGATTACAGGGTGAGTCTCGCTATCAGCAGATCGTCAAGACGGTGGGAGTGCCCCTCGACCCGGCTCGGGACAAGCCCACGGCTTCAGCACCGCATACAGCGTCGACATGATCGGGGCCGGGACGCCGACCCGAGCGGCGCGACGCACGACGGATCCGTGCAGCGCTTCGACTTCGATCCGCTTGCCTTGTGAGAGATCGATCAACAGAGACGAACGCATCGACGGCGGGATTCCCCGGATGTAGCCGGCGATCCGATCGACGATGTCCTCCGCGACCTGCACCCCTTCTGCTCTCGCCAGCCGCTCCACTTCACGACATCCGTCGAGGAACTGCGCGCGGATCGTTTCGTCGCTCCACAACGGCCCGATGGGCAGTCGCGCCGCACCCGTAAACCCGGCCAGCGACACGAGGAACACGAACTTCTCCCAGATGGGAATGCGGCCGTCCTCGACCATCTCGGACTGAATATCCGCCCCGGTCAATGCGTCGTGCAGCCGCCGCACGCGATCCGACAACCGCGGCAGATCGCCGAAGACCTCGCCGAAGACAATTCGCCGGTGCGTGCCCGTCTGCTCGATGACGCCGGGCGCGACCATGGCCGTCGCAATGTACGTCGTCCCGCCAAGCACGGCACGCTCGCCGACGACCGCCGCCAGCTCCTCCGCGCTCTCGACGCCGTTCTGGACGCTCAGCACTGTCGTGTCATCGGCGAGCATCGGCGTGATCAGCGGAAACGCGGTGCCGTTGTCGTACGCCTTCACCGCGACGATCACGACATCGACCGGGCCGACACGCGACGTGTCTTCCTCTGCGCGCGCCCCAACGATGAAGTCACCGAGCGACGGGCTGCGGATCTCGAGACCGCGTGCGCGAATCGCGGTCAGATGCGCGCCGCGCGCGATCAACGTGACATCGTGACCAGCGTGCGCCAGTCGTGCACCGTAGTAGCCACCAACAGCGCCTGAACCCAGAATCGCGAATTTCATTTCTTACCCGGGGGACTTCGTCCCCCGGACCCCCTCACGCCGTCGCTCGCGGGGACCCCACGATCCCCACTCCGCTCCGGCGGCTCGCTTGCGGCGCTCGCTCGCTCGTCTCTCTCACTTCATCTCCCAGACCCCCTTACGCCGTCGCTCGCGGGGACCCCACGATCCCCACTCCGCTCCGGCGGCTCGCTTGCGGCGCTCGCTCGCTCGTCTCTCTCACTTCATCTCCCAGACCCCCTTACGCCGTC
>Ga0114129_10000173_pt1 | contig 70652 bp, 52 predicted proteins | sample RhiMetdeltSRZDD1_FD_80071 | JGI IMG/M metagenome (GOLD analysis project Ga0114129, IMG submission 80071) | Populus rhizosphere microbial communities from Tennessee, USA - Rhizosphere MetaG P. deltoides SRZDD1 (version 2) (version 2) | ecosystem: Host-associated > Plants > Roots > Rhizosphere >...
AGCGCTTGGCTCCGCTGCCGGAGCGAGCTACACCGCGGTGACGCTGCCCTTCGAGACGTTTACGTTCACGAATGGCATGCAGGCGATTGAGTTCGGCGTCGGCGCTGCGCCGGCTGGCCGCGGCCGCGGCGCCCAGTCGGCGCTGCCCCGCTGGCGCTGCACGCTTGCCGACAACCGGTGCGAGCGTTTGCCGGCGTCGAACGTCGCGCCCAATCCCGGCGGGGCTGGCCAGGGCGGGCGCGGCGGCGGCCGTGGAGGTGCACAAGCCGCCGGCCCGGCGAACGCAGGCGCCTCGGACGTCCAGATGTCGCCGGACGGCAAGACCGCGGCGTTCATTCGCAACTTCAATCTCTTCGTCAGGCCCGCCTTCGCCGAGGCTACGGCGGGCAGGCCCGCCACCGGTCGTCCCGACGAGGCGAAAGCGATGAGCAGCGACGGCGCGGAAGGCGACGCGTATGTGCTCACGTCAATCGTCTGGTCACCCGACTCGACCAGGCTCGTCGCGTTCCGGCGTCGTCCGGGATATCAGCGGATCGTCACCTACGTCCAATCGTCGCCGCCCGATCAGCTGCAGCCGAAAGCGTCGACGCGTGTCTATCGCAAGCCGGGCGACGACGTCGATCGAAACCAGCCCGTGCTGTTCGACGTCGCATCGGGGCGTCAGTTCGTTGTCGACACCGCGCTCTTCCCCAATCCGTACGACATCTCCCGGCCGCAATGGCGGACTGACAGCCGCGCCTTCACGTTCGAGTACAACCAGCGCGGGCACCAGGTCTATCGCGTGATCGAGGTGAACGCTGCTTCGGGGCAGGCGCGCGCCGTGATCGACGAAACGAGCCAGGCGTTCATCGACTACCGGCCGGCGTCAGCGGGACTCACCGGGTCGGGACGCCGCTATCGCTACGACGCCGCCGACGGCAAGGAAATCATCTGGATGTCGGAGCGGGACGGCTGGAGTCATCTCTATCTCTACGACGGGGTGACCGGCGCGGTGAAGAACCAGATTACGAAGGGTGCATGGACGGTGCATAACGTCGATCGGATCGACGAGGCCGCGCGGCAGATCTGGTTTACCGCCAACGGCATGAACACCGGTCAGGATCCGTACTTCTTTCACATGTACCGGATCAACTTCGACGGCACCGGGCTGACGGCGTTCACGAAGGCGAACGGCACACACACGCTGACGTGGTCGCCCAATCGCGAGTACTACGTCGACACGTACTCGCGCGTCGATCAGCCGCAGGTGGCCGAACTGCACCGGACGCGCGACCAGTCGCTCGTCACGACACTGTCGCGCGGCGACATGACGGATTTGCTCGCGACCGGGTGGCGGGCGCCGGAGGTTTTCTCCGCCAAGGGTCGTGACGGTACCACCGACATCTGGGGCATCATCGTCAGGCCCACCAACTTCGACCCGAGCCGCAAATATCCGGTCGTCGAGGCGATTTACGGGGGGCCGCATGGCTCGTTCGTGCCCAAGACGTTCAACGCCGAAGCCGGCGCCGCCTGGCTCATCGGCACGATCGACATGCAGACGCTGGCCGAGCTGGGATTCATCGTCGTGCAGATCGACGGGATGGGAACCGCCAACCGGTCGAAAGCGTTTCACGACGTCGCATTCAAGAATCTCGCCGACGGCGGCTTCGCGGATCGCATCCTGTGGCACAAAGCCGTCGCGGCGAAGTACGCGTACTACGACATCACGCGCGTCGGCATCTACGGCACGTCTGCCGGCGGCCAGAACGCGCTCGCGGCCATGCTGTTCCATCCGGAGTTCTACAAGGCCGCGGCGTCATCGGCCGGCTGTCACGACAACCGCATGGACAAGATCTGGTGGAACGAGCAGTGGATGAGCTGGCCGATCGGCCCGCAGTACGCCGCGTCGTCGAACACCGAGCATGCGGCGAACCTGCAGGGACGGCTCCTGCTGCTCGTCGGCGAAATGGACACCAACGTCGATCCATCGTCGACGATGCAGGTGGTGAACGCGCTGATTGTCGCCAACAAGGACTTCGATCTGGTCGTCATCCCGAACGCGGATCATACGAACGGCGGCGCCTACGGTGATCACAAGCGCTTCGATTTCTTCGTGCATCATCTGCAGGGACGCGAGCCGCCGCCGTGGAATCAGGCGCGTGTCACGGCCGGCGACGCCGACGGGGCGGGTGTGCTCGATCGCCGCGTGGAGCAATGGATTCAGGGTGAGAACTGGGAGCTGTTCGCGCCGTCTTCCGGCGCTCCAGCTCCTCGAGCGTTCGCGGCCAATCGTCCCTGAGCAGCCGCGACAGCGAGCGATCGGCCAGCAGCCGTCCGCCGGTCTGGCACGCTGGGCAGTAGTTCGCCTCGTTCGACGCGTAGCGGATTCGCTGAATCGGTGTGCCGCAGACCGGACATGGCTTTCCGAACCGGCCGTGCGCGGCCATGCCGTCGCGAAATGCCGTGACCTTCGACGGAAATGCCTCGCCGGTCTCGGCGATCAGTCGATCGCGCCAGCGCGTCAGCACGGATTGTGTCGCGTCGAAGAGCCGCTGCGCCTCGGCCGGCTCGAGACGGTTGGTCAGCTGCATCGGCGACAGCCGGGCCGCGTGCAGGATCTCATCCGAGTACGCGTTGCCAATCCCGCTGAACAGGGTCGGATCCGTGAGCGCGCGCTTCAGCGTGTGATTCTCGCTTCTGAGACGCGCGCCGAACGACGCGACGTCGAGCCCGAGGACCTCGACGCCGCCCGGATCGAGCGACGCCACCGCGTCGGCGCCCGACACGACATGGAGCGACGCGCGTTTCTTGGCGCCAGCCTCGGTGAGCAACAACGTCGCGGACGGAACATCGAACGCTGCCAGACCCAGACGGCCGGGAATCGTGATCCCCTTCTCCTTCCACTGAAACCGCCCGGCGATCATCAGGTGAAACACGAAGAAGAGATCGCCTTCGAAGCGCCAGACGATGCGCTTGCCGAGGCGGCTGAGATCGAGAATCGCGCGGCCGATGGCGGTCTCGATCGGCGGCTCGACCGTGCGAATCAGAAACGGACTGGCAATCCGCACGCGCTCGATCGATTGCCCGACCAGTCGAGGGCGCAGCGCGTGGAGGTAGAGCTCGAGGTCGGGGAGTTCTGGCATCTGACGCTTGGGGCTTGAGGCTTGGGCTTTGAGGCTTGCCTCATCGCCTCATGGCCTCATCGCCTCATTTCCCAACAACGACAGACCCATCCGCCCGTCGCGTCTCCACGTTGCCGAGATTCAGCTTGCGCAATCCCGGCTCGATCTTCGCGCGATCGCCGACGGCGACAATGATCATGCGATCGGGAACGAGGTACTTGCGCGCGGCGGCGAGTGCCGCGTCCGCCGTCACGGCGGAGACCTGAGACGGAAGCTTCGTGTAGTAGTCGAGCCCCAGATCGTAGACGTAGAGATTCGCCAGGCTGCCGGCGGTGCCCAAGCTCGTTTCGAAGTCGCTCGGCAAAGCGCGTACGATCGAGTCCTTCGCCATCGCGAGCTCGTCGGAGGTCATCGGCGCTTCCGTCATTTTCCGGACTTCGTTGAAGATCTCGGTCACGGCGGCCGCGGTCGCGTCCGTGCGGACCGGCGCGTTGATCCAGAACGGACCGGCGCCCTTCCGGAACAGGAATTGAGAAAAGGCGCCGTACGTGTAGCCGTGCTTCTCGCGCAGGTTGAGGTTGACACGACTCGAAAACAGCCCGCCCAGCACGGCGTTCATCACCGAGATGGGCGCATAGTCCGGTGTCGACCGCGGCACGCCGATGGAGGCCACCAGTAATCCCGTCTGCGGCGCGCCCGGCTGATCGACGAGGACAAGGCGCGCCTTCGTCGTTTCCGCCGCGCCGATTGCCGGCGACGCCGCGGTGCCCGACGCCCACGGGCCAAACGTTTTCTCGACGAGCGATTTCAGATCCGCCTCGCCGATCGCGCCCGCGACGACGAGCGCGGCATTGCCGGGCACGAAATTCCTCTTCCAGAACCCGAGCAGATCGTCCCGCGTCGTGGCACTCACCGAACTCTCGCTGCCGAGCTCGATGAACCCGTACGGATGCTTCGAGCCGTACAGCGCCGCCACCGTCGCGATGGTCGCGACCGTGTTCGGGTCCTGCCGCTGCGACACCAGCCTCGCGAGCCGGCTCGTTTTCTGCCGGTCGACTTCCGCCTGTGGGAAGTTCGGCCGCAACGCGACGTCGGCGAGCAGATCGAGCGCCGCCGGGAAATTCTTGCGCAACGACCCGACCGACACGATTGTCGAGTCCTTCGAAGACGTCGCACCAAGCGACGCGCCAAGCTGCGCCGCGTCGTCGGCAATTTGCAGCGCGTTGCGGCGCTCCGTCCCCTGGTCGAGCATCGCGGACGTGAAATTGGCGAGCCCCGGGCGGTCGGCGGGATTCGCGTCGCCGCCGGTCTTGATTACCAGGTCCGCCGAGACGACGGGCATCCCCGGCCGCTCGTGGAAGATCACGGTGAGCCCGTTGGCGAGCCGGAACGACGACGGGGTCGGCAGCTTGATGTCAGCACTGGCCGCTGGTTTCGGTTGCTCCTGCCGCCACGCGGCGTCGGCGTTGATGGATTCGGCGCCGGTGCCCGCCGCGGCTTTCGGCGCGGGCGGTGTCGGCACGTTCGCCGCCAGCTTCCGTTGTCCCGGGACTCCGTGCACGACCACGCGCGACTGACGCTGCAGGTACTTCTCGACGAATCCTTTGAGCGATGCCGGCGTCACCTGCCGGTGCTCTTCCAAGTACTTCGGGAGGTAGCCCGGATCGCCGACGTAGTGATTGAACATGTTCAGCGTGTCGGCAACGCCGCCGAAGCCGCCGAGCACTTCCAGCCCCGTGAGCATGCCGGTCTCGAACGTGTTGCGGGCGCGCTGCACCTCTTTCTCGTCGGGTCCGCTCTGCCGCACCTTGTCGAGTTCGACGTCGATCGCCTTCTCCACCTCGTCGGGCGTGTGCCCGGGTCGAACGGTCGCGACGATCTGAAACGTCGATCCGAGCGCGAGCGAGTACTGAAACGCCGTCACGTCCTGTGCAATCTGCTGTTCGTACACCAACTTCTTGTACAGGCGGCTCGAGTTGCCGCCGCCGAGGATATTCCCCACGAGGTCGGCGTCGGCGTCTCCGGGTTTGAAGAACGCCGGAGTGATCCACGCGATGTACACGCGTGGCAGCTCGACACGATCGGTCACGACAACGCGCCGCTCGGCCGTGATGGGCGGCGTGGTGACGTTCAGCTTCGGAACCTCGGGGCCGCGCTTGAGCGGACCGAAGTACTTCTCCACCAGCGCTTTGGTTTTGGTCTTGTCGATGTCGCCCACGATCGCCAGGCTGGCGTTGTTCGGCGCGTAGTACTGCTTGAAAAAGTTCTTCACATCGTCGAGCTTCGCGGCCTGGATGTCGGCGTGCGAACCGATGACATTGGCGAAGTACGGGTGCGATTTCGGAAAAATCGTCTGGAACAGCGCCTCGTTCACCATGCCGTATGGCACGTTCTCCGTGCTCTGCCGCCGTTCGTTGCGCACCACGTCCTGCTGATTGGCGAGCTTCGCCTCGTCCACGGTGTCGAGCAGGTAGCCCATGCGATCGGACTCGAGCCAGAGTCCCAGCTCGAGTTGATTTGAGGGCAGGGTCTCGAAGTAGTTCGTCCGATCGAAGTTGGTCGTGCCGTTCAGAGTCGTGCCGCCGGCAGCCTCCAGCACGCGGAAATGCGAGTCGCCGGACACGTGCTTCGATCCCTGAAACATCATGTGCTCGAAGAGATGTGCGAAGCCCGTCCTGCCTGCGGCTTCGTTGGCGGGCCCGACGTGATACCAGACGTCGACGGCCACCAGCGGCAGCCGCTTGTCTTCCGAGAGAATGACCTCCAGGCCGTTGGCGAGCGCGTACTTCTCGAATTCGATCTTCGGGATGTCCGCGACAGGGGCAGTCGTCGCCGGCGCTGACGATTGCCCGCACCCAGACACCATGACCGACGCAGCCAGCAGCAAAGCGGCAGTTCTCATAGGGCCTCCATGCGGAATCCTACTTCGAGGGCCCAGGGGTGACGAAGGGGCTACTTCGTCAGCCGGCTGATCTTGATGATCGGAACCGGCGGATTCAGAGATTGAGGATTCTGATCCTTACTCTGCACGGGCTGCGACTGGATCGTCTTCACCACGTCCAGTCCGGCGACCACCTTGCCGAATGCCGCCGCGCCCTGCCCGTCATCGAATCGCATGCCGCCGAAATCGAGCGAGGGTTGATCGTTCAGCAGGATGAAGAACTCTGAGGTGGCGCTGTCGGGGCCGCCACGGGCCATCGACAGCGTGCCGACAACGTGCTTGAGGCCGGTGACGCTGGTGCGTTCGAGCGGGATGGCGGGAAACCGTTCGGCCGCGCGGTCCGGACTGATGCCACCCTGAATCAGCTCCATCATCGGCCGGTTCGGCGGCGCCGGCGTGTAGTTGTCGGGACGCGTCACACGATTGAAGCGGCCGCCGTTGTAGAGACCGGCGTCGACGTACTTGAGGAAGTTGGCCGACGTGACGGGCGCGTGCTTCACGTCGATCGCGAGATCGATGTTGCCAAAGGAGGTTTCGATCCGGACCAGGACTGTTGCTGCTTCAGTGGTCTGGGTCTGCGCCTGCGAAGCCGCACCAAGGAAGGACATGAAGAACATGAAGGACGTGAAGAGCATGAAGAAAACCTTTGTGGTTTTCTTCATGCCCTTCATGTCCTTCATGCCCTTCATGCGTGCTTTTGGCTTTCAGAACACGCCATTCGCCAGCATCGCGTCGGCGACCTTCGCGAATCCCGCGCGGTTGGCGCCGTGGACGTAGTTCACGGATCCGTCCGGCTGCTGCCCGTGCTGAACGCAGCGATCGTGGATGCGCTGCATGATCCCTTGCAGGCGCTGGTCCACCTCCTCGCGGGTCCAGAACATGCGCAGCGCGTTTTGACTCTGCTCCAAGCCTGAGACGGACACGCCGCCGGCGTTGGCCGCTTTGCCCGGCCCGAAGGCCACGCCGGCAGCCACGAACGCGTTGGTAGCCTCGATCGTGCTCGGCATGTTCGCGCCCTCGCCCACCGCGCGGCACCCGTTCTTGATGAGCGTGCGCGCGTCGCCTTCCTCGACTTCGTTCTGTGTGGCGCTCGGGAACGCGGCCGCGCAGGGTACCACCCACGGCCGCTTTCCGGCGTGGAACTCGGCGTGAAAGTGGTCGGCGTAGTCGCGAATGCGGCCGCGCCGCACCTCTTTCAGGTCCTTCACCCAGTCGAGTTTTTCCTGCGTGAAGCCGTCCTTGTCGTAGACGAACCCTTCGGAGTCGGACATCGTGACGACCTTGGCGCCAAGCTGTATGGCCTTCTCGACCGTGTACAGCGCGACGTTGCCCGATCCGGAGACCGTGCAGACCTTGCCGGCGAGCCCGTCACCTTTGTGCTTGAGCATGTTCTCGACGAAGTACACGCAGCCGTACCCGGTCGCTTCCGTGCGGATCAGGCTGCCGCCGTACGCGAGCCCCTTGCCGGTGAGCACGCCGGCATGGCGGTTCGAGATCCGGCGGTACTGGCCGAACAGGTATCCGATTTCCCGTCCGCCGACGCCGATGTCGCCGGCGGGGACGTCGACGTCCTCGCCGATGTGGCGGAAGAGCTCGGTCATCATCGAGTCGCAGAAGCGCATGACTTCCGCGTCTGATTTACCTTTGGGATCGAAGTCCGAGCCGCCCTTGGCGCCGCCCATCGGCAGTCCGGTCAGGCTGTTCTTGAAGATCTGCTCGAAGCCGAGGAACTTCAGCACCGAGAGCGTGACGGTCGGATGGAAGCGCAGCCCGCCCTTGTAGGGGCCGATGGCGTTGTTGAACTGGATGCGGTACGCGCGGTTGATCTGGACGTCGCCGCGATCGTCGATCCACGCGACGCGAAACATGATCACGCGGTCGGGTTCGGTCAGCCGCTCGAGGATCCGCGCCCGGCGGTACTCGGGCCGGTCGAGGATGAACGGCATGAGCGAGTCGGCGACTTCCCGGACGGCCTGGTGGAACTCGGGCTGGCCCGGGTTTCTGACCGTGAGCCATTCCATGAACGACTCGACGGCGCGCGCGGCCTCGGCGGCTGCAGCTGTCTGATGCACGAAGACCTCCAACTTCAAACTTCGAACTTCGATCTTCGATCTTCGAAGTTCCGGTTGCGCCAGCAACCGGTTACGGGCCCGCGTATGCTAGCACCGATGTCACACGTCATTACGTTGATCCCGGGCGACGGCATCGGTCCAGAAGTCACTGCCGCGGTCGTGCGCGTGCTCGCGGCCGCCTCCGTCGACATCGAGTGGGACCGTCACGATGCCGGCGCCAGCGCCGTCGCGAAAACGGGCAAGACCCTGCCCCAGGAACTCCTTGACTCTATCGAACGCAATCGTGTCGCACTTAAGGGCCCGATTTCCACACCGGTCGGCGAAGGGTTCACGAGCGTGAATGTGGCATTGCGCCAGACGCTCGACCTGTACGCCAATCTGCGGCCGGTCCGGAATCTGCCGGGCGTGCCTGGACGGTTCCAGAACGTCGACCTCGTGATCGTCCGCGAGAACACCGAAGATCTCTATGCTGGCCTCGAGCATCAAGTCGTACCCGGCGTCGTCGAGAGCCTGAAGATCATTACGGCCCGGGCGTCGACACGGATCGCGGAGTTCGCGTTCGACTACGCGCGCCAGCACAGTCGCCGCACCGTCACGGCCATCCACAAAGCAAACATCATGAAGCTCGGCGACGGGCTCTTCCTGGAGTCGGTGCGCGCCGTCGCCGCGAAACATCCTCAGATCAAATACGACGAAAAGATCGTCGACGCCGTCTGCATGCATCTCGTCATGCGGCCGGAACAGTTCGACATGCTGCTGCTGCCCAACCTCTACGGCGACATCGTGTCGGACTTGTGCGCGGGACTCGTAGGCGGCCTCGGACTCGTGCCCGGCGCCAATCTCGGCGAGCGTCGCGCCGTGTTCGAAGCCGTACACGGCAGCGCGCCGGACATCGCCGGCAAGAACATCGCGAACCCGACGGCGCTCCTGCTGTCGGCGCGCATGATGCTCGATCACATCGGCGAGACTGCCGCCGCGACTCGCATCGGCGCGGCACTCGACCGCACTTTGGTGGACGCACGCGTCCGGACGCGCGATCTCGGCGGCACCGCATCGACGACGGAGTTCGCCGAGGAGATCGTGCGCCAGCTGCAATCCTGATTTTTTCCCGGTGTTATAGTTCTGGAACGTGGAACCGGACGACATTACTCAGGCCGTCCTCGCGCGCGACGATGTCGTGCGGTATCTGCGCGGGGTTCCGGGCACGTCCGAGGCCGACACGCGGCTGCGGATCGAGGAATACCTCGACGAACTGAAAACGAAGCAGCGCTATCGCTTCTATCGCGCGCTGCAGCATCCGCTGTATCCGATTCTGCGAAAAGTCCGGCGCGTCGCCGAGCAGGTCCAGTACGCCGTCGAGGCGACCCGGCAAGGGCGCGTCGTGTACGTCTCGAATCACAAAAGCCATCTCGACTATCTCGTCGAGCCGATCGTCCTCGACGACAACGGCGTCCGGCCGCCGCTGCTCGCGGCGGGCATCAATCTCTTCGGCGGCGCGCTCGGACTGCTCCACCGGCACGTGACCGGCGCGATCCCGATTCGGCGCAACAGCAAGGATCCCGTCTATCTCGTGACGTTGCGCGCGTACGTCGCGGAGGTGTTGAAGCGCCGCGATTTGCTCTACTACGCGGAGGGCGGCCGGAGCTACAGCGGCGAGCTCAAGCCGCCCAAGACCGGTCTGCTCCAGGCGGCGCTCCTGGCCGATCGCGAGGCGCTGTCCGTCGTCCCGATGGCCGTGTCGTACGATCTGGTGCTCGAAGATCGCGTGCTCTCGCGCGAAGCGATCCGGCACCGGTCGCGTCCGTTCACGCAGGAAATCGCGGAGCTCGTGCGCCACGCCGTGGGCTACCACTCGCGCGCGTTCGTCACGTTCGGCGCGGCGATTCCGCTGGCGGACTACGACCCGAACTCGCGGCGCGACCTCGTGACGCTCACCCATCGGATCCACGACGCGGTCGGACTCATCTACAAGGTGCTGCCGACGGCGCTCGTGGCGGCGGCGATGCGGCCGCAGATCACGCGGTCCGAGCTCGTCGGACGTGTCGACGACCTGCTCGCCGTGATCGTCGCCGAGCACGCCAACGTCGCCGTCCGCACCGGCCGTCAGGCGGCCGACGAAGGCGTCGAGCGGCTGGCCGAGCGCGGCGTGGTCGTCGAAGAGCGCCAGCGGCTTCGCGTTCGCGATCGATTGGTGCTGCGCTACTACGCGCGCACTATTCAGCATCTCCTGCACCGCTCGCGAAGGACGACGCACTGATGCTGGACGCGCTGCCGAGAACAGCGTTTTCGCTGCTCGCCGGCAGCTCGGCCATGAAGCGCCTCGCGTCGCGGTACGGCATGCGGCAACCGCACAGCTTCGCGCGCCGGTTCATCGCCGGCGAAACAGTCTCGGAGGCGATCGAGGCCGCGCGGTCGATCGAGCGGCCAGGCATCTCGATCACGTTCGACGTGCTCGGCGAGAGCGCCGACTCCACGGCCGCGGCGGCGGAAGCGACGCGGACGTATGCGTCCGTCATCAGCTCGCTTCAGCAGGCCGGCGTCGGCCGGAACCTGTCGCTGAAGCTCACGCAACTTGGCCTGGCCATCGATCGCGCGACCTCCATCGACAACCTGCGCCGCATTCTCGACGTCGCCAACGGCGCCGGGTTTTTCGTCCGGATCGACATGGAAGGCTCGATGTACACCGATCAGACCCTCGAAACGTTCGAGACCGTCTGGGGAATCGGCTACCGGAATGTCGGTGTCGCCGTGCAGTCCGCGCTGCGGCGCTCCGAGCCGGACGTCCGTCACTTGAATGCCTTGGGGGCACGCGTGCGGCTCGTCAAGGGCGCCTACCGCGAGCCGCGGACGGTAGCGTTCCAGCAGAAGGCCGAGGTCGACGCCGCCTTCGACGCGCTGATGAAGCTGCTCCTCTCCGAAGGCGTGTCGCCGGCGATTGCGACGCACGATCCGGCGCGGATCGAGGCGACGAAAGCCTTCGCGAAGTCGCGCGGACTCACCGCCGACGCCTTCGAATTTCAGCTGCTCTACGGCGTCCGCCGCGATCTGCAGGCGGCGCTCGCGGCCGAGGGGTATCAGGTGCGGGTCTACGTCCCGTTCGGCACGGAATGGTTCCCGTACTTCATGCGGCGGCTCGGCGAACGGCCGGCCAACGTCGGATTCGTCGTGAAGAGCCTGTTTCGAGAACGGAGGGCATCACCATGAGCCTCAAGACTGCGGCGATCGTCACGCTCTCGTGCGGCGCGCTGACGCTCGGCGGAACGTTGGCGGCGCGGACGCAGACGAAGAGTCCATTCGACGAAGCGCTTCTCCGCGCCTTCACCTATCGAAACCTGGGCCCGTTCCGCATGGGCGCGCGGACGTCGGACATCGCCGTGCCCACGGCGCCGGCAAAAGACCACCTGTACACGTTCTACGTCAGCTTCTGGACCGGCGGACTGTGGAAAACGACGAACAACGGCACCACGTTCGAGGCGGTGTTCGACGGACAGTCGAAGCTCCCGATCGGCGACGTGACCGTCGCACCCTCGGACGCCAACATCGTCTGGGTCGGCACCGGCGACGCGTTCACGTCGCGCAGCTCGTATGCGGGCGACGGCGTCTACAAGTCCACGGATGCCGGCAAGACCTGGACGAACATGGGACTGCGCGATTCGCACCACATCGCGCGCATCACGATCCATCCGACGAACCCGGACATCGTCTACGTCGCCGCAATGGGACATCTCTACTCGGAGAATCCCGAGCGAGGTGTGTTCAGGACGACGAACGGCGGCAAGACGTGGGACAAGGTGCTGTACGTCAACGAGACGATCGGCGTGATCGATCTCGTGATGAATCCGAAGAATCCGGAAACCCTCTACGCCGCAACGTACGACAAGCAGCGGCTGCCCTGGCAGATGGTCAACGGCGGCCCGGAGAGCGCGATCTACAAGACGACCGATGGCGGCAAAGCGTGGACGCGCCTGCGCGCGGGATTGCCTGAAGGACGAATCGGCCGCATCGGCCTCGACATGTTCTACGGCAACCCGGACATCCTGTATGCGGTCATCGAAAACCAGAATCCGCGCGCGCCGGGCGACGCGGCGCCGGCGACCGGTCGAGGCGGTGCCCCCGCGACGTACGGCGGACAGGTCTACCGCACCGACAACGGCGGGCAGCTCTGGACCAAGATGAGCGCGGACGACTACAACGTCAGCCCGAAGGGTCCGTACTACTTCAGCCAGATTCGCGTCGATCCCGGCAACGACAAGCACATTCTCGTGACGCAGGATGGCTATCGCCGCTCGCTCGACGGCGGCCGGACGTGGAATGCGCCTCCCGTGTTTCCGCGCATGTTCGGCGACTATCGCACGCTCTGGATCGATCCGCAGAATCCCGATCGGATGATTGCCGGCAGTGACGGCGGCATCGCCGTGTCCTACGACGGCGGCCGCACGGGCGACCACTTCGCGAACATCCCGGTCGGCGAGATCTACTCGATCGGCGTCGACATGGAGGATCCCTACAACATCTACGGCGGCCTTCAGGATCACGAGCATTGGAAAGGGCCGTCGAATGGACCGCTCGGGCGCGTCACGGTGTGGGACTGGCTGGCCGTCGGGGACAACGACGGCATCTTCACGCAAATCGATCCAAACGACAGCCGATGGCTGTACACGACCCGTCAGTACGGCGGCCACACGCGCGTCGATCAGCTGCAGGGCTACGAGACGAATATCTGGCCGCAGCGGCCGCCGGGCAAAGGCGACCCGTACCGGTTCCAGTGGATCACGCCGCTGCACATCTCGCCGCACGACAGCAAGGTGATCTACGCGGGCGCGCAGTTCCTGCTGCGCTCGCCGGACCGCGGCAGCACATGGACCGAGATCAGCCCCGACCTCAGCACCAACGACAAGAGCCGGATTCTCCCGGAGTCGGAAGGTGGCGTGCCGGGCGGCATTCCGTGGTTCGCGATCACGTCGATCTCCGAATCGCCGCTCACGCGCGGCCTGATCTGGGCGGGCACGAGCGACGGCAACGTGCAGCTCACGCGCAATGACGGTTCGTCGTGGACCGATGTGACGGCCGCGATCACAACCGCCGGCGGACGTCGCGACGCGTATGTCAGCCGCGTCATTGCCTCTCCGCACGTCGCTGGACGCGCGTACGTCGCCAAGAACGGCTACCGGTTCGACGATTTCAAACCGTATCTCTATCGCACGGAAGATTTCGGCGCGACGTGGACGGCGATCACGAGCGGACTCCCGAACGAGCCGATCAACGTCGTCTTCGAGGATCGCAAGAATCCCAATCTGCTCTTCGTCGGCAACGACACGGGCGTGTTCGTCTCAATTGATCGCGGCGGCCGGTGGGTGAAGATGAACAACAACATCCCCAACATCGCCGTGCACGATCTGCTGGTGCACCCGCGCGAGAACGATCTCGTTGTCGGATCGTACGGCCGTGGCTTCTGGATCACGAACATCAGCGCGTTGCAGGAGCTCACCGACGCCGTGCTCGCCAAGGACGTGCACCTCTTCACGATCAAGCCCGTCGTCCAGCGCATCACGTGGGTCTTCGGCGCTAACGACTATCTCTTCGGCCAGCGCCACTTCTCCACGCCGAACGAGCCGAGCGGGATGGTGGTGCGGTACTACGTGAAGTCCGCACCCACTGGCCGCGTCTCGGTTGCGATCGCCGATGCGAAGGGGCAAGAAGTCGCACGGCTTGCAGGCACGACAACGGCCGGCATCAACACCGTTGTCTGGAACACGCGACGTGACGCCGGCGGCGGCCGCGGCGGTCCGGGCGGCGGAGGTGGCGGAGGGCGTGGCGGCCCGACCGTCCTCGAACAACTCGTGCCGCTCGGCGATTACACGGTGACCCTCGAAGTCGGCGACGCGAAGTTCACCGAGCCCGCGAAGATCGCCAAGACGCAGGGATGGTCGATCGGATTCACGCCGACGACCATTCGATGAAATTGGCAATGGGTAATTGGTAATCGGGTAGTGGCTGCCGCACTATCGTTTGCCAAGAGCATTGCGCCCCCGATTACCTGAACCAGGCTGCCGAAAACGCAGCGTGCTAGAGCTTGAACTACGAAGCACACGAAGGACACGAAGGTCTTGAAGGAATTTCTTCGTGATCTTCGTGAGCTTCGTGGTGATAGTTCTTCGACAAGAGCTGTTGGTCCATTACTCAATTACCCATTACCAATTACCAATGCGATCGCGGCAGTGCCCGAACTCCTGCCGCGTTACTTTCGTTCGCATTGGTAATCGGTAATTGGTAATGGGTAATGGAGCAGCAATTACACAATTACCAAGGCTCAAGATCACTTTAGCGACTCAAGATCGTTAAAGTGATCAATGTTGACGGCCCGAAATCGCTATATTTCACGTTCACATTTCTCCGAGGCGAAAGTGCGGCAGCTTCTTCTGTTCGCGCTCGACCTCGAGGCCACGAAGATTGCCACGTTGGCCCACGTCAGTCGGCGGAGCGTCAATCGCCTCGTGCAACAGCTGCGGGTGCGTATGGCGCAAGAGTGTGAGCGCCATGCGCCCTTTCGCGGTACCGTCGAGGTGGATGAATCGTATTTCGGCCGGCGACGCGTCCGCGGCAAGCGCGGCCGCGGGGCCAGTGGGAAGACCATCGTCTTCGGCGTCTTCAACCGCAACGGCCGCGTCTACACCCAAATTGTGCCCGAGGCGAAACGGGCCACTTTGCGGGCCGTTATTCGCGGGCGCGTCGCCTTGGCGAGCGTCGTGCACTCGGACGGGTGGCGCGGCTATGACGGCCTGGTCGACCTGGGCTATCGCAAACACTTTCGCGTCGAACATCGCCAGGAGATCTTCGTCGGGCGGCACGGGGTCCACATCAACGGCATTGAAAGCTTCTGGAGCACCGCCAAGACGCGCTTGGCTCGGCGGCGCGGGATTCGGCCTGAGTACTTCTACTGGCACCTCAAAGAGTGCGAGTTTCGATTCAATCATCGCCACGGAAACCTCTATGAGATCCTCTTGGCTCTCGTACGAAACCACCCGCTAAAGTGATCTTGAGCCTTACCAATTATCAATGACCAATTTCACGGCTTCAGACAGCACGTCGCGGCATATATAAACATCCGCGACGTTCACGTACTCGACGGTGCTGTGGAGACCGGCGCCGCCCGGACCGAAGAGGATGGACGGAATGCCGGCACCGGCGAGAATCGCGGCGTCGGTCCAGAATGACATCCCGACCGGGTCGGGGCGATGACCGGCTTTGCTGAGCGCCTGCCCCATCGCTTGCGGCAGCTGGTGCGCCGGATCGAGGCAATACGCCGATCGAGAGCCGGCGAGCCGCGCCGTCGCCTCGAACTCCGGGTCCTCGGCGCGCAGCCGCGCCAGGATCGCGTCGATCTCCGCGGCCACCACCGCATCGTCTTCGCCGGCGAGCGTCCGCCGCTCCATCTGCAGCGTGCACACGTCCGGATAGCTGCTGAGCTCGCGCCCGCCGCTGATGATCGACGCATGCAGCGAGGCGGTGCCGAGAAAGGGGGCGGGCGGTCGTGCGCGCAGCTCGCGATCGCGCGCTTCGAGCGCGACGAGCACGCGGCCCATCCGCGCGATGGCGTCACGTCCTTCCGCGGGGCGGCTGCCGTGTGCCGCGCGGCCGCGCGTGACGACCTCGACCCACGCAAAACCCTTGTGGCCAACGGCCATCTGGAGATCGGTCGGCTCAGTGACGACAGCCACGTCGGCGCGCCAGTCGCGGACCAGCGCTTCCGCGCCGAGGCTCATGTGCTCTTCGTCGACCACGGCGGCGACGATGAGCCGGCCGCGCGTCCAGGATCGGGAGAGCACGCCGGCCGCGGCAATCATGGCGGCGACGCCGCCTTTCATGTCCTGCGCGCCGCGGCCGTACAGCCGGCCGTTGTCGACGCGCGGCACGAACGGCTCGGCCATCCCTTCGACGCCGACGGTGTCGATGTGCCCGCAGAACATCACCGCGGGTCCGGGATTCGCGCCTTCGAGGACGCCGATCACGTTCTTCCGGCCCGGCGCCGCTTCCTGGAACACGACGTCGAGGCCCGCCTGCGCCATGGCCACGCCAGCCACATCCGCCGCGACACTTTCTCCGGGCGCGCCGGGCACGAGCGTGGGATTGATGGAGTTCACCGCGACCAGCGACTCGAGGATGGGGATGGGATCCATGCAACTCAAAACTTAGAACTTAGAACTCAAAACTTAGAGCATTCTGGTCAGGTTCGTCATCTCGATTCTGAGTGCCCGGATTTCCTAATAAGTTCTGAGTTCTAAGTTCTGAGTTCTAAGTTTGTCTATCATCCCCTCATGAAGTTGCGCGATCGCGTGATTGCGATTACCGGCGCCTCGGCCGGCATCGGCCGGGCGACGGCGGAGTTATGCGCGAAAGAGGGCGCGGCGATCGTCATCTCCGCGCGTCGCGCCGACCTGCTCGGTGACATCGTCGCCCGCGTCCAGGCGCAGGGCGGCCGCGCGGTGGCCGTGCCGGGCGACGTCACGAGCGACGCGGACATGCGCGCGCTGGTTGCGCGGGCCGTCGAGTCGTTCGGGCGGCTCGACGTCATGGTGTGCAACGCCGGCATCGGATTTCATGGCACGCTCGAGGACACCACGCCTGAGGTGGCGCGGCGGCTGGTCGAGGTCAACGTGCTCGGCACCATCTTCGCAGCCGTCGCGGCGCATCCCGTGTTCGCGCGTCAGGGCTCCGGTCATCTCATCGCGGTATCGTCGATTGCCGGCCGGCGCGGCGTCGCCGGCATGAGCGTCTACTCCGCGACGAAGGCGGCGCAGATCGGATTCATCGAGGGTCTCCGGACCGAGTTCCTCGGCACAAATCTTCACGCGTCGATCGTCTACCCCGTCTCGACGCGGACCGAGTTTCACGCGAGCATGCTTCGCGATTTCGGGCACGCCGTGGAAGGGCTCGGCCCGCGGCAAAGCGCGGAAGACGTCGCCGCCTACATCGTCCGGTGCATCGTCTCGCCGAAGGCCGAGGTCTACACGTACCGGAAAGCCTGGTGGCTGGCGGTGCTGGCGGTCGTTGCGCCGGCGCGCGCCGATCGGCTGATGAAGAAGTACGCGCGGCGGCGCGTGTATGTCGAGCCGTAACCTCGTCTCAATCGCGCAGGCCGTGCGCGACGAGGGCGGTCGCGCCCTGATCGTCGGCGGGTGGGTTCGCGACGAACTGCTCGGGCGGACGCCGAAGGATCTCGATCTCGAAGTGTTCGGACTCCCGGCGGACCGGCTGCGGCCGCTGCTCGAGCGCTTCGGCCGCGTCGAAACCGTCGGCGAGAGCTTCGCGGTGTTCAAAGTCATTGTCGATGGCGATCAGGACGCGATCGACGTGGCGCTTCCCCGCCGTGAGTCGAAGGCAGGACGCGGGCACAAGGGATTCATCGTCGAGGGCGATCCGGCGCTCTCGGTCGAGGATGCCGCCCGGCGGCGTGATTTCACCATCAATGCGATTTCGCGCGATCCGCTCACGAACGAGATCGTCGATCCCTTCGATGGCCGCCGTGATCTCCAAGGACGGAGGCTGCGGGTCGTCGACCCGCGCACGTTCGGCGACGACAGCCTTCGCGTGCTCCGTGGCGCACAATTCGCGGCGCGCTTCGACCTGACGGCGACGGACGAGACGAAGGCGCTCTGCCGATCCATCCCGCTCGACGATCTCCCACCCGAGCGCATCTGGGGTGAGGTCGAGAAGCTGCTGCTGCAAGCGGAGCGTCCGTCGATCGGGCTGGCGCTCGCGCTCGAGATCGGCGTCGTCGATCGACTCTGGCCGGAGCTGCGCGCTCTCGTGGGATGTCCGCAGGAGCCTGAGTGGCATCCGGAAGGCGACGTGTGGGTGCACACGTTGATGGTCGTGGATCAGGCTCGCGCGCGCCTCGACGATCTTCCCCGCGGTCCGGCGGCGGCCATGATGCTCGGCGCTCTCTGTCACGATCTCGGCAAGCCGGAAACGACGGCGGTCATCGACGGACGGATTCGATCGCCCGGACACGAGGAGGCCGGCGTCGCGCCGGCGACGCGTCTCCTCGATCGGCTGAACGTCCAGTCGCTCGACGGCTACGACGTCCGTCGCGCGGTGCTCGGCCTCGTCGCGCATCACCTGAAACCGAGCGCGTTCAAGAAAGCGGCAACGCCGGTGAGCGACGGCGCGTTCCGCCGGCTCGCGCAGAAAGTCGATCTCGAGCTGCTGGCGCGGTTCGCGAAAGCCGATTGTCACGGCCGGACCGGGACGTTCGATTGCTCGGCGATGGACTGGTTCCTCGATCGCGCGCGCGCGCTCGGCGTCGAGCACGCCGCGCCCGCGCCACTCGTGATGGGCCGGCATCTGATCGAGCTTGGCGTGAGGCCCGGACCTCGAATGGGTGAACTGTTGAAACGTGTGTACGACAAGCAACTGGACGGAGAGATTCGCACGGTGGACGAGGGTCTCTCCGCCGTAAAGCAGATGTTGGAGAGCGAAACGTAGATCCTTCGGAAAGGACTGCGCCGTGGTCCGAGCAAAGAGCAGGAAGAACAAGAAGAAACCGGCGACCAAGATCGATCTCTACGAGCAACACCAAGACGAGTACGTCACGACGAAGACCCCGGTGCTGGTCACGATCAGACCCGCCAAGTACCTCGCGATTTCCGGTCAGGGCGCTCCGGGCGGCGAGCGTTTCACGGCCGCGGTGGGCGCGCTGTACAACGTCGCGTTCACGATCAAGATGGCGCGCAAATTCGGCGGCAGACAGGACTATGCCGTCTCGAAGCTCGAGGGATTGTGGTTTCTCGATCCGGCCGAACCGCCGCCTGCGCGCGATGACTGGCGCTGGAAGCTGTTGATCCGGATCCCGAACTTCGTCACCGGGCGCGAGCGCGAGAAAGCCGTCGAAGCGCTGCTGGCCAAGGGCAAGCCGGCCGAAGTCCGAGGTGTCGCCCTCGAAACCATCGACGAGGGCCGGTGCGTGCAGATGCTCCACGTCGGGCCGTACGACCGGGAAGCGGAATCAATCGCGCTCATGCGCGCGCACGCGAGGGATCAGGGGTTCTCGCTCGACGGTCCACATCACGAAGTCTACCTGTCGGATCCCAGACGTGTGCCTGCAGCGAGACTTCGCACCATTCTGCGTGAGCCCGTGCGGCCCATCTGACAGCTTGAGAACCGATCGGGTCCGTGGCATCGTTTTCGTTTCCAGGATCCGATCATGAGTACTCTCCAGATGAGTGGCGGAGTTGGAAATCACTGCGGCGGAGTTAGAAACCACTCCGCCCTACGTACGGCGCTGCTGGTCCTCGGCGTCCTGTGCGCGATGGCGTCACCGCACGCGCAGTTCACCGACTCGGCAGGCCATCTCCGCATCGCGCTCGTCAAACAGCCGTTCGTGCCGAACGGAACGTCAGCCGGTCCCGCCACGATGGCGGAGGGCGGCATTCAGCACGGCCTCGCCGGGCTCGGCGCGACGGTTCGCGTGAACGAAGTGAAGCTGACTCCCGATCAGGAACCGGAGTACGGCGGCTGGAAACGTCTTGGATTCGCCCTCGGTCACCTCGGCAAGATCGTCGCGGCCAACGCGCGCGAGGGGTACTTCAACGTCGGGCTGCTCGGCACGTGTCCGTCGATGCCTGGCATGGTGGCGGGACTTCAGCATTCGGGTTCGTCGAACGCGCCGCTCAAGATCGGGCTCCTGTGGCTCGACGCGCATCCCGACTTCAACACGCCCGACACGACCCGCAGCGGATCGCTTGGCGGCATGCCCGTCGCGATCGCGACCGGTCGCTGCCTGGCCGGCATGCGCGCAGACGCCGGACTCGACCCGCCGCTCAAAGACGAGCACGTCGTGATGGGTGGCGTGCGATTGACGGATCCGCTGGAACAGGATCTGCTCAACAAGTCCAAGATCGAGCAGCTCACCGTCGACGATCTGAAAACAATCTCACCGGCGATCTCGCGGCAGCTCGATCGCCTGAGCAAGCTCACCGACAAGATCTACGTGCACATCGACATGGACGTGCTCGATCCGCCGGAAGTGATGGCGCACCAGAACAAAGTCCCGAACGGTCCGACCAGTCACCAGCTCGCGAAGCTGTTCGAAATGATCTTCAGCCGGTACCCGAAGGCGTCGGCAATTGGATTCGCGACGATTCCGGCGAAGGACGACGGCGGACTTGGCCTCGCCGCGGTCAATCGGATGATCCTGGGTGCGGTTCGCGGACTCCAGGCGCGGCCGGCGTCGGGGGCGACGATGCCAGCCGCGGCGGCAGCAACCGCACCCGCGCCACCGGCGCCGTCAGCCGCGCAGGAGCAAATCAAGGCGAAGCCAGGCGGACTGGTTCTCCCACCGAGCCGGTACGCGCGGCCGGACCTGCTCGTCGAGACGAACTGGCTCGTCCAGCATCTGAACGACCGGACGGTCCGCATCGTCGATCTGCGGCCGACTGGCTACGCGACGAGCCACATTCCAGGCTCGGTCCATCTCGACAACGCGGCGATCCGCAATCCGAAGAGTCCGCCGACGTTTCTTCCGACGATTGCCGAGTTCGAAGCGCTCATGAACAAGCTCGGCATCTCGAACCGCACGCGTGTCATCGCGTACGACGAGCGCGGCGGTATCTACGCGGCGCGGCTCTGGTGGATTCTCAACTACTTCGGCCACACGAACGTCGCGCTCCTGAACGGCGGCTGGACCAAGTGGGCGAAGGAAAATCGACCGACCGCCGCCGAGGCGACCCGCATGGCGCCATCGCTTTTCGTCGCGAAAGCCAACCCGCGCTGGCTCGCGACGGCCAATGACGTCGTCGCAGCCATCGACAAGCCGAATGTGAAAATCGTCGACGCCCGGACTCCGGCGGAGATCGAAGGCAAGGATCTCCGCGGCATCAAGCGCGGCGGCGCCATTCCGTCGTCGATTCCGATCTACTGGGAGGACGCGCTCGATCCTGAGCTCAAGACGTTCAAATCAGCCGACGAGCTCCGAAAGCTGTACGCCGATCGCGGCGTGCCGTCGGAGGCGGAAGTGATCGTGTACTGCCAGGTCGGGATGCGCGCGTCGCACGACATCTTCGTGATGCATCTGCTTGGCTACAACAAGCTCCGCAACTATTACGGCGCGTGGGAGGAATGGGGGAATCGAGAGGATCTGCCGATCAAGAAGTAGCGCGGATTGATCTCCAAATCCGCGGTGACAGCAGGCGGGGTTAGGACCCACTCCGCCCTACTCGACCCCGCGCCTCATAGCCTCATAGCCTCATAGCCTCTTCCCAGCTCCACCAGCGTCTCGGGCGCGACATTGCCTCCGCTCAGGATCGCCACAACTTTTTTCGATCGATCCGCGAGCAATGCAGTCGACTCCGGCCACAGCGCGGCGGCAACCGTCGCCGCGCCGCTCGGCTCGATCACCTGCTTCGCTTCATGAAACAACCACAGCGCGGCGCGCGCGATCCGCTCGTCGTCGACTGTCACGACCTGATCGACGAACGCCTTCACGTGCTCGAACGTGAGATCGCCGGGCCGGACCGGCATCAGGCCGTCGGCAATCGTCTCGGTGCGTGGGAGTGTGACCGGCTGACCCGCACGGAGAGACGCGGTCATCTTTGCAGCGCCGGCAGGCTCGACGCCGATGACGAGCACGTCGGGCCGTGAGAGCTTGACCGCAGCGGCCACGCCTGAGACCAACCCGCCGCCGCCTACCGGCGCGACGACGACCGCGACGTCGGGCACTTGAGCGAGAATCTCGAGCCCGCAGGTCCCTTGTCCTTCGATGATCCACTCGTGATCAAAAGGCGGAACCATCGTCAGGCCGCGAGCATCGGCCTCGGCTTCCGCGCGCGTTCTGCGCTCGATCGACGTCGTACCTTCCTGGATCACCTCGGCGCCCCATCGCTTCACGCCGGCGACCTTGATCGCCGGCGCCGTCGTGGGCATGACAATCACGGCGAGGCCATCGAGCCGTGACGCGGCAAGCGCCACTGCCTGACCATGGTTCCCGGATGAATACGTGATCACCCCGCGCCGGAGGCTATCAGGCGGCAGGCGCTTGAGCATGTTCGTCGCGCCGCGGATCTTGAACGCGCCGCCCGGCTGGTGGGATTCGCATTTGACCAGCAGCGGCCGGCCGGCGAGGTCGGACAGGTCGAGGACGGGTGTGCGGCGCGCGATCGATCGGACGCGATCGGCGGCCTTGTGAATCGCTTCGAGCGATACGAGCATGGACAGATTCTATTGTTAGCGCTTTCGTTCCGGCCTGGCGCGGATCGCGCGAACTGCCCCCTCAATCCGCCGTGCACGGGTTTCCGGCTTTTTCGCTTCCTCGATTGCCTCAGCGTACTCGCGCTGGTGCGAGTAACTGAGCTCTCGCCACCGTTGCCATGCCGGCGGCGCTGCCTTCAGCGCCTTCACAAAGGCCGCCGGCGGCTTGACTTCGCGCGTGTCCGTGTCGAGTTCGAGTCGGACCTCGAGCGTCTCACCGCCTTCCAGGCCGGCAGCTTCACGGTTGCTGCGGCGCAGCGGAATGCACGGTGGCCCGCCCATCGCCGCGATCGTGCTCCGGTAGGTGTAGCCGTTCAACGTGACCTTCACCGGCGCGCGTATTTTGCCGAAGACGACTTTCGGATCAAACGTGACAGGAATGAAGCACATCGACCCGTCTCGAACGACGGTCGTCTTGAAAGTCTTCGTCACCACGGGAAGTTTACGCGCAGTCCTCTCGATGCCGCTTGAGCGGGTACAATTCAGATTCGATGCAACGTGCGTTTCTGAGCCTGCTGCTCAGCCTCCTCATCACGCCCGCCGCTTTCGGACAAACCCAGCCGCCTACGCAGCCGCCGCCCGCGCAACCGGCGCAGCCCGCACCGGCGCCCGTGCTGCGACCGACGGAACTTCCCATTCCGCCGTTTGCGATCGACGTGCGCGGTTTCTACGCTCGGCTCGGGCAGGACGATGTGACGGCGGCAGACCTGGGCGTCGCGCCTGAGGCGCTACCCGAGCGGGCGCTCGGCGGCGCCGTCGGTGTGACTTTCTATCCGATCCGAAAGACCGGCTTTGCGCTCGGCGTCGGCGGCGAGGGAATCCTGGCGCGAGGGCGGGAGCAGCCGGTCGATGCCAACGGCACGCCGGTCGGCCTCGAAATCGAGCGCCGGCTGCAGAGCCTGGCCGGCCAGGTGTCATTCAACTTCGGCCACCGCGATGGCTGGAGCTACGTCAGCCTGGGAATGGGTCCGCTGAACTTCGAGACGTTTGCCGGCCCGCCTCCGCCGGAGTCGCCGCCTCGAAAGATGACGTTGAACTACGGCGGCGGCGCGCGCTGGTTCACGACGCGCCACGTGGCGTTTTGCTTCGACGTCCGCTTCTACGACACAAAGCCAGTGCTCGCAACCGCGACCAGCGCCGGTCGGGAGCGGAAAAGGCTCTTCATTCTGTCAGTTGGAGTGTCGCTGAAGTAGTCATTGGTAATTGGTAATTGATAATTGTGTAATGGAAGAACATCAGATCACGCTGCCGAGTAGCGTGCTGGTTCGAAAAACTTTGATCCTAGCCGAGTAACACGTACGCAGTTCCTGCGTGACCCAGCTCCATCATCATCATTCCGAAGCTCAAATCGGCGGCAGCGACCTGGCCTGAAACCTGCTCTGTCGCATCTCATGGATCCTCCAGAGCTTCGCCGGCGAACCAAGGAATTCGCGCGGGAGATCGTCGCAATGGCCAAACCGCTGCTGAGGCGCGATGAGACCCGGGATATTGCGTTACAGCTGCGCCGTGCGGCGAATGGAACGGCGGCGAACTATCGTGCTGCATGTCGCGCGAAGTCGCACCGGGACTTCACCTCAAAGATCGCGACCGTCCTGGAAGAAGCAGACGAGTCGCAGCACTGGCTGGAAACGCTTCTTGACTGTCAGTTAGCAGATCCGCGAACCCTGAGATCTCATCTACAAGAGGCCAGCGAGCTCGTCGCGATCTTCACCGCCGCACATGAGACGGCGAAGCGAAACGACCAGAGAGGAAACGAGAACGAGTAATGGAGGTTTGGCCCCCATTACTCAATTACCAATTACCCATTACCAATGCCTACCGCAAGTTCTTTTGTAGAAATGCAATCGTCAGCGGCCATGCCTACTGTGCGGCCTTGAGATTCGCGCCGTTCGCGCCGGCCTGATTGCCGAGAAAGCCGTGACCGGCGCCGTCGAAGATGTGCTTCTCGTAGCTCTTGTTCAACTTCTGCATTGCCGCTTCGGTCGGCGGCAGCGTGGAGTTGATCCGGGCGTCGTTGCCGCCATACATACCGATCACCGGCGCGTTGATCTTCGCGACGTCGGCTTCGGGCGCCGCGTCGGCCGTCGAGCCTGGCAGTTGGCCGTAGTAGACGACCGCCGCATTGAGGGCCGGCTGCGCGGCCGCGTAGCCGAAACTGCGCGTGCCGCCCCAGCAGAAGCCGATCACGCCCACTTTGCCGTTGGCGCTCGGCAGCTTCTTTCCGTATTCCATCGCCGCATTCAACCGGGCGTTCACTTCGTCGCCGGTCAAGGCGGAAATCGCCTGTCCCACCCCATTCCCGAGCGATTCCGAGCCGCCGCCGTTTGGCCCCTTGCCCGACAGGAAGTCCGGCACGATCGCGATGAAGCCGTCCTGCGCGAGCTGATCGCCCAGCGCCCGCGGCCAGTCGCGCATGCCGTTGATGTCGTGAATCACGAGCACGACACCTGTCTTGTCCTTCCGTTCCGGGTACACGACCCAGGTCTTGAGCGCCGTGCCGTCGGCGAGCTTGATGTCCACCCATTCGCCATGGCGTGACGATTCCTTCAGCGCCCGCGCCGCGTGCTCCGCGTTCCCCGGCGGAATCGCGTCATTCCACTCGAGCGTGATGGGCGGCGGCTGCTGGGCGCCGGGGGCGGCGGCGCCTCCCTGCGCGAATGCCGGCCCGCTCGCGGCCATGGCCAGAGCCGTGATCACAAAGGTGAGCCTTCTCATCGTGTCCTCCAGACCGCTGCGCAGTTCATCGAAATCTCACCGAATCCTCAGACTGCCGGGCCGTGGGATCTGGAATCCTGATCCCGTGCTCCTCCACGCGCCGCCTGAATCTTCGCTGAACCGGCTCAGTATGATGTTCCGGCGCATGCCCCGCAATACTCTCCTCGACTTCTTCGAGGACTTCGCCCCCAACGACGACCCGTTCATCGTCCACGACGACGGGTATCGCACGCGGGTGATGACGTATCGCCATATGGCGGACGCGGCGCGCGGGTTTCGGGCGCGGCTCGCCACCGAAGGGATCGTCGCGAACGACAAGGTCGTCATCTGGTCGGAGAACCGCGGCGAGTGGCTGATCGCCCTCTGGGGCTCCCTCCTCGCGGGCGTCGTCGTCGTGCCGGTCGACTACCGAGCGTCGGCAGATCTGCTCAGGCGGATCACTGAGATCGTTCAGGCGAAAGCGGTGCTGGTCGGCGCGGAAGTGCAGGTGCCGCAGGGACTGCCGGCGCCGGTGTGGCAGTTGACTGAACTCGTCAAGCCGACGACGCCTGAGAACCTCGGAACCAAGCCTTTGAGAACCCCGGAACTCCGGAACCTCGGAACTTCGGAACCGCACGTGCTTTCCACAACCCTTGCCGAAATCATTTTCACGAGCGGCGCGACCGCCGATCCCAAAGGCGTCACGATCACGCACCGCAACATTCTCGCGAACATCATCCCGATCGAGCGCGAGATTCAAAAGTACCAGAAGTACGTTTGGCCGTTCCATCCGATCCGGTTTCTGAATCTGCTGCCGCTCAGCCATATGTTCGGCCAGTCGATGGCAACGTTCATCCCGCCGATTCTCGGCGGCACCGTCGTGTTCTCGCACGGATACAGTCCCACCGAGATTCTTCGACAGATCAAAACGCGCCGTGTGTCAGTGCTCGTGTGCGTGCCGAAGGTGCTTGATGTGCTACGCGAGCACGTCCAGCGCATGGTGCCGATCACGACCGAAGCCGATCCGCTCGCCGGCAAGCACTTCCTGTGGCGCTGGTGGCGCTATCGAGAAGTGCATCGGCTCTTCGGTTGGAAGTTCTGGTGCATGGTCTGCGGGGCCGCGCCGCTCGAGCCGGATCTCGAAGCGTTCTGGCGCCAGCTCGGCTTTCTCGTCGTCCAGGGCTACGGCCTAACCGAAACCGCGCCCGTCGTGACGCTCAATCACCCGTTCAAGGCGTCGAAAGGCACGGTCGGGACACCGCTCGGAGGTGTCGAGGTGAGGATCGCGCCGGACGGCGAGATTCTCGTGAAGGGCGAGAACGTGACCTCCGGGTACTACCAGCCGGCGGGCGCCGAGAGCGCGCGGCAGATCGCTGTCGCGGAGACGGCCGAGGCGTTCAAAGACGGGTGGTTTCACACCGGCGACATCGGTGAGATGGACGCGTCGGGCCGGCTGCTCATCAAGGGCCGGAAGAAAGAAATGATCGTCACGCCGCAGGGCTTGAACGTCTTTCCGGAAGACGTCGAGCGTGCGCTTCTCGCGCAGCCTGGCGTGACAGATGCCGCGGTCGTCGGCGTGCCGGTCGAAGGTGAGGAACGCATCCACGCCGTGCTCGTCGTCGAACCCGGCGCCGGCGTGTCAACGATTGTGCGCGCGGCGAACGCGACCCTCGAAGATCACCAGCGTGTGTGGAGCACGTCCATCTGGCCCGCCGCTGAGCTGCCTCGAACCGAGGGTACGCAGAAACTGAAGCGGCGCGAGATTCAGCGCTGGGTGACGGCCGGCGCAGGCGAGACGCCCGCGACTGTTGCGGCCGCCGGGGCCAGCGTCGAGGACGTCGTCGCGCGATACGCCTCCGGCCGCGCGCTGACCCCGGAAACCACGCTCGACGAGCTGGGACTGTCGTCGCTCGATCGCGTCGAGATGATGATGGCGCTCGAGGAGGCGTTTCACGTCACGCTCGATGAGAGTCAGCTCGCGGAAGCGAAAAACATAGGGGACTTAAAAGCGCTTGTCGGTTCCGAGGTTCCGGGGTTCCGGGGTTCCGAGGTTCTCAAGAGCCAGGTTCCGGGTTTCAAACGGTCGGCAGCCAGCGAGATCCGCTCCACATCCTCAGAGCCCATTGCATTCCCCTCATGGAATCGCTGGCGCATTTCGTGGTTTCTGCGGTGCATCAGCCTACCGACGTGGATTCTTCCGCTGGCGCGCGTGTTCATGCAGTTAAAAGTCGACGGGCGCGAGCATCTCGACGCCATTCGAGGACCCGTCGTGTTCGCGTCGAATCACCAGAGCCACATGGATACGCCGGCCATTCTCATCGCCTTGCCGCGACGCCTTCGTTACTGGATCGCGCCGGCGATGGCGAAGGAGTTCTGGCGCGCGCATTTCTATCCGCGCGAGTTCAGCCGCGCGAAGTATTTGTGGAACAGCTTCTGGTACTACCTCGCGTCGATGTTCTTCAACGCGTTTCCGCTGCCGCAGCGCGAGGCCGGGACGCGGCAGACGCTGCGGTACATCGGTGAGGTCGCCGCCGACGGCTACTCGATTCTGATTTTTCCCGAAGGCCGCCGTGAGCCCGGCCCGTTCCGTCCCGGCGTCGGCATGATTGCATCCAGGCTCGATCTCCCGGTTGTGCCCATCAAGATCGAAGGGCTCGACAAAGTGCTTCATTCGAGCAAGCGCTGGCCGACGCGCGGACCGGTGCGGATTGCATTCGGTCCGCCAATGCGGCTCCAAGGCGACGACTACCAGGCGCTCGCCAGGCAGGTCGAGGACGCCGTCAGGGTGTTATAAAGCGGATCAGGGAGAGTACAGGCGTGATCGGCGCCCCGACAGTCGCAATCCTTTGTTTGCTGAGCCAGCAATCGGCCGTGGAGCCGCAGGCCGATTCGACGCTCATCCGCATCTACATCAACACACGAGCGTCTACCGACCCGCTCGGCCTGGCCGAGCGTGAGCAGTCCGGCAAGGATCTGGCCACGGCGCTCTCCGGCAAGAAAAAGAGGGTCACGATCGTCGACGACGAGGACAAGGCGGACGTGGTGTTGGAACTAGAAGCGCGTAGAGTGGCGGCGCCGAAGATCGTCATCGGTATCGGACCCCGACCCGGCGACCCCACCAACCCCGCATCAACCATGCCTTCACTCCAGGCGCAATTGCGTGTCAAGGCATCGCTCGTACACGCCGACGAGTCCAACCGGTTCAGCAACAAGAACCGCGCGTACGACAACCCCGGCGGATGGAAATCTGTGGCCGAAGACATCGCGAGGCAGCTCGAGAAATGGGTGACTGACCGCCGCGCGAAGATTCTTGCCGCAAGGCCGAAAACGACCTCGGGTTTCGTGGGTCTAGGGGGCTGGCAAGCAGAGAACCGCGCCCCCTGATATTCTGGTAGGGATGAAAGGACAGCGAATTTGAGCAAGGACGACTTGATAGATGTCCAAGGCACCGTGGTTGCCGTCCACAGCGGCGGCCTCTACCGTGTGAAGGTCGATGCGGGCAACGAGGTGCTCGCCCAGTTGAGCGGCAGGATGCGCCGCTTCCGCATCAAAGTCGTCCCCGGAGATCGCGTGACCGTTGGCGTATCGCCCTACGATCCGGTCCGCGGCATCATTACGTTCCGCGCTCGCTAGCTTCTACCAGCTTGAGTACAGAACCAGGTTCCCATAAACCCCCACGCAGACGACGTGGCCGGCGCGGAGGTGCGCCTGGCCACAGCCAAGCACGAAGCCACGGCGGAGGCCGCGGCGGACACAGCGTCGCGTCCCGGAGTGCCTCCGCCACCGAACGCGAGTCGGCTTCATTCGATCCCTCGCCGCTGCCGTTCGACACCCTCATCAACGAGCCGGCGCTGCGCTCGGCGCTGGCCGATCGCGGCTTCGTCAAGACGACACCCGTGCAGAGCGCGGTGCTGCCGTACGCGCTCGCCGGCCGCGACGTCATCGGCTGCGCCGAGACCGGCACGGGCAAGACCGCCGCGTACGTGCTGCCGATCCTGTCGCGCCTGATTCGCGAGGATCGCGAAGCGGGACCACGCGCCTCGCACGAGGCGACGCGCGCCCTGGTCCTCGCGCCCACGCGCGAACTGGCCACGCAGATCGACGACGAAGTGCAGGGCTTTGCGTATCACGCGCCGGTCGCGAGCGCCGCCGTCTACGGCGGCGTGCCGATGGGCCCGCAGGAGCGCTCCCTCAAGGCCGGCGTCGACATCGTCATCGCCACGCCCGGCCGGCTGCTCGATCACATGCGGAGCAGCGTCGGCGATTTCTCGAAGCTCGAGATCTTCGTGCTCGACGAGGCGGACCGGATGATGGACATGGGCTTCTGGCCCGACGTCCGGAAGATCGCCGAGGCGCTGCCGCCGTCCACGTCGCGTCAGACGATGCTCTTCTCGGCGACGATGCCGGAAGAGGTGATGCGATTCGCGGATGCGCTCGCGCCCGGCGCGGTGTTCGTGCAGGTCGGCTCGCGCCGGGGTCCGGCGCAGACGATCACGCACGAGGCGCGCGTGCTGCCGATGCGCGAGAAGGTCCCGTTCCTGGCGAAGTATCTCCGCAAGGAAGCCGGCACCGTGATCGTCTTCGTCAACACCAAGATCGGCGCGGAGCGGCTGGCGCGGCAACTGGGCTCATTTGGCCTCCGGGCTGCGGCGATTCACGCCGACCGGTCGCAGAAGGAACGTACCGCCGCGATGGAAAGCTTCCGCATCGGCCGCACGAAAGTGCTCGTCGCGACCGACGTCGCGGCCCGCGGCCTCGACATCGACGCGGTCAGCCTCATCGTCAACTACGAAGTACCGCACACGCTCGACACGTACGTGCACCGGGTCGGCCGCACCGGCCGGAAGGATTTGCCGGGGCACGCGCTCACGCTCGCGGATTCGTCCGAGCGGCGCGATCTCGAGCAGATCGAGCGCGCGTTCGGGCTGAAGCTGCTCTCGTAGCGCGGCCTGAACTCTAAGGCCGCGATCGTCAGACGTGACCCTGCGGAGCTCCGATGTCGAACATCATCGACTGGTAGCGCGATTCGCCAGATATCCTGGCCGGGCCTGCACCTTGACGCCTGGCCGTCGTACCCGAACCTTCAGCGTGTGCCATCCGTCGTCGGTCCTGACGCCACGCGGTACGTACGTGAGCACGTATTCCTCACGAAGCTGCTTGAAGCGCGCGCGAAGCTTGTCAGCGAGCCTGGAATCACTCGCGCTATACGTGACACCGGCCGTTCCCTCCGCCACATCTTCAGGCGTCTGACGGCCGGGGCCGAACCCGTCATTGGGCTCGTCCCTTCTCGTTGGCACGCGCACGAAGTCGACGTTGATCCCGGAGTCGCGCAGCGTGTCGATGACGCTCTTCTTCTCGAGCCAGCTCGCATTGTCCATGCCGTCGCTTAGGAGGATGACCATTGGGCGCTCTTCGCCGCGCGCCACGAGGGAGGCCGCTGCGAACACTGCGTCCCACACTGTAGACCGCGGCACGACGGCAGTCGGCTGTGTGGGTGGCCGCGAGACTGCCTCCCCGACCGTCGCCAGATCCTTGGTGAGTGGAGCGACCAATGTCAGCCGGTCGGCAAAGGTGAGGAGTGCCGTACGGTCGTCCGGCTCTAGCGACTGGACGACCGTGGAACATGCCTTGAGGAGCGTCTCGCGACTCGGCGATACGCTCGCAACGGCAAGGTGGCGCGCGTCGGCAACCGAATCGACCTGTTGCGCCACGCCGTTGTCCAGGACTTCGAAATCAGCGGCCGTCAATCCACGCAGCGGCTTCCCATTCTCGGTCGCCCGAACGCCGACGCGGACACCATCGACTCTGACGCGAGACACAACCTGCGGTGGCGCGTTCGCGGTAGCGAACACAGCGACACCAACCAGACAAGAGCGTCCGATCACTGCCGCACCTGCATCCGGAGTCGTTGAAGATTCAGATAGAGTTCCCACATGATGCGTCCTCGCGAGTACGTAACCCACGGGTCAGGGCTAGCGCGCGCCTGTACACGTTCGACCGCTTGAGCCCCTGCCTCCCAACCCTCTGCGCCACTGCCGCTCGCCACGAGCAACCTGCTCAGCGCGAGAGGGCCGACCTGTCCGGATGGATACAGTGCCACCGCCACTCGATACGCCGCGAGCGCCGGCTCAGTGCGATCAGTTTTCTCGTAGAGCTGCCCTAGGAACACCGCGGCCAGGTATCCGACGGTCGCGTTGCCGGCACGCGCGGCATCTTTTTGCGCTTGCAGCAACTCCCGCTCAGCGTCGTTCCGGCGATCGAGCAACGAGTACACGCGCCCCAGCCGCAGCCGCGCCTCAACAAGCTGCGGATCGAGTGAAAGCGCCCGGCGAAAAGAGTCCTCGGCCCAGAGCCACTCAGGCCCGAAGGCTCCGTGTGAGCTGTGCGCAACCGCGCGCTCCATGGTTTGGAACCAGTACGAGTCCGCCGAACCGCCTTCGATGATTGGTCCCATCCAGAACTCCGCCCACGTGCCGGCAGCAAGCTGCGCGGCAGGATCGTCGACGAAGCGGCTCCGCACGATTTCGAAAACGCAGCGTTCCGCCGAGGCAACTCGACAATGTGCCAGTCGCGGCAGAACGTCTTCAGCCGTAGATCGTTCGTTGCGACAGCACGACGGTAGAGATCGGCTATCAGAACGTCCGCCCTCGCGAGATTCACCTCCCCAGCTCCGCCCCAACTGCGCCTGAGTGCCTCGGTATGGAACAGCGCAAGCGCCGCCAAGTCCCATGGATCGTCGGGTTCAGCTGGAAGCTTCGCATCAGTCTCTATACGCCGCGGACTCCAGGTTGCGAAGATCCTGACGGCCTCCTCGGCATCGCCCGAGCGGTAGGCTTTGAACAACGTCACGAAGTTCGAGGAGTTGGACAGTTGCTTGGGTGAAGCGCTTGAAAGTCCTACGGCCAAGAGCGTGGCGCCGATCGCTGCGCCGAGCCGGGAGAATCCTTTCGCGCTAATCGCGCGCCGCGGAATGAGTGCAGAGCGGTGTGGATGACTGTGAGAGTCCAAGTGCTTAGGTTAAATGTCCTGGTTGCAAGCTGGCAATCGCGCCGGGACTGCATCGTCGCACGAGGGACACAGACCGGGCGATCTATCATCGACCGTTGTGATCCCTACGATCGCAGCCCTGCTTTTCTTCGCTCTCGGAGCGAGCACCGCCCAGGCGCCGGCATCGCGGCTCGTCGTCGACGCTCGAGATACGAGCGGCGCTGCGGTCGCGGGCGTCGCGATCGTCGTCACAGACCCCGCGACGGGAATCATGCGCCGTGGCACGACATCACGAGACGGTCACGCAGTCATCGCGCCGTTGCCCGCCGGCACGTACACGCTGAACGCCAGCCTCACGGGCTTCAAGACCGAAGTCGTCCGCGAGATCCGCCTCGCATCCGGTGTTGAAGCGACGATCGCGATCTCTCTCGAGCCAGGTCCGTTCTCCGAGGAAGTCATCGTCACCGCGGATGCCGCGACGCTGCGCATCGGGACGGGCGCGGTCGGGCACGTCTTCAGCCGCGAAACCATGAACGCACTTCCGCTGAACGATCGCGAAGTGCTGCCGGTCGTGACTCAGGCCGCCGGAATCGCCCCGCCGGCGCCAGGTTCGCGGCTGTCGACGCAGGGCAACAGCGGCATCGACAGCAGCGGCGCGCGCGAGGCGTCGAACAACTTCCTCCTCGACGGCCTCGACAACAACGATCTCTTCATCGGCCGGCTGGTTGTCAATCCGAGCCTGGATGCCGTTCAGGAAGTGACGGTGCTGCAAAACACCTACGACGCGGAATACGGCCGGAGCGCGGGCGCCCAGGTGAACATGATCCTCAGGTCGGGCGGCCGAAACACGAGCGGATCGTTCTACGAGTTCTTCCGCAACTCCGCGCTCGATGCGCGGAACGCGCTGCAACCCGCCGGCGAGCCGCAGCCGTCGCTCACGCGACACCTCTTCGGCGGATCGATCGGCGGACCGCTCGGGTCGCGTGCATCCTTTTTCTTCTTCAACATCGAGGGACTTCGCGCGCGGGAAAGCGAGTCGCGACTGGCGCATGTCCCCACGATCGCCGAGCGGAACGGAGACTTCAGTCGCAGCGGCGTCACGATCATCGACCCGGTCACGCGCCAGCCATTCGCCGACAACAGGATTCCGCCCGAACGGATTGGCCCCGTCGCTCGCGCGGTCATGAATCTGTATCCGGAACCGACGCGCGACGATCCCGCCGCGAACTTGGTATCGACCGCCAACGACGATCGCCGCGCGGGACAGACGACAGTAAAAACCGATCATCATCTCGGCGCAGAGAATCTGCTGTCCGTCCGCTACAGCTACTTCCGTGATTCGCGCGATCTTCCGTTCGTGGCGCGCAACCGGAATCTGCCAGGCTTCGGCCTGTCGAGTCTCGATCAGGGCCGGCATCTCGGCATCGGCTTCACGTCCGCGCTGACGCCGCGCATGCTGAGCGTCGTGCGCGTCGGATTCCAGACGTCGCGCCGCGAGAATCTGCCGGGACGCTCCGGACTCGATGGATTCGCGGCGCTCGGCATGACGGCGCCTGCGTTGTCAGTCGACGACCTCGCCTACCCCGCCATCGTCGTCCCTGGTTACGAGACGCTCGGCGACGACCCGAATCTTCCCGTCGTCCGCCGGACACGCACCACGCAGGTCGTTGGACAGTTCACGATCGAAGGCGCTCGGCATCGAGTCAAGTTCGGCGGCGAGCTTCGGCGCTACCAATCGGATGGCGACAACCATCTGTTTGCGCGAGGCCGCCTGACGTTCAGCGGTGGATTCACCGGCCTTCCGCTCGCGGACCTGCTGCTCGGCCGGCCGTCGCTCTCGCTCATCGCGGACAACGACAACCGGCAGGCGCTGCGCACGTGGTCAGCGGCGGGTTTCGTTCAGGATGAGTGGCGGTTGTCACGAGCTGTCACGCTCAACGCCGGCGTGCGGTACGAATACAACTCGCCGCCGACCGACGACGCGAATCGCATGCGCATCTTCGATCTCGCATCGCGCGACCTGGTTCAGGTGGGGATTGGCGGCGTCCCGTCCTCCGGCCTCGACGGCGACTTCAACAACGTCGCGCCGCGCGTCGGCGTGAGCTGGGATCTCTCCGGCCACGGCACGCTCATCGTCCGCGGCGCGTATGGACTTTTCTACGACGCCGGGACGCTCATCGAAAACTCGGCGCTGTATTTCAATCCGCCGTACTACACGCTGCGGATTTTCGTGCCCGGCATTCCGGGCGCTCCTCCGCTCGACCTCGCGAAACCATTTCCCATCGGCGGCGGATTCACGCCGCTGCCGTCGGTCAACACGCTCGATCCGCACTTCCGGACCGGCTACTCGCAGCAGGCCAGCGTGTCGATTGAACGCGTCTTCCGCGAATTGACGCTGGCTGCCCGTTACGTGACCTCGCATGGTGAGGATCTCGTGCGCAAACGGAACATCAATCAACCAACGCCCGGCCCCGGTCCGCTCGACCCTCGCCGGCCGATCCCCGGGTTCGGCGACATCCTGCTCGTGGAATCGAAAGCCTCGTCGAGCTATCACGGACTGCAGCTCAGCGTCGATCGCCAGCTGCTCCGGCGATTCGAAGTGCACGGCGCCTACACGCTTTCGAAGTCGATGGACGATGCGTCGGCGTTTCTGGCGAGTGACGGGAACGACAACACGCCGCAGAACAGCCGCGATCCCGACGCCGAGTGGGGACCGTCGGACTTCGATGTCCGGCATCGGGTGGTCGCGTCCGCGATCTGGCACATTCCGGCAGCGGGACAGTCAGCGATTTTGCGTGACTGGCAGCTCAGCGCGATCTTCACGGCGCAATCCGGCCGGCCGTTCACGCCGAGGCTCAGCTTCGACAACAGCAACACCGGGAACAGCGGCGGCGCGACGTTCGCATCCGATCGTCCGAATGTCCTGGTTGGATCGCCGGATCCCGGGCAGTCGACGTTCACCTACCAGGGCCGGACGTTCGTGATTCCGCCGCGGTACACGTTCGGCGACGCCGGACGCAATGAGCTGAGCGGACCCGCATATGCGGCGCTGGACGTGTTGCTGGCGCGTCGAATCCCATTCGGAAGGGCGCGGTCTCTGGAGCTGCGGCTTGAAATTTTCAATGCGCTCAACCGGCGCAACGATCAGCTGCCGGACAGCTTCGTCGATCGCGCGACGTTCGGTCAGAGTCTGTCGACATATTCGCCACGGCAGATGCAGCTGGCAATCAGATTTTCCTTCTGAGTGGTGTTGCATAAAGGAAAGACATGAAGGCCATGAAGGGCCATGAAGAGCATGAAGAATAGGTTTTTCTTCATGTCCTTCACGTTCTTCATGTCCTTCATGTCCTTCTTTTGGGGCGTCTATAATCGATCCATGGTGTCGCCGAGGTCGTTCGAGTGGGTGGGCCAATCAATCGTTGGCGTGCTGGCGGTCGCCGTGTTGAGCCTCGCGCTCGACGCGCGGCCGGCGCCCGAGACGCAAGTGGCCCAGGCGGCAGGCACGACCTGCGCGGCGGGCAACGGCGGCTGCCCTGCCGGCGTGGCGTGTTTCGACGGACCCTCGAACGCGTTCTGCGGAGGGTGCCCGCTCGGCTATGCCGCCGACGGAAAGACCTGCAAGGACGTCGACGAGTGCGCGACGAACAACGGCTCCTGCGGCGCCGGCGTGCAGTGCACCAATGTCGCGGGCGGCTGGCGTTGCGGCGAGAACTGCCCGCCCGGCTTCAGCGGGACGCCGGAAACCGGATGCGTCGACATCAATGAATGCTCGGTTGCCAACGGCCGGTGCGATCCGCTGACGCGCTGCCGCAACACACTCGGATCGCGAATCTGCACGCCGTGTCCCGCCGATCACGCCGGCGATGGCTACATCGGCTGCATGGACGTCAATGAGCTGGCCGGCGCGTCCGACATCAAGGGACCTGGCGTGACGATTCCCGGAAGCATGACGCTGCTGGCTACGTCGCCGGGCGGCGCTGTGATCAACTTCGAGGCGTCGGCGAAAGACTTCGTCGACGGTGACGTGCCGGTCACGTGTACGCCGGCATCCGGCTCGACGTTCGTCGTCGGCACGACAAAGGTCGCATGCACCGCGGCGGACAAGAAAGGCAACCGCACGACCGCGTCGTTCAATGTCACCGTTATCGCGCGCAAGAGTGCGTCGCGAAATTAGCAGTCGCGGGCCTCACGTCATCTCCCATATTTCGCAGCTACCCCGGCAAACCTTCCATTGCGCCGTACGACGATCTCGATCGCCTGATCTCTGAACACAGACGCCCACTCCGCTGCCGGAAACTGACCCACACCGGAGAGCGCGTTCGGCCTCGGCACTGAAAGTACGGCCCAGTCAACCGGCGAGACGAGTGATGCCCACTCTGGCGGCGAGTCGGAGGCTTGAAGAATCGCGCGGAAGTGTTCGGGCGGATACGACTGGAACCGCGGGTCCTGGAAAATCCGCGTGTCGGGATAGAGCTTGAATGCGAGGTATCCGCCCAGATTGTTGCTGTTGAACACGGGGCCGCTCAGTCCCTCACTGCGGGCCACTGCGATCGCGCGCGCGGAGAAGAATGCGCGCGGCTCGAGCGCCTCGGTGCCGACCTGCCAGTTCGACGTCAACCCGCCAATCCCAAAGCGAGCGCCCGCAATCGCCAGGGCGACCGCGGTCACGAGGACGGCGCGGCTGTCGAGACCCTGCGCGATCCAACCGGCAAGCTGTCGCGCGACGATCGGCGCGGTGAGGATGAAGAGGAGCGGAGTCAAACGAATGTAGCGAAGACCCGCCGCAGCCGCAGCGACGACCAGGCCGATCTCCCACAGGTGCATATGGTGCAGCCGCGATCCGAGAATGAGGGCCGCGACGATCAAGTACAGAAAGAAAGCCCGGTAGGTCATCACCTGCGGCGGCTGCAGCTCGGCAACCTCCAGGAGCTGCGTCACCGTACGGTTCTCCATCAGGTACTGCCAGATCCCGACGCCGTACGGGTTGATTAACGTCGCAGCCAACGCCAGCGACGCAATCCCAATCGCGCGCAGCGCGTCCTGACGCGACAGCGCACACGGGCGAACGAGCTCGGCGACAGCGAAGATCGCGATCGTGATTCCGCCGAACACCGCTTCGACGTGCAGATTGCTCCAGACTGCGAGCAGCGGCACGGACCACCACAGCGCCGACGCGCGGCGACTCGAGACGGCACGCTCGATGAGCAGCGCACAGATCGCAAACCCGACGAACGACACCAGGTGCGGACGTGGCAGCGCGCGCGGCTCGACGACCCAAATCCCCGCGAGAAGCACGGCGGCTGCCGCGACCGCCGGTGCGCGCTCGCGTGCCGATCGATACACGAGGGCGAAGCTCGCCGCGATCAGCAGCGCCTGGAGTATCTGGACGCCGGCGCCGCCGGCCGCTTTCCACACCGCATACAGCGACGCATCGAACAGCCACGGCGCGTATCGCTGCCGGTAGTCTGGGTAGTTGAAACTGAACGTGTTCGTGCGAACGACGTGACCGGCGAGGTTTTCACGACCTTGTGCGAGGTGATACCAGAAATCAGGCTCGTAGACGGCTCGGAAACTGAAGACCGCCGCGGCGCCGGCGATGAGCAGGATCACCGCAGCACGCCCGTAAATCGAGGAGAGCGGCACGTCGGCGGATTGTACGCGTCCTTCCCGTGCGGCTTGACTGATCCACCTGGATATGGGACTTTTCTCGATTATTCACGGGGGATCTCATGAAGGACAACCAGCCCGAACAGGATCCGGTCGTCACTGAGAATGCCGGCGTCTCCAGACGCGAGTTCGCGCAAACGGCGGCCGCCGCCGCGACAGCGTTCATGATCGTCCCTCGTCACGTGCTCGGGCACGGGATGACGCCGCCGAGCGATCTCGTCAACATCGCGTCCGTCGGCATCGGCGGCATGGGCGGCAACAACGCCCAGGCCGTCATGAGCCAGAACATCGTCGCCATCTGCGACGTCGACGACACGTTGCTGAAAGGCCGCCTCGACGGATGGCAGCGCGCGGCCAACCCGCAGCCGGCTGCTGCAGGTCCGGGGCGCCAGGGCGGAGGCGGGCGGGGCGGACGCCAAGGCGGAAATGCGCCGCGTCAGGTATTTAAGGATTTTGGTCCGTCGAAAACGCAGCTTGCCGCGAATGAGAAGTGGACACCGGCCGGCAGCGGCGTCAACGTCAAGCGCTTCGTCGACGAGCAGCTGCCCCGCCTGAAAACGTACCGCGATTATCGCGAGATGCTCGACAAGCAGAAAGACATCGACGCCGTCATCGTCGCGACGCCCGATCACATGCACGCGGTGATCGCGTCAGCGGCGATGGATCTCGGCAAGCACGTGTACGTGCAGAAGCCGATGTGCTGGTCGGTGTACGAAGCGCGGCATCTCGCGAAGAAAGCCGCCGACAAGAAAGTCGTCACGCAGATGGGCAATCAGGGCCACTCGCAGGACGACGCCCGCCGCGGGCAGGAGTATCTGCTGGGTGGCGCCATCGGCGAGATCCGCGAGGTGCACGTCTGGACCAACCGTCCGCTTGCCTATTGGCCGCAGGGCATTCCGCGTCCGACCGCACCGAACAGCGACAACGGGTCGCCGCGCTGGAACAACTCCGGGGTCAGGCAGCGTCTCGCGGCGGCGATGAGCGGGAACTATCCTGTTCCGGACACGCTCGCCTGGGATCTGTTCCTCGGTGTCGCGCCCGACGTCGAGTATCACCCGCTCTACCATCCATTCAACTGGCGCGGCTGGGTGGACTGGGGTCAGGGCGCGCTGGGAGACATGGGGGCGCACCTCGTCGATCATCCGGTCTGGGCGCTGCAGCTCGGTTTGCCGACGGTGATCGAGACCGTCTCCACGCCGTTCGACAACATCTGCTATCCCAACGCGACGACGACGTACTACGACTTCCCGGCGCGCAAGGGGATGCCGGCGGTGAAGCTTGTGTGGTACGACGGCGGGATCATGCCGCCGAAGCCGGACGAGCTGGGCGAAGAGAATCTCCCCACCGACGGCGGAATCATGTACGTCGGCAGCAAGGGCAAGATGCTGCAGGAGACGTACGGCGAGCGGCCTCGCCTGCTGCCCGCCGAGCGGCACAACTCGTATGGTCCGCCGAAGGAGAAACTCGCGCGCGTCCCGCACGAAGCGCATGAGATGAACTGGGTCAACGCGATCCGCGGCCAGGACGAGATCTCGTCTCCGTTCTCGTATGCGGCGCACCTCACCGAGATCATGCTGCTCGGCGTTGTCTCGCTCCGCGCCAAGTCGAAGCTCCACTACGACGGGGCGTCGATGAAGGTGACGAACAACGACGCCGCCAATGAGTTCCTGACCCGCGTCTATCGCGAGGGATATTCGCTGTAAGAAGACCTCGGGTGTCTTTTTTGCTTTGGTTTTCCAAAAAGACACCCGAGGTCCTTTTTTTCGGAGATCCGAGATGCGTCTGTTCACCTCGATCGTCATCCTAGTCGCCGCAATTCTCCCGACCGCGGCCAGCCAGCAGAATCCATACCTCGGCGCCTGGAACATGACGGGCACGGGGCAAGACGCCGGCAACGTGTACTGGCTGGAGATCAAAGAGGAGGGCGGCGCCCTGAGCGGCATGTTCCTGAATCGGACGAGCAGCCCCTTCGCGCTCGCGGTCGTGAAGATCGAAAACGGTGAACTCGTCTTTCAGGGCGGCAAGCCGGGGGCGCCGACCGGGCCCGAATACCGCGCGAAGATCGAAGGGGGCAAGCTGATCGGACACCACACCCTGTCGCAGCGCGCGCAGGGCGCAGACCCGTCAGCGGCGCCGACGCAGCGCACCGTCACCTGGATCGGCGTGCGGCCGCCCACGTGGCCGCTGGCCAACGCGAACGGCAATCACACCTACGGCAAGCCCGTGGTGCTGTTCGACGGCAAGACGCTCGACACGTTCACCGGTCAGACGCCGAATCGCCCGCTCGGCTGGACCGTCGTGGACGGCGTCGCGCAGAACACGCCGCCGGCGAACAACCTCGTCTCGAAAGAGAAGTTCATGGACTTCAAGGTCGAGGCGGAGTACAAGCTCGCGCCGAAGGGCAACAGCGGCATCTACCTGCGCGGGCGATACGAGCTGCAGCTGTACGACGACCTGACCGGCGATCCGAACACACGCCCAGAGCACAAGCACATGGCGATCTACGGCCGGACGCCGACGACGACCGAGGCGAGCAAGCCGGCCGGCGAATGGCAGCGCATGGAAGCCACCATCGTCGGCAACCGGGTGACGGTGACGCTGAACGGCACGCGGGTGCACGACAACGCCGTGATTCTCGGCATCACCGGCGGCGCGCTCGACAACGACGAGCTCACGCCCGGCCCGATTCTCATTCAAGGCGATCACGAGCAGGTGTGGGTGCGGAAAGTGGTCGTTACACCTATCACCAAAGCGGGAGGGTAGCTGGCTCGCAACTTAGAACTTAGAACTCTGAACTTAGACCTTCAAAGCTTCCGCAGTTCTGAGTTCTAAGTTCTGAGTTCTAAGTTTCGAGCGTCAGTTTCTAAACGTCACGCTCGACAACGACACCAGCGGCTGACTGCCCTTCGCGCCTTCATTTCTGAACACCAGATACACATCACGCCGGCCCGTCGTCGCCGGGATCGGGACGGCGATCGCGGCCTGCGGCCGGCCGCGGCCGACGGCGGCGAGCTGCGCCTCCGGCGATCCTTCCTGCAGCGTCACGCTCTTCACGTCGGCCTGGCCGGCGACGACGGCCGTCGGCGAGCCGAACCGGACCTCGATCGTGCCGCCGACAAACCCTTCGCGTGTCGGCGCCTGGGCGCCGAGCGCAATCTGCTTGATGCCGGTGAGATCGAGATCCTTGAAGACGATGTACGAGCCCGGGATCCCGACGACGGTCTCTGTCGCGCCGTTTGCCTCGAACCTGGTGGTCGCGCCTCCGCTCAACGCGTCGGCGCGAACGGCGCTGATTTCCGTGCTCCGGCGCACCGCCACGTCTTCGACCGTGTGCGCCGGCAGGTTGCCCGCGCCCTTGTCCGTGTAGACCGCGCGGACGACGAACGAACCTCGTCCGTTGTCGCCGTCGGGAATCTGCGCCGGAATCGAGCCCTGCACGGCCGGCGCCGCCGCCGTCTTGTCGTTGACGCTCAGCATGTACTGCACGATCGATCGGGCTTCGTGCAGCGTGAGACCGGGATGCGCGGGCATGTTCGTCTCGCCCCACACGCCGCTGCCGCCCTCCCGGATTTTCGCCGCCAGCTTATCCAGGGCACTCGCGTCCGACTGGTACTTCTCCGCCAACTGCGTGTACGACGGCCCGTTCGACTTCGTCTCCACGTTGTGGCACGTCTTACAGTCGCTCATCTCGATCAGCGCGCGCGCGACCGCGTGGCGCGTTGAAGGGCCGACCTTTTCGTCTTCTGGCTGACGAAGCGCCGATATGTCGAACCCTTCGCGCACGTAGTCGGCGCTGACGGAAACCTGCGACAGCGGAATCTGGCCGGCGGACAGCTTTCCGTCCTCGCGATCGCTGATGTCGACCGTGTACTGCAGCGGCTGATTCGGGAAGAAGAACGTCTCATTGCCCGGAATCCGGACCTTGACGGACGGCACGTCGTTGCCGGCCACGATTCTGACGAGCGCGCTGTCTTCGGCGCCGTGCGAGTCGGTTGCGGTGAGCGTCGCGAAATACACGCCGGCGCGATCGAACGGCACCGTGACGTCCGCGCGCCGGAACGTGCGCGCCGGACCGCCGCCCTCAGGCTCGACCGTCCACACGTACGTCAGCGGATCGCCGTCGTAGTCGACGGTGCCCTTGCTCGACAGCGCGGCGCGGAACGGGACCGGGCCGCCAATTCGATCGGACGACGCCAGGACCTTCGGCTTGCGATTGCCCCCGTTGTACTCGATGCGGACCAGCTTGGCGTCGTTGCTCTTCTGAAACCACTGGCTGCCGTACTCGAGGACGTACAGATCGCCATCGGGCCCGAACTTCATGTCGATCGGTTCGATCGGTTTGTAGGAGGCCAGGAAGCGCTCCATGGATCGATAGTCGCCACGCTCGTCCATCGTGACCGACATGATCCAGCCGCGCGAAAGATCGGCGATCAGCCATTTGCCCTCGTAGTAATCCGGAAACGCGCGCGGGGCCGAGGCGAAATCCGCGCGCCGGAACACGGGGCCGCCGACCGATGACCGCGCGCCGGTGCCGACGAGCGGAAACTTGTCGGACGCGCCGTAGGGGTACCAGATGAATGCCGGCTGCGCCGGCGGCAGGTCGCGGAGTCCGGTGTTGTTGACCGACGTGTTGATCGGCTTCGCGGAATTCTTCTTCTCGAGCGGCTGCCCTTTCACGAAGTCGTAGTACGGAATCGCTAGGTTGTCGGCGATGAAGTACGGCCATCCGAAGAATCCGGGCGCCCGCGCCTGGTTGAACTCGTCGTAGCCGCGCGGGCCGTTCTCGGTGTCCTGGCTGGCATCCGGCCCGACATCGCCCCAGTACAGCCAGCCGGTTTTCGAATCGATCGACACGCGCCACGGATTCCGGACGCCCATGACGTAGATCTCCGGGCGCGTGCCCGCCGTCCCCGGCGCAAACAGGTTGCCCGGTGGAATCGTGTACGTCCCGTCGGCTTCCGGATGGAGGCGCAGAATCTTGCCGCGCAGGTCGTTCGTGTTCGCCGACGTCCGCTGATCGTCCCAGTTGGCGCGGCCCGGCCGCTCGTCGGTCTGCGCGTACTGGCTCACGTTGCCGGTGTTGTTCCCGACGGTGAGATAGAGGTTGCGCTGCGCGTCCCAGGTCATGCCGCCGCCGGTGTGACAGCACGTTTCGCGCTGCGTCGAGTATTCCAGCACGGTGACTTCCGAATCCTCGACGAGCTGGTCGTCGTCTCGCAGCACCCAGCGCGCGAGCACGTGCTTCAGCGCGCTCGGATGCGCGTAGAGCATGAAGACCCAGCGCGTTTTCGCGAAGTCGGGATCGAGCGACATGCCGAGCAGCCCTTCCTCGGCTTCCCGCGCCACGCCGGCGGCGTTCGTGTACTTCGTGTTGACCGGCAGCGTGGCGATGAGCTTCACGCGCTTGGTCTGCGGGTCGTAGACCTTGAGCGCGCCTTTGCGCTCGATGATGTACACGCGCCCATCGGGGATGACCTCGAAGGCCATCGGCTCGTCGAGCTCACCGCCAGGCACGAGCACAACCGGTGCGAAGCGGTTGTCGTCGGGCTTGGCGGAGCTCGCGCGTTGCGCGCCGAGGCTGACGAACAGACAGATCAGCAATGAGGCAACGAGGCAATGCGGCAGTGGGGCAATGATTGCCTTATTGCCCCATTGCCTCATTGCCACATTGCCTCATTGCCACATTGCCACATTGCCCCACTGCCCCATTGCTTACTTCAGCGCATCTTTGCAGAACTGCAGGCACTTGGCGACCTCGGCCACCGGATCTCCGCGATATTCGAACTCGATATTGGCCGGGATATCGTACCGCTTCTCCTTGAGCAGCCGCAGCACCGGCGCGAGCGGCGCATCGCCCTCGCCCCAGGGCACGTAGGAGTCGCTCTGACCGCGTCTCATATCTTTCAGATGGAGGTTGGTGATGCGCGCGTGGTTGGCTTCGAGGAACGCGATCGCATCGAAGTTGGCCGCGGTGAAATGGCCGACGTCGAGGTTGATGCCATGGAGCTTCGAGAACGACGTCACTGCGGCAAAACTCTCCGGCGTCGCGACCTCATCGGGATCGGTGACGTCCGAGTGGCCGTGATAGCCGACCATCAGCTGATGCTTCTCAGCGAACGGCGCCACACGTTTGGCGACGCTCACCTGCGTGGATGTCGACATCGCCTTCACGCCGAGCGCCTTCGCCATCCGGAAGCCGTATTCGATCTGCTCGTCGGTGATGTTGCGGCTCATGTTGTAGCAAAGCAGTCGCAGTTCGATCCCGGCGTCGTCGAACCTGCGCCGCACGCCTTTGAAGGCCGGCTCTGCCGCTGACGCGCGCCATTCGACGAGCTCGGGGTTCGGTGCGCCACGGCCACGCCCGCGGCGGGCAGGAGCACCCGCGAGCGATTCCGCGTGGTTCGACATCAGCTCGACCTCGCCGATGCCGATCTGCACCATCGCTTTGAGGATGTCCTCGGCATTCGACATGTCGCGGAAGCTGTAGGTGATCGCGCCGACCTGCACCCCGCCGAACCGCGACGGGATGGGCTTCTGGAAAACAACTGGCCACCGCGCGCGCACAATCGAGGCCGGCACACCGGCGAGCGCCAGGCGGCCGAACTCGCGTCGTGTGCAGGCCATGGCTACTTCTCCACGATGACGCGGAAGCCGCCGTAGGACATGCGCTTCATGTCAAAGGGCATGTCCATGCCCTGCATCATCTCCGCGAGGCGCGGATCTTTCATGACCTTTCGATTCACGCGATCGCGATGGGCGCGTGACTGGTAGACGATCCACGCGAAAATCACCGTTTCACCGCTTTTCGCGCGGGCGACGCGGGGGAAGGCCGTGCCCCATTTGACCTTCAGGTCGTCGCCGACCGCTTCGCGATACTCGAGCGCGCCGTGCTCGCGCCACACCTTCGCGGCGAGCCGCGCCATCTTCTTGTAGCGTTCGATGTTCCGTCTGGGAATCGGCAGCAGGAATCCGTCGACATACGGCATGGGTTCAGTCTCCGTTTTTCTCTCGTACGTAGGGCGGATTGATTCCCAAATCCGCCTGACAGAGGCGGACTTGGAGGTCAGTCCGCCCTACGGGTTCAGTCCGCCACGAGTTCAGTCCGCCCTACATCATCAACTCGCCGCGTGACCGGTCCGCAGCGCGTACGCCCAATCGGTCCGGCCGACTTCACGGGCACGCAGCGCCGCCGCCTCCCAGTCGTAGACGACCGATCGGAATTCGACCCGCCAGTTCGCGCCGACGCGTTGAACGACGGCGTATCGCGCGTGAGGGGAACCGCTCTCCATGGTATGCGGATGCGGGGCCTCCGTGCGATACGCGGGCAGCCCGATGCTGCCGGGATTCACGACCAGCGGCCCGTTCGGCGCCTGGACGATGCCGGGCACATGGCTGTGGCCGCACAACACCAGCGACACCTCGGACGGCTGGCTCGCGAGCAGGACACCAAGTTGGACGCCGGTTCGACGATGGACGCCGTTCTCGGTCACGTCTTCGAGGAGGGTGGTCGAATCGCTTTTCGGCGTCCCGTGGCACGCCAGAATGCCGTCGAAGATGAACGGCGGCTCGTGACCGTCGAGCCACGCACGCCGCGCGTCGGTCAGCGCCGTTCGGGAATGCGATTCGGTGGCGCTCGGCGACTCCGACGGCGTGCTGAGCAAGTCACGATCCGTGTTCCCGCGCACGCTTCGCATCGCGATTGGCATCAGCAGTTCCGCGGTTCCGGCCGGATCGAGCGCGCCAAAGAGACTGTCGCCGAGGTTGACAGTGACATCGGCCGGCGTGCGCGACAGATCCTCCAGCACGGCTTCGAGCGCCCAACGATTGCCGTGAATGTCCGAGAGCACCGCGACTGAGGGGGAAGTGTTCATTGCTGCAGATCCCAACTCTTTCGAAACAAACGCATCCGCATGGTGTCGAGCATGAACTCGCGCTCGTAGACGAGACCGTTCTTGACCAGCACATGCTGCGACGCCAGATTCCCGGGCGTCGTCACGCCGACCACGGTCGACTGACGCAGCCGGTTCCGGGCCAAGTCCAGGCAGACCCGGGTGACCTCGGACGCGAAACCCCGACGCCAGAACGCCGGATAGAAACCATATCCGACTTCGACTTCATCGACGCCTTCGACCAGAAGATGACGGAGAACGGCCCGGCCGATCACGTCATTCCGATCATGTTCGCGGAGCATCCACAAGCCGAACCCGTGCTCATCCCAATGACGAAGATTGCGATCGAGATAAGCCTGCGTCTGAGACTCGTTCCGGACGCCACCGAGATGCTCCATGACCTTCGGATCGCTGTCCATCCGCAGCAGATCGGCAAGGTGGGCGGGCCTCAGCCGCTCGGCGCGCAAGCGCTCCGTCGCAAACCCGTTTGGAAATTCATCGCTCGTCGTCACCGGGGCGGCCGGCCGAGGAGAAACGTGACCAGGCTCGACACCGGACCGACACCCAGCGTATCGACCAGTCCTTCGGGCATGATCGACACCGACGACTTCTTCCGCTCCGCAATCTGCGCCTTCAGGACTCGAACCGGCTTGTCCGGCGCCTCGCCGGTGACGAGGACGACCGCCTGGACGTTTTCGCTCTTCACCATGCCCGAAATCACGTCGCCCGCCTTCGTCTTGATGAGGGCCATCTCGTACTGGTCCGACATCGTCTTCGACGGCCAGAGGATCGATTCGACGATGTCTTTCTTTTTCAGGCGGCTCGTGACGGTGGTGAGATCCGGCCCGACGTCTTTCCCGATGGCGCCGAACTTGTGGCACTGCGCGCAGAGCTTGTCGTAGACCTGCCGCCCCTCATCCGCCGACGCGGGCGCCGGCGGCGGCTCCGCCATCAGGCGATCGAACAACTGTTCCCGGGTGAGCGGGCCTTGGTCGGCGCGTACGCACACCGCGACGGCGGCGCCAATCGCCATCGCAAACGTGACGAACGAACGGACGCGGGTGATGCGCGCGATTTTGTTATCTTATCGCGCGTGAAGCCGATCGGGATGGGGCTCATCGGCGCGGGATTCGTCGGTCCGCACCACATCGATGCGGTGCGGCGGCTCGGGTACGTCAAGGTGGTCGCGCTCGCCGCGAGCAGCGAGGCGTCGGCGCGATCGAAGGCCGACGCGCTGGGCGTGCCGAAAGCGTACGGCGATTTCCAGCGCCTGCTCGACGACGAGGAGGTCGACGTCGTGCACAACGCGACGCCGAACTATCTCCACTATCGCATCAACGCCGCCGCCATCGCGCGCGGGAAGCACATCGTCTCCGACAAACCGCTGGCCATGACGTCGGCCGAGGCGCGCGCGCTGCGCGATCAGGCCAAAGCGGCAAACGTCGTTCATGCGGTCACGTTCAATTACCGCGGGAATCCGCTCGTGCAGCAGGCGCGAAACATGATCGCGCGCGGCGACATCGGACGGCCGCACTTCGCGCACGGGTTCTACCTTCAGGATTGGCTGCTGAAAGACACCGACTACTCGTGGCGGCTCGAGCCGGACAAGGGCGGCCCGACGTCGGCGCTCGGGGACATCGGCTCCCACTGGTGCGATCTCGCGCAGCACGTGACGGGGCTCCGCATCGTCGAAGTGCTGGCCCACATCACGACCGTGATCCCGGAGCGCAAGAAACCCTCGCGATCGCGCGAGGCCTTTCAGGCGGCTGGAGACGAAGAGGCCTTCGAGCGCGTCCAGTCGCCGCTGGAAGATCTCGCAAGCGTGATCGTGAAATTCGCGGGTGGCGCGAAAGGCGCGTTTTCGGTCGGCCAGGTCTGCGCCGGGCACAAGAACGATCTGCAGCTCGAAGTGTGCGGCGCGAGCGGATCGCTCAAGTGGCGGCAGGAGCAGCAGAACGAGCTGTGGATTGGCCGCCGCGACGGCCCGAATCAACTCCTGGCCAAAGACCCTTCCCTGCTCGATGACGCCGCGCGGCGCTATGCGCATCTGCCGGGCGGCCATCAGGAGAGCTGGGCCGACGCGTTCTGCAACGTGATGCGGGACATCTACGACGTGATCGCCCGCGGACCAAGCCCTGCCGAACCGCGGCCGCCGGCGTTCGCCACGTTCGAAGACGGCTACCGCGCCGCCTGCATCGTCGACGCGATCCTCGCGAGCGCAAAGCAGGGCGGCGTCTGGACCAAGGTGCAGAACTGAGACGCTGACATGCCGATCCGCGCGTTCGAGCCCCGGTTCATGAAGATCGGCATCCTGACCGCCGCGATTCAGGAGCTGACGCCGCGCGAGATCCGCGATCGCGATCCGGATCGCGCCATCGAGGACTGGGTGGCGTATGCGGACGAGCTTGGCGCCGACTACATCCAACTCTCCGCGGCCCTGCATCCGTCGGAGACGGACGTGCCGCCGGAGGCGATGCTCGATCCGGTGGCGAACACGCTCGACCTTCGGAAACCGTTCGATACGGAGCGCGCCCGGCGCGTGGAAGCGAGCCTGGCGGCGAATCGGCTCGGCATCTCGGACATCGGCTACTTCGACAACATGCTGCACCACGACCCCGTCGTGCGCGGCAAGAAGCACGACTTCATGCGCCGCGTGTTCGACGCGGCCGCACTCCTTGGCGTCGGCGCCGTCTGCGGCTTCGTCGGACGCAATCAGCAGCGCAGCATGGACGAGAACCTGCTCGACTTCGAGGAATGGTTCGTGCCGCTGCTCGTCGAGGCAAAGGCGCGCGGGCTCATCTATCGCGTCGAGCAATGTCCGATGCCCGGCTGGACGATCGGCGATAACTTTCACAACAACATCGCCTACACACCCGGAACCTGGATCGCCCTGCATCGCATTTGCGAGAAGCACGGCGTCGGCGACGAGTTTCGGATCCACTACGACCCGTCTCACGCAATCCTCATGGGCCAGGACACCCGATCGATTTTTCAATCGCTCAAGGACGCCGGGTACAACTTCCTGATCGGCGGGTTCCACGTGAAGGGACAGGTCATCGACGCGCGCGGGATCGCGACCTGGGGCTACGGCGGACAACCCGTGCAGCGCGGCGACTGGCCGCACGGCATCGCGTCCGAGAAGCCGGCCGAGCAGCTCAACGCCTGGAAGAAACAGGTGGCGATCGCGGAGCACGAATTGCCCGGCACAGCACGTCACGATCCGCTGGCATATCTGCAGAATCGGACCGTCGATTGGCTCGATCACCAACTGGCGGCGCGCGAGCTGCTGGCGCTCGACGTCGCCAATACACACCTCGTCGTCGAGCACGAATATCCGAAAGCACGGATTCAGGACCGCGATCGGCTGACGCCGATCCTGCGCGGCTCGCTCGCGTTCGTGCGGCATATCGATGAGGCGGCCGCGTGTCTGTTCGCCCTGCAGCACGAAGTCCTTCCGGCGCAGGGAATCCCGGTGCAGGGAATCGGGCGAGAACCGTTCAGGAGCTGACGCAGAGAAGCTAGGAAGCCGGGAAGCCTGGGAGCAAGAGCTCGCGTTCAAGCTTCCGAGCCTGAGCTCGCTCGAGTCCTCAGCCGAATTACTCATACTGCACCCGAGTGATCTGGCTTCCAGGCTTCCGCGCTTCCCAGCTTCCAGGCTCTCAATCGCCAGACCAGTGCTATTCTCAGCATTCCGAAGGCCAGGAGGATGTATGAAGACAGGTGTGCCCATCTTGCGGGATCGTGCGTGGTTCGTACGCGTCGCGTCCATCTCGCTCATCGCGTTGTTGCCGCTCGCGCTGCTGGCGCAAGGTCCGGCTCAATCGAGTCAGGCGAACCGGCCGCAGGCGGCCGCCCAGTCGAATCCCAATTGGGCTGACGAGATCCTCAACAAAGAAGGCTACGTCATGCCGCCGCCGGAGCTGGCCTCGGCGGTGCTGGCGCCGCGTCACTTGAACGTGACGTTGAGCACGATCAGCCCGGACAAGAAGTGGTTTCTGAACGAGACCGGCGACGGGCCGACGCCGATTGCGGTCTACTCGAAGCCCTTCGACGAGCTGGGCGGCGTGTTCATCGATTCCAAGGCGAATCGTTCGCGCGCGCTGACGCTGCGGAGCAACGTCGCCATACAAGTGATCTCGGCCACCGACGGATCGAAGAAACCGGTCGCCATTCCGCCGGGCGCGCGCGTCTCTGGCGCGCGATTCACTCCCGACGGGCTCGGCGTTGCGTACTTCGTGCATGGCGAGGACGCCACGCACATCTGGATCACCGACCTCGCGTCGAACAAGCCGCGTCAGATCACCAAGACGCCGCTTCAGGCGACGCTCGTGACGACGTTCGAGTTCCTGAACAACGGCAAACAGATTGCCGTCGTCACCAGCCCCGACGGCCGCGGCCCGAGACCCACGCCGCCGGCCGCTGCCGCGGGCCCACAGATTCGGATCTCGGAAGGCGATGACAAGAATCGCCTGCGCACGTTCCCGAGCCTGATGACGACACCGTACGATTTCGCGCTGCTCGAGTACCACTCGACGGCGCAGATCGCGGTGATCGACCTGCAGACGCTGGCGGTCACCAAGTTCGGCAAGCCCGCGATGATTCGCTCGGTGGACATGGCGCCAGACGGCAAGCACGCGCGCGTGACGCGGATGACCAAGCCGTTCTCGTACATCGTGCCGACCAGCAGCTTCGGACAAATCGAGGAACTCTGGGACGCGTCGGGAACCGTGCTCGCGAAGATCGCCGAGCGGCCGATCAACCTCGGCGTGCAGGCTGATCCGGCGGATCCGCCCGACCCGAACAATCCTCCCGCGCAGGCCGGCGGTGGCGGCGGTCGCGGCGGCGGCGAAAATCCGAACGGCAAACGTGAGCTGACGTGGCGGCCGGATGGCACGCTCGCTTATCTCGAACAGGAACCGGCGCCAGCCGGCGCAGCGGGCGGCAGAGGCGCGGGCGGTCGCGCGGCCGGCGGTGGTGGCGGACGCGCAAATGCGGATCAGGCCTCCGGCGATCAGGCTGGTGGCGGACAAGGCCGAGGCCAGCAGGGTCCGCCTCGCAAGGACCGGCTGATGCAGTGGGTGCCGCCGTTCAGCGAGAGCAGCACGAAGCAGCTCTACGAGAACCCGACGCGGATGACGGGACTTCGTTTCTCGCCCGACGGACAGATTATTTTCTTCAGTGAAACAGCCAACGGAAGCACGTCGCAGGTCGCGGTGTTCCTGAGCGATCCCGCGCAGAAGTACGTGCTCGCGCGCTCAGCCGGCGCCGGCGGACGTGGTGCCCGCGGCGGCGGTGGCGCGGCGGACGCCGCACTGCCCGATCCCGCCGGCACGCTTGTCGGCGTAGGCGGCGGTGGGGACGGCGGCGGACGTGGTGGCGGCGGTGGTGGTGGCCGGGGCGGCGGCGGTGGCGGCGGCGGTCCGGTGCTCCTCTCGAAGGACGGCAGCAGCGTGTTCTTCCAGGGGACGATCAACGACAAGAACCCGCAGGAAGTCGGACCGAAGACGTTCGTCGATCAGGTCGTCATCAAGACCGCCGCGAAGACGCGGATCTTCGAAAGCGACAATAACGGCATCTGGGAGCGCGTGTCGTCGATCCTGGATCCCGACATGAAGAAGTTCATCATCACCAAGGAAGGGCCGCAGACGGTGCCGCAGCAATTCCTGATGGAGAACGGCGCGCGGAAGCAGCTGACGAACAACGAAGACCTGCACCCTGATCTCACGAAGATGGTCATCGAGCGCTTCAACGTGACGCGCCCGGACGGCCACACGTTCCGCGTGACCGTCAACCTGCCGCACGACTATCAGAAGGGCACGCGTCTGCCGGCGTTCTTCTGGTTCTATCCGCGCGAGTACACGACGCAGGACGCCTACGACGCGCCGGATCGGCAGTTCAACAAGAACCAGTTCCAGAACTTCGGCAGCCTGTCGAAGGAGTACTTCGTCCGGCTCGGCTACGCGGTGGTCGAGAACGACGCGCCGATCTTCGGACCGCAGGGGATGATGAACAACAACTACGTCCACGATCTGCGGACCAATCTGTCGGTCACGATCGACGAGCTCGATCGCCGCGCACTGGTCGACCGGACGCGGCTGGCGATCGGCGGTCACAGCTACGGCGCGTTCTCGACGGTGAACGCGCTCGTGCACACGCCGTTCTTCAGGGCGGGCATCGCCGGCGACGGCGCCTACAACCGCACGCTGACGCCGCTCGGGTTCCAGACCGAACGGCGCGATCTGTGGGAGGCGCCGAACGTCTACCTCAACATGTCGCCGTTCCTGTCAGCAAACAACCTGACGGGCGCGCTGCTGATGTATCACGGGCTGCACGACCAGAACGTCGGCACCGATCCGATCAACTCGATCCGCCTGTTCCACGCGTTGAACGGGCTCGGCAAGACGGTCGCGCTCTACATGTATCCGCATGAAGATCACGGGCCGGCGGCGAAGGAAACGCTGCTGGATCTGTGGGCGCGCTGGGCGGCCTGGCTCGACAAGTACGTCAAGAACCCGCAGCCGATGAACAAGCCCGCGCCGGCGCCTGGTGGCAACGGCAGCGGACGCGGCGGGAACTAGAGTGGAGATTAGAGCCAATCACACATGAAGGGCATGAAGAAGCATGAAGGTCATGAAGAAGAGCTCTTATCAAAGTAAAAGCTCTTCCTTCATGCGCTTCATGTCCTTCATGTTCATCATGTGCACTCTTAAGCTTTTGACAAGCGTCGCATTGGCCAACTGAGGAGCAAATACATCCCGGCTGCAATGACGATGCCTGCGTCGATCGAGATCCACATCGACGTCATCACCGCAAGAATCGACCCCATCACGCCAAAGGCGCCGTTCACGCCCCACATCCAGGCGGTGACGCGATCCGAGTGACGGCCGATCAGGCGCAGCCCGATCGGAAAGCACATCCCCATCATGAACGCCAGCGGCGCGATGAACGCGGCCACGATCGCCGTGCGTCCGGGCATCGACCAGCCGACAGTGCCGGCGATCGCCGGCTGCAGCAGCGCCGCCTCGACAAGCGCCAGCGCGCCGATGAGCAACGGGATTCGGTTCGCGAGTCGCCCACGCGACTCCAGACGATCCGAGAAGAGGCTGCCGAGGCCCGCGCTCAGGATCATGAAGAAGAGCACGATCGAGAACGCGTACGTGGGATGACCCAGATAGACCGAGAACCGCTGCAGGAGCGGAATCTGCACGAACATGAATCCGAGCCCGATGAGCGAGAAGTAGACGAGCGCCGAGCGGAACACGGGGGCCGGCACGTCGGGACGGCCGAGCCGGAGGAGCGGCCAGCCGATGATCGCCGCCACGAGCGCCGACGCGATCCAGGCCAGCAGAACCAGTGTCCGCGTGGCGTGCAGATTCCCGCTGACGACGCCCTCGCTGCGATAGTTGACGCCGGCGATGCTCGCCAAGGAACTGGGTTTGAGCAGGTTGAAGAAGAACGGCCGGCGATCGGTGGGCGGCCCGAAGTCGAGCATCCGATCGCGCGTGGCCGCCGCGAGATCGTCGAGCGACGTCGCGGCCGTGATGCGCGTGAACCGCTCGTCTCGCGGCGGCGTCCACGGCGTCACGCGAAGGTCGAACTCGGAGTCGGCCGCGCGCCGGTCGAGAATCGTCCGATCCGCGGCGGTAAACGCCGACGGCGACACCATCAGCGTCGCCACGCGCTCGCGTGACACCAGCACGAGGTGGTCGCGCGGCGAGGCGACGCCGAAATCCAGCAGCGCCGCGACCCCAAGCGACAACAGCCGCGTCGTCTCGGAGACGTTGCCGGGATCGAACCAACGCGACACGCTGAACACGCCCGTCGGCGTGAGCGACCGCAGAAAGACCTGCCACGCCTCGCGCGTGTAGAGGCCGTTCTCGCTGAGCGTGAACGCGCCCGCGCCGGTCGCCGCCCACGTGTCGATCAGCGACATCTGCAGCACGTCGAACCGCTCGCCCGCCCTCGTGAGATAGGAACGGGCCTCGTCGTGAACCAGTCGTACGCCCGGATAGTCCGCGACGCGCGAGAAATCCCGGTACTTTCCTTGGAGCGCGCCCAGAATCGCCTTATTGATCTCGATGCCGGTAATGGACGGACTGCCGAACCGGATCGCGGTGAGGACGTCGCGGCCGCCGCCGACGCCGATTACCCCCGCCTTGCCGCGCCGCAGGTGGTACGGCAGCGCCGTGACGTCGTACTCGACCCACTCGAGCGACGCGGGATTGCCGTCCCATTGCGTGATCGCCGTGCCGGCCTGCCCGTCGATGTTCGCGTGCGCAATCATCACGGGCGGGTGCGGCGCGTCGATCCCCGCGCCCCAGTACTGCGGCGTCTTCGCCATCGGCTTCCAGACCGACACGAACGAGTGCGCGTTCCACTTCGAGTAGTCGACGATGTCGTCGCGCAGCCAGAGCCATTGATCCTTGGGATACATGATGCCGAGCGGACGGTCGGATCGGGCATTTGCGGCGGCGCCGATGACGAGCAGCGCGCCGATCACCGCCGGCGTCAGGCCCGCGCGGCCGTCGTATCGCGCGAAACACCAACTGGCGGCGGCGCAGCATGCGCCGACGGCGATGGCCGTCGACGTGATGTCGGTTTGTTCAAGCATCAGCACAATCGCCAGACATCCGGCGGCCGCGCCGATCAAATCCGCGCCGTAGAGCAGCCCGGGCCGTGCGCCCGTCCGCGTCAGCGCGAGCGTCACCGCGACGCCTGAAATCACGAACGGAATCGTCAGCACGAGCGTGGCGACCGTCAGCGCGGCAATCTCCGACGGCGGAAACCCGTGCATGCCGGGAAACGGCATGGCCAGATTGGCGACGTGCGAGAGGGGTATCGCAAGCGCGAGCGCGAGCGAAATGCCCGGCAGCAGGCGCCGCGCACGTTCAGGCGCGAACAGCTCGCCCCCGACGAACACCAGCACCGCCCCGCCGGCCATGCCGAGCATCGCCACCGACACGGCGAGAAACGACAGGTGATACCAGGTGACGACCGACAACAGACGCGTGTCGAGCACCTCGAGCATCAGCGTCGCCAGCGTCACGAGGAAGAGGCCCGCGGAGAGCCACGCCGTACGGCCAGGCAGGGACGTCGTAACCAAAGACTGCGATCTTATCAGGGACGATTTCGGGAAGGCCTTTGACAGGTGCTCGGCCGCCTCATAGCATTGGCGCGCTCATTTCGAAGGAGACGCGTATGACAGCTCCCCGGGTGTGGAAAGTGTGCACGGCGATCGCGATCACCCTGTTTCTCGCCGCGACCGCCAGCTCGACGTTCGCGCAGGCCAAGGATCCCGTGCAGGGAAAGTGGACGCTCAACCTCGCCAAGTCGAAATACAACCCAGGCCCGCCGGCGAAGAGCGGTGCCATCGTCTTCAGCCCATCGGGTGCCGACGGCGTGAAGGCCGTCTTCGACGGTGTGACGGGAACCGGGGAGAAGGTCCACTGGGAATACACCGGCAATCACGACGGTAAGGACTACCCGATGACCGGGAACCCTGACGCCGACACGATCGCGCTGAAACGGATCAACGCGAACTCGGTCGAGACCACTTACAGGAAGGGCGGAAAACCGACCGTGGTCAATGTCCGGACCGTGTCCGCGGACGGCAAAACGCTCACCGTGACGGTGAAAGGCACGAACGCCCAGGGTCAGAAGGTCGACCATCTGTTGATCTTTGAAAAGGGGTAGAGATCAAGAAGGTTCCGGGGTTCCGGGGTTCCGAAGTTCTGGGTTCCAACTTCGCGTGAACCTCGGAACTCCGGAACCTCGGAACCGACTGATCTCTAGTCCGTAAATTCCTTCGCCAGATCCACGAACTCTCCGTGCGGCGCGAGCTCCCGATACTCGCGCCAGTGACGCTTGGCCTCGACTGATCGGCCCAGCTTCTCGAGGGTCACCGCCAGATAGAAATGCGCTTCCGGGTAGGTCGGATTGATCGTCAACGCGTCACGGTAGGCGCTCACGGCCTCGGCGTACCGCGCGAGGTCGTGATGGATGTTCCCGAGGTTGAAATAGGCCTCGAAGCAGTCCACATCGACGCGGATCGCTTTCTCGTACAGCGCTTCGGCCTCGACGAGCTCATCGCGCTCGTAGTGGATGTTTGCAAGATTCACGATCGCGGGGACGATCTGCGGGTCAAAGAGAACGGCGCGGCGATACGCCGCGGCCGCCGCCTCCATATCCCGCTCTTCTCCATCGTCGAGCTCGGCGCCTTCGAGGAAGTACTTCGCCGCGAGCGATTGATTCGCCGCCGCAAGCTGCTGCGAGCGTGATTCCGGGAAGAGCGTCATCTCGGCAGGCGGCGCCGCCGGCAGCGACACGACCCGCGCGGGTGGACGATCCGAGCGCGACGGGTGAAAGTCGAAGGCGAGCTGCCCTTTCTGTTCAGACGACAGGACCCGCAGAATCGTGCTGAGCGACGCGCCGCGCTCCAGCTCGCCCGCCGCGTACCTCACGACGTGAAGATCCTGGAACGAGTATCGCCCAGCCGTCGGCCGGACGAGCCCCCAACGCTCGAGATACCGCAGGTGCTCGTCCCGCAGCACCGGATACATGCCCCGGAGATCGCGCGCCGAGTAATACCGCGTGCGCAGGGTTTCGAGATCCGGCAACCCCGCTTCGCGGCACAGCTCGCTCTCACTCAGGACGCGGTTGACGTGGGACGGGACCTCGCTCGCCTCCTCGCCGGTCACGACAATCGTCGTCCTCGGCGTGAGATCGGACGCGAAGACGCCGCCCAGCCGTTCGACGATGGCACGGGTATCCCGTTTGGAGAGCAGACTCAACCTGCCGACAACGGAGACGTGCTGGCCGGCAAACGGATGATCGGCGGATGGTGTCGCCACGAATATCGACGTGTCGTTGTCAAGATGGAACGACCATACGTCGTTGTCAAGACCCGTGGCGACGTTGAGGCTATGAGGCTTTGAGGCTCTGAGGCGTTGAGACGTCGAGCCCTTACGGGCGTGAGGCGGCTCATCGCCCGTGGCCTCATCGCCTCATCGCCTCATGGCCTCATAGCCTCATAGCCTCATAGCCTTTGTATGATGAACCGTGCTTCTCGCGTCCGACGTCGGTGGCACCAAGACGCTGATGGGCCTCTACCGACCGGGCGGCGAGCGGCCAGCCCCTGCGGTCGTCCGCGAGTACGCGACACCCGACTTCAACAGTCTCGATGACATCGTCCAGACATTCCTGGAAGAGACCGGCGCGAGCGACATCGATGCGGCGTGCATCGGGGTCGCCGGACCGGTCACCGGACTCGTTGCACGGCTGACCAATGTCCCCTGGCTGGCGGACGCGTCGCTGCTTGCCGAGCGGCTGGACGATCGGCCGGTGCAGCTGGTGAACGATCTCGAAGCCATGGCCAACGCGGTGCCTGTCCTCGAGCCGGACGAGCTGGCCGTTCTGCAGGGAGGCGTCGCCGTGCCGACGGGAAATGCTGCCCTCATTGCCGCCGGCACGGGCCTCGGCGAGGCGCTGCTGCACAACGTCAATGGCCGGTTTCTGCCCTCGCCGAGTGAAGGCGGCCACGCGGACTTTGCGGCGCGAACGCCGCGCGAGCTGGCGCTCGTGCAGGAACTGTCGCGCATTCACGGACGAGTCGACAACGAGCGGGTCATTTCCGGTCCGGGTCTCGTCAACGTGTTCCAGTTCACGCACGGTAGTCAGGATCCGGGCAGTGCCTGTCGCGAGATCGGCCGGGACGTCGACGCGCACGAGCTCCCGGCGGCCATCAGTCAGGCGGCCATGGAAGGGCGCTGCCGGAGATGCGCCGAAGCCTTCCAGATGTTCATCGAGGCGTATGGCGCGGAGGCAGGCAACCTGGCCTTGCGTGCCGTGGCGACGGCCGGACTCTACATCGGCGGCGGCATCGCGCCCAAGATTCTTCCGGCGCTCGAGGACGGGCGATTCATGGCCGCGTTCCGCGACAAGGAGCCGATGGTCGACTTGCTTCGCACGCTGCCGGTCATGGTCATCCTCAATCGGCAGGCCGGTCTTCTGGGCGCGGCGGTCAAGGCCGCGGCCCTCCTGGCAGAGTGATCACCGGGTTTGATTCAGGTCGTTACATCGATTTGACACGCTTTCTGTTCAGGTCATAGCATCGCCGCCAAGCGAGACGGCGAGGGTGTCGCTCACCCGTGCTGTCTCCTCAAAGGATGGAGGACTCATGCGTCAGAAGTTTGTCTTTTTATGTCTCGCGGTGTGTCTGCTCGTGCCAGCGGCAGCGCTCGCGCAGCAGACCGGATCGGTGTCGGGCGTCGTGCTCGACCAGACTGGCGGTGTTCTTCGCGATGCGACAATCCGGATCTCGGGCGACCAGCTCCCTGCGGGCCGCACCATACAGTCGGACGCCAACGGAATGTATCGGTTTCCGTTGCTGATGCCCGGCCAATACGTGGTCACCGTCGAAAAAGCCGGAATCGGAAAGACGTCGCGCACCGTGGTCGTCGACATCGATCGCGACACGCAGCTCGATTTGACGATCGGCGTGACGACGACGGAGACCGTGGCGGTCGTTGCGACGACGCCTGTCGTCGACGTGAGGTCGACCGAAGTCAACTTCAACTACAAAGCTTCGGAGATCGAGGCGCTTCCGCTGCAGAAGAACTACTCGGGTCTCTTCCAACTGATTCCCGGTGTGGCCGACAACAACAGCTTTGCGCCGTCGGGAGGCGCTAGCCGGCAGGACAACAAGTACTTGATCGACGGGGTCGACATCACCAACCCCGGGTTTGGCTACTTGTCGACAGAAGTCAATGGCCTCGACATCGCCGAATTCCAGGTGAAACGGGGCGCCATCACGGCCGAGTTCGGACGCGCCACCGGCTTCGTGACCAACGCGGTCAGCCGGTCGGGCACCAATACCCTTCACGGCATCGCCAACGTCGAGTGGCGGCCACAGTCCTTCAGCGCGGACGAAAACGCGCTGAATCCTTCCGGCGAGATCGTCAAGATCAACAACACGGTCAGCCGGCACTTCGAGTCCGGCAGTCTCGGCGGACCGATCGTCAAGGATCGCCTCTTCTTCTACGGGTCCGCGATGTGGAGCCAGATTGACACGACGGATCGAACCAACGCGTTGGGGGCGGTGCCGGATAAGACCGTCAAGACCCCGGAGTTTTTCGGAAAGCTTACTGGTCAGCCGACGCCGACGATGTTCATCAACGGGGGATTCCGGTATCGGCCGAGCGATTGCGACTTCTGCGGCATCGGGAACACCCAGGCCGCATCGGTCGCGATGAATACCGAATCGGACGCGAAGGTGGCGACCGTGACCTGGAACTGGTTCGTGTCCAGCCGCATGATCGTGGATGCCCGTTACATCCACATGGAGGAGAACTCTACGAATCTGCCGCTCACGGACCTGGGTTTCCAGCCCGCGTTCAATCCGAACGATCTTGCGAGCATGGGTCAATACACCGACACGACCGGGCCATTTTCGGTGACGCGCGGCGTGTGGAACCTCAGGTCGGAGGTAGTGAACTATAACCGTGACGAATTTCGCGCGAGCTTCAGCCAGTTTTTCGACTTGGGGAACACCAATCACGAACTGAAAGCGGGGTTCAGCTTCGAGGAAGGGTCAGAGACACTCGAGCGCAAGTCGAACGGATGGGGCATCCTCGCGATCGTCGGCACAGGAGGCTCGCAGATTCAGGCGACGTACTACCCGGAACAACCGGCGCAGGTGTCCCCCGGCCGAACTTACAGTCTCTTTGTGCAGGACAACATCAGCCTGGGCTCGCGGGTTGTCGTGAACGCGGGCGTTCTGCTGAACCGTGACGAATTCGCGCAGGAACTCCAGACCAAGAACACGTTCCTGACGTTCGGGTTCGGCGATGAGATTCAACCACGCCTCGGCGTGAACTATCAGCTGCGGCAGGCGGTTGGAGACAAGGTGTACGCGAATTGGGGCCGGTACTACGCGATGGACCAGAAGAGCAGCGCGCGCTCGCTGGCGCCGTCCCGGTTGTTCCTCAGCGACGCGTTGTTCAATCGGACGACGGGTGCCTTCATTTCGGACATCCCGCGCGCGAGCACGACCGGCAAAGGGATCGACCCCGGCCTCAAGCCTACGTATACGGACGAATGGCTCGTCGGCTATGGAACGCCGCTGGCGAACGTCTGGGGTGTAGACATCTTTTACATCAATCGTGAATCGTTCGATTTCATCGAAGACGTTCCCGCCTCGCTTCCGGCGAGCGGGCCGTTCCACGCCGCGCAGCTTGTCGGAGCGGAACGGAAGTACCGGTCACTGACGATCGAGCTGTCACGCCGGCTCGCGAACAACTGGGCGCTGACTACCAGCTATTCGTGGAGCCGCCTCGAAGGCAACTTCGATCTCGACTACAGCTCAGGGGCCGTGTTCAACACGTCCTCGGCCATTCAGGACGGTCCGGGAGAGTTCGTGCAGGACCGCTACCGGAACGGTCCGCTTGGCCAGGATCGCCCGCACGTGTTCAAGGTCTTCGCGTCGTACATGCCACCGATGGTTCCCAACCTGACACTCGGCGGGTATCTCCGCGCACAGAGCGGCGCGACATGGGCGGCCCGCGGCATCGACTGGGACAACGGTTTGCGGCGATATCTGGAACAGGCTGGTTCCCGCAGAGTCGAGAGCTGGACGAATCTCGACATGCTTGCGGCCTACCGCATTCCGCTCCACAGCCGCACAAAACTCTCGGTCGAGGGACGCGTGTTGAACCTGTTCGGCAATCTCACGACCTTGAACGTCGACTCACGCCAGTTTCTGGATGCACGGATCCGGCCAGCTACGGCGGATTTCGCGGTGTGTGGAACCGATTACGCCTGTGCAACCGATCTGTTTAGCGCGCGCCAGACAACGAATCAGCCAAACAGCCGCTTTGGACAAGGCTCCGAATGGGCGCCCCCGCGGCGTTTTCTGCTGTCGTTCAGGGCTGACTTTTGATTAACCAGGCCATGAGGCTCTGAGGCTATGAGGCTCGAAGGAAAGCACGGTGGGGATGAAGTGTGCTCCCCCCTCCTTCGAGCCTCCGGCCCTTGAACCTTCGAGTCCCATCGTTACTTGAGGCTCGCCAGAAACTGCTTCGCCCGCGCGTAAGTTGGGTCGAGTTTCAATGCCGCTTCGGCTTCCCGGCGCGCCAAGTCCGGCCGGCCACCGTTTGCCAGTGAAACTGCGAAGTTCAACCTGATCGGTGCAGAATTCGGATCGCGTTGAACGGCCGCTGAGAACGCCGCAATCGCCTCGGGCGCTCCTCCGAGAAGGGCCCACGCGAGCCCGAGACGGTCGTAGTCCTGGGCGCTATTGCTCGCTTCGGCGGCTCGTTTCCACGCGGGCACGCTGAGATCGACGCGGCCCAGTTGCGCGAGCGCCGCGGCGAACTCACGCGCGATGTCCACGTTCCATCGATCGGGATCCAGATCGCGCACGACACGGTTAGCATCTTCCCGGCGTCCCAGCCGCGTATAGGCGAGCACGAGTAGCCGGGTTGCGGCGTCGCGCTCCCGGCCCGCACGGGCGCGCTCGAGCGCCTCGACGGCTTCCTGATCCTTTCCAGCCGAGAACAGCGCGCGGCCCGTGACAAACTGGACCGACGGTTCGTGAGGATCGAGAACCGCCGCCTGCTTGTAATGGTCCAGCGCAGCACCAAACTGATTTTGCGATTCATACAGCTGCCCGACGCGTACGTGCACGACGCCGGGATATCCGTGTCGCATCACCGCGCGCTGAATCCAGGCTTCGCCTTGCGACGTCCCGCCGTTCTGGATTTCGAACAGCCCCATCCTCACCTGCTCCTCCGCCCGTCCGTCGTCCAATCCTGTGGGCCAGGCGACGAACAGCACGAGCGCCACAGTCGCGATCATCGCGACCGCGGCGGAGCGCCAGGCGCGCTCGCGCAGCCGGTCGATCATCCACGCTGCGCCACCGCCCGCTGCGACCGTCAGCGCAATCTGAAATGGCAGTCGGTAGCGCGCGGCGACGTAGAAGAGAACAACAGAAAAGACTGAGAGCGGCGCGTACGCGGCCCAGACCCAGTACCCGGACCTATCGCGTGGCCGGGCTATGACAAGGCCGACCAAGCCGAGTGGCACAATCAACGCGGGTCCGACCACCAGCAAGGTCAACGGCCCTCTGACATCGCGCGCGAAAAACGGGAAGCTATGGTTGAGCGTGAGAAAGGTCGCGCTCAGGGCATACCGTGTCTTGCGCGCAAGCAGCCGAAGTTCCTCGCGCGGATGGCTTCGAATCCACTCGAACGCCTTGTCGAAGAAAAACCGGGACACCTCTCGCGCCGAGACCTCGTGCCCGACCGATTGACGCACAAGCTGTGTCGCATCGATCCACTGGCCCGCGATGCTCGGGCGGAGGTTCATCGGAGTCGTGTAGGTGCCATCGGCCTGGGGACCGTTGCCTGCGAGAAAGTTCCAGCCGCCATGCGACGAGATCGGTACGAATTCATGGGCGACACGCCAGTTCCGGTAGGTTGCCGGCGAGATGGCCAACACACCACCCAGCACGAAGGCGACGATGGGGGTTAGCGCTCGGATCAGAGATGATGGCTCACCCGCCGCGGTCCGTCGAATATGAGTCACGCCTCGGACGACAAGCACAGCCATCAGCAGGACGGCGAGCCCGACGAAAACGAGCAGAACATTCGGCCGATTCAGTGCGTGGAGTCCGAGCGCCACGCCGGCGGCGAGGAAGGCGGCCGGTTTCGCCTTCCGCAGGGCAGGACCGGCGCCGTGCAGTGCCCACGCCAGCAGATAAAGATCCAGGGCGGTGAGGAACGGTTCGAGCGCTGCCTGCAGGATCAGGATTTCGTAGAACGTGAACAGACCGCAGAACGTCGCGAGCGATCCAGCGAGCCACGCGGCACGCGGACTATACCAACGCCGCGCCGTCAACGCGATCAGTCCGACGGCCGCAGTGCCCAGGATGATCTGACCGAACCTGGCCACCTCGAGCGATCCGTCGCCCAGCTTCAGCAGCAGCGCAAGAACGTAGATGTAAAGCGGGGAAATGAAAAACGCGGGAGCCGGCCGGCCGAAGAAACTGGCGGGATCACTTAACCACCAATCACCCGAGGCGACGTGCCTTGCAAAATGAAAATAGTACGCGCCGTCGAGCTCGCCGGCCGGAACCAGCAGCGGATGCTGGCCGAGTGTCAAAAGCACGGCCAGCTTGACGACAAACACGCCACCAAAAGCCGCCAGAGCGACCGGAAGGTGTGCGCGGCGACGCTTGGTCACCACCGGATTGGCGCGAGCGCCGCCACGACGTTTCAGAAATGACCTCGGAGGTCATTTTACGAGGTCATTTGCACCCTGCGCGCCAGCGATCGAGCTGGCCCAGCACGGACTGGAGCCCATCGGCGCGCGTCGTCGCGAGCGCGGCGCGCAACGGATCGAGCGATTGCACGAGCTCGCCGCAGTCCGTCGCGGAATTGAAGAAGCCCGGCTTCGCAATCCAGCTCGTGACGTAGGCCACGCGCGCAACGGCCTCGTCCACATGCTTCCCCAGCGCGCTGCGGCGGAGATACTCACCCTCCAGCCGATTCAGCCGGCTGAGATGACACGGGATGAATCCTTCGCACTCACCCGGAAGGCCGTTAAGCACGCCTGCCCAGGCCAACTCGTCGGCTGAGCTCGATCGCGCGTGCTCGTCCTGAAGCCTCCATAGGTAGTTCGAGCGAATGGTCCAGAAGGCACAAATATCGCTGTAAACGACTTCGTCTGCCCTCGCGGCCAGCCAATCGCTGCATGGCGGTTGTTTGCCGCGCTGGAATGGCACGGCCTTGAGCGCACCCGTCATGGCGCGCACCCAGTACAGCGCGAGCCGGCCGGCCACTTCCGGATCCTGCGTTTCCTTCTGCGCGCGCTCGACGAGATCGACGAGCTCCGCGCGCGCCGCAAATCCATCGCCCGTGCGCGCCACACGTTCCTTGACGATGGCTTCGATAACATCGAGGCGATGCGCGGCGGTGAAGGATCGCGTCAAGCGCGACGGCAGCCAGCCGTCCTGACCGCTGATCGTGCGCACGCGCGTCCACGCGGCACTCTCAGCTCCATCGTCGAGCCGAAAGAGATCGGTGCCGAGCGGCAGCGTGGCGACAACCGCCGCGTTGTCGGCCGGGCTCGCGCGAAGCCGTACGTTGGACGCTGAGGTGATGCGAGTCGGCTCCTGCGCAGACGTCAGGAGCGCGCTCGCCGAGACGACGAGTCCGGCGGCCAGGATCCGCATTGGGAAACCGCTCTACGGATCTTGGACACCGGAAAAAGCTTGGAAGCCCGGAAGCTTGGAAGCCTGGGAGCTAGAGCTTGCTGGCGCTTTCTGAACTCCTTCCTGGATCTCAGCTTCCCGGCTTCCCGGCTTACTTCAACGTTCCAGCCTGAATCTGCTTCGCGACCTTTTCGACTTCGCCCCAGACACGCAGCAGGTTGCCGCTCCAGATCTTGCCGATCTGTTCCTCGGTGTAGCCGCGCCGGACCATTTCGAGCGTCACGTTGAACGTCTCGGCCGCGCTGTTCCAGCCGGTGATGCCGCCGCCGCCGTCGAAGTCCGACGAGATGCCGATGTGATCGATGCCGATGAGCTTGACGGCGTAGTCGATGTGATCGACGAAGTCTTTCACCGTCGCGCGCGTCGCGGCAGGCCACTTCTCATTGATCACCCCGAGCCGGCGATCGTATTCCGCGCGACGATCGGCCGGGAGTGAGTCGGCGGGATTTGCCGCCGGCGTGCCGGCGCCGCGTCCACCACCACCGCCACCGCCGCGCCCGGGTGCTGCGGTTGCATTCGGATCTTCCACCGGACACGGACGCTGTGCGCCCTCTGCGGCTGCGCCGCGTCCACCGCCACCACCGCCGCCGCCTCGTCCACCCGCGGCTGCAGCGGCGCCGGCCGTATCAGGCGCGCCGGCGCGACCGCCTCCGCCGCCGCCACCACCGCCGCCCCGTCCGCCACCTGCGGCCGCAGCCGCCACTCCGAATTCTTCGTTCAACAACCGGAGTGCCCACGTACGCTGCGGCGGATCCGCCTTCACGTAGCCCGACAGCGCGACCATCTGGATGACGCCGCCGTTCTGCTTCAACGCCATCAACATCTCGTCATCCATGTTGCGGCTAACGTTGGCGACTGATCGCACGCCCGAATGTGACGCGATGACCGGCGCTTTCGAGAGCGCGACCGCCTGCAGCATCGACGCCTTCGACGGATGCGACACGTCGACCATCATCCCGAGTCGATTCATCTCGGCAATCACCTGCTTGCCGAGCGGACTCAGGCCGCCGTAGAGCCAGACGTTGTCGCGCTCGCCGGTGTTCGAGTCGGAGAGCTGGCTGTGCCCGTTGTGCGCGAGCGACATGTAGCGTCCGCCACGGTCGTAGAACTCCTTCACCTTCTTGATGTCCATCCCGATCGGGTAGGCGTTCTCGACGCCGATGACGGCCACCTTGCGCTTGGACGCCGCGATCTTCCGGACATCGTCCGGCGTCAGCGCGAGGCCGATCTCTTTTTCCGCCAGCTGGGTCGTCAGCCGGTGGACCGCGTCGAACTTGGCGATCGCCTGCTTGTAGGCGTTCTCGTAGCCCTCCGGCGTCAGCGCGCCCTGTCCGACGTACACGATCATGAACGACACGTCGAGGCCGCCCTCTTTCATCTTGGGCAGATTGACCTGCGTCGTCAGCCGCATCGTGTAGTTGCAGTCGGCTGTGAAGTTGGCGGGGCTGATGTCGTTGTGCGTGTCGGCCGTGATGACGCGTTCGTGAATCGCGCGGGCGCGCGCGACGAGCGCGGGATCGTCCTGGGACGGGCTTGAGGCTTGTGGCGTGGGGCTTGGGGTTGTACCCAGAACAGGCGCACACACAAATGACGCGCCCAGCGCCAACGCGACAGCTATCGCTATGCGTGAGGTGAACTTGAACGGCATGGGAGCCTCCGGGTGGAGGCGATCTTACCGCGCAATCTCCAACGGCTGATCCAGCCGAATCCGAAGGATGATCCCGGCAGGCAGATCGACGTCGCTGCCTTCCGTCGCGGCGATGGTGCCGCCGCCGCCGACCAGGATGCCCAGAAGCAGACCCTTGCCGCCGCCGAGGAGACCGCCGATGACGGCACCGACGGCCGAGGCCGCGCCAATGCGCGTGGCGTCGTCGGCGATTTTGGGATCGAGCGCCTGCGTGACCGACGCGCGCAGCCGGAACGACTTGTTCGCGATGCGAATCTCGTCGAACGACAGCGTCAGACTGCCCTTTCGCTCGATCCGGCCGGCCGCCTTAACGGAGCTCACGAACCCGCGGACCGTCGAGCCGGCCGGAATCAGGACGTCAGGGAAGCCGGCCGGCGTGTAATCCAGAATCGTCGTGCCCTCGAACCGATCCTCGGCTTTGGCCCTCCCGGAATTGAGGGGCGTCTGGAGTCGAATGTCGAACTCGGTGCCGACCGCTACTGTGAACACGGTCACCTTCGGCTCGTCACCGGTCGGTTGCGCCGTCACCTTTTGAGCGGCCTGCCCCATCGAGCGCAATCGAAGCGTCTCGAGCCTGTCCCGCAAGTTCGAGTACTCGGTACGAGTGACGCTGCCTTCGCGGCGGAGCTTGACCTTGAGGTATGCGACTTCATCGCGCAGGTCGGTCAGCGATCGATCGACGTCGGCCGCCAGCGTCGGATCGGTCTTCTTCAACGCGACGACCTGGCGATCGATCTCCGCGACGGCAGAATCGAGCCTCGACAAATCGGCGGCTGTGACCGGCGCCTGCGCCCTGACCGTCGTGGTCAGAAGCAACGCGGTCATCACGAACAGACAGAGTCGAGCGATTCGCATACCTGCAATCTCCCTGAAAGCCAGTATAGGACTACCAGTTATGACGCTCGGGCAGAGCGAAAGGTCTATCGCCGCTATCATTAGAGAGATGGCCGCGTCCAAGCCGCCCCTCCCCTCCGAGCCTCCGGGCCTCCGAGCCTCCCAGCCCTCACGAGCTCCTGTCCGCCTGCACAAGACGATAGCCGTCCGCGTGGGATCAGTACAAGTCGGCGGCGGCGCCCCCGTGGTCGTGCAGAGCATGACGATGACCGAGACGGCGGATGCAGCGGCGACGGCGCGTCAGTGCGTCGAGCTGGCGGAAGCGGGATCGGAGATGGTGCGCGTCACCGTGAACACGCCGGAAGCAGCGAAGGCGGTTCCGGAGATCAAGCAGCGGATGCTCGATGCGGGCGTGACCGCGCCGCTCATCGGCGATTTCCACTACAACGGCCACCTCCTCCTCACGCGCGTTCCCGAGGCTGCGCGCGCGCTCGATAAATACCGGATCAATCCGGGCAACGTCGGCACGGGCAGGCGGCGCGACGAGCAGTTCGCGACGATTTGCCGCGTCGCGGTCGAGCACGGGAAGCCGATCCGGATCGGCGTCAACGGCGGCTCGCTCAATCAGGAGCTCGTCATGGCCAAGATGCAGGAGAACACCGACCTCGCGCTCGGCCACTCGTCCGAAGAGATCATCAACGAGTGCATGGTGCTGTCGGCGCTGCAATCCACCGACCTCGCGCAGGAGAGCGGCGTGCCGCCGGAGCGGATCATCCTCTCGTGCAAGGTGTCGCGGCCTCGCGATCTCATCGCCGTCTACCGCGATCTCGCGCGCCGCACGCATCAGCCGCTGCACCTCGGCCTGACCGAGGCGGGGATGGGCGTGAAGGGGCTGACGTGGTCGGCGTCCGCGCTGGCGATTCTCCTGAACGAAGGAATCGGCGACACGATTCGCGTGTCGCTCACGCCGCGACCCGGCGGCGATCGACGCGAAGAAGTGTACGCGGCGTGCGAAATCCTGCAGGCGCTCGGTCTGCGATCGTTCTCGCCGTCCATCACCGCGTGTCCCGGCTGCGGACGGACGACCTCGACGACCTTCCAGGAGCTGTCGGAGCGGGTCCAGAACTACGTGCGATCGATGATGCCCGTGTGGAAGCACGATCATCCCGGCGTCGAGACCATGTCCGTCGCGGTCATGGGCTGCGTCGTCAACGGTCCTGGCGAATCGAAAGCGGCGAACATCGGCATCTCGCTGCCCGGCACCGGCGAGTCTCCGAACTGCCCGGTCTTCGTCGACGGCGAGCATGTGACGACGCTGCGCGGCACCTACGACGAGCTGGCAGCGGCTTTTCAGAAGCTGATCGACGAGTACGTCGACCGGAAGTATCCAGCTCCCACGCGGACAAATCCGTAAGCCAATACGCAGTCCCGTCGGTTGCTCCGTCGGATCCGGCACCGGCCAACAGCCATCCAGCGCAGAGATCCGGGCGAACACCGCGACCTGTCGTCTTCACAGGACACCCGCGGCTGGCGGCCGATTTGTATGAATGAACTCCTTGGCCATGGAGAAATTCCGGACCTGGTTTCGGGGGCTGTCGCTCGCGCGGAAGCTTGTCGCGCTGAACGTCTTCGTCACCGGTGTGGTGCTCACCGCCGGTTCGGCGACGCTCGTCTATTACAAAGCCCCGACCAGCCTGGTCGTGTTCACGCTTACCGCCGGCATGTTCCTGGCGCTCGCGCTGTCCGTGCGCATGCAGGGCGTCATCTCGAAACCGATCCTCGAGCTCACCGAGATCGCGCGCGGCGTGCAGCACGGCCGATATGACCTGCGCGCCACACCGATCGGCAGCGACGAGGTCAGCGAGCTGATGCGCGGCTTCAACGACATGCTCGACGCGCTCCACGCGCAGAACACGCAGAACCAGGAGCAACAGGAACGGCTCGAAGCGGCGGTCGCGGCGCGCACCGCGGAGCTCAGCAGCGCGAACCAGGCGCTGGTCAGCGCGCGTGATCGCGCGATGGCCGCCAACCGCGCCAAGAGCGAATTCCTCGCGAACATGAGCCACGAGATCCGGACGCCGATGAACGGCATCATCGGGATGACCGATCTCGCTCTCGACTCGGCGCCGGACGACGAGCAGCGTGAGTATCTGGAGAGCGTCAAAGTGTCGGCGGCGACGCTGCTGTCGATCCTGAACGACATCCTCGACTTCTCGAAAGTCGAATCCGGCCGGCTGGAGCTCGAGTCGGTCGCGTTCGGCGTGCGGGAGTCCATAGCCCGCACGCTGAAGCCGTTTGCGCTCGCCGCCGAGCAGAAAGGGCTCGAGCTGATCTACCGGATTTCAGATCGCGTCCCCGAGCGTGTGACCGGCGATCCCGTCCGCATGCGGCAGATTCTCAGCAACCTCGTCAACAACGCCGTGAAGTTCACGTCCAATGGGCACATCCTCGTCGATCTCGACACGGTGGCCGCCGGCGACGGTAAGGTCGGCCTGCAATTGAACGTCGCCGATACCGGCATCGGCATCCCTCTGGACAAACAGGCGAGCATCTTCGAGCCCTTCAACCAGGCGGATGGATCGACGACCCGGCGATTCGGTGGCACGGGGCTGGGTCTCTCGATTTCGGCGCGGCTCGCGCAGATGATGGGTGGTCGAATCTGGCTGAACAGCACGCCGGGCGCCGGATCCACGTTCCACGTCGTGATCGAGGTGGGCCTGGCGGAACCGGCGGCGGAGCGCAGCGTCCCTGCGGTCCTCGGAGACGTGCCCGTCTTGATCGTCGACGACAACGTCGTCAACCGCCGGATCCTTCAGGAGATGCTCACGCGCTGGGGCATGCGTCCGACGGCCGTCGATGGCGCGCGGGCTGCGCTCGACGCGCTCTCGGCTTCGAGCGCCGCGGGTACGCCGTTCGCGCTGGTGCTGCTCGACGCGAATATGCCCGAGCTCGACGGATTTGCGGTCGCCGCGGAGATGTCGCGGCGCCCGGACCTCACGAACGCCGCCATCATGATGCTCACGTCGTCAGGGGAGCACGGCGACCTCGAGCGGTGCCGCGAGCTTGGGATCAAATCGTTCCTGGTCAAGCCAATTGGACAGGCGGAGTTGCTCGACGCGATTGCGCGCGTGTTGCAGACCGGCGTAGGACGGGGCTTTGGCCCCGGCGCGACAGATGCAGGGCCCGCCAGTATCCCAACCGGCTCGCAACGCGATTCCGGCGGCGTCGCCATCACCCCGTCGATCAAACCGCTTCGCGTGCTGCTCGCCGAGGACAATCCGGTCAACCAGCGCGTCGCAATGCGTCTCCTCGAAAAGCGCGGCCATCAGGTGGCGGTGGCGGCCAACGGCCGCGAGGCGCTGCAGGCGCTCGATCGGCAGCGCTTCGACGTCGTGCTGATGGACGTCCAGATGCCGGAGATGGGCGGCTTCGAAACCACGGCGAAGATCCGCGACGGCGAGCGAATTCACGGCGGGCACGTCCGCATCATCGCGATGACGGCACATGCGCTGAAGGGGGACCGCGAGCGGTGTCTCGCAGCCGGCATGGACGGCTATCTCTCGAAGCCGGTCGATCGGCTCGAGTTGTTCGACGCTGTCGAAGGGACGCGCCAGTCACAGCCATCGGATCCGTCGCCGCCGCCGGCCGCCGCCGCCACGGCCGAGACCGATGGCATCCGCCAGCAGATCCACGGCGGCGATCGATTCTCGCGTGAGCTCGCTCGCATGTTCCTGGACGAGGGCGATCGGCTGCTTCGCGCCATCCGCTTCGCGATCGACGACCGCGACGGTGAGGGACTGCGGGTCGTGGCGCGCGAGCTGAAGACGGCCGCGGGCAATTTCGGCGCGACCGCGGTGGTCGACGCCGCGCGCGCGCTCGAATTCCTCGACTGGCAGCGAAGGGACGATGCCCAGCGCGCGTGGGAGCAGCTCGAAACAGAGACGCACAAGCTGATCGACGCGCTGTCGCAGGCGCTCAAAGAAACAAGACAAGTGCAGGCGTAATGTCAGGCCAAAGGCCGTAGGCCATAGGCCAAAAGATGCTTTCGCTTTGGCCTTCGGCCTACAACAGCGGCTGACTCTCCACGCGGTTTCTACCGGCAGCCTTGGCGCGATAGAGCGCCTCATCAGCCGCCTGAACCACGACGGGCGGCTCGACGACGGCGCCGCTGCTCCACGTCACGCCGGCGCTGAGCGTCACCTGGATTGGCTTGTCCTGCGCGTCGATCGACGGCGCCGCCACCGCGGCTCTGACGCGCTCGACGACCT